>Ga0310834_100640_pt1 | contig 33215 bp, 26 predicted proteins | sample SM_ome_2_FD_201314 | JGI IMG/M metagenome (GOLD analysis project Ga0310834, IMG submission 201314) | Sorghum-adapted microbial communities enriched on stacked mutant (SM) sorghum from Joint BioEnergy Institute, Emeryville, California... ...
CCGTTCCCCGGCCACCTGATCGCCCAGGCGTTCCCCGGCGGCCGGGTCGTCGCCACCGCGCTGCTGGTCGCGGCCGGGCTGGTGATCGCCGTCCTGCTCGTCCGTCGCCCGCCCCGCACCGCCGCCTCCGCCGCGCTCTACTGCGGGTGCGGCCTGCTCGCGGCGATCCTGCTGATGCCCGCCACCCGCTTCGGCTACCTGCTCTACCCGATCGTGTTCCTGGCCTGGGTGCCCGCGCTGCGTCCCACCACCCCCACGTCGGAGGGGGTGAGCGGCGCGGCAAACACCTCCCCGGCCACCGCCTCGTGACCCCGCCCCGACCCGGCGAGGCGCCGGCCGGGCCCGACGAACCGGCCGAACCGGCCGGGACGGCGCGACCGGGCAGACCGACAGAACCGGCCGGTACGGCACGACCAGCCGGACCGGCCGGGACGGCGGCGCCGACCGCCGCCAGGCTCGGCCGCCCCGCCTGGGACGTGGTCGCGGCCGTCGCCCTCGGCGGCGCGCTCGGCGCCGCCGCCCGGTACGGCATCGCCGTCGCCTGGCCACACACACCCGCCGGCTTCCCCTGGGCCACCCTGGTCACCAACCTCACCGGGTGTGCCCTCATCGGGGTGCTCATGCAGGTCGTCGAAACCCGGGTCGCACGGCACCGGCTGGTCCGCCCGTTCCTCGGCACCGGGGTGCTGGGCGGCTTCACCACCTTCTCGACGTACGCGGTCGAGGCCAGAGGGCTCGTCGCCGCCGGCCGCCCCGGGCTGGCCCTCGGCTACCTCCTCGGCACGCTCGCCGGGGCCGTCGTCGCGGTACGGCTCGGCATGTGGGCGGCGGAACGGGTGCGCTCGTGGTGACCTGGGTGATGGTGCTGGTCGGCGGCGCGCTCGGCGCGGTCTGCCGGTTCGGGATCACCTGGCTGGTCGAACGCCACGACCGGCCCACACCCTGGGGTACGTTCGCGGCCAACCTGACCGGGTCGTTCCTGCTCGGCCTGCTCGGCGGCCTCGGCGGCGCCCTGCCCGGCTGGGTCGCCGCGCTCCTGGGCACCGGCTTCTGCGGTGCCCTGACCACCTGGTCGACCTTCGCTTACGAGTCGGTACGGCTGGCCCGTTCCGGGCCGTCGGGCCGGCCCCGGGCGCTGCTCAACGTCGCGGCCACCCTCGGCCTCGGGTTCGGCGCCGCCACCGTCGGCTGGCTGCTCGGCCGGTGGCTGTGACGGGCCCCCACGCCCCCGGGTCGTCGTTCGCGGCCGGTCGCCCGGCCGCCCGGGTTTTCTCGGCGGTCCGCCAGCACGCCGCCACGCCAGGGCGTACACCTGAGACGTGGACACCACGTACCGGGACCGGACCGAGGCCGGAACCGTGCTCGCCGACCACCTCGGCCACCTCGCCCACCGGGCCGACGTGACCGTCCTCGGGCTGGTCCGCGGCGGCGTACCGGTGGCGGCGGCCGTGGCGAGGCGCCTCGCCGCGCCGCTCGACGTCCTCGTCGTCCGCAAGCTCGGCCTCCCGCTGGCCCCCGAGCTGGCCTTCGGCGCCGTCGGGCCGGGCGGGGTACGGGTCCTCAACCAGCAGATCGCCGCGCGGCTGGCGCCCGACGAGGTGGAGGCTGTGGTCCGGGCGGAGACCGCCGAACTGCGCCGCCGCGAGCAGCGGTACCGCGCCGACCGGCCGCCGCTGCGTCTCGACGACCGGATCGCCGTCGTGGTCGACGACGGGCTCGCCACCGGGGCCACCGCCCGGGCCGCGGTCGAGGTCGCCCGCACCCTCGGCGCCCGGCGGGTGGTGTTCGCCGTGCCGGTCGGCGCGCCCGAGGCGTACGAGCTGCTGACCCGCACCGCCGACGAGGTCGTCTGTCCACACCGCCCGGCCGACTTCGGCGCGGTGAGCCGCTTCTACGACGACTTCCACGAGGTGTCCGACGAGGAGGTGGTGGCGGCGTTGACCGGGGAGGGGTGACCGGGGCGGGTACGGTCGAGGAATGCAGTTGACCTGTCCGAAGTGTCGTGGCGAGATGCGGCAGTACGAGCGCAGCGGCGTCACGATCGACCAGTGCACCGAGTGCCGCGGCATCTTCCTCGACCGAGGCGAGTTGGAGAAGCTCTTCGAGGCCGAGGCGAACTGGAACCAGCAGTTCGCCCCCCGTCCGCCGCAGCCCTCAACCACGCCGCCGGCGACCGGCGGTGCCTACGTGCCGCCCCCACCGCCGCCACCGAGCCGGCCCGGCTACGTGGCGCCGGGCCACGTCCCGACCCCGAGCCACGTTCCACCGCCACCGCCGCCCGCGCACGGCTACCCGGCCCCGGTCTACGGTCATCCGTACGGCTACCACGGGCACCACCGGCCCAAGCGCCGCAAGGGCTTCCTGGAGGAACTCTTCGACTGACCGCCCCCGCCGCCCGTCCGGCCGCGGGATCCCGACCGGTACGCCCGCCCACACCCGTCGCCGACCCGCGGCCGGCGCGGCACCCGGGCGCCGGGACTCTCCGGCCGGTCGGCGCGGCGGGTGGGTCGACCGCTCCGCCCGGCACCGTGCCCGGTCGGTCAGACGACCGCCATGTCGACGAAGCGGGCCAGGTGCAGCTGGGCGGCCACCGTGATGGTGTCGGTCGGGCCGTTGCGGTGTTTCGCGACGATGAAGTCCGCCTCGCCGGCCCGGGGGGACTCCTTGTCGTAGTAGTCGTCGCGGTGCAGCAGGATGACGACGTCGGCGTCCTGCTCGATCGAGTTGTGCACGGCGATCCCGTTGGCGACGAAGTTGTGCGCCCCGAGCACCGTCGCGTCGTAGACGGGCTCGACACCGGCGGGTTCGACGGCCGTGACGCAATCCCAGGTGACGTCGTTGGTGGCCAGCATCTCCAGGTGGTTGTCGTCGAGGAGGGCCGCGACCCGCGCGATGCGCTCGTGGGACGGACCGTGGTCGGCGTACGGGCCGGGTGTCGGCGGCGTCCCCCCGTGCGACCGCGCGCCGGCCCCGACGAGGGCCAGCTGCCGGTGTGGCACGTCGCGGTCGGCGAGGATGGTGGCGGCGCGCTCCCACACCTCGCGGGGAACGGTGTCGAGGTTGGCGGCCGCCCGACGGTTCCTGATCTGCTCCTGCAGCCGCCGGGCCGTGTCCCCGAGCCGTCCGTGCACCCCGACGACCCGGCAGAACGCCTCCTGGTCCTCGGCGCCGTGGACGTCGAGGCGGTGACCGTCCCGGTGGCCGGCCCCTCCGGTGGTCGTGACCCGCGACTGGATGCCGAAACGCCACAGCAGGCGGGCCACGTCCTCCACGAGGCGGCGGCTGCCCGAGGTGTAGGAGACCCGCCCGACCGCCCCGCCGGCGCCCTCCGCGTCGAGGCTGACGGCGCCGTCGGTTGCCCACAGGTGGCGCAGGAACAGCGCGATCTGGCCCTTCGGCAGGGCGAACACGTCCGCCGGCACGAACCTCTCGTGGTCGGGCCGGCCCCACAGGCCCAGCGACTCCAGCCAGGCGGCCACGGGGTGAGCGTCGTCGCGGGTGAGCCGGTCGGGGGCGGGCAGCCGGAGCGTAACCCGCCCGGCCCGCGCGGGGTCGTCCCGGACCGCCGTGACGCCGAAGTACGTCGCGGCGTCCCGGACCGCCTCGATGTTGGCCACGTCGGCACTCGCGTAGCGGATCGGCTGCCGAAGCGGCGTCGCACCGTCACCGAGCAGGTGCGCCAGCAGGATGACCTGCCGGTCGTCCCAGACGGTGGTCCGTTCCGGCGCGCACACGTGCCGCGGCACGGCGATCCGGTCACCCACGGCCAGGTCCGCCAGCGGGGTCCAGCCCTGGTAGGTGAGGAACGGGTGGTTCGCGGTCGCGCGGATCTCCCGGCCCGACTCCAGACGTAGCCGGAAGACCGGCCGCTCCCCGGTGGGGAACACGTGGGTGAGGTGCCTGCGCACGTACCTCAGCCGCTCGTCGAGGGCCCACACGGGCACGTCCCGGGCACCCGTGGCGAACAGCTCCCCCATGGTGGTCTCGGCGCCGGTGTCCGCGCGCAGTACCCGGGTGTCGGCGGTCAGACAACCCGACTCGCGCAGGTCGGACAGCTGGGGTCGCTTGTCGGTCCGCTGTTCCGGGCCGCGGTTGAGCTGGCTGACCGCGACCACCGGGCACTCGATCTCCTTGGCCAGCAGCTTGAGCCCCCGGGACAGCTCCGCGACCTCCTGCTGTCGGCTCTCGACCCGCCGCGAGGAGGTCATCAGCTGGAGATAGTCGACGACGATCATCTTGAGGTCGTGCCGCTGCTTGAGCCGCCGCGCCTTGGCCCGGATCTCCATCAGGTTCATGTTCGGCGTGTCGTCGACGAAGAGCGGCGCCTCGCTGATCTCGCCCATCCGGCGGGCCAGCTTGGTCCAGTCGTCGTCGGAGAGCTGGCCGCTGCGCAGCACGTGCAGCGGCACCCGGGCCTCGGCCGAGAGCAGCCGCATCACGATCTCGATCTTGCTCATCTCCAGCGAGAAGATCGCGCTGGCGCAGTTGTAGCGGATGGCGGCGTTGCGGGCGAAGTCCATCGACACGGTCGAGTTGTGTGTCGGGATCATCGAACGCCCGGCCAGGTAGAGGTGGTCGGGGTTGTCGACCGTGACGCAGCGGACCGGCACGCTCGGCACCGGCCGGACCGCCACGACGTACCGGACCTCTGCACCGGACGCCTCGCCGGCCCGCCGGTGCGCCCGGTGCGCCGCACGCTTGCGGGCCTGCCGGAAGACGACGTCGGAGGTGCGGAAACGCAGGGCGTACACCGGGTCCGACGCGGGCCGTCCCGGCGCCCGCTCCGTGGTCAGGGTGCAGCAGTGACCCAGGCTGACCACCAGTTCGCGTACGTCGAGCGCGACCGCCCGCGACGTCGTCGTGAACCGGAGGTCGCCGGTGGACTCCACCGTGCCGCCGGCGTCCATCAGGCCGGCGAGCAGGGCCCGCCGCTGCGCGGCGGAGGCCCGCAGGTACGCGGCGGGAATGCGCGCCCCGCCCCCGCCGGTGCCGCGCGCCCCACCCCCGCCGGTGCCGCTGCCCAGCCGCACCCCGAGGACGTACGGCGGGACGGGCAGCTCGCGTTCGGGCAGGTCCAGCGGCGCGCAGGTGCGTACCGCGTGGGCGGGCGCGCCGTCGGCGTCCCACAGCGTGGCCCGGATCTGCTCGGTGGTGACGACGTCGTCCTCGGTCACCGTGGCCGCCTCCGCCGGGGGTGCGGCCACGGCGGCCAGCGTGACACCCCGGCGCGGCGCAGCCGGCAGCGCGCCGTCCGGCCGGTCGTGCCGGACCTCCTCGGGCCGCCGTGGGCGGCCTGCCCGGGTGGTCGTCTTCCACAGGTGCTCCGCGTCGGCGACGATCACCGACCCGTCCGAGAACTCCACCTCGTAGCAGGGGCGGCCGTACCGCACCTCGAACGCGGCGGTGACGGTGGTCGGCCGGCCGTCGGCGCCGAGCAGGCGGTCGCCGACCCTGACCTCGCCCATCGTCGTCCAGCCGTCCGGAGTGGGCAGGGGGGTGTCCAGGGCGAGCGCCTTCCCCAGACCGGGCCGGCCCGCGACGACGATCAACTGTCCGGGGTGCAGGCCGTTGAGCAGCCGGTCGAGGTCGGTGAAGCCGGTCGGCACACCGGTCATCACCCCGCTCTGCGAGCCGACCGCCTCGATCTCGTCCAGGGTCGGCTGGAGGATGTCGGCCAGGACCGCGAAGTCCTCGCTGACCCGCCGTTCGGTGACGTCGTAGATCGCCTGCTGCGCCAGGTCGACGACGTCGTCGACGTCCCGGCCGCCGCCCGCCGCCCCGTAGCCGAGTTGGACGATCCGGGTGCCGGCCTCGACCAGGCGGCGCAGCACGGCCCGCTCGGCGACGATCCGGGCGTAGTAGGAGGTGTTCGCCGCGGTCGGCACGCTCGCGATCAGGGTGTGCAGGTACGGAGCACCGCCGACCCGGGCCAGGTCGCCGGAGTCGGCCAGCGCGGCGGCGACGGTGATCGGGTCCGCCGGCTCGCCCCGCCCGTACAGGTCCAGGATCGCCTCGAAGATGGTCGCGTGCACCGGACGGTAGAAGTCGCTGGAGCGCAGGATCTCCACCACGTCCGCGATGGCGTCCTTGGACAGGAGCATGCCACCCAGGACGCACTGCTCCGCGGCGATGTCCTGCGGCGGGGTCCGCTCGAACTGGCCGTCGCGGGGGGCGGGAACATCGGGCGGCGACGACACGGGCCGTGACCCACCGCGGACGTCGTCGGTGATCGACACCTGACCTACCCCCCTTCCACCTCCCGGCCCGATTCCCGGCGAACCGCCGTACGGCGGTCTGACGGGCCCGACGGCCGTCGAGTCGGCGCCGGGTCGGCCCGGCGCCGTCAGGCGGCCCCGACGGTCCGCGACCGGGGGGAGTCGAGCGACATGACGAGGCCAGGGCGCAACGATACGTAAGCCGAGGTCAGCCCTTCAACAGTGGCGGTGGACGGAGCTCGGGACAACCTGTGGATGGTCCGGGGTGGGATGTGCACAGCCCTGTGCACAGGCTGTGGAAAACAACTGGGGACGACCCCGCACAACGGCTCTGAGCAGCGCAGACGTGGTCCCCACCATGTGGAGGAAGAAATCCGGCTCAAGCCGGGCCCGCTGTGCGGCGTATCATCAGGCAGCGACAATCCCCGGACGGCTCCTCGCGATCGACTGGTCAGAAGGGTCACGCTGCGGCCGTGGACCATCGGAACCCGGGGCGGGGTGACCTCGCCCGACACGAGCGCCAGGAGGGTGCCGGCTGGGGCGATCCGGTGGACGAGCCGGCGGCGGCGCCCTACCTCCGTCCGCGGGGGAGCTACCGCACGCCGAGCCGGCGCCGGGCCCGCGACCGCGGTGCCCCGGAACCCACCGACACCTACATCCCGTCGTGGGCGCTGCCGACCGGGGAGTCCGCCCCGGGGACGGGCCGGCACCGCCGCGCCGACTCCACCACGGGGTACGAGCCCACCACGGCGTATGACGACTCCACCACGGCGTACGACGACGTCGCCGGGTTGGCGCGACCGACGGCGTACGGCCGACAGCCCTGGGACGCCCTCGGAACCCGGCGGCGCCGTATCCGCACGGCCGACGGCTGGCGCGACAGCGACGAGCTCACCGACGACCGGTACGCCGGCGGGGACGCTGCCCCGACCCTGACCGGCCACCACCCGGACGAGGCCGGCGACCGCTGGCGCCGCGCCGACCGGGCCGGCGACGACGGGACCGACGGCGAGCGGCCGGCCGCCACGCCGGGCCGGTCGACCCCCGGCAACGGCACGACCACCCTGGCCGCCCGGTGGATCCGGTCACCCGACGAGATCGACCCGGCCGAGCGGCAACGGCGGCTGCGGGACGGGTGGGGTGGCACCGCCGCCCACCGACGGGGCCGGGACCCCGACGCCGAGCCGGTACGCCGGCGGCGTGACAGCTCGCGGATCGGTCGACGTGACGATCCCGACCCGGTACGCCGGGCGGGCGCCGGACGGTGGCGTGCCGACCCGCTCGCCGCCGACGACGACGGCGACGGGTACGCCGACACCGGGCCGGCGTCCCGGTACGGCACGCACCGGGACTGGTCGGACGAGGTTCCGTGGGACCGGTTCGGCGACACCCACACCGGCATGCTGGCGCGGGTGACCGACGACGATGACGCGCCGTCGGTCGGACGCCACGCCCGGGACCGGGCACCCGGCACCCGGGGTGTCGACCCCGCGTGGGGTCGGGATGCCGGTGGGCGCCACGCCGACGCCACCGCCGGGGGCCGCGGCGACGACGGGCGGCACGGGCGCGACACCGGGGCCGACCGGTGGGACGCGCTCACCGACACCGGCACGTGGGACCGCCTCACCGACACCACCGAGTGGCGCCGGGAGGAGCTGCTCGACGTGCGGCGCGACCGCGAGGACGCGGACCCGGCCGGCGACGGGGACGCGGGTGGGCTCTTCCGGCTGGCCGAGGACGACCCCCGGTGGACCGGCATTCCCGACTCGGCGCCGAAGTCCCCGCCGGTCGACCACCCGGGCGCGGGGGGCACCACGACGTTCCGGCGGACCGTCACCGGGTCGGACCGCCGCGCCGGCGAACCGGTACGGCTGCCGCGGCAGCGGAGCGGTCGGGCAGATCGTGTCGACGACCGCGCCACCGCCCCGACCCGGCGGGCGCGACGTGTGGAGTCCGGACGGTCGACGGGTCCGACCCGGCGACCGGCGGTGGAGGCCGCCCGGCGACGCCGCGCCGCACCGCTGAGCCGGCGTCTTGAGGACGACCTTCTCGACCCCCGGCCCAGCGGTCCACTCGCCGCCGCCCTCTACGCCGCCGCCTGGTACGCCGTACCGGTGCTGGTGCTGCTGGTGTGGGTGCTCACGCTGGACGCGGGCGTGCCGGTCAGCTGCGTACCCGAGCTCGCCGGGTCCTGCGAGTCGGAACAGGAACGGGCCATTGCCGCGCTGCTCGACGGCCTGCCCCGGTTCGGGGCCGCCCTGGCGACCAGCCTGGTGCTGGCCGTGCTGCTCCGCTGGGTGAACCGGAGCTGGCGCGTCGTGTCGATCGGCCTCGCCGCCGCCGTCATCGGCGGCGGGCTCACCACACTGCTGTTCAGCGTGATCACCGGTGAGCCGTTGGGCTGAACCGGGCCGACCGGCGTGGTGGGAGTCGCCCCGGAAAGCCACGGGCCGGTCGGAGGGGCCGCGACCGGGGCGCGGACATGCGGACACGGTGCGGACATGCTGAAGGGGTGCCGCCCGATCCGGTGGCACCCCTTCACCGTGGCCTCACTTGCCGGGGACGACCTTCAGGTCGAACGTGGCGGTCACCTCGGGGTGCAGCTTGACCCGCACCTTGTGGCTGCCGACGGACTTGATGGTGCCCGGCAGTTCGAGCCGGCGGCGGTCCAGCGACGGCCCACCGGCCGCCTTGATCGCCGCGACCACGTCGCCCGGGGTGACGGAGCCGAAGAGGCGTCCCCCGCTGCCGGCCCGCGCGGCCAGGTTGACCGTGAGGCTCTCGATCTGGGTCTTCAGCTCGTTGGCCTGGTTGAGGTCCCGGATCTCGCGGGCCTCACGGGCCCGACGGATGACCGTGACCTGCTTCTCCGCGCCCTTGGACCAGCTGATCGCGAGACCCTTCGGCAGCAGGTAGTTGCGGCCGTAGCCGTCCTTCACCTCAACGATGTCGCCCGGTTCGCCGAGACCGGACACCGCCTGCGTCAAGATGATCTTCACCGGGGTGCCTCCTCTCAGCGCGCGCTGGTCGTGTAGGGCAGGAGCGCCATCTCACGGGCGTTCTTGACCGCACGGGCGATCTGGCGCTGCTGCTGGGAGGTGACCCCGGTCACCCGCCGAGCGCGGATCTTGCCACGGTCGGAGATGAACTTCCGCAGCAGCGCGGTGTCCTTGTAGTCGATGTAGGTGATCCCGTCCTTGTCGAGCGGGTTCACCTTCTTCTTCTGCTTGCGCAGTGCCGCAGCCTTTGCCATTGCTCTTGCTCCTGGTTAGCGATCACGGGCTTCGGCCCGTCAGAACGGGGGCTCGTCGTCGAAGCTTCCGCCCGGACCGGACGAACGCGAGGAGGCAGGAGCAGCCGTGGCCCACGGGTCGTCGAAGTTGCCTCCGCCGCCCTGGCCGCCGGAGGGACCGAAGCCACCACCGGAGCGCGACATCTTCTGCACCTTCGCCGTGGCGTACCGCAGCGACGGGCCGATCTCGTCGACCTCCAGCTCGATGACGGTGCGCTTCTCGCCCTCGTTGGTCTCGTACGTCCGCTGCCGCAGCCGTCCCGACACGATCACGCGGGTACCGCGCTGCAACGACTCGGCCACGTTCTCGGCGGCCTGCCGCCACACCGTGCACGACAGAAACAGCGGCTCGCCGTCCTTCCACTCGCCCGTGGCCCGGTCCAGGAACCGGGGTGTCGAGGCGACCCGGAACTTGGCGACCGCGGCGCCGGACGGGGTGAACCGCAGCACGGGGTCATCGGTCAGGTTGCCGATGACCGTGATGGTGGTGTCTCCTGCCATGACCATCTCCTCGCGCACTCATCAGTCCCCGTCCAGGCTGCCAGAGCCGTACGACAGGACCGGTGAGGCTGATCCGGGCGTGCCGGACACGCGTCAGTGCGTGTCCGGCCGGATGACCTTGGTGCGCAGCACGGACTCGTTGAGTCGCAGCTGCCGGTCCAGCTCGGCCACCGCCGCAGGCGTCGCCCGCAGGTCGATGACTGCGTAGATTCCTTCGGCCTTCTTCTTGATCTCGTACGCGAGGCGCCGGCGGCCCCACACGTCGAGCTTCTCCACCGAGCCACCCGCGTTCCGGATCACGTTGAGGTACGTGTCGAGCGATGGGGCGACGGTGCGCTCCTCGAGATTCGGGTCAAGAATGACCATGATCTCGTAATGACGCATGACGTGCTCACCTCCTCTGGGCTGGGCGGCCACGGTCCTTCCGTGGCAGGAGGTCGTGCGTCGTTGCCGGACGGTCGCGCCGGGTGAACCATCGGCGCCGCAGGCAACCTGGGCAGGATACCCAATGTGTCGATCCCGGTCCCACACGGCCTCCGACGCAGGCCGCGGCCTCGGTGGACCGTCGCCGGCACGCCGGTGGGCCCGGGCGGAACCGTGACCTCGGTGCGGGACCGTGGGGACCCGCCGACGGCCGAAACCCCGCCCGGACGTCGTGGTCGGGCGGGGTTTCGTCGTGGTGGAGCCGCGGGACGCATCCCGTCCGCATTCCTTGGGTGGGACCTGGGGAGGAACGACCACACCGACGAGCTGGACGGGAGGCGCCCCGCGGAGCTTATTGTATTGTCAGCTTAGGCGAAGATAGCGCCTGTTATGGGAAAAAGAGCGGATAGCCCGAATATTTCCACCCACGCCTTCCGTGGGCGGTGCGGTGGCCCCGCCGGGTCGGCCGGATCGCGGAGCACCACCGGCGCCGCGTTCCGCGGCCTCCGGTGATCCGGGAGCCAGCCGCATTTCGGGACCTCGCGACACCGGCTCCGTCTCGACGCGTACGGCCGACCCGGCGGGGGAGATCCGCAACCCGTGTTCCCGGTCGTCTCGGCGAGGGCGTGCCGGCGGACCCGACCGGCGACCACCTCGGCTCGGCAACCTCGCGGGACAGGGTCACGGGCGGCGTCCTCTCGGGTACGGATGGTGTCCCCACCGACGCCCAGACCTCGGGAATCAGGGACCTCACCAGGAGAAACGAGCCGAGACGGGGTGGGTGACGCGCCCCCGGGACCCCCGCACGCCCGCCGGCGCGACACCCGGGTACGCCGCCACGCCGCCCCCTTTCGGTCACCCGTGCGACGTAGGCTCGCCCTCATGCGTATCGGAGCCCATGTCGACGCCACGAACCCGTTGGACGAGGCGGCCCGGCGGAAGGCGGACGCGGTCCAGTTCTTCCTCTCGGATCCGCAGAGGGACTGGAAGGCTCCCCAACCCCGGCCCGACGCGGCGATGCTCCGCGCCTCCGAGGTGGACATCTACATCCACGCGCCGTACATCATCAACGTCGCGACGACCAACAACCGGATCCGCATCCCGAGCCGGAAGCTCCTGTTCAGCCACGCGAGCGCCGCCGCCGAGCTGGGTGCGAAAGGGCTGGTCGTGCACGGCGGGCACGTCAACGCGGGCGACGATCTCGCAGTCGGCTTCGACAACTGGCGCAAGGCGTTCGCCCAGGCGGCCGAGGCGGGCGGCTACCCCACGCCGATCCTGATCGAGAACACCGCCGGCGGTGACAACGCCTGTGCCCGGCGCCTGGACAACCTGGCCCGGCTCTGGGACGCCATCGGCGAGTACGACGTCGGGTTCTGTCTGGACACCTGTCACGCGCACGCCGGCGGCGAGGACCTCCTCGACATCGTCGACCGGGTCAAGGCGATCACCGGCCGGATCGACCTGATTCACGCCAACGGCTCCAAGGGCGCCTTCAACTCGGGTCAGGACCGGCACGACAACCTCGGCAGCGGCACCATCGATCCCGAGCTGGTGGTCGAGGTGATCCGCGCCTCGGGCGCGCCGGCCATCGTCGAGACGCCCGGTGGGGTCGACGGGCAGGCGGCGGACATCGCGTACCTGCGCGACCGCCTGGGCCGGTAGGAGCGGGGATGTCGACGGACCAGCCCAGCGTCACGGACCAGACGCGCGAACCGGGTACGCCCCGGCTCGGCGGACCGGCGACACCGGTCGGGTCCGCCGACGCCGCCACGCCCGCCGGACCGGCCACGCCGACGGAGACACCGGACGGCGCCGGCGCGGGTACCGGCGTGGCCGCCGGACCGCGAACGACCACCGAGCCGGGCACGGCCACCGAGCCGGGCACGGCCACCCGACCGGGCGCCGACGAGCCGGCGGTCCGGTCCGACAGGCCGGCGGCCGGGTCCGGTGGGTCGGCAGCCGAACCCGACGAACCGGCCGGGGCGGAAGGGCCGGGCGAAACCGAAAAGCCGGTGACGTCCGCCGCGGCGGGCGCGACCGCCGCCGGCGCGGAGACCCCCGCCCCACCCGGTACCCAGGGCCGGGACGTCACCCCCGCCGGCGAGGGCACGCCCGAGGGAACGGCGACGACGCCCGGGACGGACGAGGCGGGCGAGGCGGTGGATCCGTTCGCCGCGTTCGGGCCGGCCCCCGAACCGGTGCCGGGACGGCTGCGACGCCTCGGCCGGGCGATCGGCCGGCGGCTGGGGCACGAGTGGACCCTGGCGGCGCTGGCGAGCCTGGTCCTCGCGGTGCTGACGAACTGGCGCACGCTGCAGTACCCGCAGTACCGGCTGCCGCAGGACACCTGGGACCCCGCCCTGCAGGCCTGGCAGGTCGCCTGGTCCGGACACATCCTGCTGACCAACCCGAACCAGCTCTGGCAGAGCAACGCGTTCTTCCCCGAGAACTGGAGCTTCGCCTTCTCGGACACCCTGCTCGGGTACGCCCCCGCCGGCATGATCGGCCTGGGGCCGGAGGCCGCGGTCCTGCGGTACAACATTCTCTTCCTGCTGGCGCACGCGCTCGCCACGTTCGGGGCGTACGCGCTGGCCCGGCAGCTCGGCGCGGGCCGGATCGGTTCCGCCGTGGCCGGGGTCAGCTACGCGTACGCGCCGTGGCTGCTGGCCCAGGCCGGCCACCTGCACATCCTCTCCAACGGCGGCATTCCGCTGGCGCTGGCGATGCTCGCCCGGGGGCACGGGTGGTCGCTGCGCTCCGGCTACCGACCGGACCGTCGCCGACCCGGCTGGGTCTTCGCCGGCTGGCTGGTGGCCACCTGGCAGCTCAGCCTCGGCTTCGGCATCGGCCTCGTCTTCGCGTACGTGCTGGCCCTGATCTCGGTGGTGGTGCTGCTCGGCTGGCTGCTGCGGCGGGTCCTGCGCCGGCCGCGGCAGCCGTTCGGGTTCCGGATGGTGTTGGCCAACCTCTTCGGCGGCGGGGTCTTCGCGGCGGCCGGCATCCTGCTGGCCATCCCCTACTTCAGGGTCGCGGACCTGCACCCCGAGGCCCGGCGGACCGTCGCCGACCTGCAGCTGTACTCCCCGCCACCCAGCGGTTTCGTCACCGCGCCCAAGGAGTCGCTGATCTGGGGGCAGCTTCACGAGAACGTCCGGAGCGGGCTCTCCTGGCCGCCGGAGATGACCCTGCTGCCCGGCTTCGTCCTCTACGCGCTCGCCCTCGCCGGACTCTTCTTCTCGCTCTGGACGGTGCGCCAGCGGCTGCTGCTGCTCGCCGGAGTCCTGGTCAGCGGGATCCTGGCGATGGGCACCTCGTTCTTCGGCGGCACCTGGACCTACCTGCCGCTGTTCACGTACCTGCCCGGGTGGGACGGGCTGCGGACACCCGGCCGTCTGATGCTCTGGACCACGCTGCTGCTGGGTGTCCTCGCCGCGGGCTCGGTCGGCGCCTTCGCCGAACGGGCCCGGCTGATCTCGGCGGCCGAGCGGGTGCCGCCACGCCCGGGTCCGTTCCTCCGGCTGGTCACGTTGCTGCCGCTGCTCCTCGTGGTGGTGGAGGGTCTCAACGCCACGCCACACGAGACGGTGCCGCCGCAGCCGGCGGCGATGCGGGTCGCCACCGGACCGATCCTGGTGCTGCCGTCCGGCCAGAACCACGACCAGCACGTGATGCTCTGGTCGACGACCCGGTTCCAGGACATCGTCAACGGCGGCAGCGGCTTCACCCCGAGCCGGTTGGCCGAGGTGCGGGAGGTCACCGCGAACTTCCCGGACACGGCGAGCGTCGACTACCTGCGTCAGATGGGGGTCCGGACCGTGGTGGTGCTCCGGGACCGGATCGCCGGAACGCCCCTGGAGGCCACCGTCGACCTGCCCGTCGACGCGCTGGGCATCCAGCGCGAGGAGATGGGCAACGCGGTGGTCTTCCGGCTCTGACCGACCGGTTGCCGGCGGTCGGGCCGGCAACCGGGGGTCAGGCGTGCGCGGGTGCCGGGTCGCCGGCCGGACTGCGCCACCGGCGCAGCCAACCCGCGTCCGGGGCGCCGTCGAAGACGCCGCCGTCGGGGTCGTCGTCGTAGGTGGCCCGGACCGGGTCACGCTCGGGGTTCAGGATGTCCCGGATGACCAGCCGGCAGAGGACGAGCACGGTGACCAGCCGGAGGGTGGCGGCGAGGACGAACACCCCCTCCGGGAAGACCGTCTTGCCGGAGGCGTTCAGGAGCTCCCCGTAGAACGCGACGAAGTAGCCCACCTCGGCCAGCTGCCAGGCCAGGAAGGCACCCCAGCGGGGCCGGGCCAGGACGATCAGCGGCAGCAGCCAGAGGGTGAACTGCTGGGACCAGACCTTGCTGAAGACCAGGAAGGCCGCGACCATCAGGAACACCACCTGGGCCAGCCGCGGTCGGCGCGGCGCGAACAGCACCAGGGCGCCGATACCGAGGAACGCCAGCGTGATCAGCGCGTACGACAGCGTGTTCAGCGTGGGGACGTGGTTGCTGAGCCACTGGAAGGGCCCCTGGTCACCCGGACCGCCGCTGTTCCACTTGCCGTCCAGGTAGCGACCGATGTACCAGAGCGTCCCCCAGTCGATCGGGCGTTCGCTGTTCAGGTCGAAGAAGCGCCGCCAGTTCTCCGGGTAGAGGATCGCGACCGGCAGGTTCACCGCGAGGATCGTGCCGAGGGCGGTCGCGACGGTCGCCAGCGCCTGCCGGATCCGGAGGGTCCGCAGGGCGAGCAGCGCCAACGGCCAGAGCACGAAGAGCGGCCAGAGCTTCGCCGAGGTCGCCAGCCCGAGCAGGATCCCGGCGACCACGGGTCGTTGTTTCGCCCAGGCGTACAGGCCCATCGCGGCGAGCCCGATGACGAGGAAGTCCCAGTTGACGGTGGCGGTCAGCACCAGTGCCGGGGAGAGCGCGAACATCGCGGCGTCCCAGGGTCTGCGGCGGCGCAACGCGAGGATCATCGCCACGGTCGCCACCGCGAGGGAGCTGAGCACCAGCGCGTTGAGGTTGTAGAACCAGCGCGCCTGGTTGATCTCCGGGCGCTCCTCGCCGAGATCGTGCACGGGCAGGCCGATGGCGCCCATGAAGAAGCCGGTGACGACCGGGTACTCGACCGGGTGGTCCCGGTACGGGACCTTCCCCTCGTGCAGCCCCTCCGCGTAGTAGAGCGCGAGGACGTCGGTGTAGCAGAACCGGGTGTACTGCATGTAGTCCTGCCAGGCGCCGGTCTGGCAGGGAGACTTCTGGACCCAGTGCAGGGCCAGGGTCAGACAGGTCAGGGCCAGCACGATCCGGGCCGCGGTCCAGAACCGGCCGCCCCACTGGGTGCCGCGCCGTTCGAACCCGGCCGCGTGCTCCCCGATCGGGCCGCCGATGGCCTCGGAGAGCCCGCGGACGAACCCGTCCGAGCGGGACGGGTGGTCCACCGTTTCAGACCTGTCAATGCCAGCCGTCGACTGAGCGCTCATGAGAAGGCATCCTGCCGTACCGAACCCGGTTCCGTCTGGCCCGGTTGCGGTCGTGTCCGCGAAGGGTACGGAAAACGCCGTCAGCGGTCGGGTGGCCCCGACCGCTGACGGCGTTCATCGATCTCTACCGGCTCCCGGCGAGCGGCTAGTCACCCACGCCGCGGTTGTTGTTTCCGCCCGGTGTGGGCCCGGTGCCCGGCCCGGGTCCGCCCGGGTCACCCGGACCACCCGGTCCGCCCGGGCCACCGGGTCCGCCCGGACCACCCGGCCCGTCGCCCGGCGGGCAGAGCAACGGGTTGGTGCAGGTACCCGGGTTACCCGGTCCACCCGGGTTGCCGGGGTTCGTGGGATGCGTCGGGTCCGTCGGCTCGGTCGGTGTCTGAACCGGCTCCTCACCGTTGCCGGCGTTCTTGTCACCGATGTACTTGGCGTCCGGAAGCGGGAGCGCGGGCTCGCCCCGGAGCGCCTCCTTCATGAACCGGTTCCAGATGCTGGCCGGCAGGCCGGAACCGTTGATGTTGGCGCCGTACTTGTCCTTGATCTCCGGTCGCTTGGGATCCTTGCTGCCCACCCAGACCGCGGTGGCGAGCTGGGGTGTGTAGCCGACCATCCAGGCGTGCGCGTTGAACTTGGTCTTGTTGTACTCCCAGGTACCGGTCTTGCCGGCCGCCTGGCGGCCGCCGAGCTGGACGGCGGGGAGCTTCTTCAGCACCCCGGTGACCTCGTCGGCCACCTCCTTCTTGATCCGCCGCTTCGGGTTGAGCTTCTCACCGTTGATCCGCTTCCACTTGCCGGTTTCCCTGTCCTGCTGCTCGATCGAGAGGATGAAGTGGGCCTTGTTGTACACGCCGCCGTTGGCCAGCGTCGCCAGGCCGTTGGCGTGGTCGAGCACCGTGATCGGGTACTGGCCGTACGCGATCACGTTGAAGAACGGGTCCGGCGTGAGCTTGTCCGGGTCCTCCTTGGTCAGGTCGTAGGACTTCGGCGGGTTGTTCTTGGTGTCCCACATCCGGGTGACGCCGGCGGCCTTCGCCATCCCGAGGACCTTGTCCGCGCCGATCTGCTCCGTGATGTGGTAGAAGGGCACGTTGAACGACTGGATCGTGGAGTACTCCAGGGTGCACCAGTTCTTGCACTGGGCGTTGCGGCCGGCGTTGACCACCTTGATCTCGGTCCCCGGCACCGTGTAGTTCTCGGTCTTCCAGTGCGAGTCGACGGCGATGCCCGCCTCGATCGCCGCGGCCAGGGTGTAGACCTTGAAGCTCGACCCCGGCGGATGACCGCCGCTCAGGTAGCCGTTGACCATGTTCTGGCCGGCGTAGTCGATGTCCGCGCCGCTGTCGCCGCCGTAGTAGGCCAGCACCCGCCCGGTCTTGGGCTCGACGGCGACCAGCGCGGCCATCAGGTTCGACGGCTGGCCCTTGATCTCCGATCCGGCCTTGCGCTGGGCGGCGTTCTCGGCCGCCATCTGCATGTCCCAGTCGATCGTGGTCTTGATCCGGTACCCGCCGTCGCGCAGCGCCTCGGAGCAGTTCGGCTTGCCGTTCGGCTCCGCCTGGCCGAGGGTGCAGATCCCCATCGCGGCCATCTCGGACTTGACGTAGTTGATGACGTTACCGCGCGGGGTCCCGACGCCGAACGCCTCGTTGGCGTTCTTCCTCGGCTTCACCTTCGGGTACTGCAGCGCGGCCCGCTCCTCCGGCGAGAGCCACTTCTTCTCGACCATGCCGTTGAGGACGTACTCCCACCGGTCCCTGGCCGCCTCGGGGTTGTCCGCCGGGTCGTAGCCCTTGTGCCCGGTGTTCCGGTCCGGCTCCGGCTGCTTGATCAGCGCGGCCAGCACCGCCCCCTCGGCCACCGTCAGATCCTTCGCGGACTTGCCGAAGTACGTCTGCGCGGCGACCTCGATGCCGTAGGCGCCCCGGCCGAAGTAGACGATGTTGAGGTAGTGCTGGAGGATTTCCTCCTTGCTGAACTGGTCGTTCAGCTTCGAGGCGAGGATCGCCTCCTTGAGCTTGCGCTGGTAGCTGTCGTCCTGCAGGTTCTCGTACGCGTTGCGCGCGTACTGCTGGGTGATGGTCGAGGCACCCTGCTTGCTTCCGCCGGTGAAGTTGTTCCACGCGGCCCGGGCGATGCCGATGTAGTCCACGCCGTCGTGGTCGTAGAACTTCCGGTCCTCGGCCGAGACCACCGCGTGCTGGACGTGCTCCGGGATCTGGCTGATGGGAACGATCTGCCGGTTCTGCTCGCCCAGCTTGGCGATGACGTTCTTGTTGTTGCTGGCGTAGACCGTCGTGGCCAGCGGCACCGGAAGCTCGTCCGGCATCACCATCTTGGTCGAGTACCAGGTCACCCCGACCACGCCGCCACCGGTCAGGATGATGAAGACCGCGAAGGCGGCGATGAGGATGTTCACACGCCGGCGCTTCTTCGCCCGTCGCGCCGCGGCCGAGTCCGGGTCATCCGCGGCGCCGCGCCGTCCCCGGCGTCCGGGACCGGTCGGGCCGCCGGGGCCCCTGGACCCTCCGGAACCGCCGGAGGCACTCGGCCCGGCCGGGGAGACCGGGACCGCCGCCCGGCCGACCGTCGCCCGGCCCGCGGCACCACCGGCGCCCGCGCCGCTCACCGACGCCGCCGCGACGCTCGCCCGCCCGGCGGAGGCCCGTCCGGCGGAGCGGCCCGCACCGTACTCGCCGCCGGTGCCCGTCGCGGTGGGCACCGACGCACTGCCGACCCCGGCCCGTCCGCCGACCCGGGCCCGGCCGGAGGAGGCCGAGCCGACCGACGCCGACCCCGAGGCGGAACCGACCGACGCCGACCCGGAGGCGGGCGAGACGGGTGACGCCCGACCCACCCCGCTGGCCCGGCCCGGTGGTGTGGCCCGGCCCGTCGAGGCACGCCCACTCACGCTGGCCCGGGCCGAGGCGGACCCGGCCCGGCCGCCGTCGGCGGACCAACCGGCGCCGTCTCCGGCGTAGGAGCGGCCGCTCGCGGCCTGGTCGTCCCAGGGCGGGCGCTGGTATGGATCGTCCGTTGCTCCCCCGTGGTCACCGTTCGCGCCCGGGAACGAGGCCCGACCGCGCGCGGAACTAGGATCGCCGTACGAGTTCATTCGTCACACCCTGCCGGTCGCGGTGCGGGACGTCGCCGTCCCCACCGGGTTGCCGTGAGCTAGAACACGCCACTTCCAGAGTCGGACACGCGAGAGCGTGGGTGGCGTAACACCGGAAATAATCGGATTCATCCTTTTCGTCGGGTGAAACTCGTCCCGCCCGAGCCGAGGAGTCCGGGGATCGGGGAGACGAGCCATGGTCACCGCCCCGCCTCGCGCCTTCGGCGGACGGTCGAGCCGTCGGCGGTCATCGCCGAGGTCGCCACCGCCGCCCCGTCCGCCTGCCCGTCACCGGCGCCCGCCTCGTCGTCGGAGAGGCCGTCCCGGCCGAGCAGGTACTGCTCGACGAGATGGTTCCAGTCGCAACCGCGACACACCTCCACCACGTACACCTGAAACTCACGCAGCGTCATCGCCAGCATCGACAGCTCGGCCCGGGTACGGGCCTGGCCGGCCGACTGCCTGAGCTCATCGCCGTAAATGTAGTGCACGTGGGTGAGGTTCTCCCGGCGGCAGACCGGACAGAGGATCTCGGTCGGCTCGCCGTGGAACCGGGCAGCGCTCTTCAGGTACGGCGAGGCGTCACAGACCTCGTACCTGCTCACCCGACCCGAATGCACCTCGCGCAGCAGCGCCCGCCTCTGTAGCGAGTAGTCGACGACCTGTCGCTGCGTACGCATGCGGGAAAGAGTACGCGCTCCGGTGGCGAGTGGCGACCGCCGTCACACAACGTAGTTGACATCAATCCGGGGGAAGGGTTTGCCTCGCCGGCTCCGAGGGTTTACGGTGCGATGTATCGGACCGATACATCGGGCCGGCACCAGGGCCGGAACGACGGCCGCCAGGATCCTGCGGAGGGCGAGAGGGAGTGGGCGCGGTGCTCGAGCTCGCCATTCTCGGTCTGCTGCAGGAGTCCCCGATGCACGGCTACGAGCTCCGCAAGGAGCTCGTAGCCAAGCTCGGGGCGATCCGGGCGGCGATCAGCTACGGCTCGCTGTACCCGACACTGCGGCGACTGCAGGCGGCCGGTTGGATCACCGAGGCGGGCCAGACGCCGGCGACCGCCGAGGAGGTCCCGGCACTGACCAGCCGACGAGGCCGGGTCGTCTACAAGATCACCGCAGAGGGCAAGGAGCGCTTCGCCGAGCTGATCGCCCAGACCGGCCCGGAGACCTACGAGGACACCGGCTTCGGGGTCCACTTCGCGTTCTTCGCCCGCACCGACCGGGCGACCCGGCTCCGCATCCTGGAGGGCCGACGTCGCAAGGTCGAGGAGCGCCGCGAAGGACTGCGCGACGTGTTGAGCCGTGCGGCCGAACGGCTCGACGCGTACACGCTCGAACTGCAGCGTCATGGCCTCGACGCCTGCGAGCGCGAGGTGCGTTGGCTGGAGGAGCTCATCGCCAACGAGCGCTCCGGCCGGACCCCGGCGGGGTCCACCCCGGGCACCGACCCGGGCCGCCCGGGCACCGACCCGGGGTCGTCAGTAGAGAACATCCCGCCTCCGCCTGGGCAGTCCAGGAATGAGCCGGAGCAGCCGTGATGAACAGCAAAGGAGGCAACAGCGATGGGCTCCGTCCGCGTCGCCATCGTCGGTGTGGGTAACTGCGCCTCGTCCCTGGTCCAGGGCGTCGAGTACTACCGCAATGCCGACCCCAAGGACCGGGTCCCGGGTCTCATGCACGTGACCTTCGGCGACTACCACGTCTCGGACGTGAAGTTCGTCGCAGCGTTCGACGTCGACGCCAAGAAGGTCGGCATGGACCTCGCGGAGGCGATCGTCGCCAGCGAGAACAACACCATCAAGCTCTGCGACGTACCACCGACCGGTGTGATCGTGCAGCGCGGCCCGACCCTCGACGGTCTGGGCCACTACTACCGGGAGATCGTCGAGGAGTCCGACGTCGAACCGGTCGACGTGGCCCAGGCGCTCCGCGACGCCAAGGTCGACGTGGTGGTGTCGTACCTGCCGGTCGGTTCCGAGGAGGCCGACCGGTTCTACGCCCAGGCGGCGATCGACGCCGGCTGCGCCTTCGTGAACGCGCTGCCGGTCTTCATCGCCTCCGACCCGGTCTGGGCGAAGAAGTTCGCCGACGCCGGGCTGCCGATCATCGGTGACGACATCAAGAGCCAGGTCGGTGCGACGATCGTGCACCGCGCCCTCGCCAAGCTCTTCGAGGACCGCGGCGTCGAGCTGCTGCGCACCTACCAGCTCAACTTCGGCGGCAACATGGACTTCATGAACATGCTGGAGCGCAGCCGGCTGGTCTCGAAGAAGATCTCGAAGACCCAGTCGGTGACCTCCCAGGTGCCGCACGAGATGGCCAAGAGCGACGTCCACATCGGCCCGTCCGACCACGTGCCGTGGCTGGACGACCGCAAGTGGGCCTACATCCGGCTGGAGGGGCGCGCCTTCGGTGACGTTCCGCTGAACGCGGAGCTGAAGCTCGAGGTCTGGGACTCGCCGAACTCGGCCGGGGTCATCATCGACGCGATCCGGGCCGCGAAGATCGCGCTGGACCGGAAGATCGGCGGGCCGATCCTCTCCGCGTCGAGCTACTTCATGAAGTCGCCGCCGGAGCAGTACAGCGACCACGACGCCCGCCAGGCCGTCGAGGACTTCATCGCCGGCAGGATCGAGCGCTGAGCCGCGAGGCGCCGAGCTGACGGACCCGGCGGACGGGGCCGTACCGGATTCCCGGTACGGCCCCGTCGTCGCTTCTGTCACAGAATCTCCGACGTCGCCGGACCCCGACGTGACGGGCGGTTCCCCCGGCGTCGCCGGACGGTCAGGTCAGGTCAGGTCAGGCCCAGGCACGCTGGAAGGCCACCCGGGCCTCCAGTTCGAGCAGGTGGCGTTTGCGGGGTAGCCCGCCGCCGAAGCCGACCAGTCTGCCGCCGGCCCCGACCACCCGGTGGCAGGGCACGATCACCGGGATCGGGTTGCGGTTGCAGGCCGCCCCGACCGCCCGGGCCGCACCCGGATCGCCGAGCGCCGCCGCGATCTCTCCGTAGGTCCGGGTCTCGCCGTACGGGATCGTGGCCAGCGCGGCCCAGACGGCGCGGTCGAACTCCGACCCCCGCCGCACGTGCCACGGCACGGTGAACACGGTCAACTCCCCGGCGAAGTACGCCCGCAACTCGGCGATCGCCGCGGCCAGCCCGGGATCGGAAACGGGCGCCACCGCCTCGACCGGCCCGAAGCGCACACCGCAGACCCCGGCGTCGTCCACCCCCACCGAGAGGGCACCGATCGGGGTGTCGAGGACGCTCCAGCGCACCCGCCCATTCTTCACCAGCCCCGATGGTCGTCGGCCGGCCTCCTGATCACCGACCGGGCGCGCGTGGCCGGGGCCCCGACACGTTGCCCGCCTCACAGTCTGACCGATCGGTCAAGATCTGACCGTTCGGTCAGGCATGCTGGGTGGCGGAGGTGGTCGGGGAGATGGTGCGGAGCAGGACCCGCGACGAGATCCTGTCCGTGGCGGCGCGGCTGTTCAGCCAGGTCGGCTTCAAGGGCACGTCGTTGCACGACATCGCCGTCGAGGTCGGCTGCTCGAAGGCGACCCTGCTCTACCACTTCGACAGCAAGGAGGCGATCCTCCTCGAACTGGTCGCCCCCGCCGCCCGGGACCTCGCCGCGCTGGACGCCAAGACCAGCGAACTGGACACCGCCACCGCCCAGGAGGCCGCCATCGAGGGCTTCGTGGACCTCGTGCTGGCCTACCGGCGGGAGGTCGCGCTCATCTACGCCGACCTTCCGCACCTGCTCGAACACCCCGCCTTCGCCGACCTGCAGCCGGCCACCACCCGACTGGTCACCACGATCGCCGGCCGGTCGGCCGACCCGGCCGCCCAGATCGCCGCGCGGGTGCTGCTCGCCGGGATCACCGCGGTCGCGATCGAGTGCGACGACCCCGCCGAGCTACGCCCGGCGTTGGTCCGGGTCGCCCGGCGCGCGCTCGTGCCCGGCGCCTGACCGACACACCGACACCACCCCGACCGCCGCTCGAATCCGTCGACAAGCCGCGATCACCAACAAGGAAGCGACCGACATGGCGACACTCCTCCACCGGCTCGGCCGGGCCTCGTTCCGGCGCCGCCGGCTCGTCGTGGTCCTCTGGCTCGTCGCGCTGGCCGCGCTCGGCGGCGCCGCGTACGCCTTCATGGGCCCGACCGCGACGAACTTCTCCATCCCGGGCACCGAGTCACAACGCGCGATCGACACGCTGAAGCGGGAGTTCCCCGAGGCGAGCGGCGCGACCGGCACGATCGTGGTCGCCGCCCCCGAGGGCGAGCAGCTCACCACCCCGCAGCGGCAGGCGGTGGTGGCCGACCTGGTCCGGGAGGCGTCGGCGCTGCCCGGCGTGCTGGGCGCGGTCGACCCGTACACCGCCGGAGCGATCTCGCCGGACGGCCGGTACGCGCTCATCCAGGTCCAGTTCGCCGAGCAGGCCGACAGTGTCACCGACGCGCAGCGCGACGCGTACGTCGGCAGCGGCGCGGCCGCGCGGGCGGCGGGTCTGCGGGTCGAACACGGCGGGGAGGTGATGTCCAGCGTCCCCGAGGTCGGCAGCACCGAGGGCATCGGCGTGCTCATCGCCCTGGTGGTGCTCGTGGTGACCCTCGGCTCGCTGGTCGCGGCCGGGATGACCATGCTCAACGCACTGCTCGGGGTCGGCGCCGGCATGGCCGGGCTCTACGCGCTGAGCAGCGTGGTCGAGCTGACCAGCGTGGCGCCGGTGCTCGCGCTGATGCTCGGCCTCGCCGTCGGCATCGACTACTCCCTGTTCATCACCTCCCGCTACCGGCAGAACCTGCTGGACGGCATGGAGCCGGAGGAGGCGGCCGGGCGGGCCATCGGCACCGCCGGCTCCGCCGTCTTCTTCGCCGGGATCACCGTGGTGATCGCACTGGCCGGGCTCGCCGTCGTCAACATCCCGTTCCTGACCGTCATGGGGCTGGCCGCCGCCGGGACCGTCGCGGTCGCCGTCCTCGTCGCGCTGACCCTGCTTCCGGCGCTGCTCGGCTTCGCCGGCCGGTGGGTCCTGCCGCGCCGGCTCCGCCGCGCCGACGGCGGCGACACCGCCGGGCGCCGGGAGGCTCTCGGGTTCCGGTGGGCGCGGCTGGTGATCCGGCTGCGCGTACCGGTGATCCTGGTCACCGTGCTCGGGCTCGGCGCGCTCGCCCTCCCCGCGGCCGACATGCGGGTCGCGCTTCCGGACCAGGGCAGCGAGCCGAAGGGCACGCCGCAGCGTGAGGCCGCCGACCTGATCACCGAGGGTTTCGGACCCGGCTTCAACAACCGCCTGGTACTGGTCGTCTCCGCCGACTCGGCGGAGCGCACCGGCGCCGCCGCCCAGCAGGTGACGGCGGCGGTGCAGGGCACGCCGAACCTGCTCGCGGTCACCCCGCCGAACCTCAGCCGGGACCAGCGGACCGCGCTGCTGGCGGTCATCCCCACCACCGGGCCGACCGATCCGGCCACCGAGAGGCTGGTGCACGACATCCGGGACCGGGTCGCGGCGATCGACGGCACGGACGGGGTCGAGGTGGCGCTCACCGGGCGGACCGCGGTCGGGATCGACGTCTCGGAGAAGCTCTCCGCCGCGATGCCGTGGTACCTGCTGCTCGTCGTCGGGCTGTCGGTGCTGTTGCTGATGCTGGTCTTCCGGTCCCTGCTGGTGCCGCTGAAGGCGGCGCTCGGCTTCCTGCTGACCGTCGGCGCCACCTTCGGGATCACCGTACTGATCTTCCAGAAGGGCCACCTGGCCGACCTGGTCAGGATGGACACGCCCGGCCCGCTGGTGAGCTTCCTGCCGATCCTGCTCATCGGCATCCTGTTCGGGCTGGCGATGGACTACGAGGTGTTCCTGGTCTCCCGGATGCGGGAGGACTTCGTGCACGGCGACACCCCGGTCCAGGCCACCGTCAACGGCATGGGCCACGGTGCCCGGGTGGTGACGGCGGCGGCCCTGATCATGACCTCGGTCTTCGGCGGCTTCGTCCTGATGGACGACCCGATCATCAAGTCGATGGGCTTCGCCCTCGCCCTCGGGGTGGCGATCGACGCCTTCGTGGTCCGGATGACCCTCGTGCCGGCGGTGATGTCGCTGCTCGGGCGGGCCGCCTGGTGGCTGCCGCGCTGGCTGGCGGCGGTCCTGCCCCACGTCGACGTCGAGGGGGAGCGGCTGCGCCACCACCTGGCGGAGGCGCCGCCACAGCGGGAGCTCGTCGGGGTCTGACCCCCGCCCGGCGGCCGGGACCCGCGCCACGGCCGGGTCCCGGCCGCCGCCCTCCGGGCTCACCGCAGCGCCCAGAAGAACGCCCGTACCTCGTCGACGAACTCGTCCGGCAGTTCCAGGCTGGCGAAGTGGCCGCCCCGGTCGAACTCCGTCCACCGCCGGATCGTCGGGTAAATCCGTTCCGCGATCGGTCGGACGGCCCGGGTGATGTCGTGGGGGAAGACCGCCACACCGATCGGCACCGGGCAGGGCAGCGGTCCGCCCCGGCCGCTCTCCCGGTGCAGCCGGGCCGATGAGCCGGCCGTGCCGGTCAGCCAGTAGAGCATCACGTTGGTGAGCAGCCGGTCGTCGGAGATCGTCGAGGACGGGTCGGTCCACTCGTCGAACTTCTCGGCGATCCAGGCGAGCTGGCCGACCGGCGAGTCGGTCAGGGCGTACGCCGGGGTCTGCGGCCGGGTGGACTGCAACACCATGTAGCCGGGGCGCTGGGCGAGGTAGCGCCGGATCCCGGCCAGCCGGTCGCGGTCCTCGTCGGACAGCTCTGCCTCGCCGGCCCAGCCGGGCGGGGGCGGGGTCGGCAGGTAGGTGAGGTGAACCCCGACCACCTGCTCCGGGGCCACCTGCCCGAGCGCCCGGGAGATCGCCGAACCCCAGTCGCCGCCCTGGGCGCCGTACCGCCGGTAGCCGAGCCGCCGCATCAGCTCCGCCCAGGCCCGGGCGACGCGGTGCACGTCCCAGCCGCGTTGCCGGGTCGGCCCCGAGAAGCCGTAGCCCGGGATCGACGGCACGACCAGGTGGAAGTCCTCCGCCAACGGTGTGAGCACGTCGAGAAACTCGACGACCGAACCGGGCCAGCCGTGGGTGAGAAGCAGCGGGAGGGCGTCCGGGTTGGTCGAGCGGACGTGCAGGAAGTGCACGTTCTGGCCGTCGATCTCCGTCACGAACTGCGGGTACGCGTTCAGCTCCGCCTCCCGGGCCCGCCAGTCGTACGTCGTGCGCCAGTACTCGGCGAGCTGGCGTACCCGGGCCAGCGGGATGCCGTAGTCCCGGCCGGCGTCCGGCAGCTCGTCGGGCCACCGGGTGCGGGCCAACCGGTCGGCGAGGTCGTCGAGCTGCTCCTGGGGGATGTCGATCCGAAACGGCCTGATCATGTCGTCGTCTCCCGGCCTCGGGTGCGGTCCGTCACGCGGATTCGTTCGCCGCACTAACGTTAGTTGCACTAACGATAGCGCCGTCGGAGTCGTCCGAACCATTGGTGCGACCAACGAACTTGTTAGGCTGGCCACATGGACACCCCGGCCGACGACGGCACCCCCACCCGGCTGGCCGGGCTGCCGAGCTGGCTGCTCACCCAGACGGCCCGGTACGCCCACCGGCTCGTCACCGACGGGTTGGCCGAGATCGGCGCGCGGGGATACCACTACCGGCTGCTGGCGACCCTGGACGAGTACGGCCCGGCCAGCCAGGCCGACCTGGGCCGCCGGACCGGCATCCACTTCAGCGACGTGGTGGCGGCGACCAACGACCTCGCCGGCCACGGATTCGTCGAGCGGACCCCCGACCCGACCGACCGGCGACGCAACATCGTCACCATCACCCCGGCCGGTCGCCACCGACTGGACCAGTTGACGCAGCGGCTGGCGCGGATCCAGGAGGAGTTGCTGGCCCCGCTCTCGGCGCCGGAGCGTGACCGGCTCGTCGGGCTGCTGACCCGGCTCCTCGCCCACCACCGCCGCGGCGACACCACCCGGCCCTGAGGCGGGAGAGCCCGGATCGCGGGCCAGGCCGGGTCCGGGGTGGGTGTTGCCCGTGCCGGCTACCGTGCAGGCGTGGCAACGGCGACCTGGATATTCCTCATCATCGGCGGTGCGGGGGTCGCTGTCCTCGCGCTGGCGCTGTTCGGCACCGAGCTGGACCTCGGTGGCCAGGACGTCGACGGGCCGATCACGCTGGAGGCGGTGGCCGCGTTCGCCGGCGTCCTCGGTTTCGGCGGCGCCATCGCCAACGAACTGATCGGCGGGCGCACGGTCGTCCAGATCGCCGCGGCCGGTGGCCTGGGCTCCCTGGCCGCGCTGCCGGCCGGCTGGCTGGCCGCGCGGTTCTCCAGGGCGGTACGGAACATGCCCACCGACACCACCCCGACCCGCAGCGACCTCGTCGGCGCGATCGGCGTCGTGGTGACGCCGATCCCCAGTAACGGCTACGGCGAGGTCCGGGTACAGCTCGCGGGCCAGCCGGTCAAGCTCAACGCGCGGGCCGACCGACCGATCGCCAGCGGCACCCAGATCTTCGTCGTCGAGGCGCTGAGCGAGACCAGCGTCCACGTCGAGACCTACTGACCCCGGGCCGCCCGGCGGCCGCCACCCACCCCATCCCCCCACCCACTGCTGAAACCCCACACCAGAACGGACGTTGCGATGCTGATATTCGCCGCGATCGGCGGAGCGGTACTGCTCGCCTTCCTGCTCGTCCTCTTCGTGCTCTCCCGGATCAGGGTCGCCGGGCCCAACGAGGCGTTCATCGTGACCGGCCGCAAGGGCCGCACCACCCAGAGGGCCGACGGCACCCGGACGACCGACATGTCCGGGCAGAAGGTCGTCCTCGGCGCCTCGGTCTTCGTCCTGCCGGTGGTCCAGAAGCTGCAGTCCATCGACCTCTCCAGCCGGCGCATCGACGTCAGCATCAAGGGCGCGGTGAGCAAGCAGGGAATCCGGACCGACCTGCACGGCGTCGCGATCGTCAAGGTCGGCGGGACCGAGGACGCGATCCGCGCGGCGGCGCAGCGGTTCCTGGACCAGCAGGACGAGATCGAGGACTTCACCCGGGAGGTGCTCGCCGGCGCGCTGCGGTCGATCGTCGGCCGGCTCACCATCGAGGAGATCATCCGGGACCGCGCGGCCTTCGCCAGCGCGGTCGCCGAGGAGGCCGAGCACTCGATGACCAACCAGGGTCTGGTGCTCGACACCTTCCAGCTCCAGGACATCGTCGCCGAGGGGTCGTACCTGCAGGACCTCGGTCGGCCGGAGGCGGCCCGGGTGCTCAAGGACGCGGCGATCGCCGAGGCACGCGCCCGCCAGGCGGCCGAGCAGGAGCGGCTGCTGGCCGAGGAGGCGATCGCGGAGGCGAACCGGAACCTCGCGCTCAAGCAGGCCATGATCCAGGCGGAGATCGACGCGGCGAAGGCGAGGTCGGCCGCGGCCGGCCCGCTGGCCCAGGCCGAACGGGACCAGGCGATCCTCGCCGAGCAGCAGAAGGTCGCCGAGCGCAACGCCGAACTCAAGCAGCGGCAGCTCGACACCGAGGTCCGCAAGCCGGCCGACGCGGCCCGGTACAAGGTGGAGCAGGAGGCCGAGGCGGCCCGCAACGCGGCGGTGCTCCGCGCCGACGCCGAGCGGCAGGCCGCCATCGCCGCCGCCCAGGCCGCCGCCGAGCACGCCCGGCTGATCGGTGAGGGTGAGCGGGCCCGCCGGGCCGCGCTCGCCGAGGCGATCGAGCGGGAGGGTCAGGCCGAGGCCGCGGCGATCCGGGCCAGGGGCGAGGCCGAGGCCGAGGCGATGGCCCGCAAGGCCGAGGCGTTCGCCGCGTACGGCGAGGCGGCCGTGCTCGACCTGCTGCTCAAGGTGCTGCCGAAGGTGGTGGAGGCGGCGAGCGCCCCGGTGAGCGCGATCGACAAGCTCACCGTGATCTCCACCGACGGCGCCAGCTCATTGACCAAGTCGGTCGCGGCCAACGTGGCCCAGGGGCTGCAGCTCGGCAGCGACCTGACCGGTGTCGACCTGACCGCGCTGCTGGCCCGGCTCGGCGCCCTCGGCGCCGGCAAGAACCAGGGCGGGAACCAGGTCGTCGAGGCCACGCCGGCCGCCGCTACGCCGGCGGGCGACCGGCAGGACTGACCGGAGGACGGGCGGCCGGAGCCGCCCGGGAGGACGACGCGCCCCGGACACCGCCACACGGCCCGGCACCGACCCCGGTGCCGGGCCGTCGCCGTGTGTCCCGGTGCCGTGTGTCCCGGTGCCGGGAGGTCGTCACGCCGCCCGCGGCGAAGCCACCGCCGGCCGGCACGGCCCGCCGGGATCCCGGCCACGCCGGCCGGCGCCGGTCACCCCCGACGCGGCGCGGTCGTCACTCCTTGATGACGCCCTGCTCGCGGGCCCAGCGCAGCAGCTCGGCCTCGGCCTGTTCACGGCCCAGCGGCCCCCGCTCCAGCCGCAGCTCCTTCAGGTGCCGCCAGGCACGGCCGACGATCGGACCCGGCGGTATGCCGAGCAACTCCATGATCGCGTTGCCGTCGAGGTCGGGGCGAACCCGGGCCAGGTCCTCCTCCGCCCGCAACCGGGCGATCCGCGCCTCCAGCGCGTCGTAGTCGGCGGCGAGCTGCGCCGCCTTCCGGCGGTTGCGGGTGGTGCAGTCGGAGCGGGTGAGCTTGTGCAGCCGGGGCAGCAGGTCCCCCGCGTCGGTGACGTAGCGGCGTACCGCGGAGTCGGTCCACTCGCCGCGACCGTACCCGTAGAAGCGCAGGTGCAGCCCGACCAGCGTGGACACCTGGCTGATGACGTCCTTGGGGTAGCGCAGCGCCTTCATCCGCTGCCTGGTCATCCGGGCGCCCACCACCTCGTGGTGGTGGAAGCTGACCCGCCCGTCCGGCCCGACGGCCTTGGTCGCCGGCTTGCCGACGTCGTGCATCAGCGCCGCCATCCGGAGCACGAAGTCGCAGCCGGAGTCCCCCTCCAGCCGGATCGCGTTGTTCACCACGGTCAGGGTGTGCTCGTAGACGTCCTTGTGCTGGGCGTGCTCGTCGATCTCCAGCCGCAGACCGGACAGCTCCGGCAGGAACCGGTCGGCCAGCCCGGTGTCGACCAGCAGGCGGAGCCCGGTCACCGGGTCGGCGCCGCACAGCAGCTTGGTGAACTCGTCACGGATCCGCTCGGCGGTGATCCGGTCCAGGTCCGCCGCCATCGCCCGCATGGCGTCCTTCACCGCCGGGTGTACGGCGAACCGCAGCTGCGCCGCGAACCGGGCGGCCCGGAGCATCCGCAGCGGGTCGTCGCCGAACGACTCCTCCGGGGAGCCGGGTGTCCGGATCACCCGCTCGGCGAGATCGTCGAGCCCGCCGTACGGGTCGGTGAACTCGTGCCCGGGAAGGCTGACCGCCATCGCGTTGATCGTGAAGTCACGCCGCCGCAGGTCCTCGACGAGGCTGGTGCCGTACTCGACGACAGGGTTGCGGCTGACGCGGTCGTACGACTCGGCGCGGAAGGTGGTGATCTCCAACCGGAGTCCGCCGCGCTGGGCCCCGATGGTGCCGAACTCGCGCCCGGTCTCCCAGGTCGCCTCCGCCCAGCCCGAGAGCAGCCGCAACGTCTCGTCGGGGTGCGCGTCGGTGGCGAAGTCGAGATCCTCGCCGAGCCGGCCGAGCAGCGCGTCCCGCACCGAACCACCGACCAGGTGCAGCTCGTGACCGGCACGGGCGAACCGCCGACCGAGTTCGTCGGCGACCGGCGAGACCCGCAGCAGCTCCGCGACGGCGTTGCGCTGGGCGGCGCTCAACCGGCTCGCGGCGGAACCCCGGCCCGAGGTCACGGATTTCCGGCCGGCGGTTCCGGTGTCACGGCCCGCGGTCGCGGACCCCCGGCCCGGGGTCACGGCGTCCCGGCCCGCGGCCGCCGCGCCTGCACCGCCGTGGCCCGACCGGGCCGAGGAGCCGGCCGGCGGGGTGGCGGACGGGGCACCGGCCGGCCGGTTGGCGGACGGCGCGGAACGGGCTGCCTGCGGAACGGATGAGTCGGACATGGGACCGCCAGCCTAGCGGGCCGGCGCGGGTCCGGTGGCGGCGGGCGCACCAATTGACGGGCGACGCCCTCCGGCGGCCCCACGCCAGGAGGACTAAGGTCTGCACCAGTGTCGGCGGGTGCCCTGCCCGCCGTACCCCTTGGGAGGCTGACATGGCAGGCGGGCTGTACCGCAGCGCGAACGCCATGCCCGACGGGGTTCCGCCGCCCCGGGACGGAGCCACGCTGATCTCGACCAGCCCGATCGTCGAGAGCACCAGCCCACCGCCGGAGACGGCCGAGGGAAGCGCGGCCGGCAACAGCGCGATCATGGCTCTCGGCAGCCTGGTGAGCCGCGGCACCGGCTTCCTCCGTACGTTGATGGTCGTCGCCGCGCTCGGCAACTTCGCGGTCAACGACGCGTACGCCACCGCGCTGATCATCCCGCAGATGGTCTACGAGTTCCTGCTCGGCGGGATCCTCACCAGCGTCGTGGTGCCGGTCCTGGTCCGGCGCCGCAAGCTCGACCCCGACGGCGGCCAGGCGTACGCCCAGCGCCTGCTCACCCTGGCCGGGCTCGCCCTCGGCATCGCGTCGGTGCTGGCCATCCTCCTGGCCGGGGTGCTCAGCGAGATCTACGCCAGCGGGCGTGGTGACGACTACCAGCGGCTCGTCACCGACCTCTCCCGGCTGATGCTGCCGATCATCTTCTTCTCGGGCATCAGCGCGTTGATCGCGGCGGTGCTCAACACCCGGGGGCACTTCGCGGCGCCGATGTGGGCCCCGATCCTCAACAACCTGGTGATCATCGCCGCCTGCGCGCTCTACATCGCCATCTACGGCGCGAAGGTGATCGAGCCGGCCGAGATGACCCGGGGACAGATCCTGCTGCTCGGCGGCGGCACGCTGCTCGGCATCGTGGTCCAGGTCGCCGGGCTGCTGCCGGCGCTGCGCCGGGTCGGGTTCCGCTGGCGACCGCGGTTCGACTTCCGGCAGCTCGGGCTCCGCGAACTGGGCCGGCTCGGCGCCTGGATGTTCTGCTACGTCGCGGTCAACTCGATCGGCCTGGTCGTCCTGTTCAACCTGCTCAACCGGGTGGGGCGGAAGGCGGCGGGGCCGGCGATCTACAACAACGTCTTCCTGCTGCTGATGATGGCGCACGGCATCATCGCGGTCTCGATCATCACCGCGCTGATGCCGCGGATGAGCGCGGCCGCCGCCGACGGCCGGTTCGCCGACATGGCGGCTGACCTGTCCCGGACCGTCCGGACCGTCACCGCCGTGCTCGCCCCGATCGCGGTCTGCTACGCCGTGCTCGCCGAACCCATCGCGGTGGTCCTGTTCAACTACGGCGCCGGGACGGGTGACGCCGGTGCCGTCTCGCCGGTGCTGCTGGTCGCCGCGCTGGCGCTGGTCCCGTTCGCGGTCAGCCAGGTCTTCACCTTCGCGTTCTGGGCGCTGCCGGACACCCGGACACCCGCGCTGGTCAACATTCCGGTCGTCCTGCTCCGGGTCCTGGTACAGGTGCTGGTCTTCGCCGTGCTTCCGCTGTCGTTCCTGGCCTCCGGCATGATGATCGGCAACGGGATCTCGTACGTCGCGGCGGCGGTGATCTCGGCCTGGCTGCTCCGGTCCCGGATCGGCCGGCTCGGGCTCGGCACGATCGCCAACACCTTCGGCCGGGTCCTGGTCGCGGCCCTCGGCGCGACGCTCGTCGGGCTGCTCATCGTGGCGCTGCTGCCGGGAGACGCGCTGTCGAACCGCTGGCTCGGTTTCGTCGAGGTGGCCCTCGGCGGGGCGGCGATCGGTGGCACGTACCTCGGACTCTCCCTCATGCTGCGGATCCGGGAGATCACCGACGTCGTCGTCATGGTCCGGCGCCGGCTCGGCAGGTGACCCGTGGGCCCGCGTACCCGCGGGCCGGTGTCACGCCGTCGGCGGCCCGGGTCGGTGTCGGTGCCGGCCGTCGTCCCGGGTCGGCATCGCGCCGACCAGTGCGACCGCGATCCCCAGGCCCGCGAGAGCCTGGGGATATCGCTGTGGATAACCTCGGCGCCTGAGCCTGAAGTGCTGGTCAGACGCTGTGGATAACTCCGGGTCCTGATCACCTGACACCCCGTCAGGATGATCTCCTCGGACGGTCCGACAGCGACCCGGCCAGGGCGGTGCCCCGGGGCATACTTCCGTCCC
>Ga0310834_100641_pt1 | contig 33174 bp, 24 predicted proteins | sample SM_ome_2_FD_201314 | JGI IMG/M metagenome (GOLD analysis project Ga0310834, IMG submission 201314) | Sorghum-adapted microbial communities enriched on stacked mutant (SM) sorghum from Joint BioEnergy Institute, Emeryville, California... ...
AAACGCGTCGCCTGCGGGTTCCGCAACATGGACAACTATCGAAGGCGCATCATGGCACACATCGCAGTCACCCGACCGCGACTACAGACAGCATGACGAGGCCGCCCCGCTCAAGTACCAAGACCCCCATTGCTAGGTAGTCAGCGGCAGCCCGCCAAGCCGGGGACTCGTGGACAATGTACTGCACGCTACCCATTATGCCGCCTCCTAACCACAAATCATCGTTCGGCCGAACACTCCACCCTAAAGATCAACCCATGATCTCGCGCAACCGGGGCGGAGGCCACGGCCCAGTGTAGTTCGGCGGAGGGTTAACAGGACGTCCGCGAGCTCCCTTCGATGAATTGCAGAAGGTGCACGCCGGCGTAGTGTTGGCGTCTGTGAGATCCCCGCCCATGGAGCGAGGATGGACATGATCCGCGCTCGTCGCCGGGTTCGTTCGGCAGTAGGAACATAGCGGAGTCGGCAGGTTGGGATCCGCTTTCACCCCAATATTGTATTCGGCAAGTATTTTTGGAGGAATTCGCTGTCCCGCGCCCACTCCGCCGATGGATCCAGGAGGAATTTCGTAAATCGGGGCGCCGCCAGGGCCACATCCTATTGGCTCGTGGACGTTGTGAGCGAGAACCGGAGTATCCCCGGCGAGGACGTAGTAGGTGTGGAGGTTGGCGACGGTGAGGTTGTGCATCCACCGTTCGCCGAGGTAGGTGCGGACGGCGACCACCTCGACGAGCTGGCCGTCGTCGGTCAGCAAGGTGGACTGGCCCGGGACGAGCTCGCCGGCGCCGACCCACTCCTGCGCGGTCGCGTCCCAGAACGGGTGATCCGCTGTGGTCTCGATGGTCGCCGTGGGCCCCCGAATGCTCCGGCCGCCCTTGCCCTCGGCCATCTGGTCCGACGTGTGGTCGGGGTCAGCCGGAAGGCTGACGGTGACGTCGGCCAGCTCCACATCCAGGTTCAGGTGCAGCGCCGTCACCGGCTCGGCGCTGGTCTGACCAGTCTCAGGATCAGTCGCGACAGACAGCATGGCGAGGCCACGAGCCTCACTCACGCACCGACACCCCGCTCAAGTGCGAAGGACCCACATGACCGTGTCGCGGGTGCTCAACGACCACCCCCACGTCCGGCCCCAGACGCGTCAGCGGGTGCTCGACGCGATGCGGAAGCTCGACTTCAAGCCGAACACGGCCGCCCGCGCGCTCGCCAGCCGGCATTCCAACCTGCTCGGGATCGTCACCGTCGACACCACGCTGTTCGGACCAGCCGCCATGGTCTACGGCTTCGAACAGGCGGCCCGAGACGCGGGGTACTTCGTGACGATCGCGACCGTCCGCTCGCTGACCGTGAAGGCCGTGGTCAGTGCGGTGGACCGACTGCGCGAACAGGCGGTCGAGGGCATCGTGGCCGTCGTGCCGGACGACGTCGGCGCGGGCGTCTTGAGATCGATATCTTCCGATCTTCCCGTTATCGCCATCGGCGTGGGCGACGGCCTGGACGTTCCGACCGTCGGGGTCGACAACGCCGCCGGTGCGGCCATGGCCACGCAGCACCTGCTCCGGCTCGGGCACGCGACCGTGCACCACATCGCGGGCCCGCAGAGCTGGCCGGAGGCTCGGGAACGACTGTCGGGTTGGCGCCAGGCGCTGCTGGCCGCGGGCGCGCCCGTTCCTCAGTGGCGGGCCGGCGACTGGAGTGCCCGATCCGGGTACGTACTGGGCCGGCAGCTGGTCGATGACGAGGTCACCGCCGTCTTCTGCGCCAATGACCACATGGCGCTGGGCGTCCTGCGCGCCTTCGCGGAAGCGGGCCGGCGGGTGCCGGCCGACGTCAGCGTCGTCGGCTTCGACGACATTCCCGAGGCGCCGTTCATGATCCCGCCGTTGACGACCGTGCGACAGGACTTCGGCGCGCTCGGCCGGCGCAGTGTGGAGCTCCTCCGTGCGCTGGGGACCGGCGGCGACGTCGGCGGCCCGCGGAGCGTCCGGCTCACGCCGGAGCTGAAGATCCGCCGGAGTACGGCCCCGCCCCCGCGGTTGACCGATGCTCCCCCGACGTAGCTGAGGCAGGGATGCTGCCCGACCGCGGGGGCGCCCACGCGGGCCAGCGGTTCCCGTTCGGTCGTCGGCCTGGTCGCCGGGTCCCGGTCGCGGGCACCTAGGCTGGACGGCCGTCGCCGGGGGATCCGCCGCGGAGGGCGTCGTCGATCGGCTCGATGAGGGTTGGACGCTGCGTTCTTCCGTTACGGCGTTGGTCCGGTACGCGGAGCGGGGAGAGCAGGATGCCGAAATGGTCCGTGGCGCGTTCGACCGGAACGCCCAGGCGTGCGCCGAAGCGCCGCCCGCTGCCGAGCGGCGCCCGGATCGTCCTGGTCACGGCCGTCACGCTGATCGGGCTGACGCTGGTCGTGCTCGGCGGGCTCGGGGTCGGCCTGCTGGGCTGGCTGCTCATCCATGGCCGTATGCCGAATGTCGCCAGCAAGCTTCTCCTCATCGGGTCGCTGGAGGCCTTCGGCGCGGCAGCCGTGTGGGGTGGGTGGACGGTGGTTGATGTTGTTCGCGGCCGGATCGACGCCGCCAACCGCCGCCGCCGGACCGGTCTCTGGTTGCTCGCCGCGGCCTTTCTGATCTGGATGCTCGCTGCGGCCGTCGGCTGACGGGCCGGTCGTGCGGATGCTGGTGGAGTTCGGCTGGCTCCCTGTGGGTTCAGTCCATTTTCGGCGCGGCAATTGGCGGCGGAGTTTCCGTTGTACGGTGGATGGGCCGGTGCCATGGCTGGCTTGGGTACTGCTTCTGTTTCGATTCGTATGTTCCTTGGACTATTCATGTTCGCCGCGCTGGCTTTGATGGCGATCCTACTTATAGGGCTCGCAACATGGTCACTCAACGTCATGGCGGTGGTCATGTTCACGCTCATGAGTTGATCAGCATCGACAATTCTCTATCTAGCAATGACGGAGCCTCCTTGTGCTCGTACGGACCTAGCGCGCGTTAGGGACCAAAGGCTCTAGCGCCCGATTGAGCGCATCCGCTTAGCATCCACGCATGACCACGACATTGGCGAGATTCATCTCGGCCCTCCGAACGGACTCGGTGACCCTGATCGCCGACGAGGGACGAGTGGCCTGCCCGCGCAGTAGGCACGACGTCGACGTGGACTGGTGCTTCACATGCCCGTCGTTCGAAGGACCCTCCGAAGACGGAAACGGCAACATCCTGGTGCGCTGCCGAACCGTGCGCCGGCGTTGACCTTTCCCTGCGCGAGCCGACCAGCAGATCCCGGACCTCGGGTGGAGTTCTGAGGCTTCACTCCGGACGGGACACCAGGGTTCATGCGCGAGGGCCTTGGCCTGACGGTGCCGGCGGGCCCCGTGGAGTGGCCATTTCGCCGGTGTCCTATGTAGGCGGTTGTGGTGGTAATGCTCGGGACACCGACGTGCACGCAAACCCGACCTCGCCGACCTGGCCGCGGACGCCTACCCGCGCAGGGGACCGAGGCCGTCATCTGCATCTCCAATCAGGACACCACTGGCCGTCTCGCGACAAACGCGACAGCATCGCGTTCGGATGACCGGCGACCGCCTGCCGCAGCGCCGCGGAGTCGCGCCGGCGGATCATCTCTGCGATGGGGTCGCCACCCAACCCGAGCCGGTCAACCCGACCGGCCCGATGTCCAGGGCCAACCGCAGCCGGATCTGATCACTGGGCCGCTGGTTCTCCCACGCGAGGTGCTCGCGCCAGCGCGACACCAGCGCGGCCAGCGCGCGGTGGATCTTGACGTCGTGGGAGAGGAAGACCTCCTGGCGTCGCCAGCGTCCTGATCGTCTGCCCCTGGGGCGCGGCGGCCTGTCCCGCACGTCCCGGATCGTGGTGGCCAGGTTGTATCTCCTCGTTCCGGAGACGATGCTCGGCCGTCCAAGAGCGCGTCAGTGCCCGGCGCGGCCAGCTCGTCCCGCCCACCGGTCGAACCCCGCCCAGCCGGGTGGTGACGCCGATCCGATGAGGCCGCGCCGGCGGCGAAAGCCTCGTACCCGCGGTCATCCGACGCGAGCGCGACCACCCGCTCGACCCGGGGCGCCGTGGGGAGACTTATTTTCGGAGTTTTTTCAGGCTCTGTATTGACACGTGTCCGCCCCCAGGGCCACCATCGGGTGAGAGCGCTCTCCTGACCCTGGTCGCCGGCCCTCCCTAGTCCCGGTGCGCCCCCCGTGCGTGGACCGGCCGGCGACGACCGTCTCGAGTCGTGGAGATGTGCATGACAACGGACCCGATACCCCGCCTTTCGCCTCCCGGGCGCGCCCGGCGCTGGCGACGCGGCACAATGATCACATCCATCGTGCTCGCCCTGGTGGCGGGCGCCGTGGCGTTCGCCACCGCCGCCGGTGCCGCGCCCACGCTCATCTCGCAGGGCAGGCCCGCGGTGGCGTCCTCGGTCGAGAGCGGCGCCTTCCCGGCGTCGAACGCGGTCGATGGCGACTTCGGCACGCGGTGGTCGAGCGAGTTCAGCGATCCCCAGTGGATTCGCATCGACCTCGGTGGCACGGCGACGATCAGCCAGGTCGTCCTGCGGTGGGAGGCGGCGTACGCGACCGCCTTCCAGGTCCAGACGAGCGCGGGGGCGGACGGGCCGTGGACGACGATCTACAGCACCACGAGCGGGACCGGCGGGGCGCAGACGCTCGACGTCTCCGGTACCGGCCGGTACGTCCGGGTGCTCGGCACGCAGCGGGCCACGCCGTGGGGCTACTCGCTGTACGAGGTCCAGGTGTTGGGTGAGTTCGGAGGACCGGTGGGCTGTGGCACGACCAACGCCGCGCTGGGCCGGCCGGCCGCGGCCTCGTCCACCGAGAGCGGCGCCTTCCCGGCGTCGAACGCGGTCGATGGCGACCTGGGCACGCGGTGGTCGAGCGAGTTCAGCGATCCCCAGTGGATTCGCATCGACCTCGGCGCCACGGTCGACATCTGCCGGGTGGTGCTGACGTGGGAGGCGGCGTACGCGACCGCCTTCCAGGTCCAGACGAGCGCGGGGGCGGACGGGCCGTGGACGACGATCTACAGCACCACGAGCGGGACCGGCGGGACGCAGACGCTCGACGTCTCCGGTACCGGCCGGTACGTCCGGGTGCTCGGCACGCAGCGGGCCACGCCGTGGGGCTACTCGCTGTTCGAGTTCGTGGTGAACACGACCTCGACGAGCGAGCCGCCGGTGACGGGCGGCGGACCGCTCGGCCCGAACGTCATCGAGTTCCACCCCGGCACCTCGGGCGCCGAGATCCAGGCCACGGTCGACGCGATCTTCGCCGAGTCGGAGTCGGCCCAGTTCGGTACGCAGCGGTACGCGATCCTGTTCCGGCCGGGCACCTACAGCGGCTTCAACGCCCAGATCGGGTTCTACACCTCGATCGCCGGCCTCGGGCAGAACCCGACCGATGTCCAGATCAACGGGGACGTGACCGTGGACGCCGGCTGGTTCGGCGGCAACGCGACCCAGAACTTCTGGCGGTCGGCGGAGAACTTCTCCATCACCCCGTCCGCCGGCGAGCAGCGGTGGGCCGTGTCCCAGGCCGCGCCGTTCCGTCGCATCAACGTCAACGGCCACCTCAACCTGGCCCCGGCCGGGTTCGGCTGGGCCAGCGGCGGGTACATCGCCGACAGCCGCATCAGTGGCCAGGTCCGGCCGTACTCGCAGCAGCAGTGGTACACGCGGGACAGCAACATCGGCGGCTGGCTCAACGGCGTGTGGAACATGGTGTTCTCGGGCGTCGTGGGCGCCCCGCCGACCAGCTTCCCCAACCCGCCGTACACGACGCTGCCCACCACACCGGTCAGCCGGGAGAAGCCGTACCTGTACGTCGACTCGAGCGGGCAGTACCGGGTGTTCGTGCCGTCCCTGCGCACCAACGCCTCCGGGGCCTCCTGGTCGGCGACCAGCAACACGCCCGGCACGTCGATCGCGTGGGACCAGTTCTACGTGGTCCGCCCCGGCGACTCGGCCGCCCGGATCAACCAGGCACTCAGCCAGGGCCTGAACCTGTTCTTCACGCCCGGCATCTACCACATCGACCAGACCATCACCGTGACCCGGTCGAACACCGTGGTGCTCGGCATCGGCTACCCCACGCTGATTCCGGTCAACGGGGTGGTCCCCATGCGAGTGTCCGACGTGGACGGTGTCCGCATCGCCGGGATCCTCTTCGACGCCGGACCGGTGAACTCGCCAATCCTGCTCGAGGTCGGGCCGCCCGGCTCGTCGGCCCGCCACGCCAGCAACCCGATCTCGATCCAGGACGTGTTCTTCCGCATTGGTGGGCCCGGCCCCGGCAAGGCCACGACCAGCCTGGTCGTCAACGCCCACGACACGCTCATCGACCACATCTGGGCGTGGCGCGGTGACCACGGCGACGGCATCGGCTGGACCATCAACACCGCCGACACGGGCGTGATCGTCAACGGTGACAACGTCCTGGCCACCGGCCTGTTCGTCGAGCACTACCAGAAGTACGAGGTCATCTGGAACGGCCAAGGTGGACGCACCATCTTCTTCCAGAACGAGCTCCCGTACGACCCGCCGAGCGCGGCCGAGTGGATGAACGGCTCGATCGTCGGGTACGCGGCCTACAAGGTGGCCGACACGGTCACCAGCCACGAGGCCTGGGGGTTGGGCAGCTACTGCAACTTCACGGCGGACCCGACCATCGCGGCGGCCCGCGGCTTCGAGGCCCCGGTCCACCCGAACGTCCGCTTCCACAGCCTGCTCACGGTGTCGCTCGGTGGCATGGGCGTGATTACGAACGTCATCAACACCACCGGCGCTCCGGCGCAGGGCGTGGAGACCATCCCGAGCACCGTGGTCAGTTACCCGTAGCACGACATCCGTTCCCGGGGCCCCCGAGCAGCGCGATCGGGGGCCCCGCCCTCACCGTCCATCCGCGGTCGGACGTCCGGCTGCGCCGTCCCGTCTGTCAGGAGCAGTCATGTCCCATCTCTTGCGCGCGTCCCATATCCGATCCCATCCCCGTCGATCGATCGCCCTGGCCGCGGCGCTCGTCGTGGCGCTGGTGACCGGGCTGACCATCGCCGTCACGGCTCCCCGGGCCCACGCCGTGGGAAGCCTGATCTCGCAGGGGAAGCCGGCGACCGCGTCGTCGGTCGAGAGCGCCACGTTCCCGGCGAGCGCGGCGGTCGACGGTGACCTCGGCACGCGCTGGTCGAGCGCGTTCAGCGATCCCCAGTGGCTCCAGGTGGACCTGGGCGCGGTCGCCACGATCGACCAGGTCGTGCTGGTCTGGGAGGCGGCCTACGCCTCCGCGTTCCAGATCCAGACCTCGGAGAGCGGCAGCACCTGGACGACCATCTACAGCACCACCTCCGGGACGGGTGGCACGCAGACGTTGGCCGTGTCCGGCACCGGGCGCTACGTTCGGATGCTCGGCACGCAACGGGCCACGCCGTGGGGCTACTCGCTGTTCGAGTTCCAGATCTTCGGCACCTTCGGCCGCGCCGACTGCGGCCCGACCAACGCCGCCCTGGGCCGGCCCGCGGTGGCCTCGTCGGTCGAGGCCGCGACCTACCCGGCCAGCGCGGCGGTCGACGGCAACCCCGCGACGCGGTGGTCGAGCGAGTTCAGCGATCCACAGTGGATTCGCGTCGACCTCGGTGACAGCGCCCAGATCTGCCGGGTCGTCCTCAGCTGGGAGGACGCCTACGCCACGGCCTTCCAGGTCCAGACGAGCGCGGGGCCCGACGGGCCGTGGACGACCATCTACAGCACGACGACCGGGACCGGCGGCACGCAGACCCTCGACGTGACCGGCACCGGCCGGTACGTCCGGGTGCTGGGCACGCAGCGGGCCACCCCGTGGGGCTACTCGCTGTGGGAGTTCGCCGTGTACACCACGGGGTCGGTCGAGCCCGAGCCGGACGAGTTCTGGGGCGACACCAGCGACATCCCGCCGGCCCAGAACGTGCTCACGGTGAAGGTCCTCAACCGCACCAACGGCCGCTACCCGGACAGCCAGGTGTACTGGAGCTTCAACGGCGAGGTGCACTCGATCGCCGAGCAGCACTACCTGGACATGCCCGCCAACTCGGCCGGCCGGATGTACTTCCACCTCGGCTCGCCGGACAGCCCGTACTTCGACTTCATCGAGTTCACAGTCGGCCCGAACGTGTTCAACGGCAACACCACGCGGGTCGACGCCTTCGGCCTCAAGCTGGCCATGCGCCTGTACACCCACGACGGCCAGGTGGTGACGGTCGGCGAGAACCTCGAGACCTTCGCCGAGGACCGCGCGGTGACCTTCCAGAAGTTCATCGACGCGATGCCGCCGGAGTTCAAGGTGCTCGCCCAGGACACCGCGCCGTACCGGATACTCTCGCCCGGCAACCACCCGAGCTTCCAGCCCGGCGGGGTGAACGCCACCTACTTCACGTCCTACGCCGCCTCGGTCGGGGTCACCGCGACGACGGCCGAGATCTTCGGGTGCGCGGGGGAGCTCGCCGGCAACCCCGACATGTGCGCCGCGCTGAACCGGCACGTCGCCACGCTGCCGCCGTCGCAGTGGGAGAACGAGTCGCTGTTCTACCAGGCGCCGCCGGCCAACTACTACGCCAAATTCTGGCACGACGTCGCGATCGACGGCCTGGCGTACGGGTTCCCGTACGACGACGTCGGTGGCTACTCGTCGTTCATCTCGTACCCGAACCCGAAGTACCTGCTCGTCGCGGTGGGGTGGTGACCATGCGCACCCGACGAGCCCGGACGCTCCTCGCGGTGCTGGTGGCGGTGGCGGTCACCGCCGCCACCGCCGTGGCGGTGCACCAGGCCCACGCGGTGGGCGCCCTGATCTCGCAGGGGAAGCCGGCGACGGCGTCGTCGGTGGAGAGTGCCGCGTTCCCGGCGAGCGCGGCGGTCGATGGTGATCCGGGCACCCGGTGGTCGAGCGAGTTCAGCGACCCGCAGTGGATTCGGGTCGATCTCGGGGCGGTCGCCACGATCGACCAGGTCGTGCTGGTCTGGGAGGCGGCGTACGCCACGGCGTTCCAGATCCAGACGTCGACGAACGGCGACACCTGGTCCACTGTGTACAGCACCACCTCGGGTACGGGTGGCACGCAGACGCTGGCGGTGTCGGGCACCGGGCGCTACGTCCGGGTGCTCGGCACCCAGCGGGCCACGCCGTGGGGGTACTCGCTGTTCGAGTTCCAGGTCTTCGGCACCGTCGGCGGTAGCGGCTGCGGCCCGACCAACGCGGCCCAGGGCCGGCCCGCCGTGGCCTCCTCGGTCCAGGACGCCGGTTTCCCGGCGAGCGCCGCGGTCGACGGTGACCCGAACACGCGGTGGTCGAGCGAGTTCAGCGACCCGCAGTGGCTCCGCGTCGACCTCGGGTCGGTCGTGACCATCTGCCAGGTCGTGCTGCAGTGGGAGGCGGCCTACGCCACGGCCTTCCAGATCCAGACGAGCGCGGGGGCGGACGGGCCGTGGACGACCATCTACAGCACCACCTCCGGAACCGGCGGCACGCAGATTCTCGACGTGACCGGCAGCGGGCGCTACGTGCGGATGCTCGGCACCGCCCGCGCGACCGGCTGGGGGTACTCGCTGTGGGAGCTGGTCGTGCGGACCTCGTCCGGCGGCCCCGGCGGGGACGGGGAGAACATCGCGCGGTTCCAGCCGGTCACGGCGTCGTCGTGGGAGGGCGGCAACGCCCCGGCCGCCGCCCTGGACGGCCGCACCACCACCCGCTGGTCCAGCGAGTTCTCCGACCCGCAGTGGCTGCAGGTCGATCTCGGCGGTCCGGCCACGATCGACCGGGTCGTGCTCGTCTGGGAGGCGGCCTACGCCACGGCGTTCCAGATCCAGACCTCGAACGACGGTAGTACCTGGACCACCATCTACAGCACCACGACCGGCACCGGCGGCACCCAGGACCTGGACGTCTCCGGCACCGGCCGGTACGTGCGGATGTACGGCACGGCCCGGGCGACCGGCTACGGCTACTCGCTGTGGGAGTTCGAGGTCTACGGCAGCGTCGACACCTCGGCCCAGCAACCGACCATGCTCAGTGGACCGACGCGGCCACCGGCCACCACGGGCCAGTTCGGCCTGACCGCACCGGCCGACGGCGCCATGGTGACCACCACCCGTCGGCCCACGCTCTCCTGGGCGGCCGTGCCCGGGTCGGTCCGGTACGAGGTGTGGATCAACATCAGCCGCACGGACTACGACTTCGCCGCGCCGGGCCGGCTGCTGGACCTCTACACCAAGGTGGCCGAGGTCACCGGCACCAGCTACACGCCGACGTGGGACCTGCCCGACCGCTGGACCTACCAGTGGTACGTGGTCGCGGTCAGCGGCGCCGGCGGGCGGACGACGTCGGAGATCCGCCGGTTCAGCGTCTACCTCCCGACGCTGGAGACCGTCGCGGACGGGGTGAACATCGTCAATGGCGCTCGCGACCTCAACAAGAACGGCACCATCGAGCCGTACGAGAACTGGCGCCTTCCGGTCGAGACGCGGGTCAACGACCTGCTCGGTCGCATGACGATCGAGGAGAAGGCGTACCAGATGTTCTACAACGCGCAGGCCTATCCGCTCGCGGGCTGGCACTTCGGGCCGGCCCAGGCGCCGGACCTGCACGCCGCGCTGCTCGCCGCCTCCGGGACCCGGCTGGGCATTCCCTTCATCTCGGCCGGCGACACGATCAGCGGCTACGGCACCACCTACCCGCTGCAGAGCGCCCTGGCCGCGGCCCGCAACTACGAGCTGGACTACCGGCTGGGCGACATGCAGCGGCGCGAGCAGCTCGAGGTCGGCACCCGGGGCGTCCTCGGGCCGCTGGCCGAGGTCGGCACCAAGGTGCTCTACCCCCGCATCCAGGAAGGTAACGGCGAGGATGCCTACGTCGCGGCCGCCCAGGTGCGGGCGCTCGTGGCCGGACTGCAGGGTGGTCCCGAGCTCAACCCGGCCTCGGTGCTCGCCACGGTCAAGCACTGGCCGGGGGAGGGCGCCGGGGGCGAGGCGATCATCGTCTTCGACGAGGTCACCATCAAGTACCACATGATCCCGTTCATCGCGGCGATCGAGGCGGGCGCGGTGAACATCATGCCCGGGTACGCCGGCAGCACCTACCTGGACCCGGGCGGCCCGGGCGCCGGGGACAGCGCCCCGATCCTGAACTACCTGCGCGAGAACCTCGGCTACACCGGCCTCATCACGACGGACTGGCTGCCGTCCAGCGCCTGGATCCGCGCGGCCAACGCCGGCTCGGACGTGATGGGAGGCGCCGATCCGGGGGCGGAGGGGTTCACCCTGGCCTCGTTCATCCAGAACGTGCCGACCAGCCGGATCGACGACGCGGTTCGCCGGGTGCTGCGGCTGAAGTTCCAGTTGGGACTGTTCGAGAACCCGTACGGCGACCCGGTCAACGGCCCGTACCGGCTGCACCAGCCGGAGTACGTGGCGCTGGCCAACCAGGCCTCCCGGGAGGCGATGACGCTGCTCAAGAACTCCGGCGGCGTGCTGCCGATCCGGCTGGGGCCGGGCGACGCCATCGCCGTGGCCGGGGCCGTGGCCGACGACGGGGACGCCTGCTGCATCTGGACGAGCTACTTCCACGAGGAGTACGGCTCGCGCACGATCCTGGAGGCCATCCAGGACCGGGCGGCCGGCACGGGCGTGACCGTCTATGCCGGTGATGGCCCATCGATCGATCTGGCCATCGTCGCGGTCGGCGAGCCCACGTACACGCACGCCACCGCCTGGGTGAAGGAGCAGCCGTACCTGCCGCCCGACCAGCGCGCCCTGATCCAGAACTTCCACGACCGGGGCATCCCCGTGGTGGTGCTGCTGGTCATGCCCCGGCCGTACGTCATCACCGACTGGGTGGGCATCGCCGACGCGATCGTCGTCACCTACCGCGGCGGGGAGGAGATGGGTCCCGCGGTGGCCAGCCTGCTCTTCGGCGACTACGCCCCGAGCGGGCGGTTGCCGTGGCAGCTGCCGCGCAGCCTGGACCAGGTGCTGGTCCCCGGCGGCATCGACCGGCCGGAGGACGCGGTGGAGCACTGGGACCTGCCGTACGACCTCGGCGCCTCGGCGGCCGAGCGGGCCCAGATCCGGGCGTTGATCGACGCCGGCCAGCCGGTGCCGCCGACGTTCGGGAACCCGTTGTTCCAGTACGGGGCCGGCATCATCGGCTGGGGCTGACCCGCCCGCACGCCTCACGTCCTCGGCGGTCTCGACCCGGCTCGGGCCCAGCGGCCCGGGTCGGGTCGGACCACGAGGTGCCACACCACTGCACCGTCTCGCAGAGAGGAACCAACCAGCGCATGAGCGAAAGACGCCCCCGGCGGCTCACCGTCGCGGCGGCCGCGGCCGCCCTGACGGCGAGCGTCCTGATTCCGGGAAGCGGGGCTACCGCCCACGGCACCGTGGACCTCGGCCCCTACGTCACCATCTTCGATGACAGCATGCCGGTCGAGGAGATCCAGGCCATCCTCGACGCCACCCACGCCGCCCAGGTCGACAACGAGATGGGTACCCAGCGGTACGCCTTCCTCTTCCGCCCGGGCACCTACGGCACGGCCGAGAAGCCGTTGCAGATCAAGGTCGGCTACTACACGGAGATCGCCGGCCTGGGCGACTCGCCGGACGACGTGGTCATCAACGGCAAGGTCGAGGTCTACAACCGCTGCCTCGAGCCGGACAACTGCATCGCCCTGGTCAACTTCTGGCGGACGCTCGCCAACCTGTCGATCGCCATCAACGCGGGCGGCCAGGACGACTGCCGGGCCAGCGCGAACTTCTGGGCCGTGTCGCAGGCGGTGTCCGTGCGCCGGGTCGCGGTCTCCGGCGGCACCCTGTCCCTGATGGACTACTGCACGGCCGGCCCGCAGTACGCCAGCGGTGGCTTCATCGCCGACTCCGACCTGCCCAACGTCCTCAACGGATCACAGCAGCAGTGGCTGACCCGCAACAGCGAGATCGACGGCTGGACCAACGGCGTGTGGAACCAGGTCTTCACGGGTGTCGTCGGCGCCCCGGATGACGCCACGTTCCCCGACCCGCCGTACACGACGCTGGAGACGACGCCGCTGAGTCGGGAGAAGCCCTACCTGTTCCTCGACCAGCGGGGCCAATTGGCCGTTCGCGTCCCCGATGCCCGGACCAACAGTCGGGGCATCACGTGGCGGGACGGCCAGACGCCCGGCCGCACCGTCCCGATCAGCGACTTCTTCATCGCCTATCCGTCCACCCCGGTGTCGGCCATCGACAACGCGCTGTCCCGGGGCAAGCACCTGCTGCTCACGCCGGGCGTGTACGACATCGACCGCACGATCAAGGTGAAGCGCGCCAACACGGTCGTGCTGGGTCTCGGGCACGCGACCCTGACCGCCGTGGGCGGCGCGGTGCCGCTGGAGATCGCCGACGTGCCCGGCGTGATCGTGGCCGGGGTGACCATCGACGCGGGACCGGTCAAGTCACCGGTGCTCCTTCAGGTGGGCAAGCGGCACGGCAACAACCACCGTGGGTCGCCCCACAACCCGGTCACGCTGTCCGATGTGTACTTCCGCGTCGGTGGGCCGCACGTCGGCAAGGCCGACATCGCCCTCGAGGTGAACAGCGATCACGTGCTCATCGACCACACCTGGGTGTGGCGGGGCGACCACGGGGTCGAGGGGTTCACCGACACGGAACGCTGGCTGACCAACATCGGGCGCAACGGTGTCGTCGTCAACGGCGACCACGTCACGGCCAACGGCCTGTTCGTCGAGCACTTCCAGGAGTACAACACGGTCTGGAACGGCGAGCACGGCACCACGATCCTGTACCAGAACGAGTTGCCGTACGACCCGCCGAGCCAGGCCGACTGGATGAACGGCGACGTCGAGGGGTGGGCCGGCTACAAGGTCGGCGACCACGTGCGCACCCACACCCTCATCGGCGGCGGGGTCTACGTCTTCAACCGGAACGACCCGTCGATCCACACCGAGAACGGGTTCGAGGTGCCGGAGCGGCCGGGCGTCCGGCTGCACCACATCATGACGGTCAACCTCAGCGCCGGCACGATCGACCACGTGGTCAACGGGATCGGCGACCCGGCCGACACCACCCGCATCGGCGCACCCGTCTACATCGTGGACTACCCGGCACCGTAGTCACGGTCGCCGCGCCGCACGACGGGGCCGCGGGCCGCTTCGGGGGCCCGCGGCCCTGTGTCGGTTCAACCGTCTCCTGTGTCGGGTCAACTGTCCACAGTGGCCGGCGCCGGAAGGCGGGGGCGTGGGCGACCCGGGCGCTCCTCGTGCCGGTCGCCACCGCGTTCCAGCAGCGCGGCCACCGGCAGGGTGGCGGCGCCGAAGGCGACCGCGTCCGGCCCGAGCTGCCCCAGCTCGATGCTGGTCTGGGCCAGCGAGTGCCGCAGCGCGTGGGCGGCGACCGCCTCCCGGATGGCCGGCAGCATCGCCGCGCCCAGCGCCAACCCGGCCCACCCGCCGAGCACGATCCGCTCGGGGTTGAACAGGTTGATGAGGTTGGCGATGCCGGCGCCGAGGTAGCCGGCCGTCTCGTCCAGCACCCGGGCCGCGACGGTGGAGGTGCGCGCGGCGGCGATGAGTGCCTCCAGGCGGCTGCGCTCGTCGTCGCCCGGGAGGTCCCGGCCGCGGCGCGCCTGCCGGTACCGCTCGAGCACGCTCTCCGCACCCACGTACGCCTCGAGGCAGCCGCGGGCGCCGCACCGGCACTGTCGTCCACCGTAGACGACCGTGGTGTGGCCCCACTCGCCGGCGCTCGAGGTGGCGCCCTGGTAGGTGGCGCCGTTGGTGATGATGGCCGCGCCGACGCCGGAGCCGACGAGCGCCACGACCGCGTGCCGGAAGCCGCGCCCGGCCCCGAACCAGAGCTCGGCCTGGCCCTGGGTCTTGGCGCCGTTGTCGAAGTAGAGGGGCAGCCGCACGCCGGCCCGCCGGAGCAGGTCGGCGAACGGCACGGCGTCCCACCCCATGACCTGGGCGTGCACGAGCGCCCTGGGTCCGCGTTCGACGGTGCCGGGGATGCCGATGCCGACCCCGATGATCGTCGACTCGTCGACGCCGCCGGCCGCGATGACCTCCCGCAGTCCGCTGGCGATGTTGTCCACGACGGTCTGCGGGTCGGGGCGTGGGGTCGACAGCGGTCGCTCGATGGCGGCGAGCCGGTTGATGGTGAGGTCGAACAGCTCCACCTTGATGCCCGTCTCGCCGACGTCGATGCCGATGACCTGCCCGTAGTCGGGGTTCACCCGCAGCAGCACCCGGGGCCGGCCACCGTCCGAGTCGACCAGGCCGGCCTCCACGACCAGCCCTTCCTCCACCAGGTCGCCGGTCACGTTGCTGACGGTGGCCGCCGACAGCCCGGTCAGGCCCACGAGGTCCTGTCGGCTGACCGGACCCTCGAAGTACAGGCGTGACAGCACGGCCGAGCGGTTGCGTCGGCGCAGGTCGCGCATCGTGGCGCGGCTGGACTCCATCGGATTCCCCATCGTCATCCCTGTCGGCGGGCCGAGGTATTGACCTCAGCATGCCGTGGCGGTTAAATCAAGGCCATAGTACAAGACTTGAATTAAGTTCCGGTCGGCGTACCGCCACCGCGGGAGCGGTTCCGAGCGGAGGCTCGGGGTACGCCGGCACCACGCCTCCGTCCCACCGTCCAGTGCCGCACCGACCGTTTCCCCCGGGCGCCGGCGCCGACCGTCCGCCCGGGCAGGTCTTCCTACCCGTCCGGAGAAAGGAAGCACCTCCGTGAGACTGATGAGACGAAGCGCGCTGGCCCTGGCGGCCGCGCTGGTCGTTCCGCTCGCCGCCGCCTGCGGTTCCGGCGAGGATTCCGACTCGCTCGAGGGCGTGACCATCACCTACTGGGCCAGCAACCAGGGCACGAGCCTCGAGCACGACGCCGCGGTGCTGCAGCCCGAGCTGGAGAAGTTCAAGGAGCGGACCGGCATCACGGTCAACCTCGAGGTCATCGGCTGGGACAACCTGCTCAACCGGATCCTCGCCGCGGCGACCTCGGGGCAGGGCCCCGACGTGCTGAACATCGGCAACACCTGGTCGGCGTCGCTGCAGGCGACCGGCGCGTTCCTCCCGTTCGACGACGCCACGATGGAAGCCATCGGCGGCCGGGACCGCTTCCTGGAGGGCAGCCTCTCCGCCACCGGCGCCCCGGGCCAGCCGCCGGTCGGCGTGCCGCTGTACAGCATGGCGTACGTCCTGTACTACAACAAGAAGCTCTTCGCCGAGGCCGGCCTGGACGGCCCGCCGACCACCTGGGACGAGCTGGTCGAGTACGGCAAGAAGCTCACCACCGGCGACCAGTGGGGCCTGGTCGTCGAGGGCGCCAACATCTCGGAGAACAGCCACCACGCGTTCACCTTCGCCCAGCAGTACGGTGGTGACTTCTTCGATGAAGAGGGCAAGCCGCAGTTCGACGCGGACCCCAACGTCGCCGGCATCAAGCGCTACCTCGACTTCATGGGCGTCCACAAGATCGTCAACCCCAGCGCGGCCGAGTACGCCAACAACCAGTCGCTGAGCGACTTCGCCTCGGGCAAGGCGGCCATGCTGCTGTGGCAGGCGGCCGACACGGCGCTGCAGCAGTACGGCATGAACCCGGACGACTACGGCGTCGCGCCCGTCCCGTTCGAGGAGCCCACGCCCCCGGGCGGCCGCCGCATCAACAGCATGGTGGCCGGCATCAACATCGCGGTCTTCGCCGAGACCAAGCACAAGGAGGCGGCGCTCGAGCTCGTCAAGTTCCTGACCAGCGACGAGGAGCAGATCATCCTGAACAAGGCGTACGCCTCCCTGCCGACCGTCCACGGCGCCTACCGCGACCCGGCCTTCCAGACCGACACGGTCAAGATCTTCCAGGAGGTCCTCGCGAACACGGCCGCCCCGCTGCCCGCCGTGCCCGAGGAGGCCCAGTTCGAGACCCTCGTCGGGACCGCGATCAAGGACCTCTTCGCGGACATCGCGAGCGGTAAGACCGTCACCGAGGCCGACATCAAGGCGAAGCTCGCCGCGGCGAACGCCCAGGTGACGCCGAGCAGCTGACCCAGCCGAGCCCCCGGTGCGGGCCGCCGGAGCCCTGGGCGGCCCGCACCGGCACCGTTGGCGATCAGGCGAGGAGTTCCGTGACCACCACCACCGCCCCCATCACCCCCGTCGCCCCGGCCAGCCCGGGCGCGCCGGTCGACACCCCCCGCCGGCGCGGCCGGGCGGTCCGGCGGGCGCTCACGCCGTACGCCTTCCTGCTGCCCGCGCTCGTGATGGAGCTGCTCGTCCACCTCGTGCCGATGGCGGTCGGGGTGTGGATCAGCTTCCGTGAGCTGACCCAGTTCTTCATCCGCCGCTGGTCGGAGGCCCCGTTCGTCGGCCTGGAGAACTACCGGGTCGTGCTCGACTGGAGCGGCCCGACCGGGGCCGACCTGGTGCACTCCCTCTTCGTGACCATCGTCTACACGGTCTGCTCGGTCGGGCTCTCCTGGCTGTTCGGCTTCACCGCCGGCGTGCTGCTGCAGAAGCGGTTCCGGGGCCGCAACGTCCTGCGGACCATGTTCCTCACGCCGTACGCGCTCCCCGCCTACGCGGCGGTGATCACCTGGAGCTTCCTGCTGCAGCGGGACCAGGGGATGCTCAACCACATCCTGGTCGACCAGTTGCACCTGGTCGACGAGCGGCCGTTCTGGCTCATCGGCGACAACAGCCTCTGGTCGCTGATCATGGTGGCGGTGTGGCGCACCTGGCCGTTCGCCCTGCTGTGCATCACGGCCGGGTTGCAGGCCATCCCGCCCGACCTCTACGAGGCGTCGGCGATGGACGGCGCGGGCTTCCTCCGGCAGGTCCGGGAGGTCACGCTGCCGATGCTGGCCCCGGTCAACCGGGTGCTCATCCTCGTGCTCGTGCTCTGGAGCTTCAACGACTTCAGCACACCGTTCGTCCTCTTCGGAGGGTCCGCCCCGCGCCCGGCCGAGCTGATCTCGATCCACATCTACGAGAGCTCCTTCATCACCTGGAACTTCGGGCTCGGCTCGGCGATGAGCGTGCTGCTCCTGCTGTTCCTGTTCGTCGTCACCGTGGTGTACCTGCTCGCCGTGAACCGACGGAGGCGCGATGCGTGAGGCTCGTTGGATCCGCGTGACGCGGGTCGTGGTGCTCAGCCTGCTGGCGCTGTTCACCCTCGCGCCGCTCTACGTGATGGTCAGCTCATCGGTCAAGCCGCTGGCCGACGTGACGGACGACTTCCGGTGGTGGCCGTCGCGGCTGACCGTGCGTCCCTTCGTCGACATGTGGAGCACGGTGCCGCTGGGGCGCTACTTCGTCAACAGCGTCGTCGTCTCGCTCGCCGCGATGGCCTTCTCGGTCGTGGTCGCGATCTTCGCCGCCTACGCGGTGAGCCGGTACCGGTTCCGGGGCCGCAGCGCCTTCTCCCTGGCCGTGCTGTCGACGCAGATGTTCCCCGGCATCCTCTTCCTGCTGCCGCTGTTCCTCATCTACGTCAACCTGAGCCGGATCACCGGCATCAACCTCTACGGCTCGCGCCTCGGCCTGGTGATCACCTACCTCACGTTCTCGCTGCCGTTCTCGATCTGGATGCTCACCGGCTACTTCGCCTCGATCCCCCGGGAGCTCGACGAGTCGGCCGCCGTCGACGGCGCGGGTCCCCTGCGGACGCTCGTGCAGGTGATCCTCCCGACGGCGTTGCCCGGCATCGTGGCGGTGGCCGTCTACTCGTTCATGACCGCCTGGGGCGAGGTCCTCTTCGCCTCCGTGATGACGGGGGAGTCGTCGCGGACGCTGGCGGTCGGTCTGCAGTCGTACTCGACATCGAACTATGTCTACTGGAACCAGGTCATGGCCGCCTCGCTGGTGGTCAGCATTCCGGTGGTGGCCGGGTTCCTCGCACTCCAGCGTCATTTCGTCGCCGGCCTGACCGCCGGGGCGGTGAAGTAGAAAGGAGCTTCGGGTGAGCCGCGCACAGGGGCGTGAGTCCGGATTGCCGGGAACCCCGTCCGCGACGCGAGACGGCACCGGGGGATCGGCGGTGCTCACGAGCGGATCATTCGACGCGGGCCTGCTCGCGGCCGCGACCGGCGTCCGCGAGTTCGTCTGGGGGGTGGCCACCTCCGCCTACCAGATCGAGGGCGCGGTGGCCGAGGACGGCCGGTCACCGTCCATCTGGGACACCTTCTGCACGATCCCCGGGGCCATCGACAACGGCGACACCGGGGAGGTCGCCTGCGACCACTACCACCGGTGGCCGGCGGACATCGAGCTCATGCGTCAGCTCGAGGTCGACGCCTACCGGTTCTCGATCGCGTGGCCGCGGGTGCTGCCGGAGGGCCGCGGCCGCGTCAACGAGAAGGGCATCGGCTTCTACGACCGCCTGGTCGACGCGCTGCTGGAGGCCGGAATCCGCCCTTTCGTAACCCTCTACCACTGGGACCTGCCCCAGGTGCTCCAGGACCGTGGGGGCTGGCCCAACCGGGACACCGCCCTGCACCTGGCCGAGTTCGCCGGGGTTGTGGCTGCCCGCCTCGGTGACCGCGTGGCCGACTGGTTCACCGTCAACGAGCCCCTCTGCTGCGCCTGGATCGGCCACCTGGAAGGGCGGATGGCCCCGGGGGAGCGCGACATCACGCGGGCGGTGCCGGCCGCGCACCACCTGCTGCTCGGCCACGGCCTGGCGACGCAGGCGCTGCGGGCCAACGCCACCCTCCCCGCCCGGGTCGGCGCCGTGCTCAACCTGAGCCCGTGCGAGCCGGCGACCGACGACCCGGCCGACCTGGCGGCGGCGGTCCGGGCCGACGGCCACACCAACCGGTGGTGGCTCGACCCCCTGTACGGTCGGGGGTACCCGGAGGACATGGTGGCGCTCTACGGCGTCGAGCCGCCCGTGCGCGCCGGCGACATGGAGACGATCGCCACCCCGACCGACCACTGTGGACTGAACTACTACTTCCGGCAGGTGGTTACGGACGACCCGGACGGTCCGCTGCCGTACGCGCGCATGGTGGCCGTCCCGCACGCCCGGCAGACCGCGATGGGCTGGGAGGTGCACCCGGACGGCCTCACCGAGCTGCTGCTGCGCCTGGCCGACGAGTACGAGGTGCCGTGCATCTACGTCACCGAGAACGGGTCGGCCTGGCCGGACGTGGTGCTGCCCGAAGGGCTGGTCGAGGACAAGGACCGCACGACCTACCTGGAGAACCACATCGCGGCCGCGCTGCGCGCCGCCCGGGCCGGGGCGCCGCTGGCCGGGTACTTCGTCTGGTCGCTGCTGGACAACTTCGAATGGGCCTACGGGTACGCCAAGCGGTTCGGGCTGGTGCACGTGGACTACGCCACGCAGCGCCGCACCATCAAGCTCAGCGGCCTGCGCTACGCGGAGATCATCCGCGCCCACCGGCAGCACGCCTCCCGGCCGGTCGGCATCGGCTGACTTCTGACGTGGTCGCCGGCCGGGGTGCGGCGAGGCGGCCGCGGTCACCGCGCTCACCGCGGGCCCGCCGCCGTCCCCGGCCGGGGCCGGCCTGGACGCCCGTCAGCGACGGCCACCGCGTCACGGTCGGGCGGCGCCGAACCACCGCGGCAGCGTGTCGAGCAGTTCCTGCTGATCGTCGCCGACCCACGCGACGTGGCCGTCCGGGCGCAGGAGCACGGCGGGCACGTCCAGTTCGTCGCTGGTGTCGACGACGTGGTCGACGCGGTCGGCCCATCCCGCCACCGACAGCTGGCCGGTCTGGTCGAGCAGTAGCCCGCGCCCGGCGTGCATCCGCTCGTAGAGCCGCCCCCGCGTCAGCGTCACGTCCCGCAGTCGCCGGCCGAGCAGCTCGTGCCCCTCGCCGAGGTCGTACCGGACTCCGATCGCGGTGATCCTCTCGGTGAGGTACCGGCTCACCTCGTCGAACTCCATCAGCTCCGCCAGCAGGCGACGCACCGCCGCCGGGCCGGGCCCGGACGACATCAGCTCGGTCTGGGCGCGGGTGAGGTCCAACACGTCGGCGGCTACCGGGCGCCGCTCGGCCTCGTAGCTGTCCAGCAGCCCGGCTGGTGCCCAGCCGCCCACCTCGGCGGCGAGCTTCCAGCCGAGGTTGAACGCGTCCTGGATGCCGAGGTTGAGGCCCTGCCCACCGATCGGGGGGTGGATGTGCGCCGCGTCGCCGGCCAGCAGCACGCGGCCGACCCGGTAGCGCTCGGCCAGCCGGGTGGCGTCGCCGAATCGGGACACGAACCGCGGCGAGTGCACGCCGAGGTCGGTCCCGGCGACCGCGCGCAACCGCTGCTGGAACTCGGCGAAGGTCGGGGCGGCCGTTCGGTCCTCGGTCACCGACTCCGCGCGCAGCACGATGCGGTACAGCCCTTCCTCATGAGGGGCGGGTCCGATGCGCAGGTCATGGGCGTCGACCTCGGCGGTCACGGCGGCCAGGGCCTCCGGGGGCACGGCGATCTCCATCTCGCCCAGCAGCCACTCGGTCCGGGCGGGCTCACCGGGGAAGCCGACGCCGAGCAGCGTGCGAACCGTGCTGCGGCCGCCGTCACAGCCCACCAGGTAGCGCGAGCGCAGTCGGGTGCCGTCGGCCAGCTCGGCGGTCACCCCCTCCTCGTCCTGGTCCAACCCGACCAGTGCGCAGCCGCGCCGGATCTCGGTGCCCAGCTCGGTGGCGCGCTCGGCCAGCAGCCGATCGATGACGGTCTGGGGCATGCCCAGGATGTAGGCGTGCGCGGTGTCCATCCGCTCGGGCCACGGTTTGGCGATGCCGGCGAAGGAGCCGCCGACCCGGTACTGCCTGCCGTGGGCGAGGAACCGGTCCAGCAGGCCCCGTTGGTCCATGATCTCGATGCTGCGAACGTGCAGCCCGAGCGCCCGGACCTGCCTGGTGGGCTCCGCCTCCCGCTCCAGCACGAGCACCGGTACGCCGTTCAGCCGCAGCTCGCCGGCCAGCATCAGCCCGGTCGGCCCGCCGCCGACAATGATCACGTCGTTCATCGATTCCATCCATTCCGTGCTGACGATCGGCCTGACGATCCCGCGGTGTGTCGCGCGGATTCCCCTGTACGCCACGAGAAATCCCCTGGGGCCTTCCGGCGTGGCCGGGCGATTCTGCCGCACGACCCCGGTCTTGCCGCAAGACCACCCGTGCGGTATAGGTTGAAAGTGGCGGGGGTTGGCTCACCGTACGTGTGATTTCTCGCTCGTCCTGTGCGTCCGATCTGGACAGTCGGTCAAGCTCAGCGTGGACATCGCCAACGGTTGATGCTTGCTCGCGGTCGGCCCCGGCGGCGAGGGTGTACCGGCCGCACGATCGGCCAGAACGCATGTATTCTTATTGACCAATGCGATGGGGCCGCCCGGCCGACCGCGAGCCGGCACGCGTGGCGGCCGGCGACTCGTTCGGGGCTGCCGGGACCGCCGTCGTGTGCCACGATGCCGGGACATGAGGCACGCAGCGGGCGGCTCGGCCGCGGACCGGTGGGCCGGGCCGGCGGGTACCGGGACGAGGTGGCCGGTGGGTACCGGGAAGAGATGGCCGGTGGGTACCGGGAAGAGATGGACGTGGTCGAAGGTCAGCGCGGTCCACGCCCCGGACGGCCGGGGGAGCGTCGCGTGTGATGGTCCGGTTTACGCGTACACGTACCGTCTCTACCCGCCGTCCGACCCCAGCTTCGAGCGCTGTGTGAGCCTGCGGTGGTGTTCGACCTGCCGCGAGTTCTCGGGGGCGATGGTGTTCGTGCCGCGCGGCGAGGAGCTCCCGGATGCGCTCGCCGGCCTGCCCGGGCCTGAGCGCGAGCGGCTGGAGCGCAGCGAGGTCAAGCTGCTTGGCCACCTCGACCGCCTCGTGCGGCGTGGGGCCTGGCCGCCCCCGCGACCCTGACCGGAGGCCGCCGCGCCGCCGCGGGAACGCGACCGGCCACCGTCGCGGCCGGCCGGGAGCGGGCGTCCGGTCGGCGTCGCCGATCTTTATCGTCTCTGCCGTGACGACACTGGCCGAGGCCTCCGCGCCGGAGCACCGGCGCACGGGGGAGGCGTGATGCTGCGCACCGTCCTCGCGAACCTGCGCGCCCACCTGGGTCGCCTGGCCGCCACCACCCTGGCCGTGGTGTTCGGGGTCGCCTTCGTGGTGGGCACGGTCATCTTCGGCGACACCGTCCGCCAGGGCTACGCCGACGCGTACGCCCGGTCGGCCGTCAACGTCGACGTGTCGGTGCTGCCGGCCGACGCGGCCGAGACGGCGGCGGGTGTTCCCGCGGCGGCGCTCGAGGCGGTGCGGCGCCTCCCCGACGTGGCGGCCGCCGACGGGCGGATGGTCGCCCCCCTGGCGCTGCTCGACCGGGCCGGGCGGCCGGTCACCAACTTCGGTCGGGTCGGGTACGCCATCGCCGCCGACGGCGACGCCCGCCTGCGGCCGTACGACCTCGACGGCCGGGCGCCGGGCCCCGGGGAGGCGCTGCTGGACGCCGACTCGGCCAAGCGGCTGGGCTACCAGGTCGGCGACACCGTCGTCGTGGTCGACCGGGACGGCGACCGACACCGGTTCTCGGTGGTCGGGCTGATGGACTTCGGGGTGGACCAGCGGTTCTCCGGCCAGAGCGTGGTCGGGCTGCCGGCCGCGGTCGTCACCACGCTCACCGGGGTCGACGGCTACGAGGAGCTGGCCATCGAGGCCCGCGAGGGCATCGATCCGCCGACCTCGCCGCGGCCGTGTCGGCCCAGCTCGGCCCGGGCGTGCAGGTGGTCACCGGCGAGCAGCGGCGCAGCGCGCTCATCGCCGAGGCCGCACGCTGGCTGGACGGCTTCCGCGTCTTCCTGCTGCTCTTCGGGGCCGTCGCCCTGGTCGTCGCGGCGTTCGTCATCTACAACACCTTCGCCGTGCTGGCGGCGATGCGCATCCGGCAGACCGCCCTGCTGCGCTGCGTCGGCGCCACGCGCGGCCAGCTCTTCCGGGCCACGCTGCTCGAGGCGGCCATCGTCGGGCTGGTCGGTGGCGCGGCCGGCATCCTGCTGGGCATCGGCGTCGCCTACGGACTGGTCGCGCTGCTCGCCGGGCCGCTGGGCGTCGACCTCGCGGTCGGGGCGGCGGTCGTCGGCCCGGCGCCGGTGGTGGCCGGCCTGGTGCTCGGGCTCGCGGTCACGGTCGCGTCGGCGTTCGTCCCGGCGATCCGGGCCACCCGCACCTCGCCCCTGGCCGCGCTCCGGGACCTGGCGACCGGAGCGACCGGCCGGCGCGGGCGGGCGCTGCGCACCGTCGCCGCGAGCCTCGTCGGGATCCTGGGGATCGCCGTCACCATCCTCGGCGCCCGCCACCCCGATCCGAACGCCGGGAGCGCGCTCATCGTGCTCGGCGGCGTCGTGACCTTCCTGGCCGTCCTGGTGGCCGCGCCGCTGTTCATCGGCGTGCTCTGCGCGGTGATCAGTGCGGTGCCGGCCCGCCTGTTCGGCGCGCCGGCCCGGCTGGCCACCGCCAACGCCCGCGCCAACCCGGGCCGCACCGCCATCACCGCGGCCACCCTGATGATCGGCATCGGGTTGATGTCGGTGTTCAGCGTGGTCATGTCCAGCATGAGCACCACCGCGGCCCGCCAGATCGCGGCGCAGTTCCCGGTGGACGTCGTCGCCACCGGCATTCGCTACGGCGACAGCGACCCGGCGCTACCGGCCGGCTACGCCGAGGCGCTGCGGGCGCGGCCGGAGTTCTCGGGCGTGGCGCAGGTCCGCGCCGCCTTCGCCACCGTCGACGGCGTCGAGGTGCGCGTGGGGGCGGTCGACCCGGCGGCGTTGGGCACCCTCGTCACGCCGTCGATGAGCGAGGGCACGCTGGCCGACCTGCGGCCGGGGACGGCCATCGTCTCGACCACGCGCTCCCGGCTCGGCGCGACCCCGGTGGGCACGACCCTGTCGATCGCGGGCCCTGAGTCCACTCTGGACGTACGGGTCGTGGCGTCGGCCGTGGCGCTGGTCCCCGGCGCGGCCAATCTGGACCTGCTCGTGGTCTGGACCGACCTCGCCGAACTGGCCGGCGAGACGCCCGACGTCGCGGTGCTGGCGAAGACCGCGCCCGGGGTCTCGGCGGCGCAGTCCCTGGCCGCGCTCGACGCCCTGGCCGACGAGTTCCCCTTGGTCTCGGCCGGCAGCGTGGCGGACCTGCGCAGCGACCTGGAGTCGGCCGTGAACGGCATCCTCGCCGTCGTGGCCGGCCTGCTGGCGATCACCGTGGTGATCTCGTTGTTCGGCATCGCCAACACGCTGGCGTTGTCGGTCGTCGAGCGGACGCGCGAGTCGGCCACGGTCCGTGCCCTGGGCCTGACCCGGGGGCAGCTACGGGCCACGCTGATCCTGGAGGCCCTGGTCATGGCCACGGTCGGCGCGCTCGTGGGCCTGGCCTACGGGCTGGTCTACGGCGCGCTCCTGTCCCACCAGGCCCTGGCCGACATGGAGCCGGTCGTGGTGGTGCCGTGGGCCTGGTTCGCCGGCATCGTGGTGCTGGTCGCCGTCACCGCCGCGCTCGCCGCGGTCCTGCCGGCCCGCCGGGCGGCCCGGGCGTCGATCGTCGCGGCGATGGTCGATACGTGAGCAGCGCCGCCGCGCTGGCGCCGGGCGCCGGCTCAGCGCGCGCCGCTCGCCTCGGCCTGCTCGATGACCGACTGCAGCTGCGCGAGGAAGGCGCGGGCCGACTCGAGGTCGAGCTCCACCGCCACCCGAGCGTGCAGGCCGATGTCGTAGTTGGTGAAGTCGATGAGCACCGCGTGCTCGTCCTCGCTGTGCGTGGCGTGGTCGTACCCTACGGTGGCCTGCGTCAGCGGGAACCACCCCTCCGCGCCCATGCCGACCCCGCGCACGGGGGAGCTGGTCGCGATCATCGTGCACATCGAGCCGTCTCCTTTGCTGATCGATGTCCTTGGCGATTCAGGCCGTCCCGGCTTCGGTTCTTTTGAGTGCCCGTATGGGGAATCAGGCCTGCAGGTGGGTGGCGAGGAACCGGAAGACCTTGTTCCAGGCGTCCATCGCCTGAGTCGGCCGATACATCGTCGTGTGGTAGTACATGAAGCCGTGCCCGGCGCCGTCGTAGCGGTGGAACTCGTACGTCTTGCCCGCTTGGCGCAGCGCCTCCTCGTGCACGTCGACCTGCTCCGGGCTGGGGCTGTTGTCGTCGTTGCCGAAGATGCCGAGCAGCGGCGCCTCGAGTTCGGCCGTGTACTCGATCGGCGCGACCGGACGCGCTGGCGTGGCCTCCTCGGGCTTGGCGATCACGTGGCCGCCCCACAGGTCGACTACCGCGTTGAAGCCACGCACGCGGGAGGCGATCAGCAGCGCGTGCCGCCCGCCCGAGCAGGTGCCCATGATGCCGACCTTGCCGTTGTGGTTCGGCCGGGCGCGCAGCCAGGCGAGCGCGGCCGCGCCGTCGGCGACCACCGAGTCGTCCCGCACCCCGCCCTCGCTGCGGACCTTCGCGGCCACGTCGTCGGGGGTGCCGTGGCCGTACCGGCAGTACAGGTCAGGGCAGATGACCTCGTAGCCGTGCCGCGCGAGCCGTTCGGCGGTCTCCAGGTAGAACTCGTCCCAGCCGGGCATGTGGTGGACGAGCACGATCCCGGGCAGCGGCGCATCGGTGACGGGACGGGCGACGTACGCGTGCGTCTCGCCTCCGTCGCCACCGGGGAACGTGATGATCTCGGCCGTGATGCCGAGCGGGCCCGCCGTCGAGTAGGAGTTCCACATCCTGGCCTCACTCCTATCGGGGTGACAAGGAAGGTAGTGCCGGTACGATACCGGCCACCCGTCCCCGTCGCGCTCCGACGCCCCGACATGGGGCGCCCCGCGGCCGGAGCGGTCAGCCGGAGGAGCCGGCCTCGTCGGCGGGCCAGTCGCGAACCAACTGGTACTTGAGGACCTTGCCGGAGTCGTTGGTCGGCAGTGGACGGTCCAGGAACCACCACTTCGTCGGCACGGCGAAGTGCGCGACCCGCTGCCGGACGTGGGCGGTCAGCTCCTCGACCGCCGGCGGCGGCGACTTCACCCGGACCACCGCGCCGACGACCTCGCCCCAGTCGGGGTCCGGGAGCCCCACGACCGCCGACTCGATCACGTCGGGGTGGCTGTTCAGCGCGGCCTCGACGTGGGCCGCGGCGATGTTCTCGCCCCCGCGGATGATCACCTCCTTGGCGCGCCCCCGGAGGTACAGAAAGCGGTCTTGATCGACATATCCGAGATCGCCGGTGCGCACCCACCCGTCGGCGTCGATGGTCGGGTCGTCGGGCAGCCCCCAGTAGCCGTCCATACAGGACGGTGAGCGCACGAGGATCTCGCCGACACCGGTCTCGTCGGGGAAGTCGATGCGGACCTCGACCACGGGAGCCAGGCGGCCGGCCGAGCCCGGGTGGGCCTCGATGTCCGCGCCGACGCCCGTGCTGACGACCCCGCCGGTCTCGGTCATCCCGTACGTCTGCCCGGTGCCCCGCCGGGCGTGCGGGAACTGCCGGGCGACGCGGTCGAGGAGGTCCCGCGACACCGGGGACCCACCGAGCACGATCGTGCGCAGCGACCGGGCATCGACGGATGCCACGCTCGGGTGGTTGAGGATCCGCTCCATCATCGTGGGAACGCCGGAGAACATTGTGACGCGCTCCCGCTCGATGAGCTTCAGCACCACCCCGGCGTCGAACTTGCCCTCGAGGAAGACGATCTTGCTGCCCGTCATCATCGGCACGAGGATGAGCTGGATCGCGCCGATGTGGAACAGCGGCAGCCCGACCAGCGTGATGCTGGCCGGGGTGTCGTCGGCCAGCTGCCCGGGCAGCTTCCGCGAGATGACCAGCAGGTTCTGCAGGTTCGACACGAGCGCGCGGTGCGAGAGCACGGCGCCCTTGGGGAAGCCCGTGGTGCCGGCGGTGAACAGGATCGCCGCGGGCGCGCCCTCACCGAGCGCGTCCACCGGCACCTGGCCCGCGAGCCGCTCGGTGGCCTCCGGCGGCTCACCGGTCGGCACGATCGTCTCGACCGCGAGCTCCGGCACCTGTTTGGGCGCCCGGCCCCGGTGCTGCGCGTCGGTCACCAGGAAGTTCGGCGTCACGGCGGCGAGCGCGTGGGCGAGCTCGGCCTGGGCCCACCACCCGTTGAACGGGACCGCGACACCGCCGGCGCCCAGGATGGCCCAGAACAGCGCCACCCATTCCGGCCGGTTGGTCATGTAGATGCCGACCCGGTCACCCGGTCGGACCCCCGCCTCGACGAGGCGGTCCATGGCCCCGGCGACCATGGCGCCCAGCTGGGCGAAGGTGACCACCCGGTCGCCGTGGACGATGAAGTCCCGGGTCCGCCAGCGCAGCGACGCGCGGACGACCGCGAACGCGTTCGGCGGCCGCCGGGCGTAGACGAGGCTCGGATGCCCGTTGATGGTCGTGGTGGTGACCTCGGAACCCCACTGCGCGGCCCACCCGGCGGCGGGGTCCGTGGTGCGCGAACCGGCCGGTGACATGGTCGCCTAGCGGGACGGGAGGGCGGCCACCGCCGTCCCCAGCGCGGTCGTCTCGCCGCGCTGGTTCTCGGCCCGCACGGCGATCTCGACGAGGTGCTCGTCGCCCTCCTGCCAGCGGCGGGTCACCGTGCCCTTGCACGTGGTCAGGTCACCGATGAGGTTGTGCTTACGGACCTGAACATTCAGGCGCTTCAGGAATCCGTCGTCACCGATCCAGTCGGTCACCAGGTGGCCGAGCCAGGAGACCCGTTCCGGCCCGTAGTCGTACGCCGCCGGAACCCCCACCGCCCGGGCCAGGTCGTTGTCCCAGTGCACCCGCTCGGGCGGCTCGGGAATGCCCAGGTCGTTGGGAATCCCCAGGGCCGGGTGCTGCCGGTACATGTCGAAGGCCGGGCCGTGCGCCTTCACGTAGAGGCTGCCCCAGCCCTGGGTGAAGCACACGAAGCTCGTGACCGTGCTCGGCCCCTTGAGGAGGTAGGGCAGCTCCTCGCCCTCCTGGACGTCCTGCCAGTAGCGTGGCTCCGCGCCGCGACGGGTGCGGCGCGCGTAGTACTCAGCGATCTGTTCGATCTCCTCCGGCGTCCACTTCTTCAGCGTCACCGGCTCGCGCTCGGCCCGTTCGCGGGCGACGTCGCGCTGGGTGCGGATGCACCACGAGTCCGCCTCACAGACCACCTCGCCGTGCTGGTTGCGGAAGGTGACCCGGTACGTCTGCTTGATCGAGCGACCGGAGAACCGGCTCTTCAGGTCCTGGACGTCCTTGAGCACCGGCTCGGCGTCGATCCGGTCGCCCAGCCGGATCGGCCGGTACCAGTTCCAGTCGGTGCCGGCGAACATGGCGTGGACGCCCGGCAGCCCGGACACGTATCCGCTGACGACCCGGTCGAACGCGTAGAGGAACGTGCCCGGCGCGATGATGCCGCCCCAGCGCGACCGGGCGGCGTACTCCTCGTCGAGCCAGAGCGGGTTGTCGTCGCCGATGCCCAGCGCCCAGTGCCGGATGGAGTCGCGGGTCGCCTCGGTGACGTGCGGCATGGGCCGCGGGAACTTCACGCCGATTCGCGATCGCAGCGCTTCGACCGCCTCGTCCGTGATCAGCGGGTACCGCTGGGTGGTCGTGGTCGCGTCCTCCATGGGCCGGCTCAGCTTTCGTTCGTTCCGGGCGGGCGACCCTTGTCGCCTGCGTTCCTATATACGTACGCTCGTTCCTAATATCGTACTGATCTTGTCTTCGGGGTGTCAACGAACAGCGGCGGACGCGACCGGCCGACCGGCTGTGCGGGGGGGGCGACCGCCCCGTGGTTGGCCGCGGCCACGGGGCCTGGCAGGCTGGGCCGGCGGCGGGGCGCCCGCCGCGACCGGCCCCCGGCCGAGATGTCCCGACGGGCATGGCGGAGAGGTATGGTGAAGGATCGATGAGTGAGTCGGTGGCCAAGGAGCATCGGACGGTCTCGCGCGTGGTGGCCATCCTCGAGGCCGTGGCCGCCGAGCCGGGCAAGCTGCGGCTCCACTCGCTGGCCGCGCTGCTCAACGCGCCCAAGTCATCGATCCACGGCCTCGTCAAGGGCCTCATCGCGGCCGGGTACCTGGTCGAGGAGGACGACGGCGGCTACGTCGTCGGGCCGGCCGTCGGCCTGCTCCTCGGGCCGTCCCGGCCCACGGTCGCCGCGGTCGCCCGCCGGGCCATGGCCGAGCTGCACAAGCGGTGGAACGAGAGCGTCATGCTGGCGTACCGGGTCGGGGACTCCGTCGTCTACGCCGACATGATCGAGTCCACTCAGGTCATTCGCTACTCGGCGCCGTTGCGGCAGCGCCGCCCGCTGTACCCGACGAGCTCCGGCAAGTGCTTCCTGGCCTTCGCGACGCCGGCCTGGCGGGAGGCCTATCTCGCCGAGCACCTCGCCGACCCGCGCGAGCGCGAGGCCGCCGCTCAGGAACTCGCCCAGGTACGCAGCGACGGCTTCGCCCGCAACTGCGGCGAGACCATTCCCGATGTCTACGCAATCGCCGGCCCCCTGCTCGCCTCCGGCAAGCCGGTCGCATGCATCTCGGTCGCCGGACCGAGCTCGCGCCTGCGGGACCGTATGGGGGAGATCGCGGCCGACGTCCGCGCCGTCACGGCCGAGGCGTCCCGGGCGCTGGTGACCGAGCGACCGGCGACCCGCGCCTGACGAGGGGTCGCGTTTGTCTTCGGCCTCGTCAGGCCGCGTAGGTGTGCAGGCGCGCAATCGGCGCGCTCACCGCGAGGGGAGACCCGGGCGGCAGGGAACGGATCCAGGCCTCGTCCTGCCCGCCGCGGACCCGGATGTGCAGCCGGGTGTCGCCGGCGCTCACCGTGACGTCGACGTGGCGTCCGCCGTACTCGGCGGTCACCAGGGTGGCGTCCAGGACGATGGCGCCCGCGACCGCGTCCGGCCGCGACCGGTGCAGCGTCAGGTCGTCCGGCGGGATGCGTGACACGGCCTTGTCGCCGTCGATGGCGCCGAGCGCGTCCGCCGCGAGCCAGGCGCCGGCGTCGGTCCGCCAGCCGCCGTCGACGCGGGCCCACTCGATCCGGTTCGACAGGCCGATGAAGGAGGCGACGTACTCGGTCGCCGGCTGGACGAACACGCGCTCCGGCGTGTCGAACTGCTCGATCCTGCCGTCCTTCATGATGGCGATGCGGTCGCCGAGCGCGAGGGCCTCGTCCTGGTCGTGCGTGACGAGCACCGCCGTGAACCCCAGCTGCTGGTGCAGCTCGCGGATCTCGGTCCGGATCTCGTGGCGCAGCTTGGCGTCGAGGTTGCTGAGCGGCTCGTCGAGCAGGACGAGCGACGGGCGGGCGACCAGCCCGCGGGCGAGCGCGATGCGCTGTTGCTGGCCGCCGCTCAGCTGGGCCGGGTAGCGGTCGAGCAGCTCGCCGCAGTGCACGAGCTCGGCGGCCCGCTCGACCCAGCCCTCGGCGAGGGCCTTCCGCATCCCTCGCACCTTGAGGGGGTAGGCGATGTTCTGCCGGACCGTCATGTGCGGCCACAGCGCGTACGACTGGAAGACCATGCCGATGTTGCGCTTGTGCGTGGGAACGTTCACGCGCCGCGCGCGGTCGAAGACGACCGTGTCCCGGAAACAGATGGCACCGTCGTCGGGCGTCTCGAGGCCGGCGAGACACCGTAACGTCGTCGTCTTGCCGCACCCACTGGGGCCGAGGAGTACGACGATCTCGCCTTCTTCGATCTCAAGGTCGAGATCCCGCACGACGGTGTTGCCCCCGAAGTGCTTCGTCAACTTCGAAACCCTGACCCCTGAAGCCATCGGAGGTCACGCCTTTCGTGTCGGTCCGGGGGCCGCGATGCCAGAGACCAGCGCCGGGCCCGAAGGGTTCAGACGTGTCATCGGTGCCGGAGCACCCAGCCCAGTTGGAGCGCCGCGAACAGGCCCGGGTTCTCCGTGTAGTAGGCGTGGCCACCGCCCTCGACCGTGACGAGCTCCGCGTTCCGGATGCCGCGGTAGAGGTCGTGCGCGTGGTCCACCGTGGTCAGGATGTCGGCCGTGCCGACGGTCACGAGCGTGGGCGCCGTGATCTTGGCAAGCTCCTCGTCCGTCATCCACTGCTGGGTCGCGATGCGCAGGTGCGCGGCGTACTCGTCGAGCGCGAGCTGGTCGATCTCGGTCGAGCCCTCGGGCAGCTTGGCCAGCGAGATGTGCTTCGGGGCCCAGGCCCACAGGGCGACGAAGGCCCGCAGCATCTGGCCGGCCATCCCGCTGGCGAGGATCTGCTTGCGGAACTCGAGGACGGACAGCAGCCGCGGGTCGGGGCGGGCGGCCGTGGAGTGCAGGGCCAGGCTCCTGACCAGCTCGGGGTGGCGGGAGGCGACCCGCATGGCGATGCCGCCCCCGAGCGACACACCGCCCACGTGCACCGGGCCGACGTCGAGGTGCCGGATCAGCTCGGCGGCGTCGTCGGCGAGGTCCTCGATCGTCGTCGACTCGCCCACCGGTGAGGCCTTGCCGACGCCGCGGTTGTCGAAGGTCACGACGTGCAGGTAGGGCGCGAGATGCTCGACGATCGGGTTCCAGGCCCGGTGGTCGGTGCCCAGTCCCTGGATGAGCACGAGGGTCGGACCTTCCCCGGTTCGGGCGACCTCGGTGGTGAACCTGGGCAGGGATACGGTTTCGACGACAGAGCGCACGGAGGCTCCTCCCGGCAGCGAGGCGGCGACGAACCGCTGAGTAAGTATACAAAGATTCTCAGGATCAGTCCCGGCGGTGCGGTCTGTCGACGGGACGAGCGGGAACCCAGGTACGGCCACGGAATCGCACGCCTGGGCGCACCTTCCGAGGCGTGTCCGTCGGCAAGGGAACGCCGGTGGGCGGCCGACGTCCGATCCTCCCTGGTTGCCTGACCCTGTGGGCTTCAGCCTATAGTCTGCTTAAGCTTATAGTCTTTATATACACAAGCGGTGCCCGAGTGCAATCGCCGGCCCCACAGGAAGGCGCCCGCCATGGAAGCGACCACCCAGCTGCTTGAGCTGCCCAACTTCACCACCGAGATCATTCGCCGGGGACAGGGGCCCACGCTCCTGCTCATCCAGGGTGGTGGTACCGGGAAGAGCGCCTGGAGCGCGCTCATGGAACGCCTGGCTCCGACCGTCACCTGCGTCGCGTACGACAACCGGGGCGTGGGCAGG
>Ga0310834_100645_pt1 | contig 32869 bp, 34 predicted proteins | sample SM_ome_2_FD_201314 | JGI IMG/M metagenome (GOLD analysis project Ga0310834, IMG submission 201314) | Sorghum-adapted microbial communities enriched on stacked mutant (SM) sorghum from Joint BioEnergy Institute, Emeryville, California... ...
ATGGCGGCCTCGATGCCGTCGACGAAGTGGAACGGCGCGTTGGCGTCCCAGCCCTCGGGCGGCGGCCGGTGCGTCACGACCACCACGTGGTCGACTCCGGACGGAGGTTTTCCGTCCCAGCCATCGGTGATGTCGAAGACGTGGCGTCCGGCGATGGTCACCGCGATCTCGTCCCAGTACGGCCGGACGTAGTCGTACGAGGTCTGCGACACCTTCAGGACCCCGCTGTCGTCCAACGGCACGTCGCCGCTGGTCAACCAGTCGAACAGGGGCCCGGGCTGGTCGTTCTCGTCAGCGATGAAGCCGTCGACCGACACCGAGGCGTACATGACGACTTTGCCCAAGGGGCGCTCCTCTCTGCTGTGGGTCGCCCCTCATCCTGGCGTGTCGTGAGCTGGCGCTCTTGTAAGAAATCAAACGGCCGGCAGCGGCCATCCCTCCAGCGTGTGACCGGGGTGTTCGCGCAGGAACCGCCGCCGGACTTCGATGTACTGGGTCGGCGTGAGTCCGGTGAACTCCCGGAACTCGTGGTTGAAGTGGGCCTGGTCGGAGTAGCCGGCGCCCGCGGCGAGGTCGCTCCAGTCGACCGGTTCGGCGGGATTGATCGAGAACACGGTGGCGGTGAAGCGGTAGGTGCGGGCCAGCCGCTTCGGTGTCACGCCAATGAGTTCCTTGAATCGATGCGCCAGATGATTGCTGCTGACCCCGGCGGCCACGGCCAGGTCACTGATCGCCACCGCCCCACGGGTCGCCGCGATCACGCTGCTCGCATGACGGACAGCCCCAGGCCGGTGGTCTCGCGTTGCCGGCGCAGGAGCTCCTCCTCGAGCAGCGTCAGCATCTCGCCGGGACCGTCCGCCAGGGCCAGCCTCTCCCGCAGCTCGGCGACGGCGGACCGGCCCCAGACCTGCTCCAGCGTCACCGGCCGGTCGCACAGCTCGGCCGCGGGCATCGGTAGGAACGGCGCCAGGCCCCACGGCTTGAAGTGCACGCCGACGGACCGGGTCTGGCGTGGGTAGCCGAAGTCCCACGCCCGCGTGGGCATGGTGACGACGCAGCCGTCGGCGTACTCGGCTGTCTCGAGGTCGGCGCCACCGCGGATGCGGAACGGCGCCCCGAGGTTGACGATGAGCAGCGCCGTCGGCGCCGGCGGCAGCATCAGCCGGGCGTACGGCGGCGTTCCCTCAAGGTAGTAGAGGTCGTCGATCAACCCGTCCAGCGGCGGCCGCGGCACTCGGGACACGTACTCCACGGCCACAGCATCGCCGATGCCCCGCCGCTAGCGCGCGCCGGGATCGGCGCGGAGTCGAGGAGCCTCGGCAGCACTCTCCATACGCCGTGTGGCGTCACTTTCCATCATCGAGACTTTCCATCATCGAGTTGTCCAGTCAGGTGGTGCGCCGACACGCACATGCCCAGGACGGAGACGTACAACCCGCCGTCGTAACGATCGCGGTGAGGGCGTGAGGCTCGGTCGATAACACATGGCTGGTGTCGCCGAGGTGGATTTGCTCGTCCGGGCTCCGCCGTCACCAGTCATTGGTATCCGATCTGCTTCTTTTCCCAGACCCGATCTTAGGCCTCGATCAGGGACGTCTTTTTTCTCGGTCCCGTTGTGACAGTTCCAGTGGTTGGACTACGGCCGGCATCGGACGACCAGCGAGACTTGAATCACCGCGAATTACTCATTGCCGATGTGCGGTACTGTGGGCAACATGCCAGAAGACTCGGAGTCGGCGAATATGGGGGCCCGGCCCGCAGCAGACCGGTTGCAGGCATGGGCGACTGTTGGCGCAACTGTCTTCACTGGTCTTGCTGTTCTCGTGTCATCGATCTCGCTGGCCTACCAGGTGTCGGCTCTCCGACTCGAGGTTGCTGCTCGAGAGGAAGCCAAAGCTGAGGCGCAGCACCAAGCGGTAGAGGCTCGCGTCCGAGAGAGTCGCGTCTACGCTTCGAAGGTCCGCTGGTGGCGAAGCGGCGAACTGGTAGTACAGAACGGTTCAGATTTTGCGATTTTAAACGGGTTCTTCACTACGAACGTCTATGATCCCTCCGGTTTTCCAGTCGTCGTCTGGATCGGAACGCTGGAGCCGTGTAGCCTCTTACGGGCAGACTGGGCTGATCCAGAACTTCAGGATATTGCGATCCGCGGCTCCTTGTCCCGATTGTGGTTCACGGACGCGTTTGGCGGCCGGTGGCTGGATGAAACCCAGACATTAGGCTCCACGAATCGTATAAGCGACGAACTCCTTCCTCCGCTCGTATATCGCCATCCCCGCTGGAACAAAGAGCATATAGATTACTGTCTGTAGAGAAATGTGCCTCAAGGGGACGTCCGTAGGTCCCAGAACGGGACGTGGCGGCGTGGGGAGGAGTCCCGGCTGGGGCGATCCTCGGCGGTGGGCTACGGCCCTCGCCGCTCGTCGCGATGCCGGTCAGCCTCTCGGCGACGGCACCGAGGTCAGCGTACGGGCCGGTCACGACCGCTTCGGCCGACCTCCCGTCGAAGTGGGGCTTCCCGCGAGCAGGTGAACCACCAGGACGGCGTCGACGCGATCGGCGGCGTGGGTTCGGTGGGCGGCGATCCCCTATCCGGCTCATCCGGATAGGGGGGTCATCCCGATTCGCCGGGGGCTGTCTCTCGCCGACTCTGTAGGGCACGTAGTCGACCACAGCCCGAGGAGTCACGATGAAGAAGCTTATGATCAGGGTCGTTGCCCCGTTGGCCCTCGTCGCCGGCGCCGCCTTCGCCCTCGCCAGCCCGGCCAGCGCCGCCCCGCCGCGACAAACCGGCTACATGGACGCCACCAGCCTCCGCACCTTCTGTATGTATGCCGGTGGCTACTTCGACGCGGACCCCAACGGTGGCAGCCACTTCTGCGTCCTGCCGGACGGGCAGGTCATCCTCTGTGATACCAAGAGGCGGACGTGCGTCGTCCTCGAGAGGACCGCCCCCAAGCCCGACGACTGGACCCCGCCGATCAGCGACGTACTGCAGGTTCAGGGCGACCCCGGTCCTGTCCCGGAGATCGCGCCAGTGACCGTCGACGTCCGGGCTGTGCACCTGGCCCAACTGAAGTGGTAGATCGTGGCCGGTGACGTCCGTCGACCCGCTCGTGGCGGTGATCATTTCGCCGACATCTGTCGCCGCGTACTTGGCACAGCCGGCTGGCGTCAGCGGGCCGGGACGGGTCTTGGTGGGACCGGCACCGGCCGGGAGAGGGGGGCGTTGTGGCGGCTGTTTTCCAGGCGCCGCAACGCTTTCCGGCTTCTGTGGGCGGAGGGTGTGAGATTCGAACCACGAGAGGCCTGCGCCCCTAGCAGTTTTCAAGACCATGATCGGCAACGCGCTGACCTCCCGTACGATCTGCGCCACGCGTGCGTATCGCTCTGGCTCAATGCCGGCGTCCCGGCTAACCAGGTGGCCGAGTGGGCCGGCCACAGCGTCCATGTGCTGCTCAAGGTGTACGCCAAGTGCATCGACGGCCAGGACGAGGCCGCTCGCCGCCGGATGATGGGTGGTTGCCGCGGGCGGTGGCCGAGGTGCGCCAAGCGGATCGCACCATCGACCTACGCCGCTGATCTTTGGTACTCTGCGCGTCGACGGCCGACTCATGGGGGATGATCGCCGTGGACGGATTCGAAGTCCAGATCAATCAGCTGCTGAACGCGGCGGATGCAGCAGCGTCCGCTGCGGACCAGGCCAGGGCGGTCGACCCGGGCGCCGCCTTGGAGGCGATCGCATCGGCCCTGCCCGGCGGGGCTGCGGCCTCGATCGCGCCTACCCTGGCAGCGACGTTCGACGAACGCGCCAAGGCCTGGGCCGACGAGATCGACCGATGGAGCGAATCGGTCACATCGGTCGCGAAGCTCTATATCCAAAGTGATGAAGCCGCGAGAAGTGCTTTCGGCTGATGGCTATCAGCTATGACGACGTCCGCAGGTGGGACGCTCAGGCGATCGATCAGTCGGCGACCAACCTGCAAGGCCGCAAGAACCAACTCATCGGGCTGCAGGACGAGCTCGACGACGCCCGGAGATTGCCCAACTGGCACGGCCTCGCGGCCGAGACCGCACGCACGTCGTTGGAAACGACGCGGAACAATGCCGAGATCCTGGTCGCGGAGCTGGCCGCCGTCGAACGAGCCCTGCAGAACGCAGCGGACGACGTTGAGGTTCTCAAGACCCGGGTCGCCAACAACGACGCCCTGGCCAACACCTACCAGTTTCGCATCGCCCCCGACGGCGCGATCGTGGACGTCAGGCCCGCCGATCCCCCGCCCAGGTCGCACTTCGAGGCGGAAGAACTTCGCGAGATCCGGAGGCACCGCGAAAAGATCAGGCGGCAGCTGGAGCGGGAGACCGACGAGATACTCACGACGGCGAACAACATCGACGCCACACTCGCCCTCGTGATGCAACTCGCGCAGGACCGCAAGATTACCGACCACGGCGCGACCACCCTGGCCGGAGCCAGCCGGGGCGGGGACATCGAGGCCCAAGTGGTCGCTATGGAGCAGGCGCTGCGTGACGCCGGACTGCTGACCGGGCCGCCCGTCACTGGTGCCTACCGGCGGTGGCTCGAGAACGCTGTCATGCGTGGCGTGCCGATCGACACGATCATGCAGATCGTCTCCGAACACCACCTCACGCCGGAGGACTTCAAGATTCTCGACGGCATGGAAGAGATCCGGGAGGACGAGGACGGCGACGGGATCTTCAAGTCGTTCTACCTGTTGCCGACCGACATCAGTGGGGAGGACGCCGCCAAGGCGGTCTGGCTGACCTACATCGTCAACGCCGGCACCGACTACGGCACCGAAGGCGAACCGACCGACTTCCCACCAACCGACTACGGACCCGAGGAACTGTCGCGGATCATCGCCCGTCAGCAGAAGAACTCCTGGAGCTATAACGAGGATGTGTGGTTCGTGCACGCCAACGGGGGGCGGCTCGTGACCACGCCGAACGGCATGTTGATGGGCCTGGGTGGGAACTTCCTCCAGGACTTGTACAGCCAACGGGGCGGTACGACGTGGGGCGACATCTTCATGATGAACATCGACGACCCGCAAGACGCGGCGCAACAGCTCCGAGACGTGGTCAGGTCGGGTCACGCCTGGTACCAGACTGACCAAGGTATCAGGCAGGGGACGCTTGACCTGGACCGCCTGCTGCACCACGAGGAGCGTCACTCCCAACAGTGGGCGCGCAAAGGCTATGCGCGTTTCATCGCCTCCTATGTGTGGGAGCAGATCACCGGCAGCAACGAGACCGAGGAAGACGCGGGGCTTTCCGATGGCGGATATTAGGAGACGGCTGGGCGTCGTCGTCACTACGCTGCTCGCGGCGACGGTGGCGGTGGCGTGCGACACGAAGGCGCCCTTCGCGCCGTCATTGCCGGCGGTGGCTGGGTTCCGCGTCGACGACGGCGTCCTGAAACTGTGGACGGGCACCCCGTGCGAGGGCGTCACCCGCCTGACGTTGCTCTTCGACACGGGCACGTCGAAGAGCACGGAGCAGGTGTGGACCGCACCACCGCCGGGAGTGCGGTTGGAATACATGGACCTGCTGACCACCGCGGGGGAATCCCTCCCGGCCGACGGGCCGCTCGAAGTCCAGAAACCGCTGCCCGCCGGCTACGACTGGACCAAGGCCGCCTCGCTCAACCTCTCCGTCGGCGGCCCGACGGCGTTCGGCGCCTGGGTCGATGTCGCTCGGGTGCTGCGTGAGTCGGCTGAGCACCCGTCCGACAGCTACCTGTTCGGCGAGCTCGGCTGGCTGGACGCCGCCGACGTTCAACGCGAGAACCAGAAGTCTCTCCTGACGATCTGCACTCCCGACCCGAACTGAGGCCGGCACCATCGACCCTGTGGAGCCAACTATGGACGCGCCCGAAGCCAAGACCACGGCGGTACGCGTGGTGCTCCGGCGCCTGGTGTTCGGCGCGTTCACAGGCACTGTCATCGCGATCGTGCTGCTGGTTGGGGTGGCGGTGTTCAGCGCGACCGGGTTGTCCTTCGATCCGCACGGCTACGCAATGTTCGGCGCGATCCTGTTCGTGGCCATCCTGGCACCGGTCGCGCTCGCGCTGTGGCTGCTCTACCAAGCACTGCGACGACGCGGTTAGGACGCGGCGACGGACGCGAAAAGCTGCCGTTGCAAGGCCAGGGGCTGTATTGCGTGGCGTACTCACTGGACGGGCGGATGGCTTGACGAACTCTTGTACGACCGCCGGACGGTTGGTTCGAACGACTCATGGACGCCGCTTAACCAGTCCGTTGGCACGTACTTGGCACAGCGAGTTGGCGTCAGCGGGTCGGGACGGGCCTCAGTGGGACCGGCGCCAGGCGGGTCCGGGAACGTTGCGGCGAGCTACTTCCTAAGCACCACAAGGCATTTTGGCTTTGTCTGGGCGGAGGGTGTGGGATTCGAACCCACGAGAGGCTTGCGCCCCTAGCGGTTTTCAAGACCGCCGCCATCGGCCACTAGGCGAACCCTCCATCGCTCCGCAGTGGTCGGAGCGCGTACCAGTCTGCCAGAGGCGGCGGCGGGCCGGTTCGCACCGCCCGAGCGGGCCGCCGGGCCGGGCGACCACACCCGGCCCGGCCCACCCCCACGGCTCCCGCCGGAGGGCCCGACCAGCGAGGCGAGGCCGATCCCCGGTCGGGGCGTCAGGACCGCGGGATTACGACCAGGCGGGCGGTCGGTTGGCCGTCGATCTCGACCCCGGCCACCCCGACCGTCGCCCCCACCTGCAGCTCCCTTGGCGTGATCGTGCCCCGGGCCTCGATCACCCGCAGGTCCGTCGCGAAGGTCCAGCTCTGGCTGAACCCGTCGGCCGACTTGACGGTCAGCCCGGTGTCGGAGATCTCGGTGACCTCACCCCGCTGGACGAGCACGGTGCGCGGGCCGTTGGGGGTCTGCACCACTATCTCGCCGTGGAGCAGGTTGTGGCGCAGCGCGACGCGGACGGCGTGGCGGGCCCGCCAGCCCCGCCACCGCTGTTCGTCCGCCGGGTCCGGTTCCTCGGCGGCGACCGGATCGCCCGCGGCGACGTCCTCGGGGCTGAACCCGATCGCGGCCAGGGCGGCGGACTCCGGAGTCAGGGCGGCGACGACCTCGCTCTCCTCGGCGCCGACCTCGGAGGCGCGGTCGCGGAGGCGCCCGCACCCGGTCAGCAGCGCGGCCCCGAGCGCGGCCACTACCACGGTGATCACGATTCGTCTCATTGGCATCTCCTCATCGGCGGACTGTCGCGATCGGCCGGCGGCACCGCGATCCCGTGCCCGGTTCGATCGACGCGGCCGTTTCGAGCCATCGGGCTGGCGCGGCGATCGGCCGGCCATCGCACCGTCGGAGATGCTCGCGGCCTGAGGCGAAGGGAGTGTCAGGCCAATGTTCGAGTTGTGTAAGGATGCACCGGCCGCGGATGCGCCGGCAGGCGGACGGTGAACCGGGCACCACCCTCCGGCGCGTGGCCGGCGGAGATCGTTCCGCCCAGCCGGCCGACCAGCCGCGCGGCCAGCGCCAGGCCGAGCCCGCTGCCAACCGGGCGTACGCCCTGGTAGCGGGCGGCCAGCCGGCCGCGCTGGAACGCCACGGCCAGGTCGTCGTCGCTTAGGCCGGGGCCGCCGTCGCGTACCTCGATCTCGACCGCCCCGGCGGCCGGGGTCAGGGCCAGCACGACCGGGGCACCGGCCGGCACGACCCGTAGGGCGTTGCCGAGCAGGCCGTCGATCACCTGGCGGACCCGCTCGCCGTCGGTGGTCACCGTGACCGGCCGGCCCGGCGGCGGCAGCTCGCACCGCCAGACCAGTCCGGCCTCGGTGAACCGCGGCTCCCACGCCGCCGCCGCGGCGCTGACCACGGTGGTGAGGTCCACGGGGGCGAACCGCAGCGGAAAGTCGTCGGCCTCCAGCCGGGCGAGCGCGAGCAGGTCCGAGATCAGCCGGTCGAGCTGCTCGGCCTCGCCGAGCATGATCCGCCCGGCCTCCGGCCCTTCCACGACCCGGTCGGTGAGGGCCTCGGCGTACCCCTTGAGGTTCGTGAGCGGCGTGCGCAGCTCGTGGGAGACCGAGAGCAGGAACTCGCGCTGCCGCGCCTCGCTCACCGCCAGCGCGGCGGTCAGCTCGTTGAGGGCCGACGCCAGGGCGGCGACCTCGGCCGGCGGCGCGACCGGCACCGTGACCCGGCGGTCCCCGGCCCGCAGCCGGGCCGCCGCCTCGGCCGCGCGGCGGATCGGGCGGGAGAGCTGGGCGGCGAGCAGACCGCCGATCAGCGTCCCCGCGACGAGACCGACCAGCAGCGGGAACCACAGCCGGGACAGCACGGCCGCGCCCAGGCCGACGGCGTAGGGCCGGGTGAGCACCAGCGCGTCACCGTCGCCCAGCGGTCGCCCCTCCACCAGCGACAGCCGGCCGTCGACCCACGCCGTCCGATCGGTGACCGGTTGGCCGAGGCGCAGCCGGGTCACGACCGGCTCCGGTAGCCCGGAGCGCTCCGGTTCGCCCGCGTCGATCAGCCACAGCTGGATCGCCTGCTGGGCCAGCACGGGCTCGGCCCGGCGGGCGGCGGTGAGCGCGTCGGGCCGGGTCCGGACCGCCGCGGCGAGCAGGTCCGCCTCGGCCGCGAGCGCGGCGGCGGCCTGGGCCCGGGCGGCCCGGTTGGCCAGCGGGACGGCCACGGCCGCGGTGGCGAGCACCGACACCAGCGCCACCAGGCAGCCGGCGAGGACGGCCCGGCCGGTCAGGGTGCCGGTGACCCGGCGGTGATCACGCGAACCGATCCCGGGACGACCGGGTGGGCCGGCGACCGCCTGGCCGGGTGGGTTGACCACCGGGTGACCGTGCGAGCCGGCGGGGTGACCGTGCGAGCCGGCGGGGTGAGCGGGAGAGCCGGCGGGGTGAGCGGGAGAGCCGGCGGCGCCGTGACCGGGCGGGCCGGCGGCCGGCGGCGTGGGGCTACGCATCGGCCGCGTACCCGACGCCGCGGACGGTGCGGATGATCGTGGCGCCGGGGCCGAGCTTGGCGCGCAACTGCGCGATGTGGACATCCACCGTGCGGGTGCCGGCCACGTCGGCGTAACCCCAGACCGCGGAGAGCAACTGGTTACGCGTGAAGACCTGACCCGGCCGGCTCATCAAGTAGTTCAGCAGATCGAACTCCGTGCTGGTCAGCGTGACCGGGACGCCGTCCACAGTGGTCCGCCGGGTGAGCGGATCGAGGGTGACCGGACCGACCTGGCGGGTGGGCATCGTGGGTCCGCCGTCGACACGACGCAGGACGGCCCGGACGCGGGCCACCAGCTCGCGCGGGCTGAACGGCTTGGTGACGTAGTCGTCGGCACCCATCTCGAGCCCCAGGACCCGCTCGACCTCGTCGTCGCGCGCGGTCAGGAAGATCACGGGCACCGGATCGTGCGCGGCTCGCAGCCGCCGGCACACCTCGATGCCGTCAAGGCCGGGCAGGGCGATGTCGAGCACGCACGCGCGCGGGCGCAGTCGCTGGGCGGCGGCCAGCCCGGTCTCGCCGTCGTAGGCGACGTGGACGCCGAACCCGTCACGGGTCAGGTAGCGCCGGACCAGGTCGGCGATGGCGCGGTCGTCCTCGACGACGAGCACCAGGCCCTTGCCCCCGTCCACGCCCCTGGGTCCGTCCGCGCCCTTGCTCCCGTCCATGGCCCCTATCGTGACGGTCGGCCCGCGGCGGCGACAGTCGGCCGGCTGTCCCGTCGGCGACGTTCCACCGCGCCCGCCGCTGGGCGGGTCGGTGGCCGCGCCGGGGTGGGACGGCTGACCGGGGTTTGGGAGGAGGGGTCGGTACCACCGCCCGGCGACCGTTCGGCGCGTAGGGTGCCAGGCGGAGGAAGGGAGGACGATGTACGCGGTCACGATCACGCGGCCCGGTGGGCCCGAGGTGCTGCAGTGGTCCGAGGTGGCCGATCCCCGGCCCGGACCGGGGGAGGTCGTCATCGAGGTGGCGGCGGCCGGCGTCAACCGGGCGGACCTGCTGCAGCGGGCCGGGTTCTATCCGCCGCCGCCGGGCGCGTCGCCCTACCCGGGACTGGAGTGCTCGGGCGTCGTCGTCGAGGTCGGCCGCGACGTCAGTGAATGGCGGCCCGGCGACCGGGTGTGCGCGCTGCTGGCCGGGGGCGGCTACGCGCAGCGGGTCGCGGTGCCGGCGGGGCAGGTGCTCCCGATTCTGGAGGGTGTGGACCTCGTCGATGCCGCGGCGCTGCCCGAGGTCGCCTGCACGGTGTGGTCGAACGTCTTCGACGCCGGACGCCTGCAGCCCGGCGAGACCCTGCTGGTGCACGGCGGCGGCAGCGGGATCGGCACGATGGCGATCCAGCTCGCGGCCGCGCACGGCGCCCGGACGATCGCCACGGCCCGCGCCGACAAGCACGACTCGCTGCGCGCGCTGGGGGCCGACGTCCTGGTGGACTACCAGACCGAGGACTTCGTGGCGGTGACCCGCCAGGCCACGGGCAACGCGGGCGCGAACGTGATCCTCGACATCATGGGTGCGTCCTATTTGGACCGCAACGTGCGGGCGCTCGCCGACGACGGCCGGCTCGTGGTCATCGGGCTGCAGGGCGGCCGCGCGGCCGAGCTCAACCTGGCCGCGCTGCTCGCCAAGCGGGGCACGATCATCGCGACGGCGCTGCGCAGCCGGCCGGTGGCGCAGAAGGCGGCGATCGTCGCCGCGGTCCGCGAGCACGTCTGGCCGCTGGTCGCGTCCGGGCGCGTACGGCCGGTGGTGCACGCCCGGCTGCCCATGCCGGAGGCCGCGCGGGCCCACGAGATCCTGGACGCATCGGCCCACGTCGGCAAGGTGCTCCTGGTCGCGCCCTGACCGGTGCGGTTCCGAGTGCCGGCGCATTCGTCGTGGGGCAGAGTGGGGCCGTGACCGACGTTTCGGGTGACACGCGGCTGCAGAGCACCGTGCTGGAGAGCCTGTCCAGCGCGGTGCGGTACCGCCGCTGGCTGGCCGATCTGGCCCGGCCCTACCTCGGCGAGCATCCCATCGAGATCGGCTCCGGCAACGGGGACTACGCCGCGGAGTGGGTGAGGACGTCCGATCGTCAGCCGCCGATCGTCTCGTTCACGGCCACCGAGGCCGACGAGGAGCGCGCCGCCGCCCTGGCCCGCCGGTTCGCCGGCCATCCGGTCGTACGGACCCGGCCGCTGTTGGTGGGCGACGGCCGCCCGACCGCGGACTCCGGCCCGGTCGGGGTGGAGCCGGCGCACACGGCCGCGGTGGCGTACAACGTGCTGGAGCACATCGCCGACGACGTCGGGGCGGTGCGGGCGGTGGCGCGGCTGGTCCGGCCGGGTGGCGCCGTGGTGGTGCTGGTGCCCGCCTTCCCGTCGGCCATGTCGCGGTTCGACGTCGCGATTGGACACTACCGCCGCTACACCCGGCGGACGTTGCGCGAGACGCTGACCAGCGGCGGGCTGGACATCGAACTACTGCGGTACGTCAACCCGATCGGCCTGGTCAGCTGGTACGTCACCGTGAAGGGCCTCGGCGTGTGGCCGGACGACGGATGGTTGCTGCGGCTCTACGACCGCCTGGTGGTTCCGATCGCCCGCGCGGTCGACCACGAGAAGGTCCCCTTTGGACAGTCGCTGTTCGCGGTGGCCCGGGTGCGCTGACGTCCGCGCCGCTCCCGCGCCGACCCCGCCCGGGGTCGCGCGGACCGCCGCCCCGGGTCAGCCGACGACCAACAGGTCGGTGTCGAGCAGGTTCGCGGGCACCATGCCGTCGTAGCCCAGCCGCCGCAGGTACCACTTCTGCTGCGGACTGCGGTTGATGTTGAAGGTCCACGTGCCGCGCGGGCTGTCGATCTGGCCGAGCTGGCTCAACGCCCGGTTGACCTGGGCGCCCGTCGGTTCGCCGGCGACCGCGCTCAGCGCCCGGCTCAGCACCGCGCCCGCGTCGTAGGCCGCCATGGCGTAGCCGCTGGGCTGCGTGCCGTGCTCCCGGTGGTACTCGGTGACGAACCGCCGGTTGGCGTCGTTGTTGAGGTCCGGTGCGTAGTACATCGACGTGTACACCCGCTCCGGCAGCTCGGTCCCGAGCGTGGCCAGGTCGACGGTCTCGGTGAGGCTCGGGGTGCCGAGCAGCGGGATGGTCAGCCGCGAGGCCCGGTAGGCCTCGAGCACCTGGCGGGCCTCGTCGCCCGAGAACGCGGCGAAGATCACGTCGGCGTTGAGGTCATCGGCCTCGCCCAGCCGGGCCGAGAGGTCGTCCAGGCCGGGCGTGCGGTACTCGGCGCTGCTGGAGAGCGCGTTGGGGTCGTTGATGATCGTGCCGCCCAGGTCGGTGAACGAGATGCGGAAGCGCTCGGCCTCGGCCGCGCCGCTGCTGGTCGTGTCCCACAGGATGTACGCCCGCGAGCCCAGCTTGATGGCGTGGTCGGCGATCGCCCGGCCGGCGTCGCCGAGGACTGCGCCCACGCGCCAGACGAACAGGGCGTTCGTCAGCGTGCCCGGGGCGGCGTGCGGGTTCACCAGCGGCAGCTGCCGGTTCTGCATCTCCAGCGCGATCATGGGCAGCGCGTCCGGGTTCGCGACCCCGGCGATCGCCACCACACCCTGGTTGGCCAGGCTGGTCACCGCCGCGAGGGCCGACTCGGGATTGTCCCCCTCGTCCGCGGTGCGCAGGTCGACGTTGTGCGGGCCGAGCAGGTTGTCGTTGCTGGCCAGGTAGAGCCGGAAGCCCCGTTCGATGTCGGCCCCGATGCGGGCGTACGGTCCCGACGAGGGGATCACGAGGCCGACCCGGATGGTCAGCCCGGACCGTCGCAGCCCGTCGTCGGAGTCGGCCCCGCAGGCCGCGGCCAGGCTGCCGGTCACGCCGGCGGCCGTGAGCGCCCCGAACATTCGCAGGAGTTGGCGACGGTCGAGTGTCGAGTAACCACGGGACACGTTCGGCTCCTCACGAAGGGATGGAGGCGCCCCGGATGCCGGACCGGAGTCGCCGGTGGTCACCGTACTCCAACCGTCCCGGACCGGCACAACTGGAGATCTCTCCTGGAGAGCCCGCCCGTCTGTGAATGGTGGGCCTGCCGTGTTGTCACGAGAGTGACAGCCACACCGATATCGTGTCCTGTATGAGTCAGGCCCCTGCCAGCTCCGAACCTCAGCAGCAGCCGCAGACTGTCGTCGTCGTGGGACCCGACGGGCGTCCCCTCGGCACTGCCCAGGTCGATGCGGACGCCGCCTCCCGGGAGGAAGAGGACCTGTCCCGCATGATCGGGCAGCCCGCCAAGGTGATGCGTATCGGCAGCATGATCAAGCAGCTCCTCGAGGAGGTGAAGGCCGCGCCGCTGGACGAGCGGGCCCGGGTTCGGCTGACCGAGATCCACCGGCGGTCCATCGAGGAGCTCGAGACGGGCCTTGCCCCCGAGCTGGTCAGCGAGCTGGATCGGCTCTCCCTGCCGTTCAAGGAGGGCGAGACCCCGACCGAGGCCGAGCTGCGCATGGCCCAGGCCCAGCTCGTCGGCTGGCTCGAAGGCCTGTTTCACGGCATCCAGGCGGCGCTGGTCGCCCAGCAGATGGCGGCCCGACTCCAGCTTGAGCAGATGCGCTCCGGGCGGGCCCTCCCGATGAGCCCGCAGGGTGTGCCCGGCATGCCGCACGGCCGGCCCGAGGACCGGGGGGATGCCTCCGGCCGCCCGGGTCAGTATCTGTGAGTAATTTTCTCGTTATCGTGCGTCATGGTTGCCGGATAGGGCCGTCATCCAGGCACAACGGGTGCCGTGGGCACTCGGCGTGGAGGGCCGGCCGGCTGCCGTGGGGGCCCGGCCGGTCCGGTGCGCCGGGGCGCGTGTCGATGGCCCGCGTATCGATGGCCGGTGCGCCGGAGGCGCGTATCGATGGTTCGCCCCGCGGGCGGTGGCGCGGAGCCGGGTAGGTAACCGCGCAAGCTCGGCGGATTCGTCCGTTCTTGTAACAAGGCGGCAATCGTGGCGCGCCGTGTTGTCATGTCCGTTTCGCTAGCCTGCGCTGCATGCGTGAGGACACACCGGCCGTCTATCTGCTCGCTGGTCCCGCCGGTCCGGCCAAGGCCGCCTACGCCCGTACGCTGACCGACCACGGCGTGGTCGAGGTGCCGGCCGGGTCCCCGAGTCAGGTCGCCTCGGCCCTGGTCGCCCACCTGCAGGCCGGACGCGACGCGTTCCTCGACCACGAGCAGGTCCCGGCCGAGGAGTGGGACACCTACAAGGCGCTCATCGAGGAGCACGGCGGCCAGTGGTGTCTGGTCACCTTCACCGTGGACCACGCTCCGTTGGCCACCTGGCTCGGCCACGCGTCCCCGACGCCGGGCGACTGATCAGCCGGCGGGGACCAGCCGCCGACGAACCGGCCCCGCCTCGCGGATCGCTCCCGCCTCCCGGATGCAGCAGCCGGTGCAGACCTTGCGCTGGGGCTCCGGCAGCGTGAAGGCGAGGCAGCAGGTCCGGCGGCCGACCGCCAGCTCGGCGCTGTCGGGACGCTGCGTGACCTCGACGAGGTCGGTGACGTCGAGGCGGGCCAGGACGGCCTGGGCGGCCTGCAGCGTGGAGCCGGGGATGACGTCCGCGGCGCGGGACAGCCCGTGGGCCACCCCGGCGGCCAGCGAGCCCCACAGGGTGCGCCGGCCCACGTGCCGCCGCGACCGGATGTGGTCGACGATCGGCGCGAGGTGCTCGTCCATGATCGCCGTCCGGAGCTCATCCAGCAGCACCGCCTCGTCGGGCACGACGCGGATGCCGCGGCCGGGGCCGTAGAGCAGCACGGGGTCGGTGGGCAGGACGGCGACGGTCACGGCCGGTCCGTTCGTGCTCCGTCCGCCGGGGGTGGCCGTCCGGCGACCCGGGGCCAGCCCGAGCCGCAGGAACGGTCGCTCGTCCGACCAGCGCACGAGCACCGCGTCGGGGGTCAGGAGCGGGACCCGACGGACGGTGGCGTAGCCCAGGACCGCGGGCAGGGACAGCCAGTAGGAGTAGCACTTGAAGGCCAGGGCCGCCGCGGCGTGCGGGGCCGCCTGCCAGCGCCGGGCGGCCGTGGCGAGCAGGTCGTCGAGCGCGTCGCCCGACACGAGCTCGGTGGCACGCACCCAGCCCGTGGGGTCGGTGACCACGAGGTCCGGCTCGATGCCGGCCAGCGGGGGGATGTCGGGCCGGGCGGCCATGTGCCGGAGGGTCTCCCGGATCGGGGCGAGCGCGTCGGCGGCCAGGGCGTCCGCGCCCCGTACCCGTACCGTCGCCACTGTCACGCCCCTTCCCAACTACGTAGGTTCGCAACCTTACTATGGAAAGGCTTGCCTAACTGCCTCGGGTCGCCGGAACGACTCCTCCGGGCCGCCGGCGGCCCCCGACGTCCGGGGGAGTCCGTCCCGACACCTGAGCTCGCCTGGCCGGCTACCCGGCCGTGCCCGGTCGGACACCTGGTGCGACCACCGGGGCCACCCCCACTGCGCCCGACCGGGTGACCCCCGCGGGCGGTCTTGCACGCGGCCGGGATAGGTCGGTATGACTGACGCAACCGGCCACCCGGGTCGGGCGAGCGTGGGGGCGTCGTGGACGGGCGGAGCGAGGACAGGACCAGCGACCCGGCGCACGCGCTCGACCGTGCGGTGGCGCAGTTCGCCGACGCGCTCATCCGGTGGCGCGGGGACCGTGGGCTGACCAAGAAGCAGCTCGCGGCCGTGATGGGCTTCGATCCGTCCTACGTCAGCCACGTCGAGGCCCGGCGGCACCGGCCCACCGAGGACTTCGCCCGGCGCGCCGACCAGGCGCTGGCGACCGGGGGCGAGCTGATCTCGCTGTACCGGGAGTTCGAGAAGGCCCGCCAGGCGGTGGTGCCGTCACCGCGGTCCCGGAGCGAACCGTCCACAATGACCTGGCGCCCGCCGCTGGGCACGCTCGTGGTCGAGCGGGAGCAGGCGGAACTGACCTATGTGGACGGGGAGTACCGGTGCGTGGTGCGTCGGGACCTGCACAACGCCGGGCGCGAGCCGGTCACCCGCTACCCGGTCCGCATCGCCGTGGACCGGTACCCCGGCGAGCCCGAGCGGTCGAATCGGCACTACCGCGACCACCCGCTGACCCTCGACGAGCTGGGTCTGGTCGCCCGCTGCGGGGACCGGGCTATGACGTGGCAGGTCCAGCAGGACCGCGACATGTTCAAGGAGGTGTGGCTCCTCTTCGAGGACGAGGACGGCCGTTTTCCGCTGGCCCCGGGGGAGCGCACCACGATCGAGTACCGCTACGCGGTCGGCGAGGACAAGTGGGGGCACTGGTTCCAGCGGGCCGTACGCCTGCCGACCCGGCACCTGACCGTCCGCATCGACATGCCGGCCGGCCTGCGGCCGGTGGTGTGGGGCCTGGAGAGCTCGCTGACCGCCGAGGCGGCCCCGCTGCGCACGCCGATCCGGGAGGCGCGGGAGGGCGACCGGGTCCGGTTCGAGTGGCAGATCGACGAGCCGGCGCTGGGCGCCCGGTACCGGTTCGAGTGGCGCCTGCGCACCGAGGCCGTACCCGTGCAGCGCGGCTCCCGGCCGGCGGCCGCCCGCCGACCCAGCGAGCTCATGCGCTCGGTCGGCATCCTCCAGCGGGGCGCGCCCATGCTCGAGCGCGTGGCCCGGTGGTTCGACCTGCCCGCCCAGGCCTCGCTCGCCTCGGAGGTGGTCTCGCGGCTGCTCGACGCGGTGAGCCGGATCCGGACGCTGCACGAGTTCCACAAGGGCCTGGGGCTGGCCGCGCCCCAGCTCGGCATCGACTGGGCCGCCGCCGTGATCTGCCCGCCGGGGCCCGAGATGCCGCCGCTGGTGCTGCTCAACCCCAAGATCGTCGGCGAGTCGGTCGACCACGACGAGCAGTTCGAGGGGTGCCTGTCCTTCTTCGACGTGCGCGGGAAGGTGTCCCGGCCGCTGCTGATCGAGGTCGAGCACGCCAACTACGACGGGGAGCGGACGGTCTCCACCTTCCGCAACGCGCTGGCCCGACTGGTCGCCCACGAGGTGGACCACCTGCACGGGCTGCTCTACCCCGACCGCATGCCCCCCGACGGTCGGCTGATCCCGGTCGAGGAGTACCAGGGCCAGGGGCAGCCGTGGCACTACTCACCGCCGGCCCAGCGGACCCCCGGATACGATCACGCAGGTGACTGAGCCCGCATCCCCCGCCGTGTCGGCCGTCGCTGTGTCGGCGGACGGGCCGCCGGCGGCGCCGTGGACCGTACGGCTCCGGCTGCGCGGGGACGACCGGGCCGCGATCCTCACCCGCGAGGTCCTGCTCGTCCTCGGCCTGACCCTGGGGCTGTCCGCGATCAACGCCCTGATCGTGATCTGGGCGAGGCTGACGGCGCCGGTGCCGCTCAACGAGCAGGTCACGGCGATGAACACCTCGCCGGCTCCGGGCCGGCCCCTGCTCGCGCTGGTCATCGAGCTGAAGAACATCGTCTTCAACTTCCTCGTGCCGGCCCTGTTCGCCGTGTTCCTGCTCAACCGGGACCGGGACTGGGCGCCGTCGACGCTGCGGGCCGGCCCGCGGCTGGGGCTGGACTTCGCGCGGTGGCGGTTCGACCTCGTCAGCGGCGTCGGGCTCGCGGCGCTCATCGGGCTGCCGGGCCTCGCGCTGTACCTGGTGGCCCGGGAGCTCGGGATCAACACGACCGTCTCCGCGGCGAACCTGACCGAGTGGTGGGCCGGGCCGGTGCTGGTGCTCATCGCGGCCGGCAACGGGCTGCTCGAGGAGGTGGTGGTCGTCGGCTACCTCATCACCCGGCTGCGGCAGACCGGCTGGGGCGTGGCGGCCGCCGTGACGTTCAGCTCCGTGCTGCGGGGGACGTACCACCTCTACCAGGGGTTCGGGGCCTTCGTCGGCAACGTGATCATGGGCGTGATCTTCGCCGCGTTCTTCCTGCGGACGCGACGCCTGTGGCCGCTGATCCTCGCCCACACCCTGCTCGACGTGGTCGCCTTCCTCGGCTACACCCTCCTTCGCGACCGGGTCGGCTGGCTGTAACGCCCCTTCTTGCGTTGATCAAGGACGTTTCGCGTTGATCTAGGGCGTAGGGTGGCGAGTTGATCTTCAACCACCACGCTATGCCCTAGATCATCGGGTGGGGACGCGTGGGGTTGACGAGTACCCGCGTGACCTGGGCCGGCCGCGGCAGGTATCCTCGATCGACAGCGGGTCCCGATGGGTCCGCCAGGGAGGCTTCGCCTAGTTCGGTCTATGGCGCCGCACTGCTAATGCGGTTGGGGCTCATCGCCCCTCCCGGGTTCGAATCCCGGAGCCTCCGCGGTGGAGCCGCGCCGCTGCCGTACGAGCAGCGAGCAGCGGCATCGCCACCACGACGCCGGGGGAGGAGCCGCGCGGCTGCCAGGGGCAGACGGGTGGAACCCCCAGGCGATCGGGACGGCCGGCCGTGTACCATGGTCGGCGCAGCTGCGCCCGTAGCTCAATGGATAGAGCATCTGACTACGGATCAGAAGGTTAGGGGTTCGAATCCCTTCGGGCGCGCAAGATCAAATGGCCTCTGACCTGCGGAAACGCGGGGCAGGGGCCGATCTTTATCCGTCCACTGTGCATGATCGTGTGCTCGGATGGTGATCGTCCGACGCGGACACCCTGGTCCGTGCTGGTCCGCCGCTGTGGTATCTGTCCTGGCTGGTCCGGATCTTGGAATCAAGCAGTTTTCGATGACTGTCGATGGATTTGGTCCTCCGCGCTCTGAGCGGTTCTGGGAATAGGTCATGTGTTCGCCTACGCCACCAACCAAGATCATATTGATTGGCGTTGGGGTGGCGTGGGCGCGCGTAGCGGTCGGCGTGAGGTCGATCGGTTGACCACGTGCGTGGCAGGCCGCGTATCGCCCTCGAGTGCTGCATCGTCAGAAGGAGATGTGTCGCTGGTCGCGGGCTGTGCGGGTGTGGGCCTGCACAGGGCAGGGTGGCTGCGTGTGGCCGTCGGGCTGGGGTGGCTGGGGCGTACCACGGGGGTCGGGTCGCCGACCCGGCATGCAGCCGGACCGGTGCCGGGCGTCTTTCCTGGTGTCGTGCCTGATGATCGGTGCACCGGTCACGCGTGGGCCGTTGGCGGGTGGTGGTTTTGGACGGTGGCCCGGAACCGGTGCTGGATCGTCGGGTCCGCGGTGGCCAGCCAGGTGTCGAGGCGCCGTTGGGCTGCTAGGGGCAGCGGCTGGTGGCGTCGCTGCCAGGCGGCGAGGGTGCGGCTGGTGACGCCGATTTGGTCGGCGAGTTGCGCGATGGTCAGCTGTGCGGCGTATCGCAGTGCCCGGACGTGCTGGCCGGTCCAAGCGGTCACGACCGGGACCGGCTGGGGGCGGCCGCATGGGCAGCGTCCGGGTGCGAGGTCGTCGTAGCGTTTCAGCTCGGCCAGCAGCGTTGCGTACCGGGCCCGTCGTCGGGCCAGCCGCCGCTGGTCGCGGGCCTGCTCGGCCAGCTGCTCGATCTGGTCGAATGCCTTGACTAGGACACCGCCGGCACCGACGGCTGCGTCAGCGCGTTCCCAGAATGCCCGTGGTGTGGCCTGCCGGCCGGTTTCGACCCCCGCGATCGTGCTGCGCGCGTAGTGGGTGCGCCGGGCCAGGTCCTCCTGCCGTAGCCCGGCTGTCTCGCGCCACTGCGCCAGCAGCGCGCCCAGCTCGCGCCGTGCCGCCGCCATGTCCCGGGGTGTAACGGCGACCGCAGAATGTGCTGACCCGGCGGTTGCGCAGGCGGGCCCGCCCGCACCCGTCCCGGCCTCACCGTGGTGGGTCACCGGCTCGCCCGGAGCAGGACGACGGGGACCGGTACGACGGTTATGGGAGGCGGATGTAGCCGTAGACGGCGGTGGCACGGTCGGTGATCTCCCTGCGCGGAGTGGGTGGTCAGACCGGCGACGGCTTCGGGAGGCGGCATCGCCGGTCCGACCGGCTCACGAGGAGGACACGCATCCCTCCTGCTGACGAGCCTGAATCAGCCCCGGCAGGTTGTTCATGCCGATCGAGGTATGTGCGTCATGCATGGCCCGTATGTGGGTGAGTGCGTAGCGTGATCGGCTCCCGCTAGACTCGCCCTACCTGTGTCATCCGTTCCCATCGAAGCCTGAGGCTGGAGCCATGACCGCGAACCGCCAGACGGGCTACTGCCGCCGCTGCGGCGTGCGCCTGGCGCGGGACAATGCGCGGGAAAATGTGCGCCGCCTGTCAGGTCAGTGCCCGTGACCTGGTGCTTAGACCACCTGACGTACCGGCCGCGTTCTGGGCTGCCGATCTGATGCGTGACGCGCTGGAGAGCTGGCACATGGGCCGGGTGATCGCGGCCTACCGCGCTCATCCGTACCACGGACGGCCGATACCGCAGGAGATCGTCGGCGGGTGGGTAGGGCTGACGCAGGCTCAGCTCAGCCGCATAGAGAACGGTCCGCCGATCAAAGACCTGGACAAGCTCATCCAGTGGGCTCGGGTGTTGCGTATCCCGCCGCACCTGCTGTGGTTCAAGCTGCCGGAAGACCAGCCGTCTGTCCCGACACAGCGCGCCGAGCCTCTACCAATGCAACTCCTGTCCGGCGCGAACCTCGAACCGTTCGCGTTCGTCGCTGGCGCAAGCCAGCCCGCCAACGGGCATAACCATGTGGCCGCCATGCAGTCGTTCCGCGCAGCCGACCGGCAGGTGGGAGGCGGGCACCTGTATGCGACGGTGGTCAAGTACCTGCATACCGAGATGGCTCCGCGGCTGTTCGGTGGCGAGCTGGATGGCGACGCGCAGCTCGTCTTCACCGCCGCTGCGGCGCTGACCGAGATGGCCGGTTGGATGGCACACGATGCCGGGCGGGACATGGCCGCCTGGCAGCATTTCGCGCGCTCGCTCGATCTGGTCAAGGTCGGTGGCGACCGCCAGCTCGGCGTGCACGTTCTCGCCAGCATGAGCCACCTGGCACACCACGCCGGCAGGCCGGATGAGGCGATCACGTACGCCCAGCGCGGACGGGACAGCCTCTCCAGCGGTCCGCCACAGCCTGAGCTTGAAGCCCGACTGCTCGCCATGCAGGCGCGCGGCTTCGCGGCTCTCAGGCGCGCTGACGACTGCACGCAGCTCCTCCATCAGGCCGAGCGGGTGCTGACGCTGCCGCACGCCGAACAGCCGTCGCCGTGGGTGAGTCGCTTCGATGAAGCGTCGCTTGCCAGCGAGGCCGCCCGTTGCCTGCGCCAGCTGGGAGACCTGAGTGAAGCCCAGCGCCAGGCCGAACGCATCTTGGCTCTGCGTCCGGGCGACCACACCAGAAGCCGTGCCTTCGGCCAGCTCATCCTGGTAACGGTGCTCATCGCCCATGGACGGCCGGACGAGGCGTGCGCAGTGGCGCAGGAGGTCCTGGACGCCACGCAGCAGCTCGGCTCGTACCTCGTCATCCAGCAGCTTCTCGACCTCAAGCAGCTCCTTGAGCCGCACCGTGGTAACAAGGTGGTGGCCGACTTCCTGCTCTGCCTGGACGAAGCGCTACGGGAACGCCTGTGGTTGTACGAGTGGCTCACCAAGGACGGACCGGCCACGGTAGGCGCACAGTAGGGAGAGCGCGGGAGATGTCAGATACGCCGTTGTACGAGCGCGATGCCGAGGCGTGGCAAGCGTATCTGGCCGAGGGTAACGCCAAGCAGCCGCGCAAGCGTGTCAGTGCCGACGTGCTCCTTCGTGACCGGGCTGGCCGGTTCCTGCTCGTGGACCCGAAGTACAAGCCGGATTGGGACACGCCGGGCGGCATGGCTGAGGCCAACGAGCCGCCACACCAAGCCGTGCAGCGCGAGCTGCGGGAAGAACTCGGCCTCGATATCCACGTCGGCGGCTTGCTGGTCGTGGATTGGGTGTCGCCGCATGGACCGTGGGACGATTTACTCGCGTTCGTCTTCGACGGTGGTGAGCTGAGCGAAGAACAGATTGCCGGACTGAAGCTCCGTGATGACGAGCTGGGCGCATTCGAGTTCTGTACTGCCGAGCAGGCGCAACAACGCCTCAGGCCGTACGTCTGGCGGCGAATGGCTGCCGCGCTTGATGCACTGAGGACCGGACGAGTGCAGTATCTTCAGGACGGATATCCGCTCGGTGGTGAGCGCGGTGCGGAACCCCTCCTCGGGGCGTCGCGGCAGTAAGTCACGCACTGTTTTCTGGTGCAGGCCCACGCCCACGGGTCAGTGCTCGCCGCGGGCGCGTTCGCGTTGGATGCGCTCGTACAGTGGGTCGGGGAACTTGTCCCCACCCAGGGAGAACCGGCCCAGCTCGTGCACCATCGCCGGCAGCGCCCGCGCGATCTCCGGCCACCAGTCCCGCTCCTGATCAATCCGGTACGCCCGCCCCGGCAGGTCGTCGGTGCACACCAGCACCGGCGACATCACGGGGACAGGCGGAACACCCACACGTCGCCGTGCACCCGGGTCACCACACCACCGGTGCCCGAGCCGACACGCACCTCGCTGGGCTCGTTCTGCTCCGCCACGCCCGGCGCCCGGCCAGGGCTTCCTTGACCGCCGGCACATACTTCACCGGGTCCACACCGGCAACGCGGCGACCGCGTCATGCCACACCCGACCGTGCGGCGGGTCGGTCAACGTCTGCGCCAACCGGTCCGCCAACCGCCGCCGTGCCCTCGCCTCGTCCGACAGTCCCTCCGGCTCGGCCCCGTCCCACGGCCGCACATTCAAGAAGATCATGTCCGGTTCGCCGGGGATCTTCGGGCGGGCGGCAAGAAACCGGTCACCCCGGGCGCGGGCCTCCTCGATCGCCCGCCCCACGCGATATCCGGATCCTCGTGCTCAACCGGCACGGGCGCGCCCGTCTGGCCCTGCTCGTCGGCCGGGTCGTCGGCACGCAGCGGACGGTCCGTCATGGTCCAGCTTGACACCCTGCCCCCAGCGTGCGCGAGCCACATTGGCCTACCTCCGCTCTGCCGTCGCGATGTAGTCCGCTACCGGGCACAGCCCCAGCGCGGCCCGCCGCTGGTCAACCGTGTCGGGGTCGGCGATCCGGTACGCCGTCAGCCGGCCGCCGGGATCACGGCACAGTTGGGTGCCGTAGGCCTGTGGTTGCCCGGCGTGCATGGCCGCCCGATCGGTCAGGTACGCCAGGTCCACCGGGCTCGCCTCGCCCACGGCCACGGCAGCGCGCACCAGGTCGAGGAACCGCTGTTGCAGGCCGGGGTCCCGGTCGGCGTGCTGGGCAAGCAGCCACGCGGCGTTCGCGCCGTCGTCGCCGACCAGGCTTGGCGTGGGCCATCCATGCGCGGCCACGATCTCAGCGAGGCGGGCGGTGTTGGTTTCATCGACCCGCGTCCACTCGCGGGCCAAGTCGTCGGGGATGTGCCCGTCCGGCCCGGCCCGCTCGTCGGCGAGGTGTCGGACCTGCTGGTCCTCCTCGGCCATTGGCCAGCAGCTCGCGCCGCACCTCGCCGTTTTCCGGAACCGTCCCGGTACTCCCACCCGTGTTCCGTGGGCGGATCTCGAGTCAGTAGGAGATCGCGAGTCGGATGCACGGCTTGTCGATGGTCGCCTCGGCGGGCTTGCGCTGGACGCCGACCGGGTAGGCGATGACCGATGGCACGGCGGCCCGGTCGGTGTTCCATGCGCGGATTTGGTCGGTGAGCCGCTCGGCCAGGTGTGACCCGGTGGGGCCATGGCCGGTGGCGCCGAGCTCCCAGCGTCGCCGGTCCCCGTCGTCGGGCAGGCGGCGCAGGGTGAAGTAGGCCAGTGAGTCGCCTTCGACGAGGGCGGGGCTGCGGGCGGGGATGGCGGGCGTGCACAGGCCGGACTCGACCGCCGAAGGCTGCGCGGCGATGCGACAGGTGCCGGGCTCGGTGGCGGTCAGCCTCAGCCAGACGCCGTCGAAGGACTCGTTGGGGCCGACCGTGACGCCCGACCATACAGCGGCGGCGGGCTGGTGGAGCACACCGTGCAGTGCCTGGGGGTTGATCGGCTGCTCGGCGTCCCAGTAGAGCCGGACCAGGTCGTCGGCGTGGATCGCCCCGGAGCGCTCACCCTCCTGGCCGATCATGGGGACGAAGCCGCACAGCTCGACCCAGTCCGCGCGCCAACTGTCCGTGCTGCGGACGAACGCGACGGCGCGGGTCTGGCCGCGCCAGCGCAGCGGCACCACGAGCCGCCCGCCGGGGACGAGCTGTTCCCACCAGGTGGTGGGGATGTCCCAGGCGCCTACAGTGACGATCACGCGGTCGTACGGCGCGTGTTCGGGCGCGCCAAGGGCGCCATCGCGGGTGATGACTTCGACGCTTCCGTACCCGGTGGCGTCGAGAGCGCGGCGGGCCTGCCCCGTGACCTGCGGGTCGATGTCGATGGTGGTGACCTGTCTGGTGGGGCCGGTCAGGTGGGCCAGCAGCGCGGCGTTGTAGCCGGTGCCCGCGCCGATCTCCAGTATCCGGTGGCCGGGCTGTACGTCGAGGTTGTCGAGCATGGCAGCCACCAGGCTTGGCAGCGAGGCGCAGCTCAGGTCGGTGCCGTCCGGGGCGCGTTTGGTGATCACGGCGACGTTCGCGTACGCCTGCTCGACCGGGGCGTCCGGTACGAAGCGGTGCCGAGCGACGGCGCGCATCGCCGCCTCCACATGGGCGGATGTGGGGCGGGCGGCCACGATGGCGTCGACCATGGCGGCGCGCAGCTCGTCCATCGGGCGGGTCGAGGCGCCCCTCTTCGAGCTTCAGCACTTCCGGGTCACCGAGTTCATCGAACCGCACCTCGTGCGCAGGAATCGTCATACGGCCGACCATAAGGAGATCGGTGAAGACGAACCATGTTAGATCGGTGAAGACGAACCATGTTCGCGCGTGCCCGAGTCTTGTCTGATCGTCTTGCCGCGTGGATCAACAGCTAGCCTGGCCGGGTGGACGTGCTCAGCGAGCCCTGGCGGCGATGCGGACGGGCCAGCCCCACTCGTCCCTCACCGCGCTGGCCGCGCCGTGGGGCCTGCGGTTCGCCCCGTCCCACGGAGCCGGCTTCCACGTCGTCCTGCAAGGCTCCTGTTGGCTTTCGTCAGCGGGAGGCGACCACCTCCCACTCTCGCCCGGTGACGTGGTCTTCCTCCCGCACGGGCGTGGACACGTGATCGCCAGCGACCCGACAGCGCCGCTGGTCGATGTCGTCCAGACTCCCGACGGGACTGGGTGCTCACCGAGGACGCTCCACCCGGCACCGGCCCCACGACCCTGCTCCTGTGCGGGGCCTACCGGCTCAACCGGACCCGCGCCCACCCACTGCTCACTGGGCTACCCGAGGTTGCCCACCTGCCGGCCCGGATCGGCTCGCATCCCGCCCTGCGCGCCGCCGTCGACCTGCTCGGTCGTGAACTGGACCGGCCGGGCCCGGGGTCGGACGCGGTGGTGCCGGCGCTGCTGGACACCCTGCTCGCGTTCCTCCTGCGGGCCTGGCTTGACGAGCATGCGGGGCAGGCGGCCACCGGTTGGGCCGCTGCCCTCGCGGACCGGGCGGTCGGCGCCGCGTTGCACGCGATCCACGACGACCCGGCCCATGCGTGGACCGTGGCGGAACTCGGTGCGCGGGCAGGACTGTCGCGCGCGGCGTTCGCGCGCAGGTTCACCGCCCTGGTCGGGCAACCTCCCTTGGCGTACCTGACCTGGTGGCGCCTGACGGTCGCCTGCCGCCTGCTCACCACCAGCGACGCGCCGCTGCGCGTCGTCGCCCAACAGAGCGGGTACGCCTCCGAAGCGGCCTTCGCCAAAGCCTTCAAGCGGCAGGCCGGACTCTCGCCCGGCGGCTACCGGAGGCGGTACGGCAACCGGGGCGCCGGTTAGGCCCAGCGTCTTTGACGCCGAGCGAGGGCAACGTGCCGAGGTCAGGTCGGCGGCATGGTCGGTTAGCCATGCATCGATGGCTGTCGCCGCGGCGCGGCCGCTCATGGCGCCCGGCCGCGGCTTCCAGCTGTGCCTGGGCTGCGGGCGCAGCCCTGACCAGTCAACCGTCCACCTTCTTCACATTCCGCCGTTCGTCCATCCGCACGCGCCTGAGGGAATGTGTGCAGCTTCGCCGGTGCTGCATGATCTGTGACCAACCACATGGTGACGGCACCAGTTCCGGCCGCCATGGCGGCACCGGAACCGACCTGGGAGATGTCGACGTTGGGCCACCTCGTCCTCCCAGCCGGGACGGCTCTCCCGCAACCTGCGGGCCCATGTTGGGTCTACGACGTCGCCGGTGAGATCACGCTCGACACGGCATCCGGCCTTCACACCCTGAGCACTGGTGACGCCGTGCTCATCGACGCCCGAACGGCTTTCCGGGTGACGGCGTCCGGGCCGGAGCAGTCGCATCTGGCCGTCGCAGATCTTCGTGTGGTCGTGACCACACAGCGGCTGCCGAGCCCCATGGTGGTGCGCGGCTTCGACGCGGCCAGCGCCGGTGTCGCCGCGCTCGTCACGAAGTGTCCACTCGAGAACGAGTGCGCCCCGACGACCGTCGCCGCGAGCTACGGCAACCTTGTCGGCACCGCCATGACGACGACCTGGCTGGCGCGACAGGGACGCGATGCCGTCGAGGTGGTGGACGACGTCGTCGCGGCGGTGGCCGCCCGGCCCGGTGAGGCGTGGACCGTCGAGCGGATGGCCCGCCTGGCGCACCTGTCCCGCTCCGCTCTCGGCGACCGGTTCCGCCGCTCGCTCGGGCTTGGCCCGAGCGAGCTGCTCCGCGAGGTACGTATGCGCGAGGCGCGCCGGCTGCTGCGCGATCCCTCCCGGCCCGTAGCGCACGTCGCGTACGCCGTCGGGTACGGATCCACCGCCGCCTTCAGCCGCGCGTTCTCGTCCCAACACGGAATGGGGCCCCAGGCGTCGCCCCAGGGGCGCCGGACGCTCGAGAGGTATCGAACGGTCGAGAGGCACGAAGAGTTGTCACGGACCGAGGATCGCCTCGCCTTCGCCCGGCCTGTTGATCGTCCGTCGCCTCCTGTTGATCGAATAACCGGGGGCACGTCGGGTCGAGAGTGGACAGTGGGTCAATCGGTGGCTCGGGCGTTGGCGTGCTGCCCTCTGACCCCGACCGGCCAACTCTCAACCGAGCCGGGGGCGACCCACGAAGGCCTCGGTGCCGTCGGCCAGCCGAACGTCCTCCCCGCTGCCCGACGGCGAGGGCGCCGTCGATGACGGCGCGCAGGTGGGCGTCGACGGTGGTGATGAACCGGGTTGCGTTGCCGCCGATGGCGGCGGTCTGCACGTCCGGCCAAGCCGCGGAACATAATGGCGCATGCTGCGCCGGCTGTTGCCGCTCTCCGTGGGGATTGTCGGTTTTGTCGTGACGTTCCTGGGTGCCTTGGCGGCGCCGAACATCGCCGAGCGCCACACCCGGGTGGCCATCGTGGAGCACATCGACCAGACCCTCCGGTTGATGACCGCCGTGGGTCCCGCGCTCTGGGCGGATCAGGCCGACGCCGTCGGCCGCGCACTGGCCGACCACGAGGCGCGAACCGGGACATCGATCATAGTGATTGCCTCCGACGGCACTGTCGTCGCCTCGTCCCGGCCCGGGCTCGTCCCCTCGGGGCCGGGCGAACGGGGGCAGGTCGCGGCGGCGCTGGCCGGCTCCCTCGGGATGCCGGAGGGGGCGGTCTGGCCGTGGCACCGCGAGCCGCTGGCCGTGGCCGTGCCGATCGTCGACCCATCCGGCGGGTGGTTCGGTGCCATGCTGGCCCGGTGGCCCAGCGACGCGGTCCGGTACGCCACCATGCGGGACTGGTCGGGGTTGGCCGCCGTCCTGGTGCTGACGGTGCTAGCGGTCGTCGGGGTCACGGCGGGCACCACGCGGTGGATCGCGCTACCGGTGCGTCGCCTCACCGCCGCGGTCCGGGCCATGGACCAGGGCGGGCCGCGGCCGGCGGTGGCCGACAGCGGACCGCCGGAGTTGCGCGAGCTCGCGGCGGCGCTGGAGGACGTCTCCCGCCGTATCCGCGACCAGATGGCCCGGCAGAACGCGTTCGTGTCCCACGCGAGCCATCAGCTGCGGGCGCCGCTCGCGGCCCTGCGGTTGCGGGCCGAGGGCATCGCGGCCGACCTGCCGGACCGCGCGCGGGCGGAGCACGCCCTGCTCATCGAGGAGATCGACCGTCTCGCCGGCATCTGCGACGCGATGCTCGCCTTCGCCCGGGCGCGGCCCATGGAGGCGGCGGTCGACGTCGACCTGGCGGCCATGCTCGACGCCCGCGTGGCCGCCTGGGAGTCCGCCGCGAGCGTGTCCGGGGTGACCCTGCGGCGGGATGGCGATCGGCCGGCGTGGGGACGCGTACCGGTGGAGGTACTCGACCAGATCGTCGATGTCCTGCTCGACAACGCCATCCGGTACGGTGGCCGCGGTTGCACCGTGGCCGTGCGGCTGCAGCGAGCAGATCGCGATGATGTCGATATTCACATCGTCGATGACGGTCCGGGCATGACTCCCGCCGAGCTCGCCCGGGCGGCGAAGCCGTTCTGGAGCGGCCGCCAGCGGGCGGACGGCCGCGGCGCGGGGCTCGGTCTGGCCATCGCGTCGGCGCTGGCCGACAGCATCGGCGTGAGGCTGCATCTGTCCCGGGTCGAGCCGCACGGGCTCGATGCGTGGATCCGGGTTCCGGCCTCGTCGAGCCTCGCCGACGCGGAGTTGACGAACCGTCCGCAAGACAGCAGAGTGAAGGCCGGTGCCGGTCGGTCGGCCGGGCCGCGCTGAGAAGGTTGGGGCTCGATGGTGGGGATCGTGGCGAACGCCGTCACGGCGTTCCTGGTCGTCGCCGTGCTGGCGTCCGCCGCCGTAACGGGTGGCGCGGTGCTCGGGGGTGTGCCCGACGGCGTGACGATCGCGGTTCGGGTCGCGGCTGTGCTCGCCGTGCTCGCGCTGGGCTCGGCGGCTCGACTGAGCATCGCCAGCGGCGGCCTGGCCACCGCCGACTTCCTCCTCCGCTCCCATGCGCTCCTCGACGCCGATGAGCAGGGCCGGCGCCTGAGCGCGGCCCGGGGACGACTGGCCGGTGTGGTCCTGGCGCTCGGCCTGACGGGCGCCGTCGGTGGTTCGTGGCTCGCCGTCAACGGCTCGGCCTTCGATCCGCTGGTCGCCGTGCTCATCGGCGCCTGCCTGTTGGTCCGCTCGCGCCTGTTCCCCGGCCCGGCGTCGGTCTTCGCACTGGCGGCCGGGGCCGTGGTCATCGCCGTCGGCGCGGTCAACCTGGCCGTCCAGTTCCCGCTCGTACCGGGCGTGCTGTGGGCGGTGATCGGCTTGGCCGCGACGTGCGGAGCGATCCTGACCGTCACCCGTCCGCGGGTGTCGCCAGCGCGGGCACCGGGCCTGCTGGTGTGGGCGGAGTCGACGTCGGTGATCGCCCTGGTCTGCGTCGTCGTGGCCGCCGCGGCCCCGTGGGCGGCGCTGGTCGGCCCGTCTGCGTAGGGCGGCATCCCTACCGATGCGATCCCAGGTGATCAGCGTGGTCGCTGGTCGTGGGGGCGTGGGCACGACGACGACGGCGATCGGGCTCGCCTTGGCGCTCGTCGCGAACGCCGACGGCGCCGTCGTCCTGATGGACGCCCGCGCCGGGACCCAGCCGCTCTCCGCCCGGCTCGGCGCCCCGGCCGCTCCGACCGTGATGGATGTCGCCAAGGATCCGTGGGGCGCCTCGCCCGCGACGACCCCCGACGGCCTGCGGCTGGTCGATGGCGGGGACTGGCGCGCGGTCGCGGACGCGACGACCGTGGGGGACGCGCTGGGCGTGCTCACCGCCGCGCACGATGTCGTCGTGGTCGATGTGGGCACCGACCTGTCCGACCGGACGGTGCCCGTGGTGGCCGGCAGCGACCTGGTCGTCGTGGTGGTCGCGCCGGACGGGGACGCGGTTCAGGTCGCCGAGCGGGTAGCCATTCGCGTCGCGGACATGGCCGGTTCGGCCCAGCCGGCGCTGGTCGTGGCCCTGGTCGCCCGAACCCGCGACCGTACGACCCGCCTTCGGCGCAGCCGCAGCGACGGTGTGGTCCCGGTGCCGTACGACCGCAGCCTCGTCGGCGGGGGTGTGGTCCGGCGGGGCCTGCTCAACCCTGCCACCTGGCACGCCTACGTCAGCGTGGCCGAGTACGTCGACGACGCGTCGCTGGGCGGCCGTGGGCGGGCCGGCTGAACACGGGCCCCGGGGCCTGGCCGTGCTCCGGCGCGCTGGCTCGGCCGCCTCGCCCCGGACGTCCGGACGCGAGGCCGGCGAGCGCCTGGCGCACGGGCGTCAGGTCGGCCCCCGTCCCGGCAACGTTGACCTCGAGCACCTGAAGCCGGGTCGGCGAGACGGCGACGCGGGCGCGAGCCACGTCGACGGGTCGGCCGTCGTCCGCACACGTCTCGATCGACACAACGAAAACCGTCACGTCGGAGCCTCCTCTGTCGATGGACGCGCTGGTCGTGACACTATGGCGGCGTAACGGCCATGGCGGCGCTCGTCCGGGTTTCTTGGGAATGTCTTTGCGTTCGGAGGGGCTGTGGACGTTCTGCTGGTGGATGACGACGTACGGCTGGCGGCGGCGTTGGTGACGCAGCTCCGCCGACTGGGACATACCGTCACGCACGTCACCACCGGGGCCGAGGCCCTCGCAGCGCGGCGGCCCGACATCGTGCTGCTCGACATCGGTCTGCCGGACCGGGACGGGTTGTCGGTGTGCCGGGCGCTGCGGCGCAACGGCAGCGATGTCGGGATCATCATGCTCACCGCGCGGGGTGAGGAGCACGACCGCGTGGCCGGGCTGCGGGGCGGGGCCGATGACTACCTGGTCAAGCCGTTCAGCCTGGCCGAACTCGCCGCCCGGGTCGAGGCAGTCGGCCGGCGCCTCGGCCGCCGGTCGACCGGGCCCGTCGTCGTCGGCCCACTGGTCGTCGATCGCGATCGCCACGAGGCGACTGTGGACGGCACGCGCCTCGACCTGACCCGCACCGAGTTCCAGCTGCTCGCCGCCCTCGCCAGCCGCGCCGGCACCGTGGTGCCGCGCGACCAGTTGATCGTGGAGGTGTGGCAGACGTCCTGGGCCGGGGCGTCACGCACCCTGGACACCCACCTCGCGAACCTGCGGGCCAAGCTGGGCGACGCGGTCGACGTGTCGACGGTGCGTGGTGTGGGTTTTCGCCTGGGCTGACGAAGACCCGGCTCGGGCGACGTTTGTTGTATTGTCTTTCTCGTGTTTATGGATGATGACTGGACGTCCCGCCCGCGGCGTACGCGGGCCGGGGTGATAGCCGTTGGCCTGGTGACCGGCGGGATGATCGGGGTGGTGACGCTGGCGAGCAACGCCGTGCCCTCCACCCCGCCGCCCGCACCACCCGACCACACGACGCCCGTCGTCGACGGTCTGGCCGTGACCGAGCCGGCCCGCGGTGCCTCGCTCGTACCGGTGGCTCCGACGGCACGGTCCTCCGGGCCGTCACCGATGCCCGATCCCACTGTCGAGCTCAAGGGCGGCCGGCCGGCGGGCCCCGCCGCGCCGTCCGTCCCAGCGACGACACTCCCGTCCCCAGCGACGACACTCCCGTCCCCGGCGGCATCGTCACCGACCAGCCCGGCTCGGCCCCCGGCGCCGGGCGGCTTCTGGCTGTCGGGGGGATCCCGCAACCTCAACAAGCTCTCCGCCGCCTACGAGTGGGCCGAGATGCGTGGTCGCCCCGTGACGTTCGCGACCGTCTTCTCGACGCGTGACGCGGGCTGGGAGGCGTTCGTGCAAACCCACGGCGTGTCGGGACAGATCGCGGCCTACACCGACAAGTCGATGACGCTGCTGATCCAGACACCGCCGTTTCCCAAGAACGTCGGGGCAAGCTACGAAGCACTGATCGCCGGCGCCTACGACACGTACTGGCAGCGGATCGGCACCGTGCTCCGGCAGCGCGAGGCCCAGGGCTACCCGCCGGTGATCGTCAGCATCGGCTGGGAGATGAACGGCGAGTTCATGTACTGGGGCGGTGGGTCGGCGTCCCACCGTTACACGAACCCGGCGCAGTTCGTCGCCGCCTACCGCCGCATCGTCAGCCAGCTGCGCGTGACGTACCCACAGGTGCAGACCGCCTGGGTCATCAACGCGCACGGCACACCGGCGGCGACGGGGACCACGGACTCGTTCGCCTTCTACCCGGGCGACGACGTCGTCACGTACATCGGTTCCGACGACTACGACCACTACCCGCCCGCGCCGACGCGCGAGGCCTTCGACGCCCGGGCCAGCCGAGACGGCGGCCTGTACTGGCTGGCCAACCACGCTCGGGCGCACGGGAAGCGGATCGTGATTCCCGAGTGGGGACTGTCCCGGGGCAGCCACGGCGGTGGCGACAACCCGACCTACATCCAGTGCATGTGGGACACCTTCCAGCGCTGGCACGCCGAAGGCCTGCTCTACGCCGAGTACTACTTCGCGGACCCGATAGACGGGTCCAACGTGGACTCGGACCTCGTGTCGGGCAACCCGGCATCCCGCGCCCGGTACGCCGCGCTGTGGTGAGGTAACGGCCGGCGCAGCAAATACAACATGCGCTAGCGACCGATGACGCAACCCGACACCCTCGGTTATTGGGGCCTGGACGAAGGTGAGCCCGTCGTGTTCGTCGCCGCGCGGCACGAGGTGGGGATCTCCCCAGGCGATGTCGGTCGGTATGCCGTTCGGATAGGCGTCGCACGTCCGGGGCGGCAAGGTCGTCCCGTGCTCGTCGATTCGGCCCGGGTGGGCGTGGGCGCCCCGACACATCGACGGAAAGTGGCTCTACGCCACGAACCTGGGTCGGCGCCTCCTGATCCTTGGTGGGATCAGGGTAGGCCAGTCGATTCCGCAGTGCAGGAGTAGGCGGAGTCGGTAGTGGTCGAAGCGTCGGTAGCCGTGGCCGAC
>Ga0310834_100647_pt1 | contig 32742 bp, 33 predicted proteins | sample SM_ome_2_FD_201314 | JGI IMG/M metagenome (GOLD analysis project Ga0310834, IMG submission 201314) | Sorghum-adapted microbial communities enriched on stacked mutant (SM) sorghum from Joint BioEnergy Institute, Emeryville, California... ...
GGTGAGCCCGACCACGGCCGACGCCGGCGTCTTCGCCGACGAGGTGGTGCCGCGGGGCGGCAAGTCCGTCAAAGGGCTCGGCAAGGCCGCGTACCGGGCGACGATCAAGGCGGCCAAGAACTCGGGGCCCGGCGTGGAGGTCGGCTGGCTGACCGGTAACGGCCGCCTCGTCAACCTGCGCTACACCTTCGCCAAGGACGGCGAGCAGGCGGACCTCGACGAGTTCGCGGGCAAACTGGTCACCCTGGCCAAGAAGATCGACACCAGCAGCCTCTGAGGGAGCCGCAGCCCTTCCGGGGGCCGGGCTCGCCGGGGCGGGCCGGGCTCAGGCGGCGGTGACGAAGACCCGGGAGGCGACCTCGCGCGGCAGCCTGACCCTGTCCCCGGAACGGTCGATGATCACCCCGTCGCGTTCCTGGGCGACGGTGACCGTGGCCCCCGGGTCGACGCCCGCCGCGTGCAGCTGGCGCAGCACGTCCGCGTCCGTCTGGACGCTCTCACAGATCCGCCGGACGACCACCGGGCCGCTCAGACCGGGGAACGCGAGGTTGCGTTCACTCTCGCTCGGTGCCTCGGAGGCCACGTCGGCGTTGGAGACCAGTGCCTCCAGCCCGGGGATCGGATTGCCGTACGGCGACCGGGTGGGGCGGTTGAGCAGTTCGTAGACGCGTCGCTCCACCTTGTCGCTCATCACGTGCTCCCACCGGCAGGCCTCCTCGTGGGCCTCCTCGTACGGCATGCCGATCACGTTGACGAGCAGCAGCTCGGCCAGCCGGTGCTTGCGCATGACGGCGATCGCCTGTGCCCGCCCCGTCTCGGTGAGCCGCAGGTGCCGGTCGTCCTCGACGGTCAACAACCCGTCGCGCTCCATCCGGGCGACGGTCTGACTGACGGTCGGACCGCTCTGCCGCAGGCGCTCGGCGATGCGGGCACGCAGCGGCGGCACACCCTCCTCCTCGAGTTCGAGGATGGTGCGCAGGTACATCTCGGTGGTGTCAACGAGATCCGTCTTGGTCACCTTCACCCCTTCCCGCTGGCGAAGGTGACTGCACCCTCGGTGTTTTCGACAAGGTGGTTCACGTCCGCGGTCCTCCGGACACGATGGTACCCCGGGACACCGACACCCGGCCCTGGCGCGTCCGGGCGCCGCCGTGTCCGATGGTGTTGACTGGACCCCGTGTCCGAAACCATTCTCGTAGATCCCCACCACCTCGCCGCGGAGCTGGCCTCCGACACCCCGCCCACCCTGCTGGACGTCCGGTGGCGGCTCGGCGGACCGCCCGGCCGCGCCGACTACCTCGCCGGTCACCTCCCCGGCGCGGTCTATCTCGACCTCGACGCGGAGCTCTGCGGCGCACCGGGGGCCGGCGGGCGGCACCCGTTGCCCGACCCGGCCGCGCTGCAGCGTGCGCTGCGTGCCGCCGGGGTCCGGACCGACCGGCCCGTGGTCACCTACGACGGCGGCGACGGGCTGGCCGCGGCCCGGGCCTGGTGGACCCTGCGCTGGGCCGGGCACCGGCAGGTCCGGGTGCTGGAGGGCGGGTACCGGGCCTGGAGCGCCGCCGGGCTGCCGGTGACGACGGAAACCGCGGCGCCGCCGGAGGGTGACTTCACGGTACGGCCGGGCGGTATGCCGACCCTCGACGCCGAGGCGGCCGCGGCCCGGGCCGTCGACGGCGTGCTCCTCGACGTCCGGGCGGCGCCCCGCTACCGCGGCGAGACCGAGCCGGTCGACCCGGTCGCGGGTCACATCCCGGGCGCGGTCAACCTGCCGGCCACCGAGTACGTCGGCGAGGACGGCCGCCTGGCACCTCCCGACGCCCTGCGGGCCCGGTTCGCCGAGGCCGGGGTCCGACCCGGGGTGCCCGTCGGGGCGTACTGCGGGTCCGGGGTGACCGCCGCGCAGGCGGTGCTGGCACTCAACGTCGCCGGCTATCCCGACGCCGCCCTGTACGTGGGCTCGTGGAGCGACTGGATCACCGATCCCCGGCGTCCCGTGGCGACCGGAGAGGGGTGAGCCGACGATCCCACGTGGCGCCTCGACGCGCGCTCGCCGCCGACGGGCGGTCGGCGTGCGACGATGGGCGCCATGTCGGATGGCACGGTGGTGATCTGGGATGAGAGCCTGCTGGCGTACGACCTGGGCGATCATCCACTCGACCCGGTCCGGGTGGAGTTGACCATCGCGCTCGCCCGCGAACTGGGTATCCTCGACCGTCCCGGTGTCCGGTTGGTCGCCCCGGCCCCGGCCGACGACGCCGCGTTGGCCCGGGTGCACCGACCGGACTACCTGGACGCGGTGCGCGCCGCCCCGCACGATCCGCTCTTCTCCGGGTACGGTCTGGGCACCTCGGACAATCCCATCTTCGATGGGATGCACGAGGCGAGCGCGCTGGTCGCGGGCGCCAGCCTGGCGGCCGCCGAGGCGGTCTGGCGGGGCACGGCCCGGCGGGCGGTCAACGTCGCGGGTGGACTGCACCACGCCATGCCGAGCCGCGCGGCCGGCTTCTGCGTCTACAACGACCCGGCCGTGGCGATCGCCCGGCTGCTCGACCTCGGGGCGGACCGGGTGGCCTACGTCGACGTCGACGTCCACCACGGCGACGGCGTACAACAGGTGTTCTACGAGGACCCCCGGGTGCTGACCGTCAGCCTGCACGAGACGCCGCTGGCGCTCTTCCCGGGCACGGGGTTCTCCGACGAGATCGGTGGGCCGGGCGCCGAGGGGAGCGCGGTGAACGTTCCCCTGCCGCCGGGCACCGGCGACGCCGGGTGGCTGCGCGCCTTCCACGCCGTCGTTCCGCCGCTGCTGCGGGCGTTTCGGCCACAGATCCTCGTCACCCAGTGCGGTGCCGACAGTCACCGTCTGGATCCGCTCGCCGACCTGCGGCTGAGCGTGGACGGGCAGCGCGCCGGCTACCTCGCGTTGCGGGCCCTCGCCGACGAGCTCTGCGGCGGGCGCTGGGTGGCCACCGGTGGGGGTGGTTACGCGCTCGTCGAGGTGGTGCCCCGGGCGTGGTGTCACCTGCTCGCGGTGGCCACGGGCGAGCCGGTCGATCCGGGCACGCTGACCCCACCGGCGTGGCGGTCGCTGGCCCGGTCGCGTCGGCCCGGTCGGGAGGTGCCGTTGCGGATGACCGACGACGCCGACGTGTCGTACGAGCCGTGGCAGCCGACCGGTGAGCCGGACGCGGTGGACCGGGCGATCCTGGCCACGCGCAGGGCGGTGTTTCCCCTGCACGGCCTGGACCCGCTGGACCCGTCGGCCGGCAGCCGGCAGGATTCGGCGTCCTGAGCCGTCCGGTATCCGCCCGACCACCAGACCCGACTCCGCGTCGGCCCGCGGATTCGACCTCGTCGTGGCCGGCGGGTATACCCGCCCGTGCCCCCGTCGGGACGGGAGGCCCGACGGGGGCACCTCGTCACCACGCCCGTCGTCTCAGAAATGTCTCGAATCCGTGTCAGAACCCGTCTCAGAAACGGGTTCGACGGGTTGTTCGGCGGGACGCAGGTACCGGTACACGGTGGCCCGGGAGACACCGAGGATCGCGGCGATCTGCGGCACGGTGTGCGTGCCGGCGGCGTACAGGGCCCGGGCCCGCCGGATCTGCTCGCCGCTCATCGCCCGGGGACGGCCGGCGGCGCGCCGCCGGCCCGGCGCCCGCGAGGGCGGGGGTCGCCGTCGGTGGCGTCCCCGACGGCGGGTCCGGCCGGTCCGCCGGACGCGTGCCGCCGCCGGCCGGCGCACCCGGCGGCACCTCGCCCAGCAGGCGGGCGACCCCGTCGAGCATCTCCGCGCGCAGCTCGTCGACGGGCACGTCGGCGAAGAAGACGACCGGATCGCCCAACATCGCGATCGCCTGGACCGCGCGGACGCGTTCGATCCGGGTCGCGTCCGCCCCGGCGACCAGGTCGTACGCCTGCCGGGCGATCGACAGCATCCGGGCGAGGGTGTGGCGGTGCCGGATCGCCGACAGGTCGTGCAGGAGCATGCCGAGCGGGCGGCGGTGGGCGAGCAGGGTGTCCAGCCAACCCTCGATGGCCGCCCAGCGGGCCGCCGGCCACGGCAGGCGGGCCGCCCGCGACACGCTGGCCTCCAGGTCGGACAGCATCGGCTCGAGCAGCGCCAGCAGCAGGTCTTCCTTGGCGGGAAAGTGGTAGAGGATGGCGGCCTTGGTCAGTCCGAGCCGATCGGCGATCGCCCGCAGCGAGGTGCGCTGGTAGCCCTGCGCGGCGAAGAGGTCGAGGGCGGTCCGCTGCTGCCCCGGTGGTCGGTGGCGCTCGCCTGGTCGGCCCTGCTGGTCTGTGTCCTGTTCGGTCAGCTCGGGACGCTGCTGGAGGTGCCCCAGCCGGTGCTGAACATCTCGCCGTTCACCCACCTGCCGGCGGTGCCGGCCGACGATCCCGCCGTGACGCCAACGGTGGTGTTGTCGCTCGTCGCGGTGGCGCTGGCCGGGGCGGGCCTGGTTCTCTTCCGCCGCCGCGATCTGGCGGTCGGTGGCTGACCCGCCGCGCGGGGCCGTCCGCGTGGGCGGGCACACCGGCGGGGGCCGCTCGCGCGACCGGTCCCCCGCCGGTGCGTCAGCCCGCGTAGGCCTCCAGACGCTCCGCCCGGGAGGGGTGACGCAGCTTGTGCAGCGTCATCTTCTCGATCTGCCGGATCCGTTCCCGGGAGAGACCGAACTCCCGGCCCACCTCGTCGAGGGTGCGCTGCCGACCGTCGTCGAGACCGAAGCGGAGCCGGATCACCGCCTGCTCACGCTGCGAGAGGGTGGCGAGGACGATCTCCACCTCGTTGCGGAGCATGCCCTGGGAGGCGGAGTCGCCGGGTTCCTCCCGCGGGTCCACCGCGGCGACGAAGTCGCCGAGCGCGCTCTCCCCGTCCTCGCCGACCGCCTGGTCCAGGCTGACCGGCTCGCGGTCGTACGAGATGAGTTCGAGCACCTGGAACTCCGGCACGCCCAGCGCGGCGGCGATCTCGGCGATGCTCGGTTCCCGGCCGAGGGTGGCGGCGAGGTCACGGCGGGTCCGAACCATCCGGTTGACCTGCTCGACCATGTGGACCGGGATGCGGATGGTCCGGGCCTGGTCGGCCATGGCGCGGGTGATGGCCTGGCGGATCCACCAGGTGGCGTAGGTGGAGAACTTGTAGCCCTTGGTGTAGTCGAACTTCTCCACGGCGCGGATCAGGCCGAGGTTGCCCTCCTGGATCAGGTCGAGGAAGGCCATGCCCCGCCCGGTGTAGCGCTTCGCGATGCTGACGACCAGCCGCAGGTTCGCCTCGAGGAGGCGCTCCTTCGCGGCCCGGCCCTGTGCCACGATCGTCGCCAGGTCCGCCCGGAGCTCGGGCGAGAGTCGGTCACCGTCCGTCGACGCCTCGGCGTCGGCGGCCAGCTTCTCCTCGGCGTACAACCCCGCCTCGATCCGCCGGGCCAGCTCCACCTCCTCGGCGGCGGTGAGCAGCTTCGTGCGGCCGATCCCGTTGAGGTAGGCCCGGACGAGGTCGGCCGAGGCACCCCGCTCGTCGGTGGCGTCGAGGTCGACCATGGTCTGGCCGGCCGCGTCGTCGCGGACCGACCCGTTGTCGGTGTCGGCCGGGCTGCTGGCCGGGTGGAACACGTCGTCCTTGCGCATGACCATCGTCTGTCGCCTCCCCGCTTCGACAAAGTGGCGCCTCCCAGCGGTCGACCACGCTGGTGTCACCAGCTTGGCTGCCCGCGCGTGAAACCGAGGTGAGGAGAGCGGCCCGATGGCACGAAACCGGGAGACGGGCCGAGGTGACCTGGTGGGTTTTCTCACGTATGTCGGTCTTGTTCGTCGATCCCGTCGGACGGGCCTTGCCCGGGCCCGCTACGGTGCGACCGGGCCGGCGACCTGGGACCACGGCCCGGGGGCGCAACGCGCCGGAGTCGAACGGACGGAGGACGTGGTGGTCTTCAAGCGGTTGCTACAGGCGATGGGCGTGGGCGGTCCGTCGGTCGAGACGGTCCTGGCCAATCCCAACTGCCGTCCGGGCGGGTACCTCGAAGGGCGGATCCACGTCGTCGGGGGCGACCACCCGGTCGACATCTCGTACGTGGCGTTGGGGCTGGTGACCCGGGTCGAGGTCGAGGGCGGCGACGTCGAGTACGAGACGGTCCAGGAGTTCCACCGCCAACAGGCGGCCGGCGCGTTCCGGCTGGGCAGCGGCGAGCGCCGGGACATCCCGTTCCGGTTCGAGGTGCCGTGGGAGACGCCGATCACCGAGATCGGTGGCCAACACCTGCACGGGATGACGATGGGACTGCGCACGGAGCTGGAGGTGGCTCGGGCGGTGGACCGGAGCGACCTCGACCCGGTGGCGGTCTATCCGCTCCCGGCCCAGGAACAGATCGTGGCCGCGCTGCTCCGGCTCGGCTTCAGGTTCAGCCGGGCCGACGTCGAGCGCGGCCACATCTACGGTGTCCGGCAGGCGCTGCCGTTCTACCAGGAGATCGAGTTCTATCCCGGATCGCAGTACGCCCGCGCGCTCAACCAGCTCGAACTCACCTTCGTCGCCACGCCGCAGGAGCTGCAGGTCGTCTTGGAGCTCGACAAGCGTGGTGGGCTCTTCACCGAGGGTCACGACGTGTTCGGTCGGTTCACCGTCGACCACGCCACGGCGGACCGCATCGACTGGGTGAGCGAGGTAGACCGCTGGCTGCGGCAGTCGTTGCAGAAGCGCGGGCTGTTCTTCTGACGCCCTCGTCCCTCCGGCGTTCCCTGTTCTCCTGACGCCCTCGGGCGGCTCTGACGCCCACGGGCGGCGGCGGGTGCGGTTGCCCGGGCGGGCGGTCAGAGCTCCAGCAACACCGTCCGCGGCCCGACGTTGACGCTCTCGACCAGCATGTGCGCCCGGAACCGGCCGGTCGCCACCGTGGCGCCCCGGCTCCGTAGCGCCTCGACGACGGCGGTCACCAGCGGTTCGGCGGTCGCCGCCGGGGCCGCCGCCGTCCAACTGGGCCGCCGGCCCCTGCGGGCGTCGCCGTACAGGGTGAACTGGCTCACCACCAGGATCGGAGCCCCGGTCTCCGCCGCCGACCGCTCGTCGTCGAGGATGCGCAGCTCGTGGATCTTGCGCGCCATCGTCGCGGCGGTGGCCTCGGTGTCGCCGTGGGTCACCCCGAGCAGCACCAGAAGCCCGTCCGAGATCGCCCCGACCACCTCGCCGTCCACCGTCACACTGGCCCGGCTGACCGTCTGCACCACCGCTCGCACGGCGGTCAGTCTGCCACGGGCACGAGGATGCCTCGCTCCACGAGGTGGGCGACGATCGGCCCGGCCGCCTCGGCGAGGTGCTCCGCCGGGACGTCGTGCGCGAGCGCCAGCAGCGTGAGCTGCTCCCGCAGCGGCACCTCGCCGTTGGCGCCCCCGACCAGGGCCAGCACCAGGGGATCGACCTCCTCGCTCCACCGCAGCCCGTGGGACATGACCAGCACCTGCCGGTCCACCACCCAGCCCTCGTCGCCCATGGTCGCCTCCTGGTGCAGGCGTAGTCCGTCGGCGGCCCGGAAGCGGGTGGCCAGCAGTCCCTCGTCGTCGCGGGACCGCAGCCAGTCCTGCCGGTCGAACCAGGCGGCGATCTGCTCGCCCATCGGCGGTTGCACCTGCTGCCGCAGGTCCTCGACCCGAACCACCGGGTCGTCGTGCCCGCCCCGCCGGAGGCTGATCAGTCCGAAGCCGACCGCCTCCACCTTGTGCGCGTCGAACCAGTCCAGCCAGGCCGCGATCCGGCGCGGGTCGGGTGCCTCGCCGGCGTCGGTCAGCCACAGGTCGACGTACGCCATCGGATCGGCCACCTCGCGCTGGATGACCCAGGCGTCCAGCCCGGTGCCGGCGAACCAGCCGGCGACCCGCTCGCTCCAGTCCTCGCCCGCCACGTGCAGCCAGTTGGCCAGGTACTGCATCGTGCCGCCCTCGGTGAGCAGCCCCGGCGCCGCGGCGGCGAGTTCGGCCGCGACGCCGTCGCCGACCCGTCCGGAGTCGCGGTAGCTGTGGGTCGCCGTGCCGGGGCCGACGACGAAGGGCGGGTTGCTCACCACCAGGTCGAACCGGCGGCCGGCCACCGGGGCCACCAGGTCGCCCTTGAGGAGTTCCCAGCGGTACCCGTTGAGCGCCGCCGTGGTCGCGGCGAACCGCAGCGCCCGGTCGGAGATGTCGGTGGCGGTGACGGACCGGGCGTGTTCGGCCAGGTGCAGCGCCTGCACCCCGCTGCCGGTGCCGAGGTCGAGGGCGGTGTCGACCGGGCGGCGGATGGTTGCCCCGAGCAGGGTGGTGGAGGCACCGCCGACGCCGAGCACGTGGTCCGGCGCCAGTGGGCGACCGGGGCGGGCGCTGGCCGGCACGTCGGAGAGGATCCACCAGTTGTCGCCGTAGGGCTCCAGGTCGACGCCCTGGCGCAGCCCGTCGCCGTACGGCTCGACCAGGCCGCCGGCGAGCGCCTCCTCCAGCGGCAGAGGCGCGAGGGCCGCCCGAACCGACGCCTCGGGCTCGGTCTGCCCGCAGACGAACACCCGGATCAGCGTGGCGAGCGGATCGGGGTCCATGGTGGCCCGCAGCGCCGCCCGGAAGTCGTTGCGGGCCAGGGCTGCGGTCGCCTGCGGGCCGAGCCGTTCGGCGATGCCGCTCGACGTGTAACGGGCGGCGGTCAGCGCCTCCCGGAGCTGGTCCACCCCGGCGGGGGACAGCAGCATGTCGTCCTTGTCCACGCGTCCATCCTGCCGGGCGCGACCGGCGCCGTGCCGGCAACCTCGCGCCGGCGTGGCCGAACACCCCGTCGGGTTACCGGTGGTGTCCCGGCCGGTGCGGCCGGCCGGCGGTCAGCGGTGGACCGGCGTGACGGGTGGGGCGTACCGGAACGGCGACGGCCGCGGTTGTCACAGTCCGGCCGCGGCGTCGTACCGGCGGCGCAGGTCCGCCATCTCGGAGTCGCTCAACGCCTCCCTGAGCGCCATCTCCTCGTACGGGTCCGGGAACATCTCCCGGAGCCGGTCGACGAACCGGACGTCGGCGGTCGCCTCGACGACCTGGATGCCCGGCGGATCGGTGGACATGTCCATGATCAGTGGACCGGCCAGCTTCACCGCCCAGTCCCAGGGCCGCTTCTGCTCGGCGACGCCGCACAGGTGGAAGCCGTACACGGTCTGCACCTCGGCCAGGGTGGTGGCGTTCGACGGCTCGTAGCCGTACACGGTGACGCCACAGATCACCGGTGCCCTGCCGCCCTCCGCCTGGCCGCCGGTCGCGCCGTCGTGGCTGTGGTGGTGTGTGGCGGGGTCGGCCTGTTCGAGTACCGTCCGCATGTGGGTGACGATCTGCGCCTTCAGGTCGGTCGGGCCGGCCTCCGAACCGGCGGTGTTGACCAGCACGACCGCCGTGCCGGACACCGCCAGCAGGATGACCGCCACCCACACGAAGCGGTTGCGGTACCACCCCGCCAGGCGCGTACGGGAAACCATGCTCTGTATCACCTCGCCGGTCTGGTCCGTCGGAATCCTGTTCGGCGGTCGGCCGACCGGGCCGGCTTCCGTCGGACGGTTCTGCCTTCGTCGGGACCGGTGGCCGCGCGGTGCGTGGCCCCGGGTACGGATCGGCTGTCACGGGTGGTGTGCGGACCTGTCGGGACAGGACTCACGTGGCTGTCGTCACCAGCCCGACCCGCCACAGCGGAGGGCGACGAAGTGGATCCCGGCGGGATGAGGGTGGCGGGGACGGGGTGCGTGTCGGGCAACGGCGACACGCGAAGGGGCGACCGGCACGACGCCGGTACGGCTGTCCGTGGTGCTCCCGCTGCATGCCGTGCTCGGTGTGGTTGCCCCCACACCGCGGCGACGTGAGCTATTGCAGCACGTGTTCGGCGGCACCGGCAACATCGACCGACGCCACGACGGCCTCCGGTCCGGGGGCGGGTTCCGGTCGGCCGCCGCGGAGACGGCCGGTCGCCGGCCGGCGCCGGGACGGGTGAACCGGGCGCGCGGGCAGGCGGCGTGCCGACGCCGGACGCGGCGTCGGCACGCCGTCACCACCCGTCGGGCCCGGTCCGCTCCGGACCGGTGGGCCCGTCCCCCGGCCCACCGGCCGGCCCGGTCGGGCCGCCCGGGCGACGGTCAGGCCGTCCAGGTGACCTTCCTGCGCCGGACGACGACCAGTGCCGCCCCGGCGCCGACGAGCGCCAGACCGAGCAGGACGATGCCGGCGACCGCGGGGCCGGTCAGCGGCAGGCCCTCGCCGCCTGCGCCGCCGGCGTCGGCGGCGGGGGAGAGGCTCGGCGTCGCGGGCCCGGTGGGAGGTGCGGTCGGGGAGTCGGCCGGAGTGGGTTCGGCCGGTGGCGTGGTGGTCGGGGTCTCGGCCGGCGGGGTGGGGGTGGTCCCGCCCGACGGGGTGGCCGTCGGGGTTCCGGTCGGGGTCGGCTGCGGGCAGGGGGCGAGCCAGAAGACCTTGTGCTTGCCCGCGCCCGGGGCGCCGACCAGCTCGACGACCAGCTTGACGTGGTAGCCCTGCCGGGGGTGGGCCTCGTACCCGGCGAGCCCGAGCTGGTCGGCGGTGAAGACGAAGGTCTCGTCGGGATCGGGCGCCGCACCACCGGCCGGGTCGTCGCTGACCAGGACGTTGTCCAGCCGCAGCAGCTCGGTGCCGTTCCCGGTCGGCGGGTGGGCGGTGAACACGATGGTGGCCCGCTCGCCCTCGTCGAAGTTGAAGAACGCGACCTCGAAGCTGCAGGTGACGTGCGGCTCGTTGGCGGTGCCGCCGTCGAGCGGCACGCCGTCGATCGTCACCGTGCCGTTGGCGCCGGGCGGGTCGGCGGCGAGTGGCGCGCTGGCCGGCCGGTGCCCGGCGGGCGCGGACGCCGCCCAGACCGGTGTCGGGACGGCGAGGCAGGCGGCCCCGGCCACGGCCGTGACGACCGCGGACCGTAGGCCCCGATGATGACGCATGACTCCTCCAGGTGTCGGCGTGCGGCCACCGTGCCGCACAGCGGTCGGATGATCACTCCCAGGACCCGTGTGAGAAGGCGCCGCGCCCGGCTCGGCCGTTACACCCCGCGGTGGGTCGGGCGGGGAGCGGCTTGCCGGGGCGGCCCGCGGACCGCGCGCCGTACCAGGCAGGATGAGGGCATGACACTCGCGCTGCCCATCGCCGCCGAAGCCAACGACCTGCTCCGGCGCAACCCGCTGGCGCTGCTGATCGGTATGGTCCTCGACCAGCAGATCAGCATGGAGAAGGCCTTCGCCGGCCCGTACGAGCTGGCGAGGCGGCTCGGCCACGAACCGGATGCCGCCGAGTTGGCCGGCTACGACCCGGAGGAGCTGGCCGCGGTCTTCGCCGCGCGTCCCGCCCTGCACCGGTTCCCGAAGGCGATGGCGACCCGGGTGCAGGAGGTGTGTCGTACCCTCGTCGAGCGCTACGACGGCGACCCGAGCCGGCTGTGGTCGGAGGCGACCGACGGCGCCGATCTCCGGGCACGGCTCACCGGACTGCCCGGCTTCGGCCCGCAGAAGGCGCAGATCTTCGTCGCGCTGCTCGGCAAGCGGTTCGGTGTCCGGCCGCCGGGCTGGCGCGAGGCGGCGGGGACGTACGGTGCCGACGGGGTCTTCCGCTCCGTCGCGGACGTCACGGACGAGGCGTCGCTGGCCCGGGTACGCGAGTACAAGCAGCGGACGAAGAGCGCGGCCAGGGAGTCCGGGGCGGGCTGAGGGCGTGGTCGCGGGTGTGTCCGACGGCCGGTCGGCGGGCGCGGCCGCGGTGCGCCGCGCCGGGCGTGGGATCGGCGCCGCACGGCCCGCGCCGACCTGCGCGGCCCTGTCGTGGGGTGCGAGGATGGAGGCCGGCATCCCGACCACACGGTGTCCGGGGCCGGATACCTCTAGACCCCGGGAGGGCTGTGGTGAAGCGTCAGGCACACCAGCCCGTCCTGATCACCGACGCCGCGCGGAGTCAGGACGACCAGCTGCGCAGCCGCGAACGCCGGTACGTCCTGATGATGGCCCTTCGGGCCGTCTGCATCGTCGCCGGTGCCATCCTGGTCGGGACCAGTGCGCCACTGCTCTGGCTCTGGCTGCCGCTGTGCGCCGTCGGGATGGTCCTGCTCCCCTGGCTGGCCGTTCTCCTCGCCAACGACCGCCCTCCGAAGGAGAAGCACCGGCTGGCCAACCGGCTGCGCCGCCGGCGTGCCGAGGAGATCGTTCCGCGGGCGCTCACCGCGGACGAACGCCCGCACCGGGTCATCGACGCCGAGCCCTGACCCGGGCGCCGTGGCGGCGGCCCGCCGTCCCGCGGGGACGTCCGCCAGACCGCGCGGGTGGGCCGTCCCGGGTGTGGCCCCGGGCCCGGCCGGCCGATCCCGCCGGCCGCAATCTGGTCGGTCAGTCGGCCCGGTCGGCGACCGTCGGCGCGGGCCGGGCGCCGACCACGGCGACCGCCGCCGCACCCAGCTCCGCCGCCCGGCGCAGCGCCTCGGCCGGGCCCGCGCCGGCCACCCAGGCCGACAGCAGGCCGGCGGCGAACGCGTCGCCGGCCCCGGTCACGTCCCGTACCGCCACCCGCCGACCGGCCGACTCGACCAGCAGGCCGTCCCGCCCGGCCCAGACCGACCCGGCGGCCCCGTTCTTCACCACGACGTTGCGCGCCACCTCGCCCAGTCGGCGCGCCTGCGCCGCCGGCGTACCGGGACCGGCCAGCACCGTCGCCTCGTCCGCGTTGGCGAGCAGCAGGTCGACCTCGCGTACCCAGTCCAGGAACGCCGTCGCGCCGACCCGCCGCAGCGGCATCGCCGAGGCCGCGTCCACGCTGGTGGTCAGCCCGCGTTCACGCGCCGCGGCCAGCGCGGCGAGCCCGGCCGCCCGCGAGGCGGCGTCCAGCAGCGGGTACGCCGACAGGTGCAGGTGTCCCGCGTCGGGCGTGGCGGCCAGCGCCGCCACGACGTCGTCCGGGGTCAGCCGGAGGTTGGCTCCCCGTTCGGTGATCATGGTCCGCTCCCCGCCGTGGGTCAGCACGATCACCGTGCCGGTCGGGGCGTCCGGGCAGCGGCGTACCGCGCACCGCACGCCCGCCCGGGTCAGCTCGGCGACGCGGGCGTCGCCGGCCTCGTCACCGCCGACGGCCCCGACCAGGGTGACCGGGTGTCCCCGCCAGGCGAGCCAGGCCGCGGTGTTGGCGGCCTGGCCGCCACCGGCGAACCGGATCGCGGCCGGGGTGTCCGAACCGGGTGCCGGCGCGTGCGCGAGCACCGCCACCACGTCGGTGACGACGTCCCCCACCACCAGGATCCGGGGTGGCCGGGCGGTGCCCCTGCGGGCCGGCAGGGTCATCCCCGGGCGGCGGCGACGGCGATCCGCGCCGCCAGTGCCGCGTTGCGCAGGATGATCCGGGTGTTCACCGCCAGGCTGGCTCCCCGGGTGGCGGTGTGGAAGTGTTCCAGCAGGAACGGGGTGACCGCCTTGCCGGTGATCCCGTCCGCGGCCAACCGGGCCAGCCCGTCGGCCAGGACGCGGTCGTGCAGTTCGGGGTCGAGCTGCTCGTCCGGCGGAAGCGGGTTCGCCACGATCAGGGCGCCGGTCGAGATCCCGTGCGCCGCGCGGGCCGCCAGCACGGCGGCGGCCTGCTCCGGCGACTCCACCGCCCAGTCCAGGTCGAAGCCGCCGTCGGTGACGAAGAATCCCGGGAAGCGCCGGGTGCGGTAGCCGACCACCGCCACACCCAGCGTCTCCAGTCGTTCCAGGGTGGCCCCGACGTCGAGGATCGACTTCACCCCGGCGCAGACCACGGCGATCGGGGTGTGGGCCAACGTGACCAGGTCGGCGGACTCGTCGAACGTCTGCGCCGCCTCCCGGTGCACACCGCCGAGTCCTCCGGTGGCGAAGACCCGGATACCGGCGGCGGCGGCGATCGCGCTGGTGGCGGCGACCGTGGTCGCGCCGTCGGCGCCGGTCGCGGCGGCGACCGCCACATCCCGTACGGAGAGCTTCGCGACGCCGTCCGCGCTGGCCAGCCGGGTCAGCTGGCTGTCGTCGAGGCCCACGATCAGCTCGCCGCCGACCATGCCGATCGTCGCCGGTACCGCCCCGTTGTCCCGTACCGCCTGCTCGATGTCCCGAGCCACCCGCAGGTTGTCCGGGCGGGGCAGGCCATGGGAGACGATGGTGCTCTCGCAGGCGACGACGGGACGTCCGGCGCGCAGTGCCGCGGCCACCTCGTCGCCGTACCGGATCTGGAAATCGGTCACGCCGCCTACCGTACGGGCCGCGCCGGAGGTCGTGTCCGGTGGACCCGCCCGGCAGTGACCTGCAAGACTGGGGGCGTGAGTACACCCGTCGCCCCCCAGAGCAGTGGCAGTGGCACCGTCCTCGAGCGGCCCGTCGAGAGTCCGCTCGAACCCGGTGACCACGAGCGCTTCGCGCACTACACCGCCAAGGACAAGCTGACCGAGGCCCTGGTGCTCGGTACGCCGGTCACGGCGCTCTGCGGAAAGGTGTGGGTGCCGTCCCGGGACCCGAGCCGTTTTCCGATCTGCCCGGAATGCAAGGAGATCTACGAGGACGACAACCGGTTCTACGACCCGGAACCGAGCCCGCAGCAGTAGCCCTGCGGCAGCCGGGGTCCGGCCGAGGCACGTCACGCCGAGCCGGCCCGGCCGCCTGACGGTGCCGCGTCGGGCCCGGCGGTCGCCGGTCGGGCCCGACGCGGGGGCGGCCGCCGCGGTGGTCGATCCGCCGGGCCCCTCTCCCCACCTCTGCCCGGTGACCGTCGCGACCCCCTGATCCGCGCCGACCTTCTCGGGGCCGCGGTCCGCGCCGCCGGCGGTGCCTCGGCGGCTGCGCCGCCAGATCCACGTCGTGGCGTCCCTGGTCGACGCGCTCGCGGTGGTGGTGCCCGACCGGGCCGGTCTGGCCGACTCCAACCTGTTGGTCACCGCCGCGCCGGTCGTCCTCGTCCGCGCCTCGGGGCGCTGCGGCGCCGGTCCGCCCCGGTTCGCGGTGACGCCACGGCTGCCGGTCGGATTCCCGACGCCGACGCCCGGCGCGGGGTGCGGTCGACGGCGAGACGGGTGGCGGCCGCGACCGGTGTGGCGTTCGTGTCTGCTGGGTCAGCGGTGCGCCGCTGGTTATGCTGAGATGGCCTTCGCGCTCGCTCCGACCGCGGAGGCGTTTTCGTGTGGGGGTGTCGGATCTCTTCGTCGGAGGGGAGTGGTTCTGCGTGGGAGCCCGACTGCCGGCCATCGAAGCGTTCCCGGCGCTGCGCGCGTGGCAGCGCAAGGCGTTGGTGGAGTACCTGCGACGCCGCTCCGAGGACTTCCTGGCGGTCGCGACACCCGGCGCAGGAAAGACGACCTTCGCGCTGCGCATCGCCGCCGAGCTGCTCGTCGACGGGACGGTCGAGGCGGTGACCGTGGTCGCCCCGACCGAGCACCTGAAGAACCAGTGGGCGGCGGCGGCCGCCCGGGTGGGGATCCAGCTGGACGCCACGTTCCGCAACGCCGACCTGCACTCGTCGGCGGACTTCCACGGGGCCGTCGTGACGTACGCGCAGGTCGGTATGGCCCCGCAGGTGCACCGCCGTCGGACCATGACCCGACGGACGCTGGTCATCCTGGACGAGATCCACCACGCCGGGGATTCCCGGTCCTGGGGCGACGGCGTCAGGACCGCCTTCGAGCCCGCGGTGCGGCGGCTGATGCTGACCGGTACGCCGTTCCGGTCCGACGACAACCCCATTCCGTTCGTGACCTACGAGCGGGGCGACGACGGCCTGCTGCGGTCCCGGGCCGACGCGGTGTACGGCTACGCGGACGCGCTCGCCGACGGCGTCGTACGTCCCGTGATCTTCCTCGCCTACTCCGGTGAGACGCGGTGGCGGACCAGTGCCGGGGAGGAGCTCGCCGCCAGGCTCGGCGAGCCGATGACCCAGGATCTGGTCGCGCAGGCGTGGCGGACCGCGCTCGACCCGGCCGGTGACTGGATGCCGCAGGTGCTACGCGCCGCTGACGCCCGGTTGCAGGTGCTGCGGGCGGGCGGGATGGCCGACGCGGGTGGCCTGGTGATCGCCAGCGACCAGCAGGCGGCCCGGTCGTACGCGCGGTTGATCGAGCGGGTGACCGGGGAGAGGGCGGTGGTGGCCCTCTCCGACGACCAGGGGGCCTCGGACCGGATCGAGGCCTTCGCCGCCTCCGACCAGCGGTGGCTGGTCGCCGTACGGATGGTCTCGGAAGGGGTCGACATCCCTCGTCTGGCGGTCGGGGTCTACGCGACGAGCGCCTCCACGCCGCTGTTCTTCGCCCAGGCGATCGGCCGGTTCGTCCGGGCTCGCCGGCCGGGGGAGACCGCCTCGGTCTTCCTGCCGAGCGTGCCGCACCTGCTCAGCCTCGCCAGCGAGATGGAGGCGCAGCGGGACCACGTGCTGGGCGAGCCGAAGCGGCGGGAGGGGTTCGAGGACGACCTGCTCGCCCGGGCGCAGCGCACCGAACAGGCCAGCGGCGAGCTGGAGAAGCGGTTCGAGGTGCTCTCCGCGACCGCCGAACTCGACCAGGTGATCTTCGACGGGGCGTCCTTCGGCACCGCCGCCCGGGCGGGGACCCCGGAGGAGGAGGAGTATCTCGGGCTGCCGGGGCTGTTGACCGCGGAGCAGGTCGCGACGCTGCTGAGCAAGCGCCAGGCGGAGCAGCTGGCCGCGCAGCGTCGGCGGCGACAGGCCGACGCGCAGACCACCCCGCCTCAGCCGCCCACGCGGCCGCTCACCGCGGCGGAGCGCCGGATCAGCCTGCGCCGTCAACTCAACGCCCTGGTCGCGGCGCACCATCACCGCACAGGTCTGCCGCACGGCAAGATCCATGCCGAGCTGCGCCGCCGTTGCGGGGGACCGCCGAGCGCCCAGGCGACGATCGAACAGCTTGAGGAGCGGATCGCGGCGGTCCGGAGCCTGTGAGGCGGCCGGGGCCGAGGATCAGGATCCGGCGCGTCCGCGCTCCCGGGCGGGGCCGGCCCGGTGGTCGGCGACCGTCGCCCGTCAGCCGGAATCCGTCGACCGCCAACAGGAACCGGAGGTGTCCAGGCGGGCACCTCCGGTCGTCATGTCTGGGATCGGTCAGTTCGCCATCAGCTCGGCGCCACGCCAGTTGAAGTCCGGGTCGGCCGCGTAGCGCACCGTGATCTTGACCAGCTGCTCGGCGTACTTGTTCGCGTGGTGCCCGCAGAACACCAGTTCGCCGCCACCCGCGAGGGTGATCCGGAGCTTCCCGGCGGCGTTGCAGCGATCGCACCGTTCATCGGCGGCTGGGGGAGCCACCGTCTCGGGCGGCGGCGTGAGGGTTGGGGTCATCGCCTTCCTCCTGCGGTCGTCACCGATGAACACTCTCGTCGGTCGTTGGTCACGTATCGTGCAACACCCCTGTGCGGCGTGGCCTTCCCAGTGTGCCCCGCGGGGAGCGATGTCACACGTCGTAGAGACAGTGTGCCGCGTCACCGGGGTACCACGTCAACGACCACACGTGGGAACCGACGGACCGACACTCGGTGATCTACGTCCAGTTATTGATCCAATACTGTTCGTGACTTTCGGAGATCAGTCGAGGTAGTCCCGGAGCACCTGCGAGCGGGACGGATGGCGCAGCTTCGACATCGTCTTCGACTCGATCTGCCGGATCCGCTCGCGGGTGACGCCGTACACCTGGCCGATCTCGTCCAGCGTGCGAGGCTGCCCGTCGGTCAGGCCGAAGCGCAGCCGCACGACGCCCGCCTCGCGTTCGGAGAGGGTCTGCAGGACCTGCTGGAGCTGGTCCTGCAGGAGCGAGAAGGAGACCGCGTCGACCGCGACGACGGCTTCGGAGTCCTCGATGAAGTCGCCGAGCTGGCTGTCCCCCTCGTCGCCGATGGTCTGGTCGAGGGAGATCGGCTCCCGGGCGTACTGCTGGATCTCCAGCACCTTCTCCGGGGTGATGTCCATCTCCTTCGCCAGCTCCTCCGGCGTCGGCTCGCGGCCCAGGTCCTGGAGCAGCTCGCGTTGGATCCGGCCGAGCTTGTTGATCACCTCGACCATGTGGACCGGGATGCGGATGGTCCGGGCCTGGTCGGCCATGGCGCGGGTGATGGCCTGGCGGATCCACCAGGTGGCGTAGGTGGAGAACTTGTAGCCCTTGGTGTAGTCGAACTTCTCCACGGCGCGGATCAGGCCGAGGTTGCCCTCCTGGATCAGGTCGAGGAAGGCCATGCCCCGCCCGGTGTAGCGCTTGGCCAGCGAGACCACGAGCCGCAGGTTCGCCTCAAGGAGGTGGTTCTTGGCCCGCTCGCCGTCCCGTGAGATCCAGGTCAGGTCGCGGATCATCTCCCGGGAGAGCTCCACCTCGCCCTCCTCGGCGGCGCGCAACCGCTCGGCGGCGTAGAGGCCGGCCTCGATCCGCTTGGCCAGTTCGACCTCCTGCTCGGCGTTGAGCAGCGGTACCTTGCCGATCTGCTTCAGGTAGGCCCGGACGGAGTCCGCCGAGGCGGTCAGCTCGGCGTCCCGCCGAGCCTGCTTGAGCGCCTCCGACTCCTCGTCGTCCCACTCGAAGTCGTTGTCGCTCGCCGCGTCGGCCGCGTCCTCCTCGGCGGCCTTGGCCAGGTCGGCCGGCTCGTCGACGAGCACATCCTCGATCTCGGCGGCGAGATCCTCGGGGTCGAGGTCGTCGTCGAGCGGACCGTCCGGGTCCGCCATCTTGGCGGGGGTCGCCTTGGCCGTCTTGGCCGGCCCGGCGGACTTCGCGGCACGCGTGCTCTTGCCGGCGGCCTTGGTCGCCCCGCCGGTGGACTTCGCCGTTCCGCCGGCGGCCTTGGTCGCCCCCCCACCGGCCTTGGCCGCTCCGCCGGTGGCCTTGACAGCGACCTTGGCACCGGTCGCGGTCGCGGCACCGTCCGCGGCGAGCGCGGGCTTGGCCCGGGACGTGGTCTTCCGCGTCGTGCCGGTCGTCGCGTCGGCGGCGGGCGCCTGCTTGGGCGCCGGCGACGCGGACTTCTTCGTCGCCTTTGCGGTGGTCGCCCGGGACGCGGGAGTGGCGGAGCGCGCGGCGGCGACCCGACGGCGGGTGCTCGCCGAACCGTCGACCACGACGGTCACCCCGGCGTCCGAGAGGGCACGCAGAATCTTCTTGGCCTGGGCCGGAGTCACCTCAGCGGACTCGACAGCGCGCGCCAGCTCAGCCGACGTGAGCTGGCCGCCGGCGCTCTGGGCGCGGGCGATCAGAGTGTCGGTGAGTGAGCGTACGTCGGCGCCGATGTGGCGGGGTTCTGTCACGAATGACCTTCCGGAGGCGATGGGCGAGCACGGCCGGTCTCGGCCGGCACAGCGCGAAGCGTCGTGCCGGACCGATTGGTTGCGGGACCCCCGTGTCCCGGGCCGGCCGGTACTCGGCGGTCCGTAGCGCGTGGGCAGGCGTGAATTGTAACGCTGTCTGCGGCGATCATCCTGGCCGCACGCCGGATACGCGGTCCGGGGCTACCGAGTCGATACATGTTGTGAACTTTGTAAGGATGATACCCGCGGCCCGGGTAGCGCGTCGCGGCCGCGCGGGAAGGGGACGTGATGCAGGCAGGCACTCCGGCTCCGGACGAGTTGCTGAAGATCGCGGTCGAGATCGTCCGGCAGGCGGCCGACACGGCACGGCGGATGCGCGCCGAGGGTGTGTCGGAGGTCGCCACCAAGAGCACCGCCACCGACGTGGTCACCGCCGCCGACCGGGCGGTCGAACGGGAGGTGGTCGCCGCGTTGCGGAGCCTCCGGCCCGGGGACACGGTCCTGGGGGAGGAGTACGGCGGCACCGAGGCGGCCCACGCCGGCTCCGGGGCCGTGCGGTGGATCCTGGACCCGATCGACGGCACCGTGAACTACCTGTACGGCCTGCCCAACTACGCGATCTCCCTGGCGGCCGAGGTCGGCGGCCAGGTGGTCGCCGGGGTGGTCCACAACGCGGTCACGGGCGACGAGTGGACCGCCATCCGGGGTGGGGGCGCCTACCGGGCGGGTCGCCGGCTGCACGGCTCGGCCGAGACCGAGCTCAGCCAGGCGCTGGTGGCCACCGGATTCGGGTACGACCCGGCGCGGCGCACCCACCAGGCGGCCGTGCTGCACAGGCTGATATCCCACGTGCGGGACATCCGCCGGTTCGGTGCCGCCTCGCTCGACCTCTGCATGGCCGCCGAGGGGTTGGTCGACGCGTACTACGAGCGCGGACTCAACCTCTGGGACCACGCCGCCGGCGGGCTCATCGCGACCGAGGCGGGCCTGCGCGTCGGCGGTCTGAACGGCGCCGGGCCGGGGCCCGAACTGCTCATCGCCGCGCCGCCGGCGCTGTTCGGTCCGCTCCACGACCACCTGGCCCGGTTCGGTGCCACGGACGGGCCGTAGCCGCGCCGACCGTCGCGGAACCGGGGTGGGGGCGGCCGGCGCGGTCGGGGCGGCCGTCCCACCGTCGTCGTCGGAGGGCTGTGGCCGGCGGTCGGGCCTGGCGCGCGCGTCCCGGTGCCGCCGCCTCCGGGCGGGGACGGCGGCACCGGGGGCGGTCAGCTCAGGTCGGGGTCGGCACAGGTGCCGGGAGGCAGCTGCGGCCCGCCACCACCCTGGGCCAGCGCCTGGCTCACCTCGGTGATCGTGGCCAGCTGCTTGAAGTCGGGGCCGATCACCACGTCGACCACGTCGGTGTCACGGTTCTCGTCGTACTCCGGCGTCGCCTCGTTCAGGAAGTACGCCTTCAGCACGTGGTACGAACCGACGCCTCTCGGGCCGTACCGCAGCACCGCGACACCCTCGCCGGGCTTGTTCTTCGGCTCGTTGCCGAACTTGAGGACCTGGAACTGCCGGTTCTCGAAGTCGGTCTTCACCGAACCCGCCAGGCCCGGGATGTCGGTGCCGTTGTAGACGTTGATCTTGATGTCCTTCGGCATCCGCAACCGGGTGTCGGCGAGCTTGTAGCCCTCCGGACACCCACTGGCGCTGCCCTTGCCCGCCTGGGTGTCACGGACCAGGGTGATCGCGACGAAGATCACGGCGACGACCGCGAGCATGCCGACGATGACGAGGGCTCGGACGCGCGCGAAACTCATCTACCCTGCTCCCCGAGGCTCGTCGGTGACAGATGTCGACCGGCCGGGCTGACCGGTCGCGGCTATCGAGTATGCCGGCACCGCCCACGGCTGTCCGACCGGGTGTGGAAACCGGCGAATCCGTCGGCGTGCCGACGACGATCAGCCGACCACTGACCCTATCTTCGTGTCGCCTGAGTCACATTGGGAACAACTCCGGGCGCTCGGACGTACAACCAAGCCGCGGGGACGGTATACATGCCTCGCCTGAAGGGGGGTAAGGTACCCCGCTCGGCGGGGGAGTCCCGCCCGGCGGCCGCGACCCGGACGAGCGCCAGGGCGGGCAACCGGAAGCGACGGCCGGCCAGCGGGAACCGAAACATCGCCTTCCGGTGTTACAACCGGAAGCGACCATATCGACATGGGAGAGTGAAACCGATGGCCACCGACTACGACGCCCCGCGTCGCGACGAGGTCGACCTCGGCGAGGACAGCCTGGAAGAGCTCAAGGCTCGGCGGGTCGACTCACAGTCGGCCGCCGTGGACGTCGACGAGGCCGAGGTCGCCGAGAGCTTCGAGCTGCCCGGCGCCGACCTGGCCGACGAGGAGCTCACCGTGAAGGTGCTGCCGATGCAGTCGGACGAGTTCCGCTGTGCGCGCTGCTTCCTCGTTCACCACCGCAGCCAGCTGGCCGCCGAGCGCAACGGCGAGCTGGTCTGCCGGGAGTGTGCCTGATCGTCTGGGGGGAGGGCGACGACCTCCCCGGGTGGAGGTCGTCGCACGGATTCGAGCCGCGAGGGTGCCCGTACCCGCGTGAGCCCGTCCACGTGTCGGCGCGGTGTCGGTGGCCTGACCCGGTGTGGTCGCCGGGTGTGGGAGGTCGGCGGTGAGCTCTGGTGACCCGGTGGGGGACGCGGCGCGCGCCGGTGCGCCCGGGCCGGCCGGGTCCGCGGCCCCGGAGCCGGCGCGCGAGCCCGCGGGACGGGACCCGGAGCTGGGTACCACGGTCGCGGCGCTGACCGACGACGGGCTCGACCGCGTCCGGCGACGGCGGCTGCTCGGCCGTCTGGTCGGCCAGATGCGCGACCGGGGCGCGGACCGGCCGCGAGGGCCGAGGGCGGCGCTGCGCTGGCTCGTCGACGTGGTGACCGAGGCCGCCCCGCACGTGCCGATCCGCAACCGGGAGACGCTGCGGCGACACTTCCCCGGCCTCGACGGCGACGCGCTCGCCGAACGGCTGGTGCGGAACGCCAGCCGGGCCACGGCCGCGGTCGGCGCGGCCGGCGGTGGCATGGCGGCGGTCGAGTGGGCGGTCACCCCCACCCTGCTGTCGTCGCCCGTGCTGTTGGCGGCCGAGACCGTCGCCGTGGTCGCCGTCGAGCTGAAGCTCGTCGGTGAGCTGCACGAGGCGTACGGCGTACCGCTGCCCGACACGGCCGGGCAACGCGCGGCCGTGCTGATCCGCTCGTGGGCGACGCAGCGGGGGGTCAACCCGCTGCTGCCCGGCGTGGGGATCGGCACGATACTCGGTACGGCGACCCGCAACGAGCTGCGGGACCGGCTGCTGCGGCGGTTCGGGCGCAATCTGACCACACTCGGTCCGTTCCTCACCGGAGCCGCGGTGGCGGCCTTCCTCAACGGCAGGGCCACCCGAGGGCTCGGCGACCGGCTCCGCGAGGACCTGCGCCAGGCGCGTCCCGCGATCGGCCGGTGACGCCCGGCGGCCGCCCCGTCGCGCCGCCGCGGGCGGGTCAGCCCCGGTTCGGCGCCTCGTCGCGCGCGGCGAGGATCGCCTCGGCGAGTTGGACCGGACGACGCGAGCTGACCACCCAGTACGGGGTGGGATCGGCGGGATCGTCCAGCACCACCTGGACCGCGCCGGGCACCCAGGGGCGCTGCACCACGAACGCGAGCGGGTCGGCGCCGACGCCGAGGACCTCCCGGCGGCCGGCGGCGTCCAGGGGGATCGCGTCCGCGACGAACCGCACCGGCAGCCGGGCGTCGTCGACCAGGAGCTCGTCGTCCCTGACCGCGATCCGGATCCGGCCGAGCCAGACCAGTCCGGCGACGGCGGCCGGCAGCAGGACCGCGAACGGCAGCCAGGCCCGGACGCCGTCCGCGCCGAGCCAGAGCTCGGCGGCGAGCAGCGCGGTGAGCCCGAGGCCGGCCAGCCACAGCCACCACGGCAGGGTCAACCGTTCGGCGTACCGGGTGCGGGCGGACGTGACGGCGGGGTCGGAACTCGTCGGGGCCACGGTGTGAGGGTACGGCGCGGCAGGGCCGCCCGACCCGGCAGGATGGTGGGGCCATCCGAGAATCCGACGACCGGCCGGGAGAGTGACAGCGTGACCCAGGTGGTGCCCGTACTGGTTCGGCGACTGGATCCGGACCTGCCGCTGCCGTCGTACGCCCATCCGGGTGACGCCGGGGCGGACCTGGTGGCGGCGGAGGAGGTCGAGATCCCGCCGGGGGAGCGGCGGCTGGTCCGGACCGGCATCGCCATCGCGCTGCCCGACGGGTACGTCGGGCTGGTCCATCCCCGTTCCGGGCTTGCCGCCCGGCTCGGGGTGACGGTGCTCAACGCGCCCGGTACGGTCGACGCCGGTTACCGCGGTGAGATTCTGGTGAACCTGGTCAACCATGACCGGTTCGCTCCGGCGAAGATCTCCCGGGGTGACCGGATCGCACAGCTCGTGGTGCAGCGCGTGGAGCGGGCCGAGTTCCGGCCGGTCGACGAGCTGCCCGCCTCGGAACGGGGCGAGGGCGGACACGGCTCGACGGGCGGGCACGCCGCCCTGGCCACCGCTGACGACCCGAGCGGGGAGACTGAGGGGACGACGGCCGACCGGTGACCCCGCGGCACCGCCACGGCAGCGGTCGCCGCTGCCCGCGGTGGCCCCGCCGTCGGTAGGGTCGGCCCGTCCCGCAGCCGTGAACGGAAGGTAGCGTACGCACGATGATCTTCTCCCGGAGGCGCTCCGGGCGCCACGCCCGCGCCGAGCGGTCGGGTCGGCCGGCGGCCGATACGCAGGACGTCCCCACCACGACCGACGTCCCCACCGCGACCACGTCGGACCGCCGTCGCGGCGGTCCGTACGACAGCTCCGAGGCGGCGCCGGACGTACCGCGGCTCGACCTGGGCAGCCTGCGGATCCCGGCCGTCCCGGACGTCGAGGTGCGGGTCCAGGCCAACCCCGACGGCGTCATCCAGCAGGTGGTTCTGGTGCACGGCGAGAGCGCCCTGCAGCTCGGGGTGTTCGCCGCGCCCCGGTCGGAGGGGATCTGGGACGAGTGGCGGGAGGAGATCCGTACCTCGCTGGCCGCCGACGGGGTGACGGTCGAGGAGCTGGCGGGTGACTACGGCACCGAGCTGAAGGCCCGGGTGCGGACCCCGGACGGCGGCGTCGCCGATCTGCGTTTCGTCGGCGTCGACGGCCCCCGCTGGATGGTCCAGGGCGTGTTCCAGGGGAGGGCCGCCAGTGACCCCGCCGCGGCCGCGCCGCTGGCCGAGTGTCTGCGCGGACTCGTCGTGGAGCGGGGCAGGGAGGCCAAGCCGGTTCGGGAGCCGCTGCCGCTGCGGCTGCCCCGGGAGGCGATGGCCGGGCCGGCCGGAGGTGGTCCCGCGACCGGGCCGACCGGAGCGGTCGACGGCGCGGTGTCGGGTCAGCAGACGCCGCGCCGGGGTGCACCCCCGCCCCGCCGCGACGCCTGACCCGCCGGTGGCCGGCGCCGCGACCGTGCGCGGTCGTGTGCCGGCGGGCCGGTCCAGCGCCGCCTGCCGCCGCGGCGCCGCCCGTCCGCGGCGGGGCGGCGGCCGGGATGCCGAGCGGCACGGAGCACCCCGCCGTACGCTTGCGGTGCGGCTGCGAGCCGGCCGTGTCGAGCGGACGCGCCGACGGGCGCGTCGGGAGGGTGTCACCGGGCATGGCCACCGAGCAGGGGCGGACGTCGTTGCTGGGCTTCCTGCGGCGGCTCGCCGCGAGCGAGGCCGAGATCGAGGCGCAGGAGCTGCGCCGGGAGAGCGCCGAGGTGGGGGGAACCCCGGCCCGGCAGTGCCGTCGGGGTGAGATGGTCTGTGTCTCGGGCCGGCTGCGCACGGTGGTCTACACCCCGCGGACCAACCTGCCGACGCTGGAGGCCGACCTCTACGACGGCAGCGACACCGTGACCCTGGTCTGGCTGGGGCGCCGGCACATCACGGGCGTCACGCCGGGGCGGCATGTGACCGTTCGTGGTCGCCTGGCCCTCCGGGATGGCCGTAAAGTCATCTACAACCCGTACTACGAGCTGGAGCCACCGCGGTGAGGGTGCCGACCGGTGACGCCAGCCGCGACCGGAAGACACCCTGATGACAGCTGGACAGCCGCGCACCGGCAGCACCGAGCACGGGTCGGACCCTGGCCATGACGGGTCGGAGAAGACACTTCCGAGCCTGACCGAGCAGATGGCCGAGCAGCTCGGCGGATGGCGCGGGATGGTCGAGGCCAGTATCCCGGTGTTGGTCTTCGTCGTGGTCAACATCATCGGCGAGCTGCGCCCCGCGCTGATCGCGGCGCTCGCCGTCGCGGTGGCGATCGCCGGGCTGCGGCTGGCCCAGGGCCGGCCGATCCGGCACGCCGTCAACGGTCTGGTCGGGATCGCCGTCGGCGCGCTGATCGCCTGGCGCACCGGGAACGAGCGCGACTTCTACCTGCCCGGCATCATCTACGGGTACGCCTACGGTGCCGCCCTGCTCGGCTCCGCGGTGATCCGCCAGCCTCTGGTCGGCTGGATCTGGTCGATCATCGCCGCCGGCGGGCGCCACGAGTGGCGGCAGAACCGCCGTCTGGTCCGTACCTTCACCTGGCTCACCGTGCTCTGGGGCGTGGTCTGGATCATCAAGGTCGGCGTGCAGCACGTGCTCTGGGTGGCCAACCTGGAGACCGCCCTCGGCGCCGCCCGGCTGCTGCTCGGCTACCCGCCGTACGCGTTACTGCTGCTGATCACGATCTGGGTGGTCCGGCGGGTGCACCGACAGGAGGTGACGGTGCCGGCCGCCGTCACGGGCTAGCACCCGGGCGGCGCCGGTCGCGTCGCGGGCGGAACGCGCCACACCCCGGTCCGGCCCGTGCGGTTCAGGCCGTGCCGCGAATCCGCTCGGCGCGGTCCGCGCCGAGCACCACCCGGCGCACCTCGTCCTCGACCTCGGTGGTGCAGACGAAGATGAGTTCGTCGCCGGCCTCGAGCGGGTCGTCCGGCCCGGGCACCAGCACCCGTTTGCCGCGCAGGATCGCGACCAGCGCGGAGTCGCGGGGCAGCGGCACGGCGCGGACGGGGTGGCCGACGTACGGCGCGGTCGGCGGCAGCGTGATCTCGACGAGGTTCGCCTCCCCCTGCCGGAAGGTCATCAGCCGGACCAGGTCGCCGACCGTGACCGCCTCCTCGACCAGGGCGGCCATCACCCGGGGCTTGCTCACCGCCACGTCGACGCCCCACTGTTCGGTGAAGAGCCACTCGTTCTCGGCGCGGTTGACCCTGGCGACCACCCGGGGTACCCCGAACTCGGTCTTGGCCAGCAACGAGACCACCAGGTTGACCTTGTCGTCCCCGGTGGCGGCGACCACGACGTCGCAGCGGGCGATGTCGGCCTCCTCCAGGCTGGTCAGCTCGCAGGCGTCGGCGAGGATCCACTCGGCGGCTGGCACCCGCTCCGGGCGGAACTTCCTGGGCTTGCGTTCGATCAGCATCACCTGGTGCCCGTTGTCGATGAGCTCCTGGGCGATCGACCGGCCCACGTTGCCCGCGCCGGCGATGGCGACCCGCATCTCAGCGCACTCCTTCCGGCGGCATGCTCGCCGTCGTCGTCACCTGGTCGACGATGTCGTCGGTGACCAGCATGGCGACCTGGTCACCCTCCTGCAGCACGGTGGAGGCGGTCGGCAGTGTGGCGATCCCGAACCGGGTCAGGTACGCGGCCCGTGCCCCGGTCGCCTCCTCCAGAGCGCGCAGCGGCCGGCCGATCCAACCGTCGTGGACCGTCACGTCGATGATCGAGACCGTGCTGGTCGGGTCGCGGAAGATCTCCACCTGCTCCTCCGGCACCAGGTGCCGGACGATCCGGTCGGCGGTCCACCGGACGGTGGCGACGGTCGGGATGCCGAGCCGTTCGTACACCTGGGCGCGTTTCTGGTCGTAGATCCGGGCCACCACGCGGGAGACGCCGAAGGTCTCCCGGGCCAGCCGGGCCGAGATGATGTTGGAGTTGTCTCCGCTGGAGACGGCGGCGAAGCCGTCGGCCCGCTCGATGCCGGCCTGGCGGAGCACGTCGCCGTCGAACCCCACGCCGGTGACCGTGATGCCCTGGAAGTCCGCGCCGAGTCGGCGGAACGCGTCCGCGTCCTGGTCGATGACGGCCACCGAGTGGCCGCGCGAGACGAGGGTGTCGGCGAGGGTCGCGCCGACCCGTCCGCAGCCCATGATCACGATGTGCACGTGCGACCTCCCGGGTGACCGTGCCACCGGCCCCCGTCGCGGGGGCGGGATTCCCCATGAGGGTGCCACGCGGTCGGCCCGCGGCGTCGCCCGACCTGGCCGCTTCGGCGGCGGGCGACCCGTCCGGCGCGGCCACCCCCCGGCGCCACCCCGCCGACCGGCCGGTCGGCGGGGTGCGGGCGACCGTACGCTTAGCGGTTGTGGTCAGACCCGCGTCGCTGCTGAAGCGCCTACTCCTGGGGCGGCCCTTCCGGTCCGACCGGTTGCAGCACACGCCACTGTCCAAGCGCGTGGCGCTGCCGGTGTTCGCCTCGGACGCGCTCTCCAGCGTCGCGTACGCCCCGGACGAGATCCTGCTGACACTCTCGATCGCCGGGGCCTCGGCGTACCTCCTCTCGCCGTGGGTCGCCCTGGCGGTGGCGGTGGTGATGCTGACGGTGGTGGCGAGCTACCGGCAGACCGTGCACGCCTACCCGTCCGGCGGCGGCGACTACGAGGTCGCCACGGCGAACCTCGGTTCCCGGTTCGGCATCGGGGTCGCGAGCGCGCTGCTGGTCGACTACGTGCTGACCGTCGCGGTCTCGGTCTCGTCCGGGGTGGCCAACCTCGGCTCGGTGCTGCCGTTCGTCGCCACGCACCGGGTGGCGATCGCCGTCGGGGCGGTGCTGCTGCTGACCGCGATCAACCTGCGCGGGGTGCGGGAGTCCGGGGCGGTGTTCACCATCCCGACGTACGGCTTCCTGATCGTCGTCTTCGGGATGATCATCACTGGGCTGGTCCGGATCGTCGTCCTCGGTCACGACCTGCGGGCGCCGAGCGCGGACCTCGCGGTCAGCGCCGAGCACGGCGAGCTGACCGCCGCCGCCATGGTCTTTCTGCTGCTGCGCGCCTTCTCCTCCGGCTGCGCCGCGCTGACCGGGGTCGAGGCCATCTCCAACGGCGTTCCCGCCTTCAAACCACCGAAGAGCCGCAACGCCGCCGCCACCCTGCTGCTGCTGGGCCTGGTGGCGATAACCATGATCATGGGGATCGTCTGGCTCTCCCGGCTGACCGGTGTGCAGCTCGTGGAGAACCCGGCCCGGCAGCTTCACTCGGGGCCGGCCGACTACGTCCAGAAGACCGTCACCGTCCAGCTGGGGCAGGCCGTCTTCGGTGAGAACGCGCTGCTGTTCGTCGTCGCCGGGGCGACCGCGCTGATCCTGCTCCTCGCCGCCAACACGGCGTTCACCAGCTTCCCGGTGCTCGGGGCGATCCTGGCCCAGGACCGCTACCTGCCCCGGCAGCTGCACACCCGGGGCGACCGGCTGGCCTTCTCCAACGGCATCGTCTGCCTCGCGGTCGCCGCGTGCCTGCTGGTCGTCGCCTTCCAGGCCGAGGTGACCCGCCTCATCCAGCTCTACATCGTCGGCGTGTTCGCCTCCTTCACGCTCTCCCAGGCCGGGATGATCCGACACTGGAACCGGCTGCTGCGTACCGAGCGGGACCCGCTGGCGAGGCGGCGCATCCTCCGCTCCCGGGGCATCAACGCCTTCGGCGCGGGTCTGACCGGCACGGTGCTGGTGGTCGTCCTGGTCACCAAGTTCCTGCTCGGCGCGTGGATCACGGTCGCCGCGATGGCGCTGGGCTACGCGATGATGATCGGCATTCGCCGGCACTACGACCGGGTCGCCGCGGAGCTGGCGCCGCCCGAGGGACGCCCGGTGCTGCCCGCCCGCAGCCACGCCATCGTGTTGGTCAGCAAGGTGCACCAGCCGACGCTGCGGGCGATCGCCTACGCCAGGGCGACCCGGCCGGACACGCTGACCGCGTTGACCGTCAACGTCGACGAGGCCGACACCCGGGCGGTGCAGGCGGCCTGGGAGCGGCACGGGATCACGGTCCCGCTGACCGTCATCGACTCGCCCTACCGGGAGATCACCCGCCCGATCCTCGACTTCGTCGCCTCGGTCCGTCGGGCCTCGCCGCGCGACGTGGTCACCGTCTTCATCCCCGAGTACGTCGTCGGCCACTGGTGGGAGAACCTGTTGCACAACCAGAGCGCGCTGCGCATCAAGGGACGGCTCCGCTTCGAGCCGGGGGTGATGGTGACCAGCGTCCCGTGGCAGCTGGCGTCGAGCGCCCGGAAGAACCTGGACCGGCTCGACGCGACGCTGAGCCGAGGGCCGGCCCGCGGGCCGCGCGGCCTCACCGTCGGCGAGTTGGTCGCGGCGTCGCGTCGGCCGGGCCGGGACAGCACGGATCCGTCCCCGGCTCCGGGCCACGACCCGGCTGGGCCGCGATGAGCGGCAACCCCGGGGTCGACCTCCGCCGCGGGGTCCCGCCGGCCGCCGCGCCCGCCGGACCGGGCGAGGCGGAGCGGGTCGAGCTGACCGTCGGGCCGGTGGCGCACGGCGGTCACTGCGTGGCCCGGCTCGACGGCCGGGTGGTCTTCGTCCGGCACGCCCTGCCCGGCGAGCGGGTGGTCGCCGAGATCACCGAGGTCCGCCGGGACTTCCTGAGGGCGGACGCGGTCGTCGTCCGCGAGGCGGCGCCGCAGCGGGTCCCGCCGCCCTGCCCGTACGCCCGGCCGGACCGCTGCGGCGGCTGCGACCTCCAACACGTCGCGCCCGAGGCGCAACGCGCCTGGAAGGAGGCGGTGGTCCGCGAGCAGCTGCTCCGGCTCGGCGGGTTGGGCCCGGCCGAGGTCGAGGCGCTGGCGGTGCGGGTCGAGGCGCTGCCCGGCGGTCCGCTGGGCTGGCGGTCCCGGGTCCGGTACGCCGTGGACGCCGCCGGCCGGGCCGGACTGCTCAAACACCGCTCGCACGAGGTGGTGCCGATCGACCGCTGCCTGATCGCCCATCCGGCGATCCAGGAGCTGCCGATCCTGCCCGCCAGCGGGCGGCGGTGGCCGGAGGCCGACACGGTGGAGGTGATCGCCTCCACCGGAGGGGACGTGTCCGTGCGCGCGCTTCGCGGCGGCGACCTCGGCGCCGGCGGCGGGTGGGACGAGCCGGCCCGGTCGGGGGAGGGGCAGGGGTCTCCGGTGGGCCCGGCGGAGCCGGCCACGGACGGGAGGCTGCCGGCGGCGGGGCGGATCCGGGAGCGGGCCGTCGGCCGGACCTGGCACCTACCGCCGGAGGCGTTCTGGCAGGTGCACCCGGCGGCGGCGGACACCCTGGCGGGCGCCGTCCTCGACCTGCTGGCCCCGCGCGAGGGCGAGGTCGCCTGGGACCTGTACGGCGGGGCCGGCCTCTTCGCGGCGGCGCTGGCCGGCCGGGTCGGCCCGACCGGACGGGTCACCGTGGTCGACTCGGCCCCGGCGGCGGTCGAGGCCGCCCGGTGGAACCTGCGTGACCTGCCCTGGGTCGAGGTGGTCTCCGCGTCGGTCGGTCCGGCGCTGGCCCGGCGCCGGATCACCGGGCCGGTGGACCTGGCCGTGCTCGACCCGCCCCGGGCCGGGGCCGGCGCGGCGGTGGTCCGAGCGGTTGCCGCCGCCACCCGCCGCGCCGTCACCTACGTGGCGTGCGATCCCGCCGCCTTCGCCCGGGACCTGCGTACCTTCCGGGAGGCCGGCTGGCGGCTCGCCGCGCTGCGCGGCTACGACCTGTTCCCGATGACCCAGCACGTGGAACTGGTGGGCCTGCTGGTGCCCGCCGCCGAGGGCGGGTAGGCCGGCGCCGGCCACCCGGGCCGCCGCCGGCCGGCGTGCGGCCGGGTCGACGAGGCCGACCCGGCCGGCCGGGACGCGCCCGGCGCGCGGCCCGGATGGCGGGTCCCGCGGCTACCGGCCGCCGCGGCGCTTCAGCGTCCGCTCGTAGTCCTGGAACCGCGCCTTGGCGATGGCCGAGCGGGTCGACGTCCGCAACACGATCCCCTCGGCCCGGCCAGGCGTACCGTCCAGGGCGGCCCGGGTGTGCGGCAGGTACTCCCGGAGCATCTCGTACGTCTTGCCGACGTCGGTCGGCAGCTCGGCCGCGTCACGTACGTCCAGCCGTGGTACCAGCTCCAACCCGTCGGCGGCGGCGGTGGCCCGCAGCTGTGCCTCCTCCAGGAAACGCTGGCCACCCTCCTCCCGCCAGGCCGAGATCCGCTCGACCGGCCAGTCCAGGGCCGTGGCGTAGTCGTCGACGACGGCCACGTCGAACAGCCGCGCGCCGACCGCCCGCGAACGGGTGTACTGCGTGGACGCGGCGGTCACCTTCCCGCCGTACACCTCGAGGTAGCGGACCACGATCGTGTCCCCCTCGACGGGAGGCAGCCGTTCGGCGATCGGGCGCAGCGCGTCGACGATGCCGAGAGCCGGGTTGCCGATCAGGTCGCCCCGGGCGTACAGCAGCTCCTCCCGACTGCCGATCAGGTACGACCCGTCGGGCAGCGAGATGATGCGGCCGTTCGTGCCGTCGATCTTCTCGGTCAGGTGGACCTGACCGGTGAACGACACGGTGTCGTCGAGCAGTCCACCGTTGCGCGCGTCGAGCGCGTGGTAGGTGGGAATCGACGGGTACTTCGTCAACGAGTTGATGACCCGCAGGTCCGCGGTGCGCACGTTGAAGCCGGACACGGTGGCTCCTCCCCCGTTCGCTGGTTGCCGTACTGTCCGGGATCAATGTCGGGCAGGCGGGGTGTGTCCGGCAACACGAATTCGTGCCGTCCGGTCCGGGCGGCCGTGTCGGTTCGGGGGGCGTACCCGGTCCGGGGAACGGGCCGTACCGGGGCGTTCGGGTGAGGGTGGGCCGACGGGGTGCGGCTCAGGGCGCGATCCGCGCCGGTGCCTGCGGCGGGGCCGGGGCGGCCTCGGGGGCACGGCGCGCGGCGCGGTCGCGGAGTCGGACCACGACGATGGTCAGCAGGACGAGCGGGAGCAACGGCAGGGCGACGAGGAGGACGACGACCACGGCGAGGAGCTGCCCGAGGGCGTACCGGCCGGAGATCGGGGTGCGTCGGCCGTGGCGGCCGACGGGGCCGGAACGAGGGCGTGCAGGCGACATGGCAGGGCCTTCGGGGAGGGGCGGAGATTACCGCCCATGCTACGGTCGCTGGTCCTCCCTGCCCGGTTGTCCGTCTCGTCCGGTGGCGCCACCCGGCACGGCCGGGCGGGCGGCGCCAGGCGACCACCGGGAGCGTACGTCCGGCGATGGGCAGGACCGTCGCCGTTCGCCGGTTCGCCCCGGACATCCCCCGATTCGGCATCGCCGTCTCGGCTGCCCGGCTGCGCGTCGTGCCCGTCCCGATA
>Ga0310834_100648_pt1 | contig 32652 bp, 24 predicted proteins | sample SM_ome_2_FD_201314 | JGI IMG/M metagenome (GOLD analysis project Ga0310834, IMG submission 201314) | Sorghum-adapted microbial communities enriched on stacked mutant (SM) sorghum from Joint BioEnergy Institute, Emeryville, California... ...
CCGACACAGTGTTCAAGGCCCTCACCGATGGCGACGAGCTGACGGAGTGGTTCGCCGAGTCCGCCGAGGTGGACCTGGCCCAGTCGCGGTACGAGTTCTGGGGGCGGTACACCCCGCAGGGCGACCGACCCCGGCAGACGCTCACCGGCCACGAGCCGGGGCGGGCGCTGCGCTTCACCTGGAGCTTCGACGAGGGACCCTCCACAGTGGAGCTGACGCTGGCGCCCGAGGGTGAAGGGACGGTGGTCTCCCTCAACCACGAGGGCATCGCCACCGACCTGATCCCGGTGAAGTGCTTCTGGTACGTCACACTGGCCAACCTCGCCGCCTCGAGCGAGAACCGCCAGACGATGCCCCCGTTCGACTTCAGCGTGCCGGCCCAGGGGGACGCGCTGGTCCGGACGGTCATCGATGCCCCGGTCGAGGAGGTCTACGCCGCGCTGCTGGACCCGGAGCGGGTCAGCCGGGTGGCCGGCGTCGCCGCGACCATCGAGCCGCAGGTCGGCGGGCGGTACGCCCTCGCGTGGGAGGGCTACGGGCCGGACCGGATCGTCGAGCTGGAGACCGACAAGACGCTGGCCTACACGTGGCGCAACCACGGCGGGGCGGGTGAGTCGCTCGTGCGTTGGTCGTTGCGCAGCTCGCGGGGCGCCACCTACCTGACCCTGGTGCACGAGAAGATCCCCGACGACGCCCTGGCCGAGCGGTACCGGCAGGGGTGGCCGCCGTACCTGGTCGAGCTCAAGCGGCTGCTTGAGCTGGGCCAGGCCTGGCAGCCCCTGGCGAGCTGACCGCCGCCGACTCGTCCGCCGGCGGGAGGCCACGCCGGCGGACCAGCCACGCGTCCAGGGCGCAGCCGAGCAGGATCAGCATCGCCACCCGGGTCGCCACGGCCTCCTGCACGCCGAAGCGCTGCAGCTCGCCGGTCACCATGACGATCGTGGCCGTGGCGGAGAGCAGCGCCGCGGCGAAGACCCCGACGGCGCACCACACCAGGCGGCGGTGGCTGCGCAGCGCCCCGGCCCACCAGGCCAGGGCCAGCGTGGCGGCGAAGCCGAGCAGGGCCAGCGGCAGTCCGAACCGGCGGGACGGGAAGGCCAGCTTCTCGATCGGAACCACCCGGGGCACCTCGGCGTAGACCTCGCCGCCGAGGGTCAGCGACAGCTGCCGGAAGAAGGTCTTCACGAACAGCGCCGGGTCGGCCGTGACGAGGTCGGTCCAGAAGTAGCGGCCCTTGCGTTCGTGCACCCACTCCACGAGGGCGGGGCACCGGGTGTACGCCTCCGCCCACTCCCGGCCCCGCCAGTGGAGCGTGTCGCTGGTGAACGCCTCCAGCTCCGGGCAGGTCGGCATGCCGATCTTCGTCGTGTAGGCCGCCCACAGCTCGGGGTTGGTCGACACGTCCACCCGCAGCCGGTAGACGAACCGGTACTCGTCCTGCGGCAGCGGCGGGTCGATCGCGTCCCCGTCGTAGGGCACCATGGCCCGCTCCATGCCGGGCGTGATGGCCGCGTACCACACGATGCCCAGGCCGAGGACCAGGCAGGAGGCCACGGCGGCGGTGACGGTCCGGCGGGTGGCCGGACGGGTGGTCGCCGACGGAGCGGCCGTGCGGGCGGTGGCGTCGGCGAGGGGTGCGCCGCCCGCGGCCGCGGGTCGGCGGCGCCGGGCCCGCCAGACGGCCCGGCCGGCGATGAGGAGCAGCACCGCCATGACCACGACGGTGAAGACCCGGATGTCCGGGCGGATGAAGGTCCACCAGATTCCGACCAGCGTCATGGCCGCCACCGCGACCCAGGAGCCGGTCCGCAGCCAGCGCAGCAGGAAGGTCAGGACCAGCAGGCCGAGGCTGATCGAGGTGGACTCGGTGAGGATCGCCAGGTCCCAGCTGGCGACCTCGCGGACGCAGGCGAAGACCAGGATCGCGGCGACGACGGCGACGCGGGCCGCGCGGGTGCGCAGGTGCCGGGACACCTCCCAGGCGAAGGCGGCCCACGCGATCGTCGCCAGCGCCCACTGGCCGACCGCCCGCCACTCGTCGCTGCCGAACAGGGAGTAGAAGAGCGGCAGGCCCCACGGCCGGGGCGCGTTGCCGACGAACGAGAGCAGGGGCCCGTGGTTGCGGGACGGGTCCTCCCGGGGCGCGTAGACGGCCGAGTCGTGCGACTCGAACACGGTGCCCCCGAGGATGATCACCAGCCGGGCCGCGAGGTAGGCCACGGCGATGGTCGCCCCAACCGCGACCGTGTTGGCGGCGTACCGCCGCCATGCCCTCGTCACCGCCGTCCGCACCGACGCCACCGTCGTCCCGCCTCTCCGCCGACTGGCCCGCTCGGGCGCTGCTGTCGATGAGTCCCCTTCCGGGCGCCCGGAGCCTACCAGCCCGGATGCCGGCGCACGGCGGCCTCGGTGGCCGTCCCGCCCCGCCCCGGCCGGGCCCCGTGCCGTGCCTTTCGTCGCCAGAAAGCCTCTCTTCGTCGCGAGAAAGCCCTGGCCCCGGACAGGCATGAGACGGCTGCGGTCCCGAACACGCATGGGTGTGCTAGCCGGCTAGGCCTAGCTGGCCAGCGACGACGCGCCGGTGTCGGGTGGCGGGTTGGACAAGCGTCCGGGCGGGCGAGGAAGGCCTTGGGGCGCGGCGTGGCCCGACCACGCGGCGCCATTCCTCGATGCCCCCTCTCCTCGGTGGTCTGTCCTCGCTGACCGGGTTCGGTCGCTCGCGCCCGTCCTCCCGCGATCGGTGAGCGGATCGGGGCCGTGCTCCACCGGGCATCGATCAGCTCTCAATTCGGTATCGCATCGTCGCGTCGTCGCTAACCCCTTGGTGGCCCCTGGCTACACCATAACGGTCATTATGGTGTAGCCAAGACCTAGGGCGATTTGTCCGTTTCTCTGAATTAACGGATTACATTAACCGACAATTCGATAATTCTCCGAAGGGGTGTGACCTGCGCAGATGTCCCAGGAGGGCGTACGAACGGCTATTAGCGGGCGGCCGGTAATTGACGACACCTGTCGTCAAGGCCGACGGACACGCGGTCGACCGGTAACGAGGACACCGGTCGTCGAGGTCGACGGACACGAGGTCGGCGGCAGCGCCGGAAACGCTCCCCTCGTCTCGCCGCCCGCTTGACCAGCCGCGGCGCCAGAGGGACACGGCGTTCGGTCAGGTACGGCCGGCCCTCACGTACGGGCGACGGTCAGGCCCGGGCGTCGGCGAGGTTGAGGATGACCACGCCCACGATGACGAGCGCGATCCCGAGCAGGCGCGGCAGGGTGGCGGCCTCGCCGAGGAAGAGGATGCCGATGGTCGCGATCAGCGCGGTCCCGACGGCCGACCAGATCGCGTACGCCGTCCCGACCGGCACGGACTTGAGGACGAGCGACAGCAGGTAGAAGGAGAGACCGTAGCCGACCAGCGTCCCGAGGCTCGGCCAGAGCCGGGTGAACCCGTTGCTGAACTTGAGGGAGGTCGTGCCGGCGACCTCGGCGAGGATGGCGAAGGCGAGCAGGACGTAGGCCATGGCTGACTCCAGGGGTTGATCCAGTCGTCGTTCGGTCGTCCCAGCATGCCCGGGGCCGGTGGGCCGACGACCAGTTCGAGCACCATCGGCGTCACCGGAGGCTCCTCCGACGGCCGGCCGGATGAGGCCTCTCCCCAGCCCACGAGGTCGATGCGTGGTGCCCGCCCAACCGTTGGCCCGGGTCGGGCCAACCTCCGCTCCCGCGCCGCCACCGCGAGCTTTCCGGGCGCCTCCGTGTCACCGGTCGGGGCTACTGTGTCGGGTCATCGGACCGAGGGGAGGCACGATGGGCGACGCCGTGGCTCAGCTGGTCGACGAGGACGCGTTCGTCGTCCCCGCGTCGTGGGGGAAGAGCATTCACCCCCGCCGCGGTGGCGTGCCCGGGCCGACCCTGGAGACCACCGGTGATCCCGAGGTCATCGACCGGCTGAAGGCGTACGCGCAGGAGGCCGTCCACCATCCCCGCAGCGACGCCGAGATCGCCGGTCCCGCCCGCGCCTACCTCGCCGGCGCGGACGTGACGCCGCTCGGCGCGGGTGTCGTGGCGGCCGCGGCCCTGATCACCCTGTTCGAAGGTCTGGGCGCGTACGAGTTCACGTCGGCCACCCGGCTCGCCGACGCGCTCGTCCACGAGCACGGAGTGCCCTTCGCCGCCGCGGCCACCGTGCACGCCGTCGGCGTCGCCTTCCGGCAGGGTCAGTACCTGGTGCGGCGCACCGACCGCTACCTGTCTGCGCCCCTGGAGGCCATGGCCCAGCGGGTGCGAGCCCACCTCGCGGCCGCCCCGGACGAGCCGTACGCGCAGGCCGTCCAGGCCCTGGCCGACCTGCGGGGCGGCCCGACGGTGCAGCGGATCGTCGCCGCCTACCTCGTGCCCGACCAGGTGGCCTGGGTCGACGAGCTGTGCGCCGAACTGGCCGCGGCCGGGACACGGGTGACCGAGCCGCAGGTCCTGTGCGCGCTCAGCACCGCCGAGCAGCTTGACCGGATCGCCGATCTCGTCCACCCCTGGGTACTGGCGTTGTCCGGGGTGGCGATGACCCTGGCCGAGGGCGTCGGCCCGGCCGCGGCCACCGCCCTGATGCGCTGGTTCGACGACGTCGATGCCGACGTGCGCCGGCGCCTGCTCGCGGTCGTGGCCCACCTGCCCAGCGACGAGGCGGTTCGGGCCCTCATCGACCGGATGGACCAGAAGTTCGTGGCGCCGGTCCTGGGCGAGATGCTGGGGCGCTACCCGCAGCGGGCGGTGCGGGTGCTGGGTGAGGCGTCCGGCGGGTCATCGGCCAAGGCCCGCGCCGCCGCGGAGCTGTTGCGCCGACACGTCCTGGCCTACCCCGACGCGGTCGCGGCGGTGGCGTTGACGCTGCCGCCGGAGGTCCGCGCCCGGGTGGAGTCCGCGGTCGCCCGCACCGTCCGGGTCAGGGAGGCGGATCCGGCGACGCTCCCCCGGGTCCTCGTCGCTCCCCCGTGGACGGTGAAGCGCGCCGCGCCCAAGCCGGTGGTGGTCGCGGGGTTGACGCCGACGATCGAGCGGGGCATGGCGTGGGCCCCGGGTGAGCGGCAGAGCTGGGCGGCGACCCAGCCCTGGCGGATTCCGGACTCCAAGTGGGAGAAGCTGGTCCAGCGGCCCGTCGAGAAGCTGGGGTGGGGCGACCGGGGGCCGGCGCTGGCCCACGGGCCGGAGAGCTACGTGCGCCCGCTGTTGGACACCTGGCGGCCCCGGGATGTCTTCGACATCAAGTGGTGGATCCGTGCCATCGTGGCCCGGTTCGAGTCCGACGCGACCCGGCTGGCGATGCACGCGGCCCAGTTGGACCCGGCGGGCCTCGGTTCCGCGCTGCTCCCCATCGGGCACGGCGACATCGCGCCGCTGATGGCGGACTGGCTGGTGCGGCTCAAGTCAGGCCGGTCGACGGCGCTGGCTTGGCTGGCCCGCCACCCCCGGGTGGCGGGCCTGGCCCTGATCCCGGCGGCGCTCGGCAAACCGGGCCCCGAGCGGCGCGCAGCCGAGGCAGCCCTGCGGGCCATCGCCGCCGCTGGTCACGCTGAGGTCATTCGCGACGCCGCGGCCACGTACGGCGAGCCAGCCGCCGCCGGGATCGAGGCGCTGCTCGGCCTCGACCCGCTCGACGTCGTGCCGACCCGCGTCCCGTCCCTGCCCGACTGGGCGGCACCGGAGCGGCATCCCCAGGTGCTGCTGCGCGACCGGGCATCAGCGCTGCCGGCGGCCGCGGTCACCCACCTGGCGACCATGCTCGCCTTCTCCAAGCCCGGGGAGGTCTACGCCGGCGTCGACGTCGTAAAGGAGATCATCGACCGCGAGTCGCTGGCCGAATGGGGCTGGTCGCTGTTTCTGGCCTGGCAGGCGGCCGGCCTACCCGCGAAGGAGGGCTGGGTCCTCGACGCCCAGGGCCTGATCGGCACCGACGAGACCGTACGGCGGCTCGCCCCGATCATCCGGGCCTGGCCGGGCGAGGGCGGGCATGCCCGGGCGGCCAAGGCGCTCGACGTGCTGGCCGCCATCGGCAGCGACATCGCGTTGATGACCCTGCACAGCTTCGCGCAGAAGGCCAAGCACCGCAGTCTCCGGGAGCGGGCCACCGAGAAGATCGCCGAGATCGCCGCCAACCGGGGACTGACGCCGCAGGAGCTGGCCGACCGGCTCGTGCCGGACCTCGGTCTGGAGCCCGACGGCACCACCGTTCTCGACTACGGGCGGCGCCGGTTCATCGTCGGCTTCGACGAGCAGCTGCGCCCGTACGTCGCCGACGAGGACGGCACGCGGCGCAAGGACCTGCCCAAGCCCGGCGCCGCCGACGATCCCGCGCTCGCCGACGCGGCCTACAAGCGGTTCGCCGCGCTGAAGAAGGACGTCCGCACCATCGCCAAGGACCAGGTCCGTCGGCTGGAGCAGGCGATGGTGATGCAGCGGCGGTGGAGTGCCGCCGAGTTCCGGGAGCTGTTCGTCGCCCACCCGTTGCTGTGGCACGTGGTGCGCCGGCTCGTGTGGGGCGTGTACGACACCGACGGCACTTTCGTGCACGGACTGCGCGTGGCCGAGGACCGGACGTTCGCCGACGTGCACGACGACCTGATCGAGGTCGATGACCAGGCGAGCATCGGGGTCGCACACCCGCTGCACCTGGGCGACACGGTGTCGGCCTGGTCGAGCCTGCTCGCCGACTACGAGATCGTGCAGCCCTTCGCCCAGCTGGCCCGCCCGACGTACCAGTTGTCCCCGGAGGAGCGGGACGCCGCGCGGCTGGCCCGGTTCGAGGGGTTGACCGTGCCCAGCACCAGGGTGCTCGGCCTGACCAGCCGGGGCTGGGTGCGCAGCGACGCCCAGGACAACGGCGTGCTGGCGTGGCTGACCCGGGCGCTGCCGGGCGACCGGGCGCTCGTCGTCAACCTGGAGCCGGGCATCCCCTACGGAATGGTGACCGCGTACCCCGAGCAGAAGCTGGAGGCCGTCTGGATCAACGATCGCCCCGAGGGTGACTGGCCGCCGAGCGGCCACGTACGCTTCGGCGAGCTCGACCCCGTGACCGTCTCCGAGATCCTGCGCGACCTCACCGACCTGACCCGCTGACCCGACCCGACACGCTGAACCGACCCGACACGCTGAACCGACCTGACCCGCTGACCCGACCCGACACGCTGAACCGACCCGACACGCTGAACCGACCCGACACGCTGAACCGACCCCGACGAGCTGACGACGGACACGCTGAGCCATGGCCCAGACGAGGACTCCCCGCGCCCGGGCGCCCCGACCGAGCGATGCCCCTGTGGCGAGCGAGGCGGCCCGGGACGAGCCGGCGATCCAACGGCCGCCGGCCGAGGTGCGCTTCGCCGATGAGCTCGAACGGCTGAGGGCGGCCGACGACGGCGACCGGCCCCCGGGGTGGGCGATGAGCCTCACCGCGGCCCGGCGGTTCATCCTGGGCGACGAGTCCCTGGGCATCAGCCAAAAGTTCGTCGGTGATCCGTCCCTGGTGGACCGCGCGCTGGTGACGTTGGCGACGGGGCGCGGGCTGATGCTCGTGGGCGAGCCCGGCACCGCCAAGTCGCTGCTGTCCGAGCTGCTCGCGGCGGCGGTCAGCGGCACGTCGACGCTGACCATTCAAGGCGGGGCGGCGACCACCGAGGACCACATCAAATATTCGTGGAACTATGCCCTGCTCATCAGCGAGGGACCGTCGCTGCGGTCGCTCGTGCCCGCGCCGATGATGCGCGGCATGGCCGAGGGCAAGGTGGTCCGGTTCGAGGAGATCACCCGCTGTCCGCTGGAGGTGCAGGACAGCCTGCTCTCCCTGCTCTCCGACCGCGTGCTGACCATCCCCGAGCTCACCGGACCGGACTCGCTGGTCTTCGCCCGGGACGGGTTCAACGTGATCGCCACCGCGAACACCCGGGACCGCGGGGTCAACGAAATGAGTGCCGCCCTCAAGCGACGCTTCAACTTCGAGACCGTCTTCCCGATCGCGGACTTCGCCACCGAGCTCGATCTCGTGGAGTCGCAGGCCCGCGCCCTGCTCGAACGCTCCGGGGTGACCGTACCGCCCCGCCGGGACGTGCTCGAGGTGCTCGTCACCACGTTCCGGGAGCTGCGCAGCGGCATCACCGAGCGCGGCGAGTCGATCGAGCGGCTGTCGGCGGGAATGAGCACGGCCGAGGCGGTCGCGGTCGCCCACGCCGTGGGCCTGCGCGGCTGGTACCTGCGCCGGGAGGCCGGCACCCCGGCCGACCTCGTCGAGTGCCTCGCCGGTACCGCGGCCAAGGACAACCCCGAGGATCTCGCCCGGCTGCGCCGCTACCTCGAGCAGCAGGCACCCCGGCATCCGGGCCCGCACTGGCAGGCGTTCCACGCCGCCCGACACCTGCTGCCCGGATGACCGCGCCCCGCCCGACGACGCAGGAGACGGTGGCCCCGGCGACGGTGACGCCACCGACGGTGCCGCCGGACACCGTCACGTTCGTGGGCGTACGTCACCACAGCCCGGCCTGCGCGGCGCTCGTGGCCCGCACCATCGAGGCGCAGCGCCCGGCCTTCGTGCTCATCGAGGGCCCGGCCGACTTCAACGACCGCCTCGACGAGCTGCTGCTCGGCCACGAGCTGCCCATCGCGGTGTACACGTCCTACCGGGACGAGACGACCGTCCGGCGGTCGTGGACCCCGTTCTGCGAGTACTCCCCCGAGTGGGTGGCCCTGACGACCGGCCACCGGCTCGGTGCCACGGTGCGCTTCATCGACCTGCCGGCCTGGCATCCGGCGTTCGCGGGCCGGGAGAACCGCTACGCCGACGCCGACCGCCACTACGCCGAGGTGATCGACCGGCTGTGCCGGACCTTCGGAGTGGACAATGTGGACACTCTGTGGGACCACCTCGTCGAGATCGCCGAGCCCGACGGCCTCGCCGACCGGCTGGCGACCTACTTCGACCTCGTGCGGGGCGAGGCGCCGCCCAGCCCAGCCGACCGCGAGCGGGAGGCGTACATGGCCGCCTGGGTCCGCGCCGCCGTCGCCGCGGCCGGATCGCGCCCGGTGGTCGTGGTCACGGGCGGCTTCCACCGCCCCGCCGTGATGCGTCTGGTGGCCGAGGCCACGGCCCCCGCCGACTGGCCGCCGACGCCCCGGTTCCCGGACCGCGCAGTGGGCGGCAGCTACCTGGTCCCGTTCTCGTTCAAGCGGCTGGACGCCTTCGACGGCTACCAGTCCGGCCTGCCCTCGCCGGAGTACTACCAGCAGGTGTGGGAGGTCGGCCCGCAGCGCGCCGCCGACGCGCTGCTGGAGGCGGTGGTCACCCGCCTGCGTCAGCGGGGCCAGCCGGTCTCCACCGCCGACCTCATCGGGGCCCGCGCGATGGCCAGTGGCCTGGCCCGCCTGCGCGGCCACCGGTACCCGGCCCGCACCGATGTCCTCGACGGCCTCGTCTCGGCCCTGGTGACCGAGGCGCTCGACCGGCCACCGCCGTGGACCGGCCGTGGCCGGCTTCCGGCCGGCACCGATCCGGTGATCGTCGAGATGGTCGCCGCGTTGAGCGGCACCCGCGCCGGCCGGCTGCACCCGGCCACCCCGATGCCACCGCTGGTGTCGGCCGCCCTGGCCGACCTCGAGGCCTGCGGCTCGGGCGACCTGCGGCTGAACCTCACCAGGGAACGCGACCAGGAGCGCAGCCGGACCCTGCACCGGCTGCGGGTCCTCGACATCCCCGGGATCGAGCGCCGGCCCGAGCGGACGCCGGATGACCTCGGGGAGACGTGGCTGGTGGCGCCCGACGACCTGACCCGGGCCGCGCTGATCGAGGCCGCGGTCTACGGAGCGACGCTCGCCGACGCGGCCGCGGCCCGGCTCGCCGAGTCGGCCGCGACCACCACGGACATCGACCAGCTCGCCGCGATCGTCCTGGACGCCGCCCTCTGCGGTCTCGGCCAGCTCGCCGAACAGGTGCTGGACCAGGTCGCCGCGGCCGTTGGCTCGGTCGCCGACCTCGGCGCGCTGGGTGAGGCGCTCGCGGTGGCCCTCGGCCTCTGGCGCCACGACCGGGTCCGCGGCATGGCGAGGACCGCCGCGCTCGGTTCCGTCATCGCGGCCGCCGTGGTCCGCCTGCTGTGGCTGGTCGAGGGTGTCCACGGTGGACCGTCGCCGGCCGACCTCGCCCGCCTGACCGCCGTCGTCGCCCTCCGGGACGCCGTCCGCCACGCCGGCTCGGTCCTGACGGTCGATGCCGAGGCCGCCCTGGCCGTGATGCGGCGCCTCGCCGCGGACCCGAGCCGGCCGGCGGACCTGCGGGGCGCGGCCGTGGGGTTCGCCTGGTCACTGCGGGACGCCGGAATGACGGGACCGGTGGTGGCCCGGGCGGTGCGCGGCGTGGCGGCGCCGGAGACGCTCGGGGACTGGCTCACCGGCCTGTTCGCGCTGGCCCGGGAGGAGGTACTGGCCGACGCGCCCACGGTTAACCCGGCCAGCTCCCAGGCAGCCGGTGCGGCGACCGGGACGGCCGAGGCGCGAGACGCCGACCACGGCGTGCTGGCCGTGCTCGACCGGATCGTCAGCGGCCTGCCCGAGCGGGACTTCCTCGTGGCGCTGCCCGCGCTGCGGCAGGCGTTCACGTTCTTCCCGCCCCGGGAGCGGGAGGCGATCGCCGAAGGGCTGCTGGCCCGGCGGGGCATCGTGGGCTCGGCCCGGGCCCTGCTGCGGCTCGAGGTCCCGCCGGAGCTGGTCGCCGAGGCCCGCGAGCTGGAGACTCGGGTCGACGAGCGCCTGCGGGCAGCGGGCCTGGTGGGTGGCCGGCCGGCGGGAGACCGTACGGCGTCAGGAGGGTGAGGTGACCGTGGCGAGCGACGACGAGCGTGCGTCAGCTGAACGCACGTTCTCCGGGCGTACGTCCTCTGTGGACCCTGCTCTGGAGCGGTGGCGGCTCATCCTCGGCAGCCCGGGCGAGCGGTGCCTGGCCGGGGGAAGGCCTCGGCCATGGCCCTGGCCCGCGACGCCGCGCTCGACTGGCTCTACGGCCGCGACGAGGACCTGACCCGGCGGGGCATCCGGCGCGGCGGCGTCCGCCAGGGTACGGCGGGCTCCTCTCAGCTGACCACAGTGGACTGGCTCGACGACGTGCACCGGCTTTTCCCCAAGGAGACGATCGAGCGGCTGGAACGCGACGCCGTCGAGCGCTACCAGATCCACGACGTGGTGACCGATCCGGCCGTGCTGGAGCGCATCGAGCCCAACCCCACGCTGCTGCGGGCGGTGCTACGGACCAAGCACCTGATGAACCCGCGGGTGCTGGCCCTGGCGCGGCGGATCGTCGAGACGGTGGTGCGCGACCTCATGCAGCGGCTCGCGACCGAGGTCCGCTCCGCCTTCCTCGGCACGCGGATGCGCCGGCCGAGCCGGTTCCGGCAGGCGCGGGACTTCGACGTACGCACCACCATCCGGCGCAACCTCGCCCACTACCGGCCCGAGGATCGGCGGCTGTACATCCGGACGCCGTACTTCCTCTCCCGCAGCCGCAAGCACCTCGACCAGTGGCAGGTGATCCTGCTCGTCGACCAGTCGGGGTCGATGGTGGGCTCCGTCATCCACTCGGCCGTGACCGCCGCGTGCCTGTGGGGCCTGCCCGGGGTCAAGACCCACCTCGTCGCCTTCGACACCGAGGTGGTGGACCTGACGGCCGACGTCACCGATCCGGTGGAGGTGCTGCTCAAGGTGCAGCTCGGCGGCGGCACCGACATCGCGCGGGCGGTGGCGTACGGCGCCGGGCTCATCGAGAACCCACGGCGGGCGGTCCTGGTGCTCATCACCGACTTCTTCGAGAACGGCAGCCCGGCCCCCCTGGTCCGCTCAGTAGCGCGCCTGGTGGAGCAGGGCACCCGCGTGGTGGGCCTGGCCGCGCTCGACGAGGAGGCCAATCGCGCCTACGACCGGGACGTCGCCCAGTCCCTGGCCGATGTCGGCGCCCACGTCGGTGCGATGACCCCGGGCCAGCTCGCCACCTTCCTCGCGGAGTGCCTGGCCCGATGACGTCCTCCCCTGGTCAGATCTCCTCGGCGACCCGGCCCGGCGCGGCCCAGCCTGGCGCGGCCCGGCCCGATCTGCTCGCGCTGACCGAGGATGCGCTCGCCGCGCTGGCCAACCGCGGCCTGGTGAAGCGGGCGGTCAAGGAGCTCGAGGCGGGCCAGGGACCATCGGTGAGCATCGCCGCCGACGGGACCGTGTCCGGGGTGCATCCGGACGGTACGACCAGCAGGCTGCCCGTCGGTGCCGGCCTCGCGGCGGCGATGTGCAGCTGCCCGGCGACGGGCGTGTGCCGGCACCTGGTGGCGACCGTGCTGGCGTACCAGCGCCAGGCCGGGACCGATCAGTCCACAGTGGAAGTGTGGTCGCCGGCGGAGTTCACCGACGCGGAGCTGTCGGCGCTGCTCGGCGCGCGTCTCTGGGCCGCCGCCGGCCGCACCCGCCGGGCCGGCTACCCGGCGGTCGTGCACCGCGCGACGCCGCAACGGCCCGAGCCGAGCGTCGAGCTGCCCACCTGCACGGTCCGGTTCCTCGTGCCGCACGACCTGAGCTACGCCCGCACCGATGCGGCCGCTGGTAGCGCGCAGGAGGCGATCGCGCTGGCCGTGTGGGCGTTCCGGGTCGCCGACGAGCTCTTCCCCGACGCCCCCGACTGTGAGGTCTCCGTCGGTGGATCGGGCGCCGTCGCCACCGACGGTTTGGAGGCGGCGGTGGCGCTCGTCGCGGACGTGCTGAGAGAGGGCTTTGTCCACCTGGGACCGACGTACGCCGCCACGCTGGCCAGCGTCGCGCGCGACCTCGACCACCGGGGGCTGCGCTGGCCCCAGCTCGCGGTGCTCGACCTGGCCGAGCAGCTCTCGGCCTACCAACGCCGGGCCGCGCACCACCGCCCCGAGCGGGTCGCCGACCTGCTGGCCGAGATCGTGGCGCGGTACCGCTGCGCGGTCACCACCTCGGGTTTGCTCGCGCGGGTGCTGGGCACCGAGGAGCCCGCTGAGACGCCCCTGCGGCGGGTCCGTCTCACCGGCCTGGGCTGCCGGGTGACGGGCACCGACAATGAGCGAAGCGGCGATGAGCGACGTGTCGATATCTACCTGGCCGCGCATGACACCGGGCAGGTGCTGGTGCTGCGCCGCGACTGGCCGGTGACGGCCACCGGGGCCGAGCTCGCGTCGCGGCGGGTCGGCAGCGCCACGGTGCAGGCGTTCGCCCGCGGCAGCGTCGTCACCGAGTCGGCCCGGCGCAGCGCCAACCGGATGCTGCGGCTGGCCGCCGATACGGTGGGCCGCACCACCGTGACGCCCTCGGGCGGGAACTGGGACACCCTGCCGCCGAGCCTGCTGGTACGCGACCTCGCCGCCGCGGCCCGCGAACTCGCCGACGCGCCCCCGCGCATGATCCGCCCCCGCGTCGAGGCGGAGTCGGTGCGCGCGGTCGTCATCGACCGGGTGGAGTCGATCGGCTACCAGCCGGGGGACCAACGGCTGGACGCGGTCATCACCGACCCGCTGGGCGGCCGGGCCGTGGTGAGCCTGCACCACGATTCAGTCACGCCCGGCGCCCTTGACGCACTGGCCGAAGGCCTCGCCGCCGGACCGCGGTTCCTCAGCGGGGCGCTGCGGCGCAGCCAGGGTCAGCTCATCATCGAGCCGTTCGCGCTGGTCGTCGGTTCCACGGTGGTGGTGCCGTCCCTCGCCCCCGGCGACGGCTCCACGGCTTTGGCGATGGGTGAGACGGTGGTGACCGACCCACTGGCGGCCGCTCTGGACGAGGGTCTCGCGCTGCTCGCCGAGCTGGCCCACCGGGGCCTGCGGCACGCGCCCGTGAGCATCGACGAGCGCCTGCACCGGGCCGCCGACGGCCTGCACCGGGTCGGCCTGGCCCGGTGCGCCGAGGCGGTGCAAGACCTCGCGACCGCGCTCGCCGCGCAGCGGGTGGCGGGTCCGGCGACGGGTTCCGCTGACGGGGACGGCCGTACCGTCGACGGGGAGGGTCGCACCGCCGGGGAGGTTCGCAGCGCGGTCGATGCCTGGATCGACGCGCAGATCCGGCTGTCCGTCACCCGGGACCTGCGCTGACCTGCCCGAATAGCAGGTCATGCTGTGGTATTGCGGGCGCTCGGGCATACACTGCTTACCGTGAAAGGCGCGCAGAAGAACCGTCCGGTCGTCATTCACGCCAATGTGGACGAACCCCTGGGGCCGGACGACTACTTCGCCGACGACGTGCTGGACCCCTCCGGCCAGCCCGTCGAGGAGAAGACCGAGGTTCCCCCGGTCTCGACCCGGCCGTGTGCCTACTGTGGACGGCCGGTGCCGCAGCGGGCCTCGGCCGGGCGGCCGTTCCGCTACTGCCGCGACAACGACAACGCGTGCCTGCGCGCGGCCCGCGCCGCCCGCCTGCGCCTGCGCAACCGACCGGGCCTGGCCGGCCAGGTGGCCCAGGCGTTCGAGGTGGTCGAGCGCCTCGACAAGGCGGTGGAGACCCTGAGCGAGGCGCTGCACACCGAGCTCTCCCCCGACGGGGTGCAGCGGCAGATCGACGCCGTGAAGGCCCAGGCCGCGGGCGAGGTGGCGGCGGCCCAGCTGGAACGGGACGAGGCGCGCCAGGAGGCCGACCGGTGGCGGGACGAGGCGGCCCGGTTGCGCACCGAGCTGCAGCGGCTGCGCGCCGAGAGCGCCGCGCAGGTCGAGGCGGCCCAGGCCGAGGTGGCGCAGGCCCGGACCTGGGCGGAGGAGACGGTCGCGGCCGCCCAGGCCCAGGTCGAGGAGGCCCAGGCCGCCGCCCGGGCGGCGGAGCAGTCCACTGTGGAGGCCATGGAGAAGGTGGCCGCGCTGACCGCCGAGCGGGATGAGGCCCGGCACGCCCACGCGGCGGCGCAGGCGCTGCACGGCGCGGCCGTTCGGGAGCGCGATGCCGCCCGGGCCGAGCTGGTCGAGGCGGTACGGGCCCGCGACGCGGCGGTGGCCGAGAAGGACCAGGCCGTCCGCGAGCGCGACGCCGCGCTGGCCCAGGTGCAGGCCGCCCAGGACGCGGCGCGGGCGGTGCAGGCCGAGCAGGACCAGGCTCGTCAGGAGTTCGAGGCGACGTTGGCCGCGGCCCGCGAGGAGCTGGCCGCCCTGCGCCAGCGACTGGACACAGTGGAGCGTGAGGCGGCGGCGCGGGTGGCGGCGCTGGCGGCCGAGCGGGACGCCGCCCGGCGGGACGCCGAGGCGGCCCGTCACGAGGCCGAGGCGGCGCGGAGCGAAGCGGCCGCGGCGCGCCGGGAGGCCGAGGCCGCGCGGGAGCAGGCCCGCGCCGACGCGGTCGCGGCCCAGGCGCACGCCGCCCAGCTCGCCGAGCAGGTCGGTCAGCTCGCCGCCCTCGTCCGCCAGCTCACCCCGACCACGCGCTGACACCCGCTGGTCGGGCGGCCGGCCGGGCCGTCCGTCGTATGGCCATGTCTGATCCGTCACCGTGATCGTTCCGTGATCCCGGCCGGTCCGGAATCTTTCCCCGGACGCCGGTAACCGGAGGGCGGCCGTAGCGTGTCTCGCTTGTGAGCCCACCCTCCACCGACGACTTCAGCGAGCTGTACCGCGTTCACGGCGGGCGGCTGGTCGTGCAGCTGTACGCCTACACGCGGGACCTCTCGCTGGCCGAGGACCTCGTGCACGAGGCGTTCTGCCGGGCGCTGGACCGCTGGGCGAGGGTGCGCCGCTACGACGATCCCGTGGGCTGGGTGCGTCGGGTGGCCTGGAATCTCGCGGCCAGCAACTGGCGACGGGCCCGACGCGACCGGGACCAGGCCCCCACGTCGTGACCGAACCGGAACCCGGCCCCAGCCCGGACCGAATCGTGCTGATGCAGGCGCTGGCCACCCTCCCGCTCCCCCTGCGTCGCGCGGTGATCATGTACTACCTCGGCGACATGTCGGTGGCCGAGATCGCCGCCCTCGAGGGCACCACCGTCAACGCCATCAAGCAGCGACTCCACCGGGGCCGGGCCGCCCTGGCCGAGCACCTGGTCGAGCCTCGCCCGGAGGTGGGCAATGCCTGAGCCGCACGACCGCCTGTCGACCGCCTTCACGGAGTTCGCGATGTCCGTCCTGCCCGACGTCCGGCTTCCCGGACCCGAGGCGGCCCACGTCACCGTCCGTCGGCGTCGTCGCCGCCGGCTGGCGCTGGTGGCCGCCAGCGTCGCCGTGGTGATCCTGGCCCCGGCGTCCGCCTACACCCTGCTTCGCCCATTGGGCAACACCCCTCCCGACGTCGGCACCACCCCACCGACGGCGTCGCCGACCCTCACCCCGTCGCCCACCGTCACGCCGTCGGTCGGACCGTCCCCGTCGTCCGCCCCGCCGCCGGCCGGGCTCCGCATCATCACCGACGGCCTCGTCGGCCCACCGACGCCGTTGGACGACGCGCGGCTGCCCCTGCCACCGTTCGGGGAGTTCGACGAGGGCTGCCCGCAGGGCGAGACCCAGTACACCGACGGCGTCTGGGAAGGGCCATTGGTCGGCGCAGATCCCTACCGCGTGCGGTCCTGGATCGGCAGCGTGGCGACGGGAGACGTGAACCAGGACGGGCTCGTCGACTGGGTCGCCAGCGTCCGGTGCCGGTTCGGCCCGATGCCGGGCGCGGACGCCCAGCAGATCGTGGCGTTCACCCGGCGCGCGGCCGGCCCGTACGAGCTGGTCGGGCGAGTGCTGCTCACCGACCGCTCCTACTCCGCCTGGCCGACGGTGACCGCGGACGGCACCGTCCGGCTGGCGGTCCACGGCCCGTATGAAGGGGGGTCGCTGCAGGGAGAGTGGCGCTCCTTCCGGTGGGACGGATTGGGCTTCGTGCCGACCGGCGCACCGGAGGCCATCCCGGCCCCCGAGCCCACCGACCTGGTCCTGACCGTGTCGCCCACGACGATATCGGGCTCGACCGCCACGCTCACCGTGACAGTCCACAATAGAGCGACGACGGCGAGCGACTTCCTCAGCGTCCGCGTCGAGCTCGTTGGCGGGGCCGAGTGGTCGCTCCGGCTGGAGGGCAGCTCGGTGGACCTCCAACCGACGCGGAGCTACTACTCCTGCGACGTCAACTGCTCCTGGGATCTGCCGGTCGAACCGGTGCCGCCGGGCCAGACCGCCGTCGGACGGTTCACGGTCACGGGTCCGAGTTCCGCATGGCCGAGGTCCTGAACATCAGCGTGGTCGGCATCGTCGCCGGCCTCGAGCAGGCCAACGCCACCACGGAGAACTACGTTCGTGTTCCCATCGATGCTGAGTGATCGGACGGGGTTCCCTCGCCGAGCGGAGCGGCTCGCCGTCGGCGTCCGCCCGCGCCCAGCGACCGGCGCTGACCCCGGTTTGCGACCGGCCGTCGCCGCGTCCTCGCCGTGCTCCGGAGGGCCGAGGCCGCAACGCCCGGCCGCTTTCGCCCGGGCCGCGGGGCCGCTTCGCCCACAGATCCCCGGGATGGTCACCCTCGCCCGGCGAACGGGCACCCGCGGAAAACTCAGCGCTCGCTGATGCAGGAAGCTCGCCGACCCGGGAAACCGGCGCCGGTGTCGCGGGCGACGGGGCGCCCGCCGGCGGGGCTCGCGGCCCACGATCAGGTGGGATTTCCCGTGCCCCCGGGACCCGACACCCGCTCGCCCGGGAAAGATGATCGTGGCCAACGCCTTGGGTGGGCTCGTCTGCTCGCTACATTGGTAAGGAGTCGTGTGCGTCACGTGGCGGTGAGTGGGAATCGTCCCGCACCCCGGTTCGTTGCACACACCGACCACCGTCCCCGTGGACGCCCCGACCCCACGACACCGCGACCCTGGAGGAACTGCCGAACATGGCCGAGCGCATGCTGCGCGGAAGTCGTCTCGGAGCTGTGAGCTACGAGTCCGACCGCAACACCGAGCTGGCGCCTCGACAGATTCGCGAATACGTGTGCCCGCGCGGTCACAAGCTCGAGGTGCCGTTCGCCGTCGACGCCGAGGTGCCGAGCACCTGGGAGTGCAAGTTCGACGGCACCATGGCGCGCCTGGTCGACGGCAGCGAGCCGGAGCAGAAGAAGACCAAGCCGCCGCGCACGCACTGGGACATGCTGCTCGAGCGCCGGACGATCGCGGAGCTCGACGAGATCCTCAACGAGCGCCTCGCCGAGCTGCGGGCCCGCCGGGGCGAAACGTCTGACGGCGCGGCATCCTCCACGAAGACTCCGTGACGACGAAGACTCCGTGACGACGAGGATTCTGTGACGACCCCGACCGGGCCGACTCTCGAAGGCCCGGACGGGCCGTACCCTCCGTGAAGGCCCCGCCCGACGGTCACCGTCGGCCCGGGGCCTTTGGCATGCCTACGGGGCCGCGGTCACCCGCCCGCGCGGTCACCGAGCGAACCGCCGACGGCGTGCTTCGCGGGGCGGCGAGGCTGTCGACCGCCTGGTCAGGCTTCCGACCGGTCAGGCTCTTCCGAGAAGGTCACCTCGGGCCGCCCCGACCGTGAGCGTCAGCGGGGGTCGATGATCTCGCCCTCGATGGGCTCGCCAACCGGCCCCGCGTCCGGCCCGGCCGGCTGGCGGGGCGGGGTCGCCCCGGCGGGTGGCGGGGTCGGTCGCGGGGTGCCGGTGCGTACCCGGACCGTCCGGGGCCCGAACAGCGAGGTCGCCGCCGCGGGCGTGAGGCGCCGGGCCAGCGCCGACTCCGCCCACCGGGCGGCGAGCCGACGCGTGGGCGGGGCGACGAGCAGCGCGCCGACCAGGTCGCCGACGAACCCCGGCAGCACCATGAGCACGCCGCCGGCCAGCACGAGCAGCCCCTCGGTGGCGCTGGGGCCGGGCGGGCGCCCCTGGATCAGCGAGTCCCGGAAGGACCGCCACGACTTGGCCCCCTCCCGGCGCAGCAGCCACACGCCCAACACCGAGGTCGCGATCATGAGCAGGACGGTCAGCCCCGGCCCGAGCCACCGGGCGACCGCCAGGAAGACGAGCAGCTCGACAAGCCCCGCGATCAGCCCGCCGAGGAAGCCGGACAGCAGTCGGCGCGGGCGGTTGTTCGGCGAGCCGAGGGGGTGCCCGTACGGCCCCGGGGGGAACGGCGACGTCGGTGACCGTCCCGATGAGGTGAACGTGTACGTCATGATCGGCGCAGCCAATCGCGGACCGCCCGCGCGCGCGCGAGCACACCCCAGACGGTGACCCGCCAGAGGGCTTCCCGCACGATCGCCGAGCTCATCTTGCTGTTGCCGCGCTCCCGCTCCACGAAGGTGATCGGCACCTCCACGATGCGGTGGTTCTGGCGGTAGGCCCGCCAGACGAGGTCGACCTGGAAGCAGTAGCCCTGCGAGGCGACGTCGCCGAGGTCCATGGCGTCCAGGGCCTTCATCCGGTAGGCCCGGTAGCCCCCGGTGGCGTCCTTGAACGGCATGCGCAGGGCCAGCCGGGTGTAGAGGTTGCCGGTGCGGGAGATCAGGTGGCGGGAGAGCGGCCAGTTGAGCACCTTGCCGCCCGGCACCCAGCGGGAGCCGAGCACCACGTCGGCGTCGACGAGGGCGTCGAGCAGCTTGGGCAGCTCCTCCGGGGCGTGCGACCCGTCGGCGTCCATCTCCACCACGACGTCGTAGCCCGCGTCGCGGGCCCAGGCGAAGCCGGCCAGGTAGGCGGCCCCCAGGCCCTCCTTGCCCGCCCGGTGCAGGACGTGAATCTGCGGGTCGGCCGCCGCGAGCTCGTCGGCGATGGCCCCCGTGCCGTCCGGGCTGTTGTCGTCCGCGATGAGGACGTCCACCTCGGGAACCGCGCGCCGGACCCGCCCCACAATCGTCCGGATGTTGTCGGCCTCGTTGTAGGTCGGAATGATCACCAACACGCGTCCGACGCCGGGGTACCCCTCGTTCACTCGTCAGCCTCTCGCCTCGTCACCGTCGTCTCACCGCCGACCAGGGCGTCACCTGGCCGCGGTACCGGCCGCCCGGTCGACCCATCCGCCGACGGCGTCGGTGGCGTCGACGGGTCGTCGGGTGACCCCGTGACATCGGTCGCGTCCACCGCGCCCGGCTCACGTCCGGGCCCCGGGCCGACCGTGTCGTCATTCAAGGTTCTCACATTCGCTCGCCGCCGGACGGCGAGCGCCAGCACGACCAGCGCCACCGCACCGGCCGCCAGGACCACTTCGGGCACCACACCTACCCTGGTCGCCATCGTACGGCCGGTGGAGAGCGGAATCGTCCGTTCGATCACCGCCTGGGTGAAGAACTCGGTCGCGTCGTCTACCCGACCGTGCCGGTCCACGAACGCGGAGACGCCCACGGTCGAGGCCATGAGCGCCTCCCGGCCGTGCTCGACCGCGCGCAGCCGGACCATGGCCAGCTGCTGGCGCGCTTCCGCCTCGTCGAAGGTGGCGTTGTTGGTCTGCACCACGAGGATCTCGGCCCCGCCGGTGACGGCGTCCCGCACCACCTCGTCGTAGGCGACCTCGAAGCAGATCACGTCGCCGATCGTGGCCGGGCCCATGGTCAGCACGCCGGGCACCTCGCCGGCCACGAAGTCGCGCCGGACCAGGTCCACCTGCTCGGTGATGTACTTCCGGATGAACGAGCGCATGGGCACGTACTCGGCGAACGGCACCGGGTGCCGCTTCACGTACGTCTGGGTGGGGCCGAGCTCGGGGTCCCAGACGATGCCGACGTTGCGGACCTTGGTGGGGTCGTCGTCGTCCTGCAGCCCGCCGACCAGGATGGGCGCCCCGATGGCCCGGGCCGCCTCCGAGATCCGGGCGGCGGCGTCCTGGTAGCGGAACGGGTCGATGTCGCTGGAGTTCTCCGGCCAGACCACGAAGTCCGGCCGCGGGGTCTGCCCGGCCGCGACCCGGGCGGCCAGCTCGAGGGTCGCGTTGACGTGGTTGTCCAGCACCGCCCGCCGCTGCGCGTTGAAGTCGAGCCCGAGGCGGGGCACGTTGCCCTGCACCACCGCCACCCGGACGGTCGGCGTCCCCGATGCGGGTTGCGGGTCACCCCACAGCAGCGGGGCCGGCGCCCCGACGGCGAGGAGGGCCAAACCCAACGCGGCCGCCGCCCTCCGGATGGGCGCGCGTCGCCCGGGGTCGGGCTGGGCGGTGGACGTCACGGCCCGTACGGTCACCGGCAGTACGGTCACGGGCCGGCCGTCGAGCACCGACCGGACGGCCAGCGCGATCAGCCCGCCGACCAGCCCCACGGCCGCCGTGACCAGCGGGGCGCCGCCGAGCGCGGCGAGCCCGAGCAGCGGCGAGTCGCCCTGGCTGAACGCGAGCCGGCCCCACGGGAAGCCGCCGAACGGGATGCGATCGCGCAGCGCCTCCTGGAGCACCCAGAGCGTGGCGGTGGCGGCGGGCCAGGCCCAGCGCCACCGGTCGACCACGGGGCTCACCACGGCGCTCAGCCCGCCGAGCAGCGCGAAGAACACGGACTCACCGGCGGGCAGCCAGAGCCACACCGATCCGACGACGATGCCCGCCCAGGACAGCAGCGGCAGGAGCAGGCTCAGTCCGGCGACCAGGCCGAGGCCGGCGCCGGCCCAGAACCCCCGGCGGTGGGTCGCCAGGGCGAGCAGCGCCACGCCGATCGGCGCCAGCCACCACAGGTCGTACGGCGGGAACGCCACCAGCAGGGCCAACCCCGCCCCGGCCGCCACCGCGGTGCGCGCGACGGCGGGCCCGATGCGCGTACGGCCAGGAAGGACGCCGCGCGGCGCTTCGTGCCGTGGCAGGGCGTCCTTCCGGCCATCGGGCCTGACGTCGGCGGCCGCCGGCCGGGCGAGAAGGTCCACCCCGCCATCGTGCCCGACCCGGGGTCGGGGAACGAACCGGGTTGGCGGAACTCTCAGCAAGCTCTGAGCACCCCCGACGACTGCCCGGACCGCTTCCGACGCGGCCGTAACTCCAGGCCCACGATCGAGGCGATCGGCACTCCCGCAGGGGTCGGTCGGGCCACGATCGGAACCCGCGCCACCCGAGCCGGTACCGCCGGCGACTCGGCCTCACCGGGCCGCCGGTCCCCGACCAGCGAGGCCGACCCGCCCCGGCGAGGTCGTCATATCCACAATCTCGAAGCCAGCGATGCCCGTGACGGTGGTGGAGCGTCGCGGCCGCCTGGTGCCGAAGCGACGGCTGAGGCGCACACGGCACCGCACGAACGCGCGGGACGGACACTGCGCTGAGCCCACGAGGGACATGGTGGGCGTCCGGCCGGGGCGGCTGTCGGACAGGGCGTGCGCGTGGTGCCGACGGCGGCGCCGAAAGGCGAACGGACGCTCCGCGTCCGAACGAGCAACGCGGGGCGCGGCCTCGTCGCCGCGCCCCGCCCCCCAGGCCCCTCCTGGCCGGCGGCAAGGTGCGCTGGTCGCGGCCTTCGGACCGGCCCCGAACGAGCTGGCTGCCCGCCCGCGGGTCGTTGTCTACTGGCCGCACCGCGCTCCTTGCCTCGTGGCCCTGCGGATCGTGGTGTCCGCCGTCCGCACGGTCGCGGCGGCGGCGGGTCGCAGGTCCACGCCGCGAGGCGGCGGCCGGTTCGCGCCCGGTCGCCCGCACCCACCCACTGGTCCTGGCGACGCCGCCCGGGGCTTCGCCCCCGACGACGCATGGCCAGCAGCTGTTGCGCCTGGGCGTCCGACGGCCGCCCCACGGGAAGGACCACATGACCGTACGTTGTGGCCCGGGCCTCCTGTCAACGACCGTGGGGACAGAATCCTCGGGCGTGTCGGGCGTGTCGCCCGGCGTGTCTGGACCAGTCGGGCACTTATCGATCAGATCCGATGCGCGTCGGCGTACAAGGTGGTGAGCAACGTCACGGCGGCCGCCGGGTAGGTCCCGGCGAGCAGACCGGCCGGCGCGAGGACGTACGATGCATCGACAACTATCTGCGCCGCCTCCGGCGGGGCCCAGCCGCCGGCATGGTCGGTGAGCACCGCGCGCAGCACCCGCTTTCCGGCCCCGGGAATGTGACGCAGTACACCGCCGGAGCCCACCACCAGCCGGACCCGGCGCAGGTCGCGGCCGCGGGCGTGCCGTCGCACCGCCACCGTCGCGGCGAGCTCGGCGAGGCGGACGTCGATCGCCTGTTCCTCCGGGTCGACCGCGGTCATGGTCGGCTCGGCCGCGCGTCGCTGGGCCGCCGCGAGAAGCGGCTCGAGCTCGGTCTCGGCGAGCAGCCGCTCCCGCCGGGCCGCGTCGACGATGCCGGGCGCACTGGCCCGGACACCCAGATCCCCCTCAACCGTCCGACCGTGCCAGGCGGTGCCGGACACGTCGTCCGACCGCGGTGAGCCGTCGGGCGGATCGATCGCCGAGTAGACATCCGTCGTCGCGCCGCCCACGTCAACCACGAGCACGTCGCCGCCGACGACCGTGGCGAGCCGGGTCACCGCGGCGAGCACGACGTCCGGCGTCGGACCGCGGACCAGCGAGGCGAACCGGCGGCCCCGCGACAGGTGCTTACCGCCGATCACGTGGCGCAGGAACACGTCACGGATCACGGCGCGGGCCGGCTCGGGGTTGAGCTCGCCGATGCGGGGCAGCACGTTCGCGGCCCCGACCGCGCGGGGACCGAGCCGGGCGAGGGCGTCGTCCCGGACGTCGGCGTTACCGGCCACCACGATCGGCGCGCGCAACCCCCTCGACCGCGCCAGGGCGGCCACGTTGTGGCGCAGGACCTCCTCGTCACCACCGTCGGTGCCGCCGACCAGCAGGATCACGTCGGGCCGCTGCTCGGCCAGCGCGGCGACGGCCGCCCGGTCGAGGCGACCGGCGGTCGCGTGCACGACCCGCGCCCCGGCCGAGAGCGCCACCTTGTGCCCGGCCGCCACCGTGACGAGCTCCTCGTTGCCGACGACGGCCAGGCGCAGGCCGCCGCCCGCCGAGGAGCAGACGTCCACTCTGGATGGTGCCACCCCGAGGTCGGCGATCGCCGCGTCGAGGCCGTGCAGCACGTCGGTGTCCACTGTGGTCGGACGCTCGGCCGTGCCGAGGAGGGCTCCGGTGGTCAGGTCGACCGCGGCCACCTTCGTGAAGGTCGAGCCGACGTCGGCGGCCACGGCCACCGCCGACGTCGTCATGTGCGGCGGACGACCACGGTCCCGGTCGCCGTCACGGCCACGATCGGCGGGTCGAGCACCTCGGCCGCCGACGCGGCGAGGTCGGGCCGCCCGCGGCAGACGACGGTGCACACGAAGTCGATGACCCGGCTGCGGTTGCCCACCCGGGCCAGGGTGCCGGTCACCTCGATGACGTCGCCGGCCCGGACGGGTGCGACGAACTGGACGTCCGAATAGGACGCGAACAGCCCTTCGTCCCCGTCGTGCTGGATGCACAGGTCGGTGGCGACGTCCCCGAAGAGGCCGAGCACGTACGCCCCGTCGACCAGGTTGCCCGCGTAGTGCGCATGGCTGTAGGGGACGTACCGCCGGTGGGTCACGGACAGCCCCACCCCGCGGCTCTCGGTCCCGGCACTGGCCACGGTCCCGTCGCTGGTCACGGTCCCGTCACTGGTCTGGGTCACGGCGCCGCCTTTCGTTGTCGGAGGGCATGGACGAGGTAGCTCGCCACCTCGCGGGGAGTGGTGCCCCGGCCGAAGATCCGGTCCACGCCGAGGTCGGCCGCGGCGCGTTCGTCGAAGCGCGGGCCCCCGACGACCAGCAGCGGCCGCCGCTGCGGCGGAAACGCCTCCCGGAACGCGGCCGACATGGCCCGGACGTTGTGCAGGTGCGCGTCCTTCTGGGTCACCACCTGGCTCACCAGCACGGCGTCGGCCTTCGCCTGGCGGGCCGCCTCGACCAGGTCCGGGATGCTCACCTGCGCCCCGAGGTTGCGCACCGCGATCTCCCGGTAGGACTCCAGCCCCTTCTCGCCCGCGATGCCCTTGAGGTTGCAGATCGCGTCGATGCCCACGGTGTGCGCGTCGGTGCCGATGCAGGCGCCCACGACCGACAGGCGTCGCCGCAGCAGCGTGCGGATCGCGGCGTTGACCTCCTTCGGCGTGAGCAGCGGGAAGTCGCGCTCCACCACCTCGACCCGGGACAGGTCGACCAGGTGGTTGACCCGGCCGTACACCACGAAGAAGGTGAACGAATCACCAATGCCCTTGGCGTGCACGACCGTGGCCGGGTCCAGGCCCATCTTCGCGGCCAGCTGCAGGGCCGCCCCCTCGGCCAGCTTGCCGTACGGCACGGGCAACGTGAAGCTCAGCTGCACCATCCCGTCGCCGGTGGTGTCCCCGTACGGCCGCACGATCGTCGCGTGGTCACTCATCGCGGGCCTCGAGCAGGTCGATGGCGGGGTTGTCGTAGTCGGCCTCCTTGGCGGCGACGCCCTCCAGGCCCCGGCCCCCGTCGGCCGGGCGGCGCATGATGCCGAAGGTGCCCTCGCCGATCGCGGTGAGCAGTCCCACGTCGACGATCCGCTCCAGCAACGCGACCGCCTCGGTGAGCACCTGGTGGGCCCGGCGCTGGATGAACCCGCCGGGCGCCGGCACGAAGTCCTCGTGCAGGTTCGCCGCGGCGTTCAGCACGTACTTCACGTTCTGCAGGGCGATGTCCCGGTCGGAGAGCCAGGGGGTGGCGATCGCCTCGGTCATCATGCCGACCAGCAGGATGCTCTGCCCGGTCATCACCCCGGCCAGGTTGAAGAAGCCGTCGAGCAGGTTGCCCCGGAAGATGTCACCGGTCATGTGCTTGGTCGGCGGCATCCACTTCAACGGGGCGTCCGGGAACAGCTCCCGGGCCAGCAGCGCGTGCGCGAGCTCCAGCCGGAACGACTCCGGCAGGTCCGGGTTGATCTCGAAGGCGTGGCCGAGGCCGAGCTGCCAGTCGGCCAGGCCCGCCTCGTGGGCGAAGTACTCGTTGAGCAGCTGGGACACGGTCACCGTGTGGGCCGCCTCGACCGCGTCCGCCGTGGTCAGGTAGTTGTCCTCGCCCGTGTTGATGATGATGCCGGCCCGGGCGTGCACCTGGCGGGCGAAGCGCTGGTCGACGAAGGTCCGGATCGGGTTGATGTCGCGGAACAGGATGCCGTACATGCTGTCGTTGAGCATCATGTCCAGCCGCTCCAGCCCGGCCAGCACCGCCATCTCCGGCATGCACAGCCCGCTGGCGTAGTTGGTGAGCCGGATGTAGCGGCCAAGCTCCCGCGACGTCTCGTCCAGCGCCGCCCGCATGAGGCGGAAGTTCTCCTGCGTGGCGTACGTGCCGGCGTACCCCTCCCGGGTGGCGCCCTCGGGCACGTAGTCCAATAGGGACTGTCCGGTCGACCGGATCACCGCGATGATGTCGGCGCCCGCCTTCGCCGCGGCCTGCGCCTGCGGGATGTCCTCGTAGATGTCGCCGGTGGCCACGATCAGGTAGATCCACGGGCGTTGCGGCGGGTCGCCGCACCGGCGGATGAGCCGTTCCCGCTCGCGCCGACGCTGGTCGATGCGACGCAGGCCGGCGGCCACGGCCCGGCGGGCGGCCGCGGCGGCGGCCTGCCGGGCCCGTCCCGTGGGGACGGTGAACCGGACGGACCCGGCCGCCGCCTTCTGGGCCAGCAGGGTCGGGTCGGTGACCCCGTGCTCGGCCATCGCGTGCCAGACGGGCAGCGCGACGCCGTGACCCAGCCCCACGTCGGCGACGACCGCGTCGACCAGGCGGTTCACCCACGGGGTGCCGTCCGGGTCGGCCCCGGTGACCCCGGCCAGGCGCAGCGTGGCCCGCTCCACCGAGACCGTCGTGTGGCGCCGGGCCAGCTCGACCACCGGCGCGCCGGCCTGCGCAGCGAGCGCCCGGGCCCGGGCCACGAGCGCGGGGTCGAGGTCGAGCTTGCCCCGCCGGGCCCGGGCCGCGCGCTCCGGGCCGGCGCGGTCGCTCCGCTCGCCGGCGCGGGGCTTCGGGCTGAGCGCACTCCTCGGCGTGGCGCGGGAGGTGGGGCTCGGCGAGCCCGCGGCCGCGCGGGTGCGCGCCGGGGCCGGCGAGACGGAGGCGGCGCGGCGTCCGGTCATGAGGCCTCGTGGATGGTCGTGCCGCGCAGCACGGTGCGGCGGCAGGTGGGCAGGGGGTCGTCGAGATCCAAGGTGGGCAGTCCGTTCGCCGTCCGGCCGCCCTCGGGCAGGGACCACACGGCGAACGTGGCCGGGGCGCCCGGGGTCAGCAGGCCGTGGTCGTCCTGGTGCACGGCCCGCCAGCCCCCGCGGGTGTGGGCGGCGAACGCGGCCCGCACGCTCATCCGGTGCACCGGGTTGTGGTGCCAGACCGCCGCCCGGACACCGCCCCAGGGGTCGAGCGGCGTGACCGGCGAGTCCGAGCCGAAGGCGAGCGCCACCCCGACCCCGTGCATCGCCCCCATCGGGTTGGACTCCAGGGCGCGCTGCCGGCCGAGCCGGCGCACGTACATCTGCTGGTCGCCGCCCCAGAGCCGGTCGAAGGCGGGCTGCATGCTCGCCACCAGCCCGAGCTCCACCAGACCGGCGATCATCGCCTTGTCGGCGATCTCCACGTGCTCGATGCGGTGCCGGCCGGCGCGGATCCGGTCGACGCCGACCGCGGCCGCGGCGAGGCGGTAGCCGGCCAGCACGGTGCTGATCGCCTGGTCGCCGATCGCGTGGAAGCCGGCCTGCACGCCCTGCTGCACGCAGTCGATGACGTGCTCGGCGACCTGGTCAGCCGACAGGTAGCCGTGGCCCAGCGCGCCGGGCTCGTCACCGTCCTCATAGGGCTCCCGCAGGTGGGCCGTACGCGCCCCCAGCGCACCGTCGGCGAAGAGGTCCCCGCCGGCACCCATGGCCCCCAACCGCCGGGCCGTGGCCGCGCCCATCAGCTCGCCCCAGTAGCCGTAGACCTCGGGCAGTCCATTGTGGGCGCCGCCGAGGGCGAGCAGGTCGGCCAGGTCCGTCTCGCTGGAGGTGACCGGGCCGGCGCACTCGTGGATCGCCGCGATGCCCAGCGCGGCGGCGTGCCGCAACGCGGTCTCCTGCGCGGACCGGCGCTGGGCCGGGGTCAGCGAGCCGAGGGCGATGCTTCGGACCCGGTGGTGGGCGGCGCGGCGCACCCAGCCGGACGGGTCGTACCCGGGCTCGGTCGCCAGCTCCGGACCCGCGGCGGCGAGCAGGGCCGGGGAGCAGAGCGCGGAGTGCATCGATGCCTGCGAGAGCAGGGCCAGGCGGCCACCAGTGGCCCGGTCGAGCTCGTCGGTCGACGGCAGCCGCGGATCGTTCCAGGTGGACTCGTCCCAGCCGAAGCCGAGCACGACGGCGTCCGCCGGCAGGGTCCGGGCGTGGGCGGCCACGGCGTCGAGCAGCTCCTGCGCGGAGCGGACGGAGTGAAGGTCGAGGCCGGACAGGGTCAGGCCGGTGTTGGTGGCGTGCACGTGGGCATCGACGAACGCCGGGGTGACCAGGGCGCCGTCGAGGTCGACGACGGTGGTGGCCGCGGGAGCGTCCGCGTCCTCACCCACCCAGGCGATGCGCTCACCCTCGACGAGCAGGGCGGTAGCGCGGGGGTCGACCGGGCTGTAGACGGTCCCACCACGGAACAGGGTGCTCATGGTCTCATCCTGCCGGGTTCCCCGCCGCCGGGTCGTCCGGCCGGGGTGAGCCGTGGCCGCGCAGGCGGTGGTGGAACAGCGTCGCCAGCGCCGGCTCCTCCCGGACCAGCCGCAGGGCCAGCTCGGCGTGGCCGGGGACGAAGCCGTTGCCGATCAGCATGGTCACGTCGGCGGCGAGCCCCTCCGCCCCGAGGGCCGCGGCGGCGAACGAGGTCGCCATGCTGAAGAAGATCACGGTGCCGCCGGCCGTCGTGCTCAGGATCGCCCCGTGCTCGCACCCGGGCACGTCCACGCAGACCACGGTGACGTCGGCCGGGGCGCCGAGCGCCTTCGTCACGGCGTCGGCCAGCGCGACCGGGTCGCGGGCGTCGGCCAGGGCCACGTGGTCGGCGATCCCCGCCTCCCGCAGGCGGCGGGCCTCCTCCTCGACCGGGACGACGCCGACCGTACGGGCTCCGGCTCGCCGCGCCGCGACCAGCGCGAGCGACCCCGACTTGCCCGCCCCGCCGAGGACCGCGACCGTGCGCGCGTCCTCCGGCCGCTGCCGCACCACCCGGTCGACCAGGGCCGGCGCCCCGCAGACGTCGAGCACGGCCAGGGCCAGCGCGGGGTCGAGGTCGTCGGGCAGCTTGGCGGCGATGGACCGCGCGAAGAGGATCGCGTGCCCCCGCGCGGGAACCTGCTCGTCCCGACCGTCCCATCCGGACAGTCCGTCGGTGATCGCGAGCGGGGTCAGGGTCAGCGACACCAGCGTGGCGACCCGGTCGCCCACGGACAGGCCGAGCGGGGAGCGCGGCCCGACCGCGTCCACGGTCCCGATGAGCATGCCGCCCGAGCCGGTGACCGGGTTGTGCATCTTGCCCCGGGTCTCAATGATCTTCAACACCTCGGCCCGGATCGCGTCGCCGTCGCCGTCATGCTGCGTGACCAGCTGCCGGAAGCTCGCGGCGTCGAGATTGAGGCGCTCGACGGCGATGCGCACCTCGTCGGGGCCGATCTCGGGGCTGGGGTCGAGGCGCCAGGCGGCCTGCGGCAGCACCCCGGGCGGCTCCAGGACCCGGTGCAGGCCGATCGGCGACGTCTCGTTTCTCACGCGCTGCCCCCAGCTCAGGAAATCCTTCGGAAGTCTAGTTGGCTGGCCGTAGATTCTCCAGTACCGTGAGCGGCATGGGAAGGAGCCTGCCCGAGGCGCCCGCGACGCCGAGCCAGACGGGGGAGCCCTTGGCGCCGAGCCAGATGGGGACGCCTGCGGCGCGGAACCAGATGGGGACGCCCGCGGCGCGGAACCAGATGGGGGCGCCGGTGGCGCCGCGACCGGTGCCGCAGCCGTACGAGTACCGCCGCCGTGAGCTGGTGGAGCCGGACTGGACGCGCTTCCCCGGCTGGCGCACCGTGACCCGGGCCGAGTGGGAGTCGGCCCAGTGGCAGCGGGCCCACTGCGTCAAGAACATCGCCCAGCTGCGGGCCGTGCTCGGGGACCTGGTCGACGAGCGCTTCTACGAGGACCTCGCGGCCGACCAGCAGCGGTTCGCCACCATGTCGATGCTGGTGCCGCCGCAGATGCTCAACACGATGGTCCCGACGCGGGTGGACACCGACTCCTTCTACGCCGACCCGGTGCGGCGCTACATGATCCCGGTCGCCTCCGACCGGCGCACCGACTGGCCGTCGCACCCGTACGCCACGCGCGACTCGCTGCACGAGCACGACATGTGGGTGGCGGAGGGATTGACCCATCGGTACCCCACCAAGGTGCTGGCCGAGCTGCTGTCGACCTGCCCGCAGTACTGCGGCCACTGCACGCGCATGGACCTGGTCGGCAACTCCACCCCCACGGTGGAGAAGCTGCGCCTGTCGCTCAAGCCGGCCGACCGCTACGACGCCCACATCGCCTACCTGCAGGCGCACCCGGAGGTGCGGGACGTGGTCGTCTCGGGCGGGGACGTGGCGAACGTGCCGTGGCGGCACCTCGAGTCCTACCTGATGCGCCTGCTGTCGATCGAGACGGTCCGCGACATCCGGCTCGCCACCAAGGCGCTGGCCGCGCTGCCCCAGCACTGGCTGTCGCCCGAGGTCGTCGAGGGCCTGGAGCGGGTCGCCCGCACCGCCGCCCGCCGCGGGGTCAACCTCGCCATCCACACCCACATCAACCACGTGCAGTCGGTCACCCCGCTCGTCGCCCGGGCCGCGCAGACCGCCCTGGAGGTGGGGGTACGGGACGTCCGCAACCAGGGCGTGCTGCTGCGCGGCGTCAACGCCACGGCGGCGGACCTGCTCGACCTGTGCTTCGCGCTGCAGGGCGAGGCGAACATCCTGCCGTACTACTTCTACATGTGCGACATGATCCCCAACGCCGAGCACTGGCGGGTGTCGGTGGCGCACGCCCAGGAGCTGCAGCACGACATCATGGGCTACCTGCCGGGGTACGCCACGCCGCGAATCGTCTGCGACGTGCCGCTCGTCGGCAAGCGCTGGGTGCACATGGTCGCCGACTACGACCGCGAGCTCGGCATCTCCTACTGGACCAAGAACTACCGCACCTCGCTGGAGTCCAACCTGGACGACGCCGACGTGGAGAGCCGGCGGTACCCCTACTACGACCCGATCGACACGCTGCCACCGTCGGGCCAGGAGTGGTGGCGCAAGCGGGCCGCGATGTCAGGGGCGCCCGCTACCGTGCCGGCATGACTGTTGACTGGCAGCTGACGATCGACTGCGCATCCCCGGAGCGGCTGGTGCCGTTCTGGGCGGAGGCGCTGGGGTACGTGCCGGCCGACCCGCCGGAGGGGCACGCGTCGTGGCGGGACTACTACCTGTCCATCGGCGTGCCGGAGTCCGAGCTCGACTGCGGCGACTGCGCGGACCGCCTGGTCGACCCCACCGGCCGCGGGCCGTCGATCTGGTTCCAGGTCGTGCCGGAGGCCAAGTCGGTGAAGAACCGGCTGCACATCGACGTCAAGGTCGGCGGCGGGCGCTCGGTGCCGCTGGCGGAGCGACGCCGCCGGGTCGACGCCAAGGTCGCCGCGCTCGTCGCCGCCGGCGCGTCCATCATCCGGCCGGCCGACGGGCGCTACCCCGACCACTACGCGGTTCTTCTCGCCGACCCCGAAGGCAACGAGTTCTGCGTCGTCTAGCGATCCACAGTGGAGGCTGGCCAGCCGGGCGTCGTGCTCCCGCCGGTCAGTTGGGGGTGTAGGCGAGCAGTGCGCAGCCGTAGCTGCTCTGGCCGCAGGGGTTGGCGCTGGCGGCGGGCGGCTCGGGGACCTGGGTCTTGATGCTCAGGTCGGGGTTGAGCAGCGTCAGCGTGAACGTGTCGCCGTCGGTGGAGCGGACCAGGACCTCGCCGTTGGGCAAGAACAGCGCCGCCCAGACCTGGCCGGGCACCGGCAACGGAACCTCGTCGCCGGTCCGCGTATCGATCACCACGTCCGCGGCCAGGCTCCGACCGATGTCACCCCACGGCTCATCCCCGACCGCCTGATTCACCGCCATCAGCGAACCATCCGGCGACACGCTGTACACACCACAACCAAACCGCTGCTGCGGGTTCACCGCCGGATCAGGGTCACCGATCACCGGCACCATCCGCGCGTTGCGCCCATCCGCATCAGCAACCATCAGCTGACACGTGCCGGTCGTGTAACCCAGATGCTGCCCATCGGCCGACCACAACGGATGAATCCCCTGAATCTGCTCCGCCAGCGGCGTGAACTCCCCCGACGCGACATCGACCACCCCGTACGTGACCGAACCGTCACCACCAGCCGAGGGCCGAGCCACCAGCAACCGCCGCGAGTCCGGAGACCACGCCGGCTCATGACCTAAACCGACCACCCCCGACAACACCGACCGCGGCTGACCGCCATCCCGGTCAGTCACGATCAACTCCCCCGCGTCATCCACATACGCGATCTGCAAACCATCCGGCGACACCGCCGCATGCGGCGCCCGCACCACAAACTCCAAACCCGCCGGCGTCAACCGATACAAATCCGGAAACGAGTAGTAGTACAACCACCCCGACAACCCCACCACCGAACCACCCGACGGCGTCGGCACCACCGACGGCGACACCGACACCGACCCAGACGGAGACGGCGACGC
>Ga0310834_100650_pt1 | contig 32627 bp, 30 predicted proteins | sample SM_ome_2_FD_201314 | JGI IMG/M metagenome (GOLD analysis project Ga0310834, IMG submission 201314) | Sorghum-adapted microbial communities enriched on stacked mutant (SM) sorghum from Joint BioEnergy Institute, Emeryville, California... ...
ATCGGGGAGTATTCGGGCTTCGGCACCGACACGGTGGCCACCGGCAACGCCGGGGAGCACGCGCTCAGCCTGGAGCTGGGCCTGCGGCTGCGCCTGGCCGGCGGGTTCGCCATCGAGCCGCACGAGTACGTCGACCTGTTCGAGCAGTTCGGCGGGGTGCTCGACTCGCCGCACCCAGCGGTGATGGCCTCCGGCGTGCCGGTGCTGCAGATCGAGACCCGAAACCCGCACTTCCACGACAACAAGGGCGAGGAGCACGTCCAGGACATGCGCACGCAGGCGCTGAACGTGCTCTACCACTCGCCGGTGTGCCTGCCGCAGGTGCGCGAGGCGATCCTGGCCTTCCTGCGGTCGCAGGGCACGCTCGGGCCGGACGCCGAACCGCCCCGGGAGCGGATCTACCCGCCGGTCGGCCAGCTCGCCCTGGACCGGCTGTACGACGTGATGGTCACCGAGGCGCGCACGTTCCACCAGGTGGAGCGGCGGCTGCCGGTCGGGGTGCGCCGGGAGCCGGCGATACAGCGCCACCACGGGCCAGTGTCGGGCGCCGGAAGACCCAGTGCGTGACCCCGTCGACGTCCTCTTCACCGACCTCGACGGCACGCTCCTCGATCACTACACCTACCGGCCGGGCCCGGCGCTGCCGGCGCTGCGCCGGCTGCTGCGCGCGGGTGTGCTCGTCCTTCCGGCGACCGCCAAGACCCTGGCCGAGGTGCGTGAGATCGGCGCCGAGCTGGGCCTGGCGGACGGGGCGATCGTGGAGAACGGTGCCGCGGTCGCCCCGCCGGGCGGGCTGGCCGGGGAGCTGACCGTCCTCGGCACCCCGTACCAGGTGGTGCGGGAGGCGCTCGCGGGCGCAGCCGCGGATGCCGGCGTCCGGGTGCGGGGATACGGCGACATGACCGCCGAAGAGGTAGCCGCCGAAACCGGCCTGAGCCTGCCGGAGGCGGTGCGGGCCCGATCCCGGCAGTGGTCCGAGACGTTCCTGGTGACCGAGGGCGACCCGGCCGCGCTCGCCGCGGCCCTCCGGCGGCGCGGCCTGCGGACCGTGCGCGGCGCCCGGTTCCTGACCGCGATGGGCGACCACGACAAGGGCGAGGCGGCCCGGCTGGTGCTGCGGCGGCTGCGCCGGGACGGCCGCGCGGTGCGCAGCTGGGCGGTGGGTGACGCGGCCAACGACGCCGAGCTGCTCGCCGCCGTGGATCACCCGATGCTGGTCCGTGCCGGCCATGGCGGCTGGGCCGACCTGGACCTGCCCGGACTGGTCCGGCTGGACGGGGTCGGCCCGGCCGGCTGGGCGCTCATCCCGGAGCTGATGCTGCGCTGAGTAGCCGGGCCGTGTCGCGGGTCACGGTCGCACGGCGGGGTCCGGCACGGTTCGGTTACGTAGGATCGCCAAGGATTCACACGCACCCAGGCCCACCTGATCCGTGAGGTACCCATGACCTCTGTCGCCCAGCCGGTCGTCCTGCTGACCGAGGAGCTCGCGCCCGCCGCGATCGACGTGCTGGCCAGCGAGTTCGACGTGCGGCATGTGAACGGCACGGACCGGCCGGCGCTGCTCGCCGCGCTGGCCGACGCCGACGCGGTGATCGTGCGCAGCGCCACGCAGATCGATGCCGAGGCGATCGGCGCGGCGGGCCGGCTGAAGGTGATCGCCCGGGCCGGGGTCGGCCTGGACAACGTGGACGTGGCCGCGGCGACCGCCCGGGGCGTGATGGTGGTCAACGCGCCCACCTCCAACATCGTCTCCGCCGCCGAGCAGGCGGTGGCGCTGCTGCTCGCGGTGGCCCGGAACACGGCCAGCGCGTCCAGCGCGCTCAAGGCCGGGGAGTGGAAGCGGTCCAAGTACACCGGCGTGGAGATCCAGGGCAAGACGGTCGGCGTGATCGGCCTGGGCCGCATCGGCGTGCTGTTCGCGCAGCGGATGGCGGCCTTCGGGACCCGGCTGATCGCGTACGACCCGTACGTGCAGCCGGCCCGCGCGGCCCAGCTCGGGGTACGCCTGGTGGGGCTGGAGGAGCTGCTGCGGGAGAGCGACTTCATCTCCATCCACCTGCCCAAGACCCCGGAGACGGTGGGCCTGATCGGCGCCCGGGAGCTGGCCATCGTCAAGCCCGGGGTGCGCATCATCAACGCCGCCCGGGGTGGCCTCATCGACGAGCAGGCGCTCGCCGACGCGATCGCCGAGGGCCGGGTCGCCGGCGCCGGCATCGACGTGTACGCCAAGGAGCCGTGCACCGCGTCTCCGCTGTTCGCCTTCGACAACGTGGTGGCCACCCCGCACCTGGGCGCCTCCACCCACGAGGCGCAGGACAAGGCGGGCCTCGCCGTGGCCCGCAGCGTCAAGCTGGCGCTGCAGGGCGAGTTCGTGCCCGACGCGGTGAACGTGCAGGCCGGCGGCGTGGTCGCGGAGGACGTGCGTCCGCTGCTGCCGCTGGCCGAGAAGCTCGGCAAGGCGTTCACCGCGGTGGCCGGCGGGGTGGCCGCCAACGTCACCGTGGAGGTGCGCGGCCAGATCCTCGCCAACGACGTCTCCGTGCTCCGGCTCGCCGTGACCAAGGGCCTGTTCGCCCAGGTGGTCGAGGAGCAGGTGACCTACGTCAACGCGCCGCTGCTCGCCGCCGGCCGGGGAGTCGAGGTGGAGCTGGTCACCAACGGCGACTTCCCCGAGCTGGAGAACCTGGTCACGGTCCGCGGCGCGCTGCCGGACGGCCGCACGGTGAGCGTCTCCGGCACGGTGGTGGTCAGCGGTGCCCGGGAGACCCTCAAGCTGACCGAGGTGGACGGCTTCGACCTGGAGCTGAGCGCCGAGGGCATCCTGCTGTTCTTCCGGTACATCGACCGGCCCGGTGTGGTCGGCACGGTCGGCTCCATCCTCGGCGAGGCCGGGGTGAACATCGCGGCGATGCAGGTGGCCCGGCGGGAGGCCGGTGGCACGGCGCTGATGACGCTGACCGTGGACAACCCGGTGAACAGCGAACTGCTCTCGTCGGTCGCCACTGCCATCGGGGCGACCGCGGCCAGCGCCGTTGACCTGTCCGACCAGATTTAGCCGCCGGCCCGCCGGTCGCCCTTTCGGGCAAGTCCAGTGGTGCGCGCGGGCCGCGGGTCCGCGCGCGTATCCGGTGAGCTTCTCCCGAATGGTGGGACGGAACGGCCGGATGGCGGGACCGGGGCTTAACGTTTGCTCATGGCGCGGATCGCGGTGGTGGCCGGCGACGGGATCGGACCCGAGGTCGTCGCGGAGGCCCGCAAGGTACTGGACGCGGTGCTGCCCGGAGTCGAGCAGACCGAGTACGACCTGGGCGCGGCGCGGTACCACCGCACCGGCGAGGTGCTGCCGGAGAGCGTGCTGGCGGAGCTCGGCCAGCATGACGCGATCCTGCTCGGCGCGGTCGGCGACCCGTCCGTGCCGCCCGGCGTGCTCGAGCGCGGCCTGCTGCTGCGCCTGCGGTTCGCCTTCGACCAGTACGTGAACCTGCGCCCGGCCCGGCTGTGGCGCGGCACGGTCAGCCCGCTCGCCCAGGTGAAGCCCGGCGAGATCGACTTCCAGGTGGTCCGCGAGGGCACCGAGGGCCTGTACGCCGGTGCCGGCGGGACGCTGCACAAGGGGACCGCGGCCGAGGTCGCCACCGAGGAGAGCCTGAACACCCGGCACGGCGTCGAGCGGGTGATCCGCGACGCGTTCGCCCGGGCCGCCCGCCGCGAGCGCCGCCGGGTCACTTTGGTGCACAAGACCAACGTGCTGACGCACGCCGGCGACCTGTGGTCGCGCACCTTCGCCGAGGTGGCCGCGGAGCACCCGGACATCGCCACCGAGTACCACCACGTGGACGCGGCCGCCATGTACCTGGTCACCCAGCCCCAGCGGTACGACGTGGTGGTCACCGACAACCTGTTCGGCGACATCCTCACCGACATCGCCGCGGCGGTCACCGGCGGCATCGGCCTGGCCGCCAGCGGGAGCATCAACCCCGAGCGGGTGTATCCGTCGACCTTCGAGCCCGTGCACGGCTCCGCGCCGGACATCGCCGGCCAGGGCCTCGCCGACCCGGTCGCCGCCGTACTCTCGGTGGCGCTGCTGCTCGACCACCTCGGCCACCCCGAGGCATCCCGCCGAGTATCCGAGGCGGTCGCGGCCGAGCTGTCCAGCCGGAAGGCGGGCACCCCGCTGCGCACCGCCGAGATCGGCGACCGGCTCGCCGCGGCCGTCGCGGCCTGAGCCCCTTCCTCACCCCACCTTTAACGAGCGTTTGGGGTACCTTTTCTTTTCACCACGCAAACCCGATGGAGGCAGCGCCATGACGCTCCCGCCCCCCAGCCCCATGGGCGCACCGCCGGCGAGCGGCGGTGACAGGCTCGACTTTGAGATCCACCCCAACCCACGGCCGGTAGCCCCCGCCGAGCGCGCCGCGCGGCTGGTCAACCCGGGCTTCGGCCGGGTGTTCACCGACCACATGGTCACCATCCGGTACGCCGAGGGCAAGGGGTGGTACGACGCGCGGGTCGAGGCGTACGGCCCGATCTCGCTCGACCCGGCGGCCGCGGTGCTGCACTACGCCCAGGAGATCTTCGAAGGGCTGAAGGCGTACCACCTCGCGGACGGCCGGGTGGTCATGTTCCGGCCCGAGGCGAACGCGCGTCGGTTCGCCGCCTCGGCCGAGCGGATGGCGATGCCCCGCCTGCCGGAGCAGGTCTTCCTCGACTCGCTGCGCGAGTTGATCAAGATAGACCGGGAGTGGATCCCGACCACCGAGGAGGGCAGCCTCTACCTGCGCCCGTTCATGTTCGCCAGCGAGGCCTTCCTCGGCGTCCGGCCCGCCCATGAGTACCTCTACCTGGTGACCGCGTCGTCGGTCGGCGCGTACTTCGCCGGCGGGGTCAAGCCGGCCACCATGTGGATCTCCCAGGAGTACACCCGGGCGGCGCCCGGCGGCACCGGCGCGGCCAAGTGCGGCGGCAACTACGCGGCCAGCCTCGCCGCCCAGGCGGAGGCCATCGAGCACGGCTGCGACCAGGTGGTCTTCCTCGACGCGGTGCGCCGGGAGTACATCGACGAGCTGGGCGGGATGAACATCTTCTTCGTCTACGACGACGGCTCACTGGTCACCCCGCCGCTGACCGGCACGATCCTGCCCGGCATCACCCGGGACTCGATCATCACGCTCGCCCGCGACGAGGGGCGCCGGGTGGAGGAGCGCCCGGTCAGCCTCGCCGAGTGGCGGGCGGACGCGCGGTCCGGGCGGATGCGCGAGGCCTTCGCCTGCGGCACGGCCGCGGTCATCACTCCGATCGGTGTGGTCCGCGAACCCGGCTCGGAGTTCACCGTGGGCGATGGCGGCACCGGGCCGGTGACCGAGTCGCTGCGGCGGACGCTGGTCGACATCCAGCGCGGCCGGGCCGAGGACCGGCACGGCTGGGTGCACCGGGTGCTCTAGCGGCGCCCTAGTCGCCGAGCAGGTGGGCGCGTAGCGCCTCGATGCGCGAAGCCGGTAGGCCGGCCCCGGTCAGGTAGTCGTGCACCGAGCCGTGGCGCGCCCGCAGCTCGGCCAAGAAGAGCAGCATCGCCTCGGCGGGCGACTGGTACCACCGCGGGGCAGGCGCCGTCTGCTCCGGGTGCCGCTCGCGGAGCCAGGCGTGGTACCGCTCGAAGCCGGCGGTGCTCAGCGCGTAGTCGGCGGCGATGTCCGCGTCGCAGACCCCGAGCAGGGACAGGGTGAGGGCGCACACCACGCCGGTGCGGTCCTTGCCCGCCACGCAGTGCACCACCATCGGGGCGGAGTCCGCGTCGGCGATGAGGTCCACCGCCTCGGCCAGCTCCGCCGCGCCCTCCTCGGTCAGGTCCAGGTACCGGTCGGCCAGGTAGCGCGGCAGGTCGGCGCCGTCGGAGAACGGCGTCTCGCTCCACTCCCGATGGTTCGGGTGAATGTGCCGCCAGACGATGCCGTCCCAGTCGGGGACCCGGCCATCCCGCTCCACTTCGTACGGTCGGCGCAGGTCCAGGACGGTCCGGATGCCGAGTGCGGTGAACGCCGCCCGGTCGTCCTCGCAGAGCCCGTGCAGCGAGTCGGAGCGGAACAGCCGCCGCCAGCGCACGGTGCGCCCGTCCAGTCCGGCGAGCCCGCCGACGTCCCGGAAGTTGAACACCTGGGAAAACCTGTAGTGGCGTACGAGGGAGTCCACCGGCCAACCGTATCTTGGCCGCACGCACACGCCCCCTCCCCGAGCCGGGGAGGGGGCGTGTGCATGGGAGGGAAACGTAGTCACCCTGCTGGTGGGACGAGACCGCCGGGCGGGACCGCGCCGGGCGGGAAGATGCCGCCCGCCGCGTCGGGCACGCCGTAGGTGTCGCGGTAGTACGCGGCGACCTTGTCCCGGTACTCCGGGGTGGTGTGCGCCCGCGGGTCGAACTCGGGTGCGGCCTTGATCTGCTCCTTGGTCTGGTCCAGGTAGATCCGCTGGTCGACGTGGTCGATGTGGTTCACCGCGCCGGCCGGGACCATGACCTTGCGACCGAAGATCCACGGCCCGGTGGCCACGACAAGGTGGCCGGCGCTGACCTCCTGGGTCCAGCTGCCCACCTTGCCGACTCCGCCGTCGACCGCCTCGACCCGGTAGCCGGCCAGGTCCGCGCCGGTCGCCTCGACGTCCTCCCGGTAGCTCCACGGGTCGAACCTGGCTCCCGGCACCACTGCCTCGATGCCATCCTCGCTGATCGCTGTCCGGTTCTCGGGGTCCTGCGTGCTCACCGCCGCCTCCTGTCGGGCCGTCGCCTCCTGTCGGGCAGGAAGGTCTCCGCACGGTCCCTAGTACCCAGGGACGCGGCCGCTACACCGGTCACCGTGTCCCGGCATATGGACTCGGCTTCCCAAAACCCATCGTCGGTGGCAGAGTGCACTCCGTGACCTCGCTTCAGGCCGTAGGCATCATTAGCACCTAGCGCGCGCAGACCCCCTCCTGCGTGCGCAGACCTCCCGCATCCGCGGGGGGTCTTTTTGTTGTGACGAGAGGACTTCAGATGAGCTACCAGGTGTACGACACGACGCTGCGCGACGGGGCACAGCGCGAGGGGATCAGCTACTCGGTGGTGGACAAGCTGGCGGTGGCCCGGCTGCTGGACGACCTCGGCGTGGGGTTCATCGAGGGCGGCTGGCCCGGCGCCCTGCCCAAGGACACCGAGTTCTTCGAACGGGCGCGGTCGGAGCTCAACCTCAAACACGCGGTGCTGGTCGCCTTCGGCGCCACCCGCAAGGCCGGCCTCGCGGTCGCCGACGACCCGCAGGTCCGGGCACTGCTGGACGCGCAGACGCCGGCGATCTGCCTGGTCGCCAAGTCCGACATCCGGCACGTGGAGCGGGCGCTGCGCACCACCGGCGCGGAGAACCTGGCCATGGTGCGCGACACCGTGTCGTACTTCGTCTCCGAGGGCCGGCGGGTGTTCCTCGACTGCGAGCACTTCTTCGACGGGTTCCGCTTCGACCCGGCGTACACCTCGTCGGTCGTGGCGGCGGCGCTGGAGGCCGGCGCCGAGGTCGTGGTGATGTGCGACACCAACGGCGGCATGCTGCCGTCCCGGATCACCCGCGCGATCGGTGAGCTGGTCGACCGGCTCGGCATCGACGTCGCTCGGCTCGGCATCCACTGCCAGAACGACACCTCGTGCGCGGTGGCCAACACGGTGGCCGCGGTCGAGGCGGGCGTACGGCACTTCCAGTGCACCGCCAACGGCTACGGCGAGCGGCCGGGCAACGCCGACCTGTTCGCCGTGCTCGGCAACCTACAGCTCAAGCTCGGGCTGCCCGTGCTTCCCCCGGGCTGCCTGGAACAGATGGTGCGCGTCTCGCACGCCATCGCGGAGATCGCGAACATCGCACCCGACACCCACCAGGCCTACGTCGGGTCGTCTGCCTTCGCTCACAAGGCGGGGCTGCACGCGAGCGCGATCAAGGTGGACCCGCTGCTCTACAACCACATAGACCCGGCCACCGTCGGCAACGACATGCGCATCCTGGTCACCGAGATGGCCGGCCGGGCGAGCATCGAGCTCAAGTCCCGCGAGCTGGGTGTGGACCTGGCCGGCCATCCCGAGGCGCTGGCGAGGGTCACCCGCCGGGTCAAGGAGCTGGAGGCCGCCGGCTGGTCGTTCGAGGCCGCCGACGCCTCGTTCGAACTGCTCGTCCGCGGCGAGCTGGGTGAGGTGGCCAAGCCGTTCACCCTGGAGTCGTACCGGGTCCTGGTCGAGCACCGGGAGGACGGCGCGGTGGTCTCGGAGGCGACGGTGAAGCTCCGGGTGCGGTCGGGGCGCGACGGCGGGTGGGCAGATTCCGATGGCGAGCGGGTGATCGCCACCGCGGAGGGCAACGGCCCGGTCAACGCGCTGGACCAGGCGCTGCGGGCGGCATTGTCCAGCCACTACCCGGAGCTGGCCGAGTTCGATTTGGCCGACTACAAGGTCCGCATCCTGGAGGGGTCGCACGGCACCGGCGCGGTGACCCGGGTACTGGTCGAGATGTCCGACCGCAACCGGGAGTGGACCACGGTCGGCGTGCACGACAACGTGGTCGAGGCGAGCTGGCATGCCCTGGTCGACGCGCTGACCTACGGCATCGCGCACACGCCGGTGCCCAGCCCAGCCGGGTAGACCTGACCGGGCGAGGACGCACAGATACTCCGGCCGGCGGCTACCAGGCCCGAAAGGCGCTTGGCCCGCCGGCCGATCCTGCCCCGCCGCCCTCCGCTAGGCCGGTAGCGCAAGCTCAGCGTAGACGGCGCGGTGGTCGCTGCCGGACACCCGGTGCACGCTCACCGCGCGGACGCCGATGCGCCGGTCGGCCAGCACGTGGTCGATGGTCACCGGCGGCACCCACGAGCCGTCGTACGGGCCCCACGTGCCGACCAGCCCCTTGCCCGCCGCCTGCGCCGCGTCCCGGTACCCCCGGCCGATCAGCCGCCGCAGCGCACGATGGTCCAATGTGGAGTTGAAGTCTCCGGCAAGCACCCGGATCGGACCGTCCGGTGTGGCTGGTGGGTCGCTGGCGGCCGGCTGCGCCGCCAGGTCGCGTCGCCAGCAATGCACCTGCCTGAGCTCGTACGGCGCGGCTGGGTGCGCCGACTCGAAAACCACCGGGCGGCCGGCGGGCACCGCAACGGTCGCGTACGCTTGGTGGAACCCGCACGGATTGACGCGTACGCCGCCGTCGCGCAGCGGAAAGCGGGAGTACACGGCCGATCCGCCGCCGCCGTCCGCGGGGCGGGTTTCCCGGTAGGGCAGCAGGTCGAGCACGCCTGCCTCCTCGAAGGCCGCCTCGGCCTGCTTCGTGTACTCCTGCAGCGCGAGCAGGTCCACTCGGTGCTCCCGCACCAGGCCGAGCACCGCATTGGCGTCCGCCTTGCCGAGCAACAGGTTCGCCGTGAGCACACGGAGCTTCCGCCCGCCGCCGGCAGTCGCCGGGCTGCCGGAGCCGACCCACCGGGGCAGCACCACCACGGCGAACGCGAGCACGACGACAGCGGCCACGCCCGCCACCCACCACTGCCGCAGGGCAAGTGAGGTGGCCAGCGGCACCAGCGACCAGGCCGCCACGTACGGCGTGAATGCGAGCAGCTGCACCAGCGGTCCGCGCTCGAAGCCGACCAGCCGCACCACCACCCAGACCAGGCCGGGCAGGACGAGCAGCGACCAGAGCACCGGTTTGCTCCCCATGCGATTACGGTAGCGAGGCCGTGCCGGCTCCGAGCCCACTTCACATCACCTCCACCGGGTTGGCCGCCGTCGGTCGGCAGCAAGCTGCCGCGTCCGGCAGGCGCGCCGCCGCGCACCGCATGCCGGAGGGACCGATGAGGCGGGTGCCGTGGCCGGACCGGCCACTGTAGACGCCATCACGCCGGCGATGCCGGGCGCGATGACTGGCCGTCGATGAGCCTCGACCAGGGCGTCCAGGGGGATCCCAGTGGTCGCCGCCGGACGGCGGACCGTAGGCTGCCGGGCATGGATGAGAGGCGGGCAGACCGCCAGCTTGGCTTGATCGGTGAGGTCGTGGCGATCGCCGCGGACGCTCGGGTCGAGGTGTGGCTGCGGGGCGGCTGGGCGATGGACTTCTTCCTCGGCGAGGTGACCAGGGACCACGTGGACATCGACTGGTTCGCGTGGGCGGCCGATGCGCTGGTGCTGCGGGACGCCTTGCTGCGGCGCGGTTACCAGCTCGTGGACGGCCCACCCATGACGCAGCAGCTGGACGTTGCCCGGGATGGCGAGGAGCTGAGCTTCGCCTGGCTGGCGCGGGACGAGGTGGGTCGCGTCGTGGTCGGCGGCGGGCCGTGGGCTGGCGCGCCGTACCCGTCGGGCATGCTGGACTGGCCGCCGGCCAGGCTCGGGCAGGTCTGTTGCCCGATCATCAGTCCGGCGGCGCAGATCGAGATCAAGCAGATGATGCCGGTATGGGTGCCGGGCCGGCCCCGTCGCGCCAAGGATGCGGCAGACCTGGCCCGGTTGCGGGCCGCGCTGCACGACCGGGACGCCGGCCAGGCCGGCCGGCTACCACCCGATCCGGTCGGGCCCAGCACCGCTCAAATGTCCGGTTGATGAGCGCACTGCGTCCAATGTGCTTGCGCTCGGCTTACCGAGTGGCGGTATTTGCCTGGACACCGCGGCCGGGATCGCGTGAGGTGTGCATATGGAGACAGTCACCGACGAGGCACGACTCCGTACCCTGGTTGGCGGCGAGCCGGCTGAGCGGGCGCTGCGCAAGCAGCTCGACCACATCGACGAACACGCCCGGCAGTTCCTCGCCGAGTCGCCGTTCTGCGTGCTCGCCACCGCAGGCGCCGACGGCCGGTGTGACGCCGCGCCACGTGGCGACGAGCCGGGGTTCGCGCTCGTGCTGGACGAGCACACCCTCGCCCTTCCCGAGCGCCCGGGCAACAAGCGGCTGGACAGCCTGCGCAACATCCTGGCCAACCCGCACGTCGGGCTGCTGTTCCTGGTCCCGGGAGTCACCCACACCCTGCGCATCAACGGCACCGCGCGGATCGTCGCCGACGCGGACTTCTTCGACCAGATGACGGTGTACGGCAAGCCGCCGGTGCTTGCGCTCGAGGTGACCGTGGAAGAGCTGTACTTCCACTGCTCGAAAGCGTTCGTGCGGTCCAAGCTGTGGCAGCCGGCGTCCTGGCCCGACGCCGCGACCCTCCCGACGCTCGGCCGGGTGCTGCGCGACCAGGTCGGGTTGACCGACCAGGAGGCGGCCGGAGTCGACGAGCGGGGCGCCGAGCGGAACCGGTCGGCGATGTTCTGATGCCTGCGCGCTGCCGGCGTACACAATGGTCGGTGTGAGCGGCGGGCAGCACGTACCGGCCTGGCGGCGCCGGACGCCGGGTGAGGCGCGCTGGCCGGTCGCGCTGGCCATCCTGGTCGCGGCCGCGCTGCAATGGATCACGCCGGCGGATCTGGCGTTCGACCCAAGCTGGTTGCTGCCCTCGGTCGAGCTGGCCCTGCTGGCCGCCCTGATGGTGGCGAACCCGTTCCGCATGAACCGCGAGTCGTCGGTCCTGCGCCTGCTCAGCCTGGGGCTGGTCACGGTGGCCACGGTGGCCACGTTCTGGTCGGCCGGGCGGCTGGTGGTGCTGGTGGTCCAGGGCGGCGGGCAGCAGCGGCCCTCGGAGGTCCTGCTCTCCGGCGCGGTGATCTGGCTCACCAACGTCTTCGTCTTCGCGCTCTGGTACTGGGAGCTGGACCGCGGCGGCCCGGCCGCCCGGGCCAACGCCCGGCAGCTCCACCCGGACTTCCTGTTCGCGCAGATGACCCTCCCCGAGCTGACGCCGAAGGACTGGGAGCCGACGTTCGTGGACTACCTGTACCTGGCCTTCACGAACGCGGCCGCGTTCAGCCCGACCGATACGCTGCCCCTGAGTCGCTGGGCCAAGCTGGCCATGATGGCGCAGGCCGCCGTCTCGATCGCCGTGGTGGCGCTGGTCATCGCCCGGGCGGTGAACATCTTGTCCTGACCGGAGCGGGTAGGTTGGCGGGCAGGATTTCTGTCAAGGGAGTATCGGTGCGAATTGCGCGTTTTGCCCACGCAAACGGCTTTTCGTTCGGCGTGGTGGAGGGTGACCCGGACGCCGGCCCGCAGGGCATGACGGTCGTCGAGATCGACGGCCTCCCCTTCGGCCAACCACGGCTCACCTCCCAGCGCTGGGCGCTGGCGGACGTGCGCCTGCTCTCGCCGATCCTGCCCAGCAAGGTGGTCTGCGTCGGGCGCAACTACGCCGAGCACGCCTCCGAGCTGGGCAACCAGGTGCCGGCCGAGCCGCTGCTGTTCCTCAAGCCGTCCACCTCGGTGATCGGCCCGGGGGACGCGATCCGGCTGCCCCCGCAGTCCAATCAGGTCGAGCACGAGGCGGAACTGGCCGTGGTGATCGGCCCGCCGGGCGCCCGCCGGGTCGACCGGGCCGGCGCGCAGCGGGCCATCTTCGGGTACGCCTGCGCCAACGACGTGACCGCGCGGGACCTGCAGCGCAGCGACGGGCAGTGGACCAGGGCCAAGGGCTTCGACTCGTTCTGCCCGCTCGGGCCGTGGATCGTCACCGATCTGGACGCCGGCGACCTGGAGGTGCGCTGCGAGGTGGGCCCGGACCCGCGCAACCGGGAGGTGCGGCAGCTCGGCCGTACCAAGGACATGGTGTTCGACGTGGCCACCCTGGTCTCGTACATCTCGCACGTGATGACGCTGCTCCCGGGCGACGTGGTGCTCACCGGCACTCCGGCCGGGGTGGGCCCGCTGGTCGGCGGCGACACGGTCGCCGTCCGCGTGGAGGGGATCGGCGAACTGGTCAACCCGGTGGTCGCCCTGGAGTGACGTAGGCGGGGTGAGTTGGCGAGGTCCTCGGCGGTCGGGTAAGGTTTGTTCCCGGCGCTGCCGAGCGCCAGTGGGGTATGGGGTAATTGGCAGCCCGACGGATTCTGGCTCCGTTAGTCTAGGTTCGAGTCCTGGTACCCCAGCGAAACCCCTGTGCACGGCAGTAACTGCAGTCTTGGCCCCGTCGTCTAGCGGCCTAGGACGCCGCCCTCTCAAGGCGGTAGCGCCGGTTCGAATCCGGTCGGGGCTACATCCGCGCTTGCTCATGGGCCAGCCGGCCCGCGCCGGCCGGCCCGCCCGGCCGGCCCTCGGTCGCGCCCCGGTCAGCGGTCGCGCTTCACCCGGGCAAACCAGGCGCCCATCGCCCGCAGCACGGTCAGCACAACCGCACTCCGGTTGCGGGAAACGGGCCTGCGGTGCCGGCCGGGGGCGCGCCGGTGAGTGGTGGTCTCACTGTCAAGCATTGTCGTCCGTCCTGTGTGTCGTTTGTAGAGGGCGGCCACCGGCGGACGAATGCGGCGCAATCACCACCGGGGCCGGTCGTGGCGACGCTGTTTACCACCCGAAAGTCGGCCTAAACCCCACAACGACCACCGAACGCGAGAAACTACCGACAGAACAGACAGGGCTACCGGCCGCAGAGAGGGCGAACCGCCACTGACAGGGCCCACCGGCCGCAGAGCGGCCTACCCGCGACAGGGTTACAGGCCGGACAGGCGCTGCCCGGCACGGACCACGGCCATCGCGTGCCGGTCGCCGGGCCGGCGGCCAAGCCGCTCGATCGGCCCGGAGACGCTGATCGCGGCGATGACCCGGCCGGTGCGGTCCCGGATCGGGGCCGAGACGCTGGCGACGCCGGGCTCCCGCTCGGCGACGCTCTGCGCCCAGCCACGGCGGCGTACCTCGGCCAAGGTGCGGCCGGTGAACTTGCACCGCGGTAGCAGCGGCATCACCGCCTCCGGCGGCTCCCAGGCGAGCAGGATCTGCGCGGCCGATCCCGCGGTCATCGGCAGGACCGAGCCGACCGGCACGGTGTCGCGCAAGCCGCTGGCCCGTTCCGCGGCGGCCACACAGACACGCTCGTCGGCGCGGCGCAGATAAAGCTGGGCGCTTTCGCCCGTGGCATCGCGCAACGCGGCGAGCATCGGCTCGGCTGCGGTGAGCAGGACGTCGGGCGCCGCATTGGCCAGCTCGCCCAGGCGTGGGCCGGGCCGCCAGCGCCCCTGGCTGTCCCGCACCAGCAGCCGGTGGATCTCCAGCGCCTGCGCCAACCGGTGCGCGGTGGCCCGGGGCAGCTTCGTCCGCTCCACGAGCTCGGCCAGGCTGGCCCCGTCCACGCAGGCGGCCAGAATCATCACCGCCTTGTCCAGAACCCCGACACCGCTCATACTATGTCCCACGAAGCGAAACATACCTCCCAGAATGTAGGATGTCCAGATGGTGGGAGAACCAACACAACGAACCCTGTCGGAGAAGATCTGGGACGCGCACGTGGTACGCGCCGCGTCCGGCGAACCCGATCTGCTCTACATCGACCTGCACCTGCTGCACGAGGTGACCAGCCCGCAGGCCTTCGACGGTCTGCGGCTGGCCGGCCGGCGAGTACGCCGCCCGGACCTGACGCTGGCCACCGAGGACCACAACACGCCGACGGACAACCTGGTCACCATCGCCGACCCGGTGTCCCGCACCCAGGTTGAGACGCTGCGCCGCAACTGCGCAGAGTTCGGCGTGCGGCTGCACTCGCTCGGCGACGCGAACCAGGGCATCGTCCACGTGATCGGCCCGCAGCTCGGGCTGACCCAGCCCGGCATGACGATCGTATGCGGCGACTCGCACACCTCCACCCACGGCGCATTCGGCGCACTCGCCTTCGGCATTGGCACCAGCGAGGTGGAGCACGTGCTCGCCACCCAGACGCTGCCGCAGCACCGGCCGAAGACGATGGCGGTCACCGTCGAGGGCGAACTGCGCCCGGGCGTCACCGCCAAGGATCTGGTGCTCGCCCTGATCGCCAAGGTGGGCACCGGCGGCGGCCGCGGGCACATCGTGGAGTACCGCGGCCCGGCCATCCGCAAGCTCTCCATGGAGGGCCGGATGACCATCTCCAACATGTCCATCGAGTGGGGCGCCAGGGCCGGGTTGATCGCGCCGGACGACACCACGTTCGCCTACCTGGAGGGCCGCCGCTACGCGCCGAGCGGTAAGGCGTGGGAGGCCGCGCTGGACTACTGGCGTTCCCTGCCCACCGACGAAGGCGCGACCTTCGACACCGAGGTGGTGCTGGACGCGTCCACCGTCAGCCCGTTCGTCACCTGGGGCACCAACCCGGGGCAGGGCGCGTCACTCGACGACGTCGTACCGGATCCGTCGTCCTTCGCCGACGAGGCCCAGCGGGCCGCGGCCGAGCGCGCCCTGCAGTACATGGCACTGCAGCCGGGCACCCCGATGCGGGACATCCCGATCGACGTGGTGTTCCTCGGTTCCTGTACCAACGGCCGGCTGGAGGACCTGCGCGCCGCGGCTGAGGTGCTGAACGGACGGCGGGTGGCCGACGGCGTGCGGATGCTCGTGGTGCCCGGCTCGGCCGCGGTGCGCGAGGCGGCGGAGGCGGAAGGGCTGGACGAGGTGTTCATCAAGGCCGGCGCGGAATGGCGCTACGCCGGCTGCTCGATGTGCCTGGGCATGAACCCGGACACGCTGCGGCCCGGCCAGCGTTCGGCATCCACGTCCAACCGCAACTTCGAGGGGCGGCAGGGCCGCGGTGGCCGCACGCACCTGGTCTCCCCGCCGGTGGCCGCCGCGACCGCGGTGGCCGGCCGGCTCGCCGCACCCGCCGACCTGGCCCGCTGAAGGGGGATGACGATGGAGAAGTTCACCGAGCACACCGGCACCGCGGTCCCGCTGCGCCGGTCCAACGTAGACACCGACCAGATCATCCCGGCGGTGTACCTGAAGCGGGTGACCCGCACCGGCTTCGCCGACGGGCTGTTCAGCGCGTGGCGCGAGGATCCCGCCTTCGTCCTCAACGATCCGCGCTACGCCGGGGCCTCGATCCTTGTCGCCGGCCCCGAGTTCGGCACCGGGTCGTCACGCGAACACGCAGTGTGGGCCCTGCGGGACTGGGGTTTCCGCGCGGTGCTCGCCCCGCGGTTCGGGGACATCTTCCGCGGCAACGCGCTCAAGGAAGGGCTGCTGCCGGTGGAGCTGGAGCTGTCCGCCATCGAGCAGCTGTGGGACCTGGCGACCGCCGACCCGGCCGCGCCGGTAACCGTCGACCTGGTGCACCGCCAGGTACGCGCATCCGGTGCCACCTGGGCGTTCCCGCTGGACGACTTCAGCCGTTGGCGCCTGATGGAAGGCTTGGACGACATCGGCTTGACGCTTCGGCACGAGGACGCGGTGGCCGCCTACGAGGCGCGGCGGCTGCCCTTCCTGCCCGTCGTCGGTTAGCCCAATCCGGGTCTACACCGGCCGTTCGCCCCCGCTGGATGGTCCAGCGGGGGCGAATCTGTTGAGACACAACGACTATTTTCTGCCAGATGTTTGTGTCCGGTGGCAGAAGGGCATAGCGTGCGCGCAGAATGGGCTCGCGAGAGTCCTGTTATCCAATGGGAGGGAAGTCGTGAACAAGGCCGAGCTCATCGAGGCGCTCGCCACTCGCCTGGGCGACAAGAAGACCGCGTCGGCCGCGCTGGACGCGGTGCTGTCTGAGGTCCAGTCGGCCGTCGCCAAGGGCGACCGGGTGGCGATCACCGGGTTCGGGGTCTTCGAGAAGCGCGTGCGCGCCGCGAGAACGGCACGTAACCCGCGCACCGGCGAAACGGTGAAGGTGAAGAAGACGTCCGTGCCGACGTTCCGGCCGGGCGCCGGCTTCAAGGACGTCGTAGCCAGCGGGCGGGTGCCGAAGGCAACCGCGGCGAAGAAGGGCGCGGCGGCCAAGAAGACCGCGAAGGCCGCGCCGGCCAAGGGTGCCAAGGCCGCGGCGACCGCGCGCGCCACCGCGACCGCCAAGGCGGCGGCGAAGAAGGCGCCCGCCAAGAAGGCGGCGGCGAGGAAGGCGCCCGCCAGGAAGGCGCGCTAGCGGCAACGAGGTTCGGGGCGTCCACCCGCGGGTGGACGCCCCGAATGCTGTCCGGCGGCCGGCCCCGGCCGCTCACCCCACCCGAACGGGTTGTGCAGCCGGCTCGGCGGCGTCGGCGCCCACCAGGTGTACCGGCCGGACAACCTCATCGTCGCCGGAACCAGCACCATCCGGACCACCGTCGAGCGCGACCGCCAAGACGAGGCCGAGCCCGCTCTGCGCATGGCTTGCCGAAAGATCGCGGCGACCAGGACGCTGGCCGCGGCGGGACTGCCGGGGATCCGTGACCTCCAGCACGTCCGGCAGCGCGCAAAGGTCGGTGACGGCCCGATCTCCACACTGGACCGCAAGGTCATCGGCTGGGCGCCCGGCGGACCGCGGCCATCTCCGCATTGGACAGCCCGCAGGCCGCCGTCGCGGAGAGTCTCGGTCTCCCGGCGGTGAGCCCGGATGACTGCCTGGGCAGCGTGGCGATCAGCCGGAGTCCGACAACGTAAGGCGGTCCGCGGCGATCAACCGGTCCGCGGCGTACGGGAGCACCCAGCCGGTCGCCTTCGGGGTGGTGAAGTCCCCTGCTCCGGCCACCAGCGGCATCGTCTCCCGGATGACCAGGCCCTGGCTGCACACCACGGTCACCGCGCCCGTGGCCGCCAGCGCCACCAGCCGCGCCGCCGCCCCGGCGGGGTTCTTCTCGAACGCCGCCTCGTCGAAGACCGACTCCACCTCGACCGGCAGGTCGGTCGCCTCCGCCAGCGGCGCCAGCGTCTGCACGCACCGCTGCGGGGAGGCGGACACCAGGCGGGTGGGCTGGAACAGCGCCAGCAGGCGCGCCAACGCGGCAGCCTCGGCCTTTCCCGTCGCGTCCAGCGGGCGCGCCGCGTCCGGCAGCGTCCAGTCCTTGCGTTCACCCGCGTACGCGTGGCGGACGAGCAGCACCAGCCCGGTGACCGGAGGCAGCGCGGCGAACTCGGCCAGCAGCTTGGCGTCGCGCGGGTAGCTGAGCAGTCCGGCCGCCGCGGCCGGGGCGAGCCACCGCACCTCGTCCACCTCCCGGTCCGGCAGAGCCCGGCCGGGCACGGATGAGCCGGTTGCCAAGGCCCGCATCGACCAGTAGTCGACGGCCTTCGCCGACTGGTTCGGGGTCTGGTAGTGCGTGGAGGAGAGGCGGACCTGCGGCGCCGCCCGTACCCCGGTCTCCTCCCATACCTCGCGCACGGCGGCGGCCAGCGGATGCTCGCCGGCGTCGAGCTTGCCCTTGGGCAGCGACCAGTCGTCATAGCGGGGACGGTGCACGAGGCAGACCTCCGGACCCGCGCTGGACGGCCGCCACACCACACCACCGGCGGCCCGGACTAGAGCAGCCACGCGACCACCCGCCGCTTCGTCGCGCCGGCCCAGGCGGCCGGGAACCTCGACCGTACACTGCGGATGGTCGCGCGCTCCCGCTCGTAGAGCCGCCCGGCGGTGACCGCGAGGCTGTGGTCGTCCGGGTCGGAGCGGGCGATAGACAGCCAGGTCTCCGCGGCCACCGCCGCGTCCTGGTGCTCGCCGAGCAGGTCCTGCACCGCGCCGAGCGCCTTCGCCAGGTCGGCCGCGGCGCCGCCGAGGACGCCCGCCACCGCCTCCACCGCGTACCGGGCCCGCTTGCCGCGGATCCGCACCGCGTGCCAGCGCTCGTCCGGCGCGGCCGGGTCGAGGTCGGCCGCGCCGTCCACGCCGCCCCGCCCGTACACCATTCGCCGCCAGGGTTTCGCCACCAGCCTGGGCAGCACCTCGTGCGCGGGCCTGCCGGCCAGCGCGGTCAGCCGCGGCGACCGGGTCGCGTCCACCAGCATGTCGACCAGTGCCAGGTAGCGGTCGGAGGCGAGGGCGTTGTCCAGCGTGATGAGGGCATCCTCGTGCCGGGCGGCGAGGTCCGCGTCGATCCGGGCCACCGCGGCGTCGTCCAGCGGGGCGAGCGGGTCCGCGCCAGCGGTGCGCCGTAGCCGGGCCCGCAGCACTTCGGCGTCGCGCGCCCCGCCCAGCGCCTTGGCCAGCCAGCCGAGCTCGGCCCGCAGCGCCCCGGCCCAGTCGGAGTCGACCAGCGCGGCGAAGGTGCTCAGATCGCTGCGCAGCCGCCGGCAGCCCACCCGCATCTGGTGCACAGCGGTGTCGTCATCGGCGAGCGTGGCGCGCAGCCGGACCAGCGGATCGTGGGCGAGCACGCGGGCCACCCCGGCGCGTACCGCCGCCGTCACCACGTCGCCGGCGGTCGGCTTGCGGGGCAGAGGCGCCGGGGCGACCGCGTCGGGTGGCTGCCGCGCCGCCTCGCCCAGCGCCCGAACATGCTTGGGGGTGAAGTCTCCGCGCACCGCGCCGGCCTCGCGCAGCCGCGCCTCCACCCGGTCCAGGAGCTTGCGGCCGCCGCCCAGCCGCTCCACCTCGATCTCGCGGAACCGGCCGCGGATCCGCCGGCCATCCATGATGGACACCGTGTCGTCGGCGAGCTCGGCGAGCACCACGTCCATCTCGTCCCGCAGCTCGTACGCCCGGCGGACCGTGCGCAGCACCGTCACCGGCGTCAGCGGCGCGCCCCGGGCGTACACGGTGACCAGCTCGGCCAGCTCGCGGGGGACCGCGCCGGGCGGGCCGGGCCGGGAAATCTCGTGCCGGGTACCGGGCACGGACGAGGGGAGCTTGACCGTCCACGGCTCGGCGTCGCCGCGACGGAACCGCAGCGAGACACCGGCCCGGGCCAGCCGGAGGTCGGGAGTGTCGTGGTACGTGGCGGTCAGCCTGACCGGCTGCCGTTCCAGCACCCGACCGCCGGCGGGCAGGCAGCCGGACAGGTCGGGGAGGGCAAAGCGAGGATCGACCTCGTACTTGCGTTCCTCCTCCAGCACGGTCGCCAGCGTAGCCATCCGTCGCCGGGTCACACCGCCGCCCGGGGACGGTCCGGCGCAGTGGTGTCGTCGCGGCCCAGCGCCCGGCGCAGCAGCGCCTCCTGCAGGCCGGGCAGGCGGTTGCCCTGAGCGTCGGTGCAGCGGCTCCACCGGCCGTCGGGGTGCAGCTCGAAGGCGTCGTACTCGCCACTCATCGCCATCTGCAGCACCTGGCCCAGCTCGGCGCGCGCGGCCGGGTCGGTGACCCGCACCAGCGCCTCCACCCGCCGGTCCAGGTTGCGGTGCATCAGGTCGGCCGAGCCGATCCAGAACTCGGCGTCCTCGTCGTTCGCCCCGAACCGGAAGATCCGCGAATGCTCCAGGAAGCGGCCGAGGATCGAGCGGACCCGGATCGTCTCCGACATCCCCGGTACGCCCGGGCGCAGCGTGCACATCCCACGGATCAGCAGGTCGACCTGAACACCCGCCTGGGAGGCCCGGTACAGCGCGTCGGCGACCTCCTCGTCGACCAACGCGTTCACCTTGATCTGCACCAGCGCCGGCTCGCCCGCGGCGGCCCGCGCCGCCTCCTTCTCGATCCGGTCGATGATGCCGCTGCGGATGCCGTGCGGGGCGACCAGCAGCCGCCGGTACGCGGTCTGCCGGCTGTAGCCGGTGAGCGTGTTGAACAGGTCGGTGAGGTCCCGGCCCACTTCCGGCTCGGCGGTGAGCATCCCGAAGTCCTCGTAGAGCCGGGCGGTCTTCGGATGGTAGTTGCCGGTGCCGATGTGGCAGTAGCGCCGGATCTGGTTGCCCTCCTGGCGTACCACCAGCGCGGTCTTGCAGTGCGTCTTCAGGCCCACCAGGCCGTAGACCACGTGGCAGCCGGCCTGCTCCAGGGTCCGCGCCCAGCCGATGTTGGCCTGCTCGTCGAACCGGGCCTTCACCTCGACCAGCACCACCACCTGCTTGCCCGCGTCGGCGGCCTCCACCAGCGCGTCCACAATGGGCGAGTCGCCGCTGGTGCGGTAGAGCGTCTGCTTGATGGCCAGCACGTCCGGGTCGGCCGCGGCCTCCTCGATGAACCGCTGCACGCTGGTCGAGAACGAGTGGTACGGGTGGTGCACCAGCACGTCGCCGTCCCGCAGGGTGGCGAAGACGCTGCGCGGCGTCTCGCCTTCGCGCAGCCGCGGGTGGGTGGCCGGCACGAACGGCCGGTCCTTCAGGTCCGGGCGGTCGACCTGGTTGTACACCTGCCACAGCGCGGACAGGTCCAGCAGGCCGGGCACGCGCAGCACGTCGTGGCTGTCCATGTCCAGCTCCTTGACGAGCCGGTCCAGGACGCGGTCGGAGACGTCCGCGGCGACCTCCAGCCGCACCGGCGGGCCGAACCGGCGGCGGGCCAGCTCCCGCTCCATCGCGGAGAGCAGGTCCTGGTCGCGGTCCTCCTCCAGCTCCACCTCGGCGTTGCGGGTCACCCGGAACACGTAGTGCTCGTCCACCTGCATGCCGGGGAAGAGCTGGCTGAGGTGGATCGCGATGAGGTCCTCCAGCGGCAGGAAGCGGAACCGCGGCGCACCGGCGTGCTTGTGGGCCGGCCCGGCGACCTCGGTCGGGTCCACCGCTATGAACCTGGGCACGTTGTTGGGAACCTTCACGCGGGCGAACCGCTCCGGCCCGCCGTCCGGATCGCGGATCATCACGGCCAGGTTGAGCGACAGCCCGGAGATGTACGGGAACGGGTGGCTGGGGTCCACCGCGAGCGGGGTCAGCACCGGGAAGATGTTGTCCAGGAAGTACGCTCGCAGCCGCTGCCGCTCGGTGTCGTCCAGGTCGGCCCAGCCCACCACGTGGATCTGCTCAGCGGCCAGCAGCGGCCGGACCTCCTCGGTGAAGCAGCGGGCGTGCCGGGCCACCAGCTCGGCGGTGCGCTCGGCGACCACCTCCAGCTGCTCGCGCGGCGGCAGCTGGTCCACGCCGCGGGTGGGCAACCCGGTGGTGCGCCGTCGCTTGAGGTCGGCGATGCGCACCATGTAGAACTCGTCCAGGTTGCTGGCGAAGATCGCCAGGAACTTCGCCCGTTCCAGCAGCGGGGTGGCCGGGTCCTCGGCCAGCGCCAGCACGCGGTTGTTGAAGTCGAGCCAGGACAGCTCCCGGTTGAGGTAACGGTCCTCGGGCAGCGGCTCCTCCAATGGCGCGGGCGCCGGTCCGGTGGGCGCCGGAGACTGCTCCCGCCGCCCGGCCGGGCGCGTCCGCGCGGCGAACCGCCCGTCGGGAGTGCGCGGCCTGGTCATCCAGCAATCATGACCCGCGGGCGGTCAGCACGTCACCACCGGTAGTCCGCCGCTCAGGAGAGCGTCGGCAACGTCACCCGCGTCACCTGGCCCGACTCGTCGTGCTCGATGCGTAGCCGCTGGCCGACGCGCAGCAGGCGGAGCCCCGAGGCTTCGAAAGCAGTCGCCGGAAATGCGATCTCGGTGCCGTCGTCGAGCAGCAGCGTCCCGCTGCGCGTCGCGGCGTCGTACGAGGCGACGGTGCCCTGCATGTCGGCGACTCTACCCCGCGCACCGAGGACGTCCGGCGTGGTTGGCGCGCCCCGCGTGGACCATCGCGGGCTGACCAGCGCGCTTGTGTGCGAGCCGAGGCCGAGCCGGGCCGCCTCGACCAGGTCGGCGTGGGTGTCCACGTCCCGGCGCAGGGTCGGCCAGGCGCCGTCCAGCGCCCGCGCGCCGGAGGCGGCGTGTGCGGCCGCCGAGCCGGGTCCGAAGCGCGGGTCGAGCCGGCCGCCGGGCGGCGCCGCCAGCAGGGTCGTCCCGGTCCCGCTGGCGTCGGCCACGTAGGAGCGCCCCGGCTCGGCCGCGGCAGCGGCCAGGGCCTCGGCCAGTTCCGCGGGGCGCAGGGCGGGCAGATCAGCGGCGAGCGCCGCCACCCAACTCTTCCGGCTCGCATGGGCGGCGCCGAAGCTCACCGCCGCGTTGAGCCCGGACCTGGGCGCGTCCGGCAGCACCCGGGCCCCCAGGGCTGTCGCCTCCTGGTGCACAGTTGGGTCGTCGGAGACGACCCAGACGTCGGCGCACTCCCGGGCCGCGGCCACCGTGTCCAGGGCCAGCGCCAGCGCCAGCCGCTCGTGTGGCACCGACGGCAGCGCGCCGCGCAGCCGGGTCTTCGCCGCGTCGAGAGGTTTGACCGGCACCACCAGGGTCCAGGGAGAGCTCCCCACACCAGCAATCCTGCCGCAGGCCAGGCGGCCGAGCCGGTCCCGGCCGTACGGGTCCACCCTGGCTGGCCCGAACCGCCGCCGAGCAGGCATGATTCGCACGGGGGTGCTGCCCGTACGGGCGGTGGGCACAGCGGTACGGAGGAGGAGCCGTGGCACGGCAGAGATCGCTAGCTGGGGCCGATTCCGGCAGGCCGCGCCGGCGCAGGCTGGGGTTCTGGCGGCGGTTCGTCGTGGTCACGGTCAAGCCGGTGCTGACCGTGCTGACCAAGCGGACCTGGTCCGGCATGGAGCACCTGCCGCAGGACGGCGGAGCCATCCTGGTCGCCACCCACATCTCGCACGCCGACCCGCTGGTGTACGCCCACTTCGTCTACGACGCGGGCAGGTGGCCGCAGTTCCTGGCCAAGCAGAGCCTCTTCGAGGTGCCGGTGATGGGCCGGCTGCTACGGCAGGTGCGGCAGATCCCGGTGCGCCGCGGCAGCGTGGACGCGGTCAAGGCGCTGGAGGCGGCGATCGCCGCGGTCAAGGCGGGCGACGCGGTGATCTTCTACCCGGAGGGCACCACCACCAAGGAACCGGACCTGTGGCCGATGCGCGGCAAGACCGGGGCCGCGCGGCTGGCGCTGCTCACCGGCGCCCCGGTTGTCCCGATGGTGACCTGGGGGCCGCAGCGGATATTCGACCCGCGGACCAAGGCGCTGCGGATCCGGCCCCGGATGCCGGTCACCGTGGTGGCCGGGCCGCCGATCGACCTGTCCCGGTGGGCCGGTGCGACGCCGACCAAGGCGGTGCTGCACGAGATGACGGACATGATCATGCAGCGGCTGCGGGAGATGGTCTCCGTGCTGCGCGGCGCCGAGGCGCCGCCCATCTTCGACCCGAACGGCAAGGTCAGCTCCGCGATCGTCCCGGAACACCCGACGCCCGCCGCCGGTCGGGCCGCCGAGGAGCGCCCGTGAGGGCCGCCGTACTCGGCGCGGGTTCCTGGGGTACGGCGTTCGCCAAGGTGCTCGCCGACGCGGGGAACGAGGTGACCCTCTGGGCCCGGCGGCCGGAGGTGGCGGCCGCGATCTGCCGCGAGCGCGGCAACCGGGAGTACCTGCCGGGCGTGCGCCTGCCCGACCAGGTGACCGCGACCGTCGACGGCGACCAGGCGCTCGACGGCGCCGACCTGGTCGTGCTGGCCGTGCCCTCGCAGACGCTGCGCGGCGTGCTGGCCGAGTGGGCTGGCGCGGTCGGCTCGGACGCCACGCTGGTCAGCCTGATGAAGGGCATCGAGCTGGGCACCACCAAGCGGATGAGCGAGGTGGTGGTCGAGGCGGCCGGGGTCAAGCCGGAGCGGGTGGCGGTGGTGGCCGGGCCGAACCTCGCCGCGGAGATCGCCGCCGAGCAGCCGGCCGCCACCGTGGTGGCGTGCATCGACCCGGACCGGGCCCGGCTGGTGCAGCGCGCGATCGCCACGCGGTACTTCCGGCCGTACACCAATGACGACGTGATCGGGTGCGAGCTGGGCGGCGCGGTGAAGAACGTGATCGCGCTGGCGTACGGGATCGCGACCGCGATGCGCTTCGGCGATAACACCAAGGCGATGCTGATCACCCGTGGGCTGGCCGAGACGGCGCGGCTTGGTGTGGCGCTCGGCGCCGACCCGCGCACCTTCGCCGGCCTGGCCGGCCTCGGCGACCTGGTGGCCACCTGCTCCTCGCCGCTGTCGCGCAACCGCACCTTCGGCGAGCACCTGGGCCGGGGCGAGACGCTGGAGCAGGCCCAGCAGGCGACCCGGCAGACCGCCGAGGGTGTGAAGAGCTGCCTGGCCATCCGGGACCTGGCCCGCGACCACGGCGTGGAGATGCCGATCACCGAGCAGGTGGAGCGGATCTGCCACGAGGGCCTGGACCCGCGGCTGGCGGTGACCGCCCTGATGAGCCGGGAGACCAAGCCCGAATGAGCACGGCGTACGGCGACGGCACCCGGGCGGTCCACGCCGGGCTGCCCGAGCCGGTGCCCGGCGAGCCGTTCCTGCCCGGGCCGGTCTTCGCCGCGCCGTACCATCTGGATCCCGTGGCCGGGCCGGCGGCCGCGCCGGACGGCTACGGCCGGTCGGACAACCCGACCCGGCGCCGCCTGGAGGACGCGATCGGCTCGCTGGAGGGCGGTTCGTGCCTGACCTTCGCCTCCGGCCAGGCCGCGATCACCGGCTTACTACTGGCCGTCCTGCGTCCGGGCGACACGGTCCTGCTGCCTGCGGACGGCTACTACGCGGTGCGCGCATTCGCCCGGTCCACACTGGACCGGCTCGGCGTGTCGGTGCGGCTGGCCCCCACCGCCGGCCCGTACCCGCCCTTCGACGGGGTACGGCTGGTCCTGCTGGAGACGCCGGCCAACCCCGGCCTGGACGTGTGTGACCTGGCCGCGCTCGCCGAGGCGGCGCATGCCGCCGGAGCGCTCGTCGCGGTCGACAACACCACCGCCACCCCGCTCGGCCAGCGCCCGCTGGACCTCGGCGCCGACGTGGTGCTCGCCTCCGGGACGAAGGCGCTGACCGGCCACTCCGACCTGCTGCTGGGGTACGCGGCCACCCGCGACGCCGCGCTGCTGGAGGCACTGCGCACCTGGCGCAACCAGACCGGAGGTATCCCCGGCCCCTTCGAGGCGTGGCTCGCCCACCGTTCACTGGCCACACTGGACCTCCGGCTGGCCCGGCAGTCCGCCAACGCGGCCGCGGTCGCGGCGGCGCTGGCCCAGCACCCGGAAGTGACCAGGCTGCGCTGGCCCGGTCTGCCCAGCGACCCGGCGTACCCGCTGGCCCAGCGGCAGATGCGGCGTATCCCCGGGGTGGTCTCGTTCGAGCTGCGCTCCGCCGAGCACGTGGCCCGGTTCCTGGCCGCCTCCCGCCTGGTCGCCGCCGCGACCTCGTTCGGCGGCCTGCACACCACCGCCGACCGTCGCGCCCAATGGGGTGACGACGTCAGCGAGGGCTTCCTGCGGCTGTCCTGCGGATGCGAGGACGCCGCCGACCTGGTCGCCGACATAGGCGGCGCCCTGGACAAGGTTTCCGGCACCGGCTGAGGGGTACGTTGCGCCCGTTTCTGGGGGTGGCGTATGAGCTTCGCCGGGCACGCGGACTCCGGGTACGCCTACCGCCCGGCCCTCGACGGCGTGCGGGCGGTGGCCGTCATCGCGGTGCTGCTGTTCCACGGTGCGGCGTTCCTGCCCGGCGGATTCCTCGGCGTCGACGCGTTCTTCGTGCTCTCCGGCTTTCTGATCACCTCGCTGCTGCTGGCCGAGCGGGACCGGCACGGGCGGATCCGGCTCACCGCGTTCTGGGGCCGGCGCGCCCGGCGGCTGCTGCCGGCGTTGCTGGTCGTGCTCGTGGTGACCGTGGTCGGCGCGCACTACCTGCTGCCCGAGGAGAGCCCGCTGCGGCTGCGGTGGGACGCGCTCTCCGCACTGTCCTATGTGGCCAACTGGCGGATGATCTACCAGGGTGGCGGCTACTTCGACCAGACCGCCCCCGCCTCGGCGCTGCAGCACACCTGGTCGCTCGGTATCGAGGAGCAGTTCTACCTGCTGTGGCCGCTGCTGTTGCTGGCCATCCCGCGGCGGTTCCTGGCGCTCGCCTGCTGTGCCGGCGCCCTCGCCTCGGCCGCGGTGATGGCGCTGCTGTACGACCCGGTCGACCTGGACCGGGCGTACTTCGGCACGGACACCCGGGCGCAGGCGCTGCTGGTCGGCTGCGCGCTGGCGGCCCGGCCGCTCGCGCGGTGGGTCGCCGCGGTCGCCGGGGCGCTCGGCGGCGGCGTCTTCCTGGTCGCGCTGGCCCGTGCCGGCGGGTCCGACGCCTGGCTCTACCGGGGTGGCTTCCTGCTCGTCGCGGCCGCGGTCGCGGGTGTGATCGCGCACGCCGTGGCGAGCCCGCGCGGGCTGACCGCCCGCTTCCTGGCGCTGCCGGCGCTGGTCTGGGTCGGCCAGATCTCGTACGGCCTCTACCTGTGGCACTGGCCGCTGTACCAGTTCCTCACCGCCGAGCGCACCGGCATGTCCGGGTTCAACCTGCTCGCGTTCCGGCTCGCCGTCACCATCGCGGTCGCCACCGCCTCGTACCAGCTGATCGAGCAACCCATCCGGCGGCGCCTGAGGCTGCCGAGGCTGGTCCTGCCGGCCGCGACCGTGACCGCGATGGCCGGCGTCACGGCCGTGGTCGTGGTGATGACGCCGGTCCAGGGGCTGCCCTCGTCGCCGATGGTCCTCAAGGCGCCCGGGGCGTCGACCGCGCCCGCGCAGACATCCCCGATGCGCAGGCCAGGCCGGAAGCCGGGGAAGCTGCCGCGGGTGACCTTCTTCGGCGACTCGGTCGCCTGGTCGCTGGGCACCTACTGGCCGCGGACGCCGGGTCTGGACGTCTCTGTGGCCGCGGTGCAGGGCTGCGGCATCGCCCTCCTCCCGGAGATCAGGCAGCTCGGGACCTTGCACACCAACATCGAAGGCTGCGAGCGGTGGCCCGGGCGGTGGCGGGCCGCGGCCAACAAGTACGACCCGGATGTGGCGGCGATCCTGCTCGACCGCTGGGAGTTGATGGACCGCAAGCTCAACGGGCGCTGGACGCACGTCGGGGAGCCGGACTACAACGCCTACCTCACCAGGCAGCTGCGGCAGGGCATCGAGATCGCCGGCGGCCGGGGAGCCCGGGTCGTGCTGCTCACCGCGCCGTACACACACCGGTCGGAACGCCCGGACGGCGGGCTCTACCCGGAGGACCAACCGTCGCGAGTGGACGCCTGGAACGCCTTGCTGCGCAAGGTGGCCGCTAACATGCCGAAGCCGCCCGCGATCATCGACCTGAACAAGCGGGTCTGTCCGGACGGCAAGTTCACCTGGTCGATCCAGGGCTTGCGGGTGCGCAGCGACGGGCTGCACTTCACGCCGGCCGGGGTGCAGCGGTGGATCGCCCCCTGGCTCGCCCCCCAACTGGCGGCGCTGGCCCGGTAGACTCGGCGATTCGCCCGACGCCCGGCCAGGCCCGGTTGCGCCGGACATCGATAATTTCGCCTATCTGATAGCCTGCGTGTCAGGTTGGCTGCGGAGCGTGATCATCGCGTACCCGCTGATCGCCGACGGCGAAGTAGCGACTGGGGAGGCGCGTATGCCGCACAGCGGTGCGCAGCTCGGCGTGGACCTGTACCGGCTGCACCGGCTGGCCACGGACAATTTGCCGACAGTCGCCGACGTGTATGCGGCCGCTGCGGTGGATGTTGGCGATACGGATGCCGGTCTGGCCGCGGTCTTCCCGCGCCCGCCGCAGTTCGGCGGCGTCAACGGCCCGGCGTACGCGCCGTGGCTCGAACTGCGCGATGCCGTCCAGTCGTTTCTGAGCCAGACCGCGCAGAACCTGATTGACACCGCGGCCGCGGTTCGGACGGCGATCACGTTGTACGCAGAGGCGGACCAGCGGGCCGCTGAGGAACTGAGTCGGCTGAGGGCCAGGGACGGGGCGGGATGACGCCATGTCCTTCGAGGAGCTGGACAATCACGTGCGGGAAATCAGCAGCATCATGTTTGGCGAGGGCTACCGGGAGCTAATGGGGACCGGATCGCCATACCCGGTGGGCGAGGAGCTGCCGAAGCTGCAGCGAATGTGCTATGTGGAGGTGCCGAGCCTGTTCCAGCCGTTCACGCTCACCCCGCATCCCGGGTCGTTCGATCCGATGATCAAGTCGCTTCAGAAGGCGCTGGACAAGCTGTGCTACGGGTCGGAGCGGGACGATCCGATCTACGCCGAGGATGGGCCGTACCCGGCCAACCTGGATCTGTTCAAGATGGCGACTGCGGGGGACCTGATCCAGGACTGGGTCGGCAGCGCGGCAATGGCCTTCAAGGCCGACTTCATCGACCCCTTCCCGGCGCTGGCGTCGAACCAGTTTCTCATTGTCAGCGCGCTCAAGTCGGCGCTGCGGGCCGAGCAGGAGGTCTGGGCGAAGATGCGAGATGACATCGACGCCGTCGCCGAGGCGGCGGTCAAGTGTCTGGACGCCATGCACCGTACCTGCGGCGGGCACGAGTGGAGAGTTGCGCTGACCGTAGTCTCGGCGGGCGCAGGCTTCCTCGCTGCTGTGCCGAATCTGGGCACCGCGGCGGTGGCCGCGGCTGGCGCGGTCGCCGGCGGCGCGTCGCTCGTCGCCAGCGCCATCGAGGTGCCCGAACCGCCCGAGCTGACCATCCAGGGCAGCACCGTCGCCGGGGTCTTCACCTCACTGTACGAAGCGGTCAAGCGGGTGACCGAAGAGGTGAACAGCGCCGAGGACCGAATTGCCCGCGCGCTGCGTGCACTCGCCGATGCGGTCCGAGCCGATCGGGCGGCGTACGTGGCCAACCGCCCGGCGCTCGCCGACGCCACTGCGCGCACGGTCACCGGCGACGACTACCTGGGCTACGCAAGCTGATGTGGAGGGAGGATCGTGGGCGGTCTTGCCGAAGCGCTGGACGGCGTGCGGGTGCGGGCCACCGTCCCGGACGGGTCGGCCTGGGGCGAGATGCTCGGAGATGAGGTGCGGATCGGCTTCGCTCCCGGCTACTACCCCGCCGCGAGCGAGCAGGGCCTCCAGGAGACGCTGGTAGCGCTCTGCCGCCTGCTCTGGGCGGCGCGGGTCCGGGCCGACCAGGCCGCCGTTCGCGCCGCTGGCGGGGAGCCGGTCCGGCGGGAGCGCCTAAGCCGACGCGACCGGGAGTACCGGCAGCGCTTCGACGATTTGGTGGCCACCGGGGGCAGCGCCGACGGGCGGGTGCGGATCCTGGCACGGGGGCTGAGTCAGTGGAGCGTGACGGCGGACACCCGGGGGCTGCGCGAGGACGAGTTCACCGCCCGCGCCGCGGAGGCCGGCGCGGCGTTCATCCGTGACCTGCGAGAACGGGTGCTGCGGCTGCGGCTGGAAATCTACCTTTCGGCGGGGCAGGCATGAGCGGGTTGCGGTGCCCAGTGCGATGGCTGGCGGCGGGTGCCGCCGCGGCGCTTGCCGTGGCTGCCGGGGGGTGTGATGCCCTGTCGGGCCGCGGCGTTGATGACCAACCCAGCGCCTGTGCTGTGCCGACCGCGCCCCCGGCCGGCACGCCCGGGCCGGCCGACGCGGCCCCGGGGGGTGGTGGGCTGCGCGTGGTGGAGAAAGGCTTCACTCAGCTGCCCGACACCGGTCCGATGCGGCTACGCCGGAACCGAGTGAGCATCGGGGCGGTGGTGGAGAACACCAGCGCCATGGTGGCGTACCGGGCGCGGGTCAGCCTCGGCTACACCGACGCGCACGGGCGCCCGGCGTTCCCGGACGACCAGGGCAAGCCGACCGTGGAGGTACCGGTGATCCACCCCGGGCAGCGGGTGCCGGTCGGGTTCGTGCCGTACGTGGGCGACGACGCCCGAGGCGACCGGATCACCGTCGCCGAGGTGCAGGTGACCTTCGAGACCGTCCGGTGGGCGGCCGACGACGGCACGTTTCCGGCGGTGGCTGCCCGGCCGCAGTCGCTGGACAGGGATGCCGACGAGCCGTACACCGGGACCGTGGTCTACACCACGACGTCCGACTCCTGCCGGACGCTCACCCCGCGCGGGGTCGGCGTGGTCTTCCGCAACACTGCCGGCACCGTCGTGGGCGGCAGCTTCTGGCGGGACGAGCACGAGCAGAAGTGCGAGCCGGGCCGAGCCACGGAGTCGACTGCCGTGTTCATGGCGCTGGCTCCGGATGTCGACCTGGCCAAGAGCGAGGTGTTGCCGTACTGCGACCTGGCGCCCCCGCCGCCGCGCCGCCCGCAGCTCGAGCCCGTGCCGCCGGCGTCGCCGTCGCCGCCGGATCGCGGCCTCAACTACTGACAAGCGGCACCCGTAAGCCAGCCGTCCGGGGGTAAGGTCCTCCCGGTGACGAGCCCACGGAAAACGCGCGTCGCCGTCGTGTTCGGTGGACGCAGTACTGAGCACGCCATCTCATGTGTGAGCGCCGGCAGCATCCTCGGCGCGCTGGATCCGGACGAGTTCGAGGTGGTCCCGATCGGGATCACGCGGGCCGGCCGCTGGGTGCTGACCGACGGCAACCCGGAGCAGCTGGCGATCACCGACCGCAGGCTCCCTGAGATCACCGCGGACGGCGGCCAGGCGGTGGTCCTCACCGGCGACGCCGACACGCGCGGCCTGGTCGTGCTCGACCCGGTGGACGGCCCCCGGGCGCTCGGCGACGTGGACGTGGTGTTCCCCGCACTGCACGGGGCGTACGGGGAGGACGGCACCATCCAGGGCCTGCTGGAGATGGCCGGCGTGCCGTACGTGGGGTCCACCGTCTTCGCCTCCGCGGCGGCGATGGACAAGGAGTTCACCAAGAAGCTCGCCGAGGCTTCCGGCATCCCGGTCGGGCCGTACGCCGTCCTGCGTGCCGGCGCCTCCCTCTCCGAGGCGGATCGCGAGCGGCTGGGCCTGCCCGTGTTCGTCAAGCCGGCCCGGGCCGGCTCGTCGTACGGCATCACCAAGGTGACCGGATGGGCCGACCTGGACGACGCTCTCGCCACCGCCCGCGCGGTGGACCCGAAGGTGCTGGTGGAGGCCGCGGTCGTGGGCCGGGAAATCGAGTGCGGGGTGCTGGAGGGGGAGTACGGCGGGCCGCCGGAGGCGTCCGTGCTGGCTGAGGTGCGGGCGAACGGGCGCGAGTTCTACGACTTCGAGGCGAAGTACCTGGACGACGCACTGGAGATCGACATTCCGGCCCGGCTGCCGGACCGGGTGACCCGCCAGATCCGGGAGTACGCCTGCCGCGTGTTCACCGCGCTGGACTGCGCCGGCCTGGCCCGGGTGGACTTCTTCGTCACCCCCGAGCTGGACGTCTACTTCAACGAGATCAACACCATGCCGGGCTTCACCCCGACGTCGGTCTTCCCGATGGTGTGGGCGGCGACCGGCATCGACTACCCGAAGCTGGTCACCCGGCTCGTCCGCACCGCCCTGCGCCGCGGCACCGGCCTGCACTAGCCCGCAGCGCTAGCCCCCAGCGTGCCAGCCCTCCGCATCGTCGATCTAGGAGTTGTGGGCCCGTTTTGCCGGGCTTATACCCCCAACAACTCCTAGATCGACGGAAGCGGGCTGACGACGGAAGCCGGGTGACGGTGAAGGGTGAGGGGTCGGGTCAGCCGCAGCCGTAGGGCGCCTTGGCGGACGGCACCGCCGCGGCCACCGGCGCGGAGAACTCGATCACCCACTGGCCGGGCTGCTCGTAGCTGGCCGGCATGGTCACGGTGACCGGGACCTCCCGGTCCAGCGTGGTCCACACCGACCCGGTCGGCCCCGTCGTCGCGTACCAGCAGACACTGTCCAGCCGGAGCACGGTGGCGGTGGGCGGGAAGGATGGGACCGTGGTGCCGCAGGCGAGGGTGATCGGCGGGTCGCCGTACGCCGCGTTCTGCTCGGCGCCGGCGGTGACCGGGCGCTGTGCCCGGTCCCGGATCGCCTGGGGCAGCTGGGAGAGCAGGGCGCGGCAGACCGTCTCCTGGCGGGTGGTCAGCTTCCGCGTGGGCATCTCGACCGGCCCGGTCGCCTGGGGGTGCGGGCTCGGCGACGCGGCCGCCTCGCCGCCACCGCC
>Ga0310834_100652_pt1 | contig 32571 bp, 30 predicted proteins | sample SM_ome_2_FD_201314 | JGI IMG/M metagenome (GOLD analysis project Ga0310834, IMG submission 201314) | Sorghum-adapted microbial communities enriched on stacked mutant (SM) sorghum from Joint BioEnergy Institute, Emeryville, California... ...
CACCGGGTGGGTGGCGGAGGCCCAGGCGATGGTTGGGCTGGTCGAGCATTGCTGTGTTTATCGATTCGTCGGTCGGCGGCGAAGGGTGAGGATGACCGCGCCTGCCAGGAGAGCGATGAAAAGGACGCTGAGAGTGGCGAGGATGATCGGGCGCGGGTTCGAACTGGCCGGTGGTGGGGTGGCGTTGTTGGTGGGTGTGTTGGTGGTGGGTGGGTTGAGTGGGGGTATGTCGGCGGTGAGGGCGGCGAGGGGGTTGATGATTCCGTGGCCGTATTCGTTGTCGCGGCCGGGGGTGCCGCGGTCGTCGGCGGTGGCGATCATGCGGTTGATGACGTCTTCGGCGGATAGTTCGGGGTATTTGGCGCGGATGAGGGCGGCGACGCCGGCGATGATCGCGGTGGCGTCGCTGGTGCCTCCGCCTCGGGTGTAGCCGGTTGGGTCGATGTTTCGGGCTTGAAGGCTCATGATGTCGACGGCGGGTGCGGCTAGGTCGGCGGCCGGGCTGGCGAGTGAGATGGGGGCGTGGTTGCCGTCGCGGTCGATGCCGGCGGCGCCGATGACGCCGTCGTAGGCAGCGGGATAGACGAGGCCGTTGTCCTCTGGGGTATTGCCTGCGGCGGCGACTACGACCACGTCGTGGGCGAGTGCGTATCGGATGGCCTGTTCGAGCACGGGGTTTGGTCTGGGGTGGGCGAAGGCGAGGCAGAGGACGGTGGCGCCGTGGTCGACGGCCCAGTAGATGCCGTCGGCGTCGGTGCGAGCGTCGCCGGCCCCGCCAGGGGTGCGTCGTATGGGGAGGATGGTGGCGTCGGGGGCGATGCCGAGGGCTTGGCCGTTGGCGGCGATGAGGCCGGCCATCGCGGTGCCGTGGCCGTCGAGGTCTTCGAGGGCATCGGGGTTTTGGAAGAAGGTGAGGTCGGCGCCGGGCAACAGGCGGTCGGCGAGGTCGGGGTGGCCGCCGTCGACGCCGGTGTCGATGACACCGACGATGACTCCTTTGCCGGTGCTGATTTGGTGGACCTGGTTGATGTTGAGGAAGTCCAGGTGCCACTGCTGCGCCCGAACGTCGTCCTGCACCGGCTGAGCCGGCAGCCCGGGGGTAACGGCGAGCAGGCCGGCCATGGTTCCGGCCGCGAACTTCTGGATGAGGGCGGCCGTGGTGGTGAGCAGGATCATCGGTCGGTTTTGAAGTCGGGTTGGGGGTTGGGTTTGGTGTGTGCTGATCGATTGGTTTAGGTGCGGCGGCGAAGGGTCATGAAGACCGCGCCTGCCAGGAGAGCGATGAAAAGGACGCTGAGAGCGGTGAGGATGATCGGGCGCGGGTTCGAACTGGCCGGTGGTGGGGAGGCGTTGTAGGTGGGTGTGTTGGTGGTGGGTGGGTTGAGTGGGGGTATGTCGGCGGTGAGCGCGGCGAGGGGGTTGACGATTCCGTGGCCGTATTCGTTGTCGCGGCCAGGAGCGCCGCGGTCGTCGGCAGTGACGATCATGCGGTTGATGACGTCCTCGGCGGACAGTTCGGGGTACTTGGCCCGGATGAGGGCGGCGACACCAGCGATGATCGCCGTGGCGTCGCTCGTGCCCCTGCCGCGTCCGTAGCCGCTGGCGATGACGTTGCGGGGGCGAGTGGTCATGATCTCGACCGCGGGGGCGGCCAGGTCGGCGGCCGGGCTCGCGAGTGAGATGGCGGCGTGGTTGCCGTCGCGGTCGACGCCAGCGGCGCCGACGACGCCGTCGTAGGCGGCGGGGTAGACGAGACCTTCATCCTTTGGCGTGTTGCCGACGCCTGCGACTACGACGACGTCGTGGGCGATCGCGTACCGGATAGCTTGTTCCAGGAATATGTCCGGTTTGGGGTTAACGAAGGCAAGGCAGAGCACGGTGGCGCCGTTGTCGACCGCCCAGTAGATCCCATCGGCGTCCCAGCGGATGTCTCCGCCGCCGTGTGGATTGCTGCGTACGGGGAGGATGGTGGCGTCGGGGGCGATGCCGAGGGCTTTGCCGTTGGCGGCGATGAGGCCGGCCATCGCGGTGCCGTGGCCGTCGAGATCCTCAAGAGCGTCGGGTCTTTCGAAAAAGGTGAGGTCGACCCCGGGCAGGAGCCGGCCGGCGAGGTCGGGGTGACCGCCGTCCACGCCGGTGTCGATGACGCCGACGACGACACCTTTACCAGTGCTGATCTGGTGGACCTGGTCGATGTTGAGGAAGTCCAGGTGCCACTGCGGAGCCCGAACGTCGTCCTGCACCGGCTGAGCCGGCAGCCCGGGGGTAACGGCGAGCAGGCCGGCCATGGTTCCGGCCGCGAGCTTCTGGATGAGGGCGGCCGTGGTGGTGAGCAGGGTCATCGGTCGGTTTTGGAGTCGGGTTGGGGGTTGGGTTTGGTGTGTGTTGATCGATTGGTTTAGGTGCGGCGGCGAAGGGTGAGGATGACCGCGCCCGCCAGGAGAGCGATGAAAAGGACGCCGAGGGTGGCGAGGATGAGGGGGCGTGGGTTTGTGCTGGCTGGTGGTGGGGTGGCGTTGTCGGTGGGTGTGTTGGTGGTGGGTGGGTTGAGTGGGGGTATGTCGGCGGTGAGGGCGGCGAGGGGGTTGACGATGCCGTGGCCGTACTCGTTGTCGCGGCCAGGAGCGCCGCGGTCGTCGGCGGTGGCGATCATGCGGTTGATGACGTCTTCGGCGGATAGTTCGGGGTATTTGGCGCGGATGAGGGCGGCGACGCCGGCGATGATGGCGGTGGCGTCGCTGGTTCCCCTGGTGCGGGCGTAGCCGCTAGGGAAGACGGTTCGGGTTTGGGGGGTCATGATGTCGACGGCGGGGGCGGCCAGGTCGGCGGCCGGGCTGATTACTGAAATGGGGGCGTGGTTGCCGTCGCGATCCACCCCCGCGGCGCCGACGACACCCTCGTAGGCGGCAGGGTAGACGAGACCTTCATCCTTTGGCGTGTTGCCGACGCCGGCGACTACGACGACGTCGTGGGCGAGTGCGTATCTGATGGCCTGTTCCAGGAGTATGTCTGGTTCGGGGCCCGCGAAGGCGAGGCAGAGTACGGTGGCGCCGTTGTCGACGGCCCACTCGATTCCCTGCGCTTGCCTTCTGGCGTCACCAACGGCGCCGGCAGCCGTGTGTCGTATGGGGAGGATGGTGGCGTCGGGGGCGATGCCGAGGGCTTGGCCGTTGGCGGCGATGAGGCCGGCCATGGCGGTGCCGTGCCCGTCGAGGTCTTCCAGCGCGTCGGGGCGCTGGCGAAAGCTGAGGTCCAAGCCGGGTAGTAGGCGGCCGGTCAGGTCGGGGTGACCACCGTCGACGCCGGTGTCGATGACACCGACGATGACGCCTTTGCCGGTGCTGATTTGGTGGACCTGGTCGATGTTGAGGAAGTCCAGGTGCCACTGCTGCGCCCGGATGTCGTCTTGGACCGGTTGGGCAGGCAGCCCGGGGGCGATGGTGAGCACGGCAGCTAGGGCCCCGGCCGCGAGCTTGTAGCCGAGCGCTGTCATCGGTCGATTCCGATCACGCCGGGGCCGGGGTCGTGGTGCGCTGGTTCGGCCGGTGGCTGGATGACGCCGGGTGGGCCTTCGGGTGTTTCGAAGACGCTGGGCAGGCCCGGCCGATTACGCCGACCGCTGCTTGTGCTCGCCGTGTTTGATGCAGGGCGGCCAGGCATGACTGGCGGCACGAACGGCACCATCCCCGGGCCGCCAGGTGTGCGGGTGGCCGAGCCGGTCGGGGTCGGGCCACCCGTGACCGGGCTTGTTACCGAGCCGGGCCCGCCCGGGGTAGTGCCAACGCCGACCCCACCCGCAGCCGGCGACCCGATGACTCCACCCGGGGCCAACACCCGACCCCACGGGGTGTCCACGAACGCCCCACCTGCTGACGGATCACCAGTCAGTGGACTGGTTACCCCACCACCAGCACCGGGCACAACGCCATTGAGGACCGTGTTCCCACCCGGCGCCGTGTGGGCCTCGGCAGGGTCGGCTCCAGCCCCGGGTGTTGGGAAGCCACTGGGCGGCGCCCAGACGCCTGAGCCAACCGAAGGAACAAAGCCGTTTCCGCCCCAGCCCGCGCTCGCAGTCTCTGCTGGACCATCGCCGTGATAGGGCTCCACGTCATAGATACCGCCTTTGACGGGAGGTTTGTAGGGTGGGTCGGCGTAGATTGTGAGGGCGTAGTTGTAGATCTTTTGTTCGAGGTCGGCAATGATTTCGCGGGCGTCGCGGTCGAGTCCGGCGCGCCAGGTTCGCCAGTCGAAGTTTCCTTCGAGCAGTTCGTTTCCGAAGTAGGCGGCGTCGGCGAGCAGGGTTCCGCCGGATTGTTCGAGGTCTTGGTAGCGGGCCTGTTCGCTCATCAGGGTTTCGACTCGGGCGCGGGCTCGCTCGATTTCGGTGCTGATGTTGGCGGCGGCTGATCGGTTCTGGTGGGCGACTTCGGCCGTGTTCTCCATCGCCAGCACCAGGGTTAACCCCCACTCCTGGAAGGCGAGCGAGGCCTCTTGGGTGGGAGGCCACTGCGCCTCGAGATCTTGGAGGGCTTTGCGGAGGCGGGTGGCCTGTTCGCGGCAGAGGGTTTCGATGGCGCTCCACATGGTGACGGCGGCCGGTCCCGCCTCGGGTGAGTGGCGGCGGAGCATGGCCGCAATCTGGTTCAGGCCATACCGGGACCAGTCGTGTGGATTAGGGCAGTAGGGCATCCCCATGGGGATCGGGCTCGGTCGTTGGGTATCGGGCGCCCCCGTTGGTTCTGGCTGCGTCATCGTCTGTATCCCCTACACCACCAGGTTGCGGCCGCCGGCCTGCTGGGCCTCGTGCTCCTTCAGCTCCCGATACTTCTGTTCGTAGGCGGCCGACAGGAAGCCACCGACCTCATCCATGGTGAGGGCGGCCATCTCTTCGGTGGTTTGGTACATCTTCATGAGGTGTTCGATGACCTCGAGCATGGCCGCGCCGGTGAACAGGTAGCGCACCAGGTTCTCGATCGAGAAGTTCTGGGCGTGCAGGTGGCTGAGCCGGGAAAGATAGAACCTCTCTCCGGTGAGGCCGGCTCCCAGGTTCGCCCCGCTCGCCGCCTCGGCCTTGATGCGGGCGATGCCGGTGTCGAGGTTCGCCCCGAGATCCCGTTCGATGAACGTCAGAAAGTCGGCCAGGCTGTCGATTTCCACCTGGAAGGTGGGAAAGGTGAACCCGCCGGTACCGCCGTCTGCGACCACCGCCATGGCGTGACCTCCCCGTACCCGCGCGACTTGACCCGGCGGAAGCCGTTCGCCACTCCGACCTCCGTTCCGCCGACAGGCTATCGGAGCACGTTCATGCGTGGCTACAACCCATCGCGCGCCTGTGGATAACGAGTCTGTGGATAACCGGCGCGGTGAGCGGGCCAGGGTGGTCGATCAACGAAAAGGCTGGTCAGCGGGGTGCAGGGTGGGCCAGCCCACGAGCCACCCAGGTGGAAGAGCAGGGTGGCCGAGCGGAGGCGTCCTTGATGATCGACATGAGCACCGGGCGGCGAGGCCTGCAGACGCCGGGGCCGGCGGCGGAACTCCTGGCACGGGGCAGCGTCGGCACGGGGCGGCGTCGGCAACCGGTGGTGGTTGGCGCGGGGCAGGCGACCGCTCCCGGGGAAGGGTCGGCGGGCTGGTGAAAGTCACCACAGACCGTACGCCCGGGAGCGGGGGCGGACGGATACTGGCGGGCGACCGGTACCTCCGACGGACTGGATCAGCCCATGAGTGAACAGCGGGCGCAGCCGGGCCCGACACGGCCCCGCAGCGCGCAACGCAGGCAGCGTCGCCTTCTGCGGGTCGGCGTGATCGGCGCGGGGCGGGTCGGCGCCGTGCTGGGCGCCGCGCTCGCGGCCGCCGGACACCGTATCGTCGCCGCCTCCGGTGTCTCCGCGGCGAGCCTCGCCCGAATCGAACGACTCCTCCCCGGCGCGCGCGTCGTCCCCCCTGACCAGGTCCCGAACGGGGTCGACCTGGTGCTGCTGGCCGTCCCCGACGACGCCCTCGCTCCCCTCGTGCGGGCGCTGGCCGACTCCGGCGCCTTCACCTCGGGTCAGATCGTCGTGCACACCAGCGGCGCCCACGGTGTGGCGGTGCTCGCCCCGGCAATCGACGCGGGCGTGCGGGGGATTGCCCTTCATCCCGCGATGACCTTCACCGGTCACCCCCGTGATCTTGATCGGCTGGCCGAGGGCATCTCGTTCGGGGTCACCGCCTCTGCGGAGCTGCGGCCCACGGCCACGCGTCTGGTCGCCGACCTCGGCGGCAGCGTGGAGTGGATCGACGAGGACGCCCGATCGCTCTACCACGCGGCTCTCGCCCACGGGGCCAACCATCTGGTGACCCTCACCAACGAGGCGCTGGACCTGCTGCGGGGCGCCGGGGTGCTGCATCCGGAGCGGGTCCTCGGCCCCCTGCTGCGGGCCGCGCTGGAGAACACCCTGACCCACGGCGACGCCGCGCTGACCGGCCCGGTCTCCCGGGGCGACGCCGGCACCATTGCCCGGCACCTGGCGGTGTTGCGGCGGGTGTCCCCCGATTCCGTACCGGCCTACCTCGCCCTGGCCCGCCGCACCGCCGACCGGGCCATCGCCGCCGGCCGACTGCGCCCGACCGACGCCGAGCCCTTGCTCGACTCGCTCGCCGCCCAACCATCCACTATGGAGATCTCACCGTGACCGACATCGTGACCTCTCGGGCCGAGCTGACCGCGGCCCGTGCCGCGCTGCCGGGTCGGGTCGGCGTCGTCATGACCATGGGCGCGCTCCACGATGGACACGCGGCCCTGCTGCGGGCCGCGCGGGCGGAGTGCGACCACGTCGTGGCGACGATTTTCGTCAACCCGTTGCAGTTCGGGCCGAACGAAGACTTCGACCGCTATCCCCGGACGGTCGAGGCGGATCTGGAGCTGTTGCGTGAGTGCGGTACGGATCTGGTGTTCCTACCCAGCGTCGAGGAGATGTACCCGACGGGCCAGCCACGGGTGACCGTCTCGGCCGGTCCACTCGGGACAATTTTGGAGGGGGCACACCGGCCCGGGCACTTCGACGGAGTGCTCACCGTCGTACTGAAGCTTCTCAACCTCACCCAGCCCACCGTCGCCTACTTCGGAGAGAAGGATTACCAGCAGCTCACGCTGATTCGGGCGATGGTGACTGAGTTCAATATGCCAACGAGTATCAGGCCCGTGCCGACGGTGCGAGACCCCGATGGCCTTGCCCTCTCTAGTCGCAACCGTTACCTTTCCGACGGGGAGCGCCAGGCTGCGCTCGCTCTTTCTCGGGCGTTGCGGGCCGGCGCGGGGGCTGCCGCGCACGGCCCGGACGAGGTGCTTGCGGCCGCTCGCCGTGAGCTGACCGACATTGAAGTCGACTACCTCGCCCTCGCCGACCCTGATCTCGGCCCGCCGCCGCAGAGCGGTCCGGCCCGGCTGCTCGTGGCCGCACGCTTCGGCTCGACACGCCTGATCGATAACACGGCGCTGACCCTGCGGGAGACGTGAATGTTTGCACGCACGATGCTGAAGTCGAAGATCCATCGGGCGACGGTCACCCAGGCGGACCTGCACTACGTCGGATCGCTCACCGTCGACAAGGACCTGATGGAGGCGGCCGACCTGCTGCCGGGCGAACAGGTGGCGGTGGTCGACGTGACCAACGGCGCCCGCCTGGAGACGTACGTGATCGAGGGTGAGCGCGGCAGCGGTGTGATCGGGATCAACGGGGCCGCCGCTCACCTGGTGCATCCGGGCGACCTCGTCATCATCATCTCGTACGCGCAGATGGACGACGAACTGGCGCGCCGGTACCGACCGCGAGTGGTGCATGTGGACGGTCAGAACCGGATCGTCGAGATCAGTGGCGATCCGGCCGCTGCGGCCGACGGCATGATCGACGGCCTGGTGCGCGGCGACCTCGCCCATTCGAAGTAGCCGCGCGGCCAAAGCCGCCGCCACAGTCCGCGCCGCTTCGTCGCTGACGTACGGGTTCGTCGGAGATTTCCCATCCGCCACCGGTGCGTCGGCCTCGCGCATTTCGCGCGTGACCGGTGCAGCTGTCTCGCCCACTCGGCTTGATCAAGGCCAACCGGCCGGCCGACGCCGGTACCACCGACCGTGCGGTAGGGTCCGCGACCGGAACGGGCATCTCGCGAGGAGGCACCGGAGTGCGTCGGCGGCTGGCGGTGGTGGCGTCGATTCTCGGCGCGACTCTCGGGCTCGCCGGTTGCACCGCGCCTCCCACCGTCGGCGATGGCCGGCTCGGGGTGGACTGGGCCGTCCTGCCTACGCCGTCCGTCCCCACCCCGGCCGTGGGCGTGTGTACGGCCGCGGAAGGGACGCATACGGCCAACCCGACGCTCGACTTCCTGCCCGGGACGATGGTCGACTGCTCGCAGCCTCACCTGACCGAGACGTTCCACATTGGTGTGTTTCCGTCCGATATGGACACCGACCCGAACACCGTGCCGACCGTGGGCGGCGCCCGCTACCGGTACGCGTACACCACCTGCCAGGAGGCGGCGGTCGCGTTCCTGGGCGGCGATCCGCACACCAGCCGGCTGGCGGTGCTGCCGGTGATGCCGTCGGAACGCCAGTGGGCCGGCCGGGCCCGCTGGTTCCGGTGTGAGGTCATGGAGCTCGCCGGCCTGGACCGTACGGTCGTGGCCCGGACCGGCTCGCTGCAGGACGCGCTCGCCGGATCGGGCCCGCTGACGACGAGCTGCGCCAACGTGCAGTTCAACGCCGACCGTACCGAGGTGCTCGCGGCCACCTTCGCTCCGTGCGAGGGCGAGCACGACGTCGAGCTGACCGGCGCGATCGCGCTGCCGGACGGCGACTATCCGGCGGCCGACCGGCTGGTCGAGCTGGTCGACGAGGGGTGCCGCGAGGTCGGCGCCGCCTACGTGGGAATCGACGTCGACGACCTGCTGCCGGTCGGCAGCGACACCTTCCAGTTCGCCGCGCCCGTCAGCGCCGAGATGTGGTCGGCCGGGGAACGGTCGGCCTGGTGCTTCTACGGCTCCCTGACGCAACGCCGCGCCGGATCCCTGCGCGGCCTCGGCGCCTTCCCGTACTGATCCCGCTAGTCCCCCACTGATCCCGCTGGTCGCACGCCCATCAGGTCCTTCGGCGCACGACGTCGGGAAGCACCCTTACCTGGACAAGTACTGGATCTGATACAGTACTCGTCGTGATTGAGCATGCCGAGCCCGTGGCGACGGGTGAGGTCTTCGCCGCGGATCTCCTGCGCGGGCACACCGAGACCATCGTGCTCGGCGTGCTCAGCCGCGGTGACAGCTATGGATTCGAGATCTTCAAGACCATTCGCGACGCCACCGGGGGCGCCTACGAGATCAAGGAGGCGACCCTCTACGCGAGCTACCGCCGGCTGGTGCGAGACGGTCTGGTGGAGGCGTACTGGGGAGACGAGTCCCAGGGCGGTCGCCGCAAGTACTACCGCATCACCGACGCGGGGCGGGCCGAGTTCGGGCGCAGCGTCCGAGCGTGGGTGATCACTCGCGAGATCATCGATTCCCTGCTCGGCCTCAATCGCGACGGCGCCGGCCATCGGGGCACCCCCGGGGCTGGCCGGCCGGCCGACGAAACCCCTGTCGACACCAACCCCATCGGCGGTACCCACGTCGATCGCGCGGGTGGCGACGGCGGCACCCCAGCGACCACAGTGGCCAAGCAACCGGGAAGGCGGCACCGACATGAGTAACACCGCACTCGACATCCACCGGCTGCTCGACGAGGCCTTCGTCGGCATCGAGGTCACGCCCGACGTGCAGGACCTCAAGGAGGAGATGCGGGCCAACCTGGTCGCCCGCGTCGAGGAACTGCAGGCGTCCGGCGTCGAGCCGGGCGAGGCGGCCCGTCGGGCGATCGCCGAGCTCGGCGACGTCCGCGCCATCATCGACGAGACGATCCGCGCCACCGGGGACGCCCCCGCCTGGCAGCGTTACCGGGTCCGGCCCCGACCGGCGTACGTCGTGCGGACCGTGCTCGTCGCGCTCCTCGGCGTGGCGGCCCTCGGCGTCGTGGTCCTGCGGCTGACCGGCCTGGTTGGCTCCAGTGGTCAGCCGGCGGTGGACGTCGCCGCCGTCCTCGTGGCGGCGCTGGCCGGCGGGCTCCTGGTCGGCGATGCGCTGCGCCAGGAGACGACGACCAATCACCCCGTGTCCCGGCGGCGGGCGGTCGGCTACGGCGGGGCCACCGCGGCCGGGTTGGCCGGCTTGGGCGGCCTGGCCGGGTACCTGCTCGACCGTGCGCTGGCCTGGCCGATCGCCGGCGCGGCTCTTCTTGTGTCATCGATCGTGATATTCACGTACCTGGGCGCGACCCAGACCAACCGGCACAAGCCGTGGGTTCTCCGGGAGATGGCCCGGCACGAGCGGGCCGCCGACCGGTTCGAGCGGGATCCCGCCGCGGCGGCGCGTTTCGGCCTCTACACGGTCACCATCTGGATCGTGGCGCTGGCCGCGTTCGCGGTCGTCGGGTTCACCGTGGGCTGGCTCTGGTCGCTGCTCGCCCTGGTCGGCGGCGTGGTGGCCATGATGCTGACGCTGGCCCGGATGCTCTTCGGCGACGGTGCCCGACAGGCCTGAGGCCGGCTGACCGGGGCTGCGGGCGAGTGACATGACGGGCCGCGTGGTGTGACCGAGCCGAGTGGTGTGACCGACAAGCCGGGCGGCCCGGGCGAGCGCGGGGTGGCCGAGGGCGAGACCTACGCTGGCGACATGCTGTTGCCCTCGGTACCCCGGCGGCTCGCGGCGGCCGATCCCGGCTGGGCCGAGACCACCGACGTGGTGGTCGTCGGCTCGGGGATCGCCGGGCTCACGTGTGCCCTGCACCTGCGGGAGGCGGGGCTGCACGTGACCGTCGTGACGAAGGAGAACATCGACGACGGTTCGACCCGCTGGGCCCAGGGCGGGATCGCGGCGGTCCTCGACCCGCTCGACACTCCGGAGGCGCACGCGCAGGACACCCTCGTGGCGGGGGCCGGCCTTGGCGACCCCGAGGCGGTCCGGGTGCTGGTGACCGAGGGGCCGGCTCGCGTCCGGGAACTCATCCGGTGGGGCGCCCGCTTCGACCGGCATCCCGACGGGACGCTCATGCTCACCCGGGAGGGCGGGCACCACGCCAACCGCATCGTGCACGCGGGCGGCGACGCCACGGGAGCCGAAGTGCAGCGGGCGCTGCAGGAGGCGGTGCGCCGTGACCCGTGGATCCGGTTGATCGAGCACGCCATGGTGCTGGACCTGCTGCGGGACGCGACCGGCCGGGCCTGCGGGGTGACGCTGCACGTGCTCGGCGAGGGCACCGAGGACGGCGTCGGCGCCGTGCTGGCCTCGGCCGTGGTGATCGCCTCCGGCGGCCTGGGCCAGATCTTCGCCTCGACCACCAACCCCGAGGTGTCCACAGGGGATGGTGTGGCGCTGGCGCTGCGGGCCGGCGCTGCGGTCACCGACATCGAGTTCGTCCAGTTCCACCCGACCGCCCTGGCCGTGTCCACAACGGACGGTGAGCGGGCCGAGCGGCAGCCGCTGATCAGCGAGGCGCTGCGGGGCGAGGGGGCGTACCTGGTGGACGCCGACGGCAAGCGCTTCATGCTCGGCCAGCATCCGCTGGCCGAACTCGCCCCGCGCGACGTCGTGGCCAAGGCGATCCACCGGGTGATGCTCGCGACCGGCACCGACCACGTCTTCCTCGACGCGCGCCACCTGCCCGACGTCGAGCACCGCTTCCCCACGATCACCGCCGCCTGCCGGGCCATCGGCATCGACCCGGCCACCGACCTGATCCCCGTCAGCCCGGCCGCCCACTACGCCAGCGGCGGCATCCGGACCGACCTGTACGGCCGCAGTTCCATCCCCGGTCTGTACGCCTGCGGTGAGGCGGCCTGCACCGGAGTGCACGGCGCCAACCGGCTCGCCTCGAACTCTCTGCTGGAGGGGCTGGTCTTCACCCGCCGGATCGCCGAGGACATCGCCGCATCGTTCGCGGGCGGGAAACCGCACCTGGGCGAGCCGGTCACCGACCCGGCGGCGGCCGCCTGGGTGGTGGATCCCGCCGTACGGTCGGCGGTGCAGCAGGCGATGACCCGCGGCGCGGGTGTGCTGCGCAGTGCCACCTCCCTGGCTCAGACCGCGGCCGCGCTCGTCGAGGCCGGCGCGACCCGGTCCCGCCCCAACACCGAAAGCTGGGAGGCGACCAACCTCGTCACGGTCGCGGCGGCGCTCGTGGCCGCGGCCGGGCGGCGCGAGGAGACCCGCGGCAACCACTGGCGCGAGGACTTTCCCGACAGTCGCCCCGAGTGGCTCGGCCACCTCGTGGCGCGCATCGACGCCGACGGCCACCTCGACCACACCTGGGAGGCGTTGTGAACCGGTCCACAGTGGAGCTCCTCGAGGCGGCCGGGCTGCCCGTCGACGCGGTGACGCGGATCATCACCACCGCGTTGGAGGAGGACCTCGGCACCCCGGCCCGGGACGTCACCTCGCTGGCGACCATCGACGCGGCCCAGCAGAGCACCGGCGACCTCGTGGCTCGGGCGTCCGGGGTGGTGGCCGGCCTTCCGGTCGCGGCCGCGGTCTTCGACCTGGCCAGCGACGGCGCGGCGTCGTTCGTGCCGAAGGTGACCGACGGCGTACGGGTGGCGCGCGACGACGTGCTGGCCACCGTGACCGGGTCGACCCGAGCGCTGCTGGCCGCCGAGCGCACCGCGCTGAACCTGCTCTGTCGGCTGTCCGGCATCGCCACCCACACCCGGGCCTGGGCCGACCGGCTCGTCGGTACGAAGGCGAAGGTGCTCGACACCCGCAAGACCACGCCCGGGCTGCGGGTGCTGGAGAAGTACGCGGTGCGGGCCGGCGGCGGCACGAACAAGCGCATGGGCTTGTACGACGTGGCGATGGTCAAGGACAACCACGCCGTCGCGGCCGGAGGCGTGGTGGCCGCCTACCGTCGCGTCCGCGAGGCCTTCCCGGACGTGCCCGTCCAAGTCGAGGTGACCACAGTGGACGAAGCCGTGGCCGTCGTGGCAGCCGGCGCGGACTTCCTGCTCTGCGACAACATGCCGCCCGACCTGCTGCGTCAGGTGGTAGCCGCCGTCGGCGGCCGGGCCGAGCTGGAGGCGACCGGCGGACTCACCCTGGAGCGGGCGGCCGAGTACGCCGCCACGGGCGTGGACTACCTGTCCGTAGGCGCGCTCACCCACTCCTCCCCGATCCTCGACATCGCCTTCGACCTGCGCCCGCACGAGCCCGCTTGACCAGCGGGCGGTCGCCGACCGACGTCACCGGGTAATGCTCGTTCCCACGCCGGTTGGCGCCGACCGATGACCCGCGGCGCGGGTGCCTCACTGCGTACGCCGGTGGCCGGCAGCACGGTGATGGTTCCGCGGTGCCGGCCACGGCGGGGAAGGGATCGGCGTCGGAGCGCCGGGGTTACTGGGCCGCGAGGTCGGGGCGTTCCTCGCCGGACGGGTCGGCCGGGATGATCGGCGGTGACTTCAGGGCCACCCACTCCGTGCAGACCTTGTCCGCGATGGCGGCCAGATCCGCCTCAGAGAGCATGTCGACCGGGTCGACCGTGGCCGTGCACCGGCCGTCGGCGATCTGGATGGTGACGGTGGCCGAGGTACCGGCAGTGGTGATGATCGGCACCTCCAGCAGCCCGCCGGCCCGCCAGCCGATGTCCATGGGCAGGTCGCCGACGCTGGCGCCGGTCGGCAGGGCCGAGGCGAGCGCGTCGATCGCCGAGCCCACCGGGAAACCCTGGATGATCTCGGAGCCGCTGGCCGGATCGTCCCCCGGCAGGTCGACCGGGGCGGTCACCTCCGGTGGCTGGGCCGCGTCGCCAGGGCCGACGGCGGCTGGCCAGGAAACCGTTGACCAGCATGCGCCGGACGTACGCGTCCACCTCGTCCCGGGCGCTGACCCGGCGCCAGTGGACGTAGAGCTTCGCCAGCGCGTCCTGGACCAGGTCGTCGGCCAGGTACAATCGCCGCACAGTAGGTACGCCGTGCGGCGCAGGTCAGCCCGCCGACTGGCCGCGTACGCCCGGAACGCCGACCTCAGATCCGAGGGCTCCGCCGGAGCCGATTCGTCACCCACGGCGCCGCCCATGGTCCTCCCTGCCCGTACTCGCTCGCCTGCGCCGTCATCGCGTACATGCGACGGACGTCCGGATGGGTTGCATTGACCGCCCAAGTGGCGTAGGGCACACCGGGGGGTTCGCTAGGGTGGAGGCGTGCTGCTCTGCATCGACATCGGTAACACGAATACCGTGCTTGCCACGTTCGACGGTGACGCGATCGTGCACAGCTGGCGCGTCAAGACCGACGCCCGGTCGACCGCCGACGAACTGGGGCTGCTCTACTGCGGGCTGCTCGAGGGCACGGGGCCGGGGGGTCGGGGCCCGGGCGCGGCGGCCATCACCGGCGTGGCCGCCTGCTCGACCGTGCCGGCGGCACTGCGTTCGCTGCGCACCATGTTGGCTCGGTACTTCGGCCACGTCCGCAGCGTCATCGTGGAGCCGGGCATCCGGACCGGGGTGCAGCTCGCGATCGACAACCCCAAGGAGGTCGGTGCGGACCGCGTGGTGAACACGCTCGCCGCCTACACCCTCTACGGTGGACCGTCCATTGTGGTCGATTTTGGGACGACCACGAACTTCGACGTCATCAGCGCCCGAGGAGAGTTCCTCGGCGGGGCGTTCGCTCCGGGTATCGAGATCTCGTTCGACGCACTCGCCGACCGGGCGGCCCAACTGCGGAAGGTCGAGGCGGCCAAGCCGCGGTCGGTGATCGGCAAGAACACGGTCGAGTGCCTGCAGTCCGGCATGTACTTCGGGTTCGCCGGGCAGGTGGACCGGATCGTCGAGCGGATGATCCAGGAGATCGGCGACGTCAGGGCGGTGATTGCGACCGGCGGGCTCGCCCCGATCGTGATCGACGAATGTCGGACGATCACGCACCACGAGCCCATGATCACGCTCATCGGGTTGCGTCTGGTCTACGAGCGCAACGTCACCGCCGCGGATTCCGTCCGACGCTAATCGATGATCGCCGTGTCGGGGCGTTGCGAAAACCCGCGTTGACCTGCGGGTTTGCCGTTTATCCACAGGTTCAAACGAGTGTCTTTCGCCGGCTCGGGTCGCTGGCTAGGGTGCGTCGCATGAGGACGGACATGCGGGCGCAGATCGCGGCGATGCTCGATGAATACCGAGCGACCCGGGCACGCATCGAGCGACTCCAAGCGGCGGCCGCCCATCTGCGCGTCTGGGTGAGCTCACCCGACCGGAGCGTGACCGTGACGGTCGACGTCTCGGGCCAACTGCAGGAGTTGACCATCGACCCCGTGCGGGCGTCGCGGCTGGATGCGCCCACGCTGGCCGACAACATCCTCGCCGCGTCTCGTCTCGCCGCGGCCCAGGCCCGGGAACGGCTTCGCGCGGCCGCGCGGGACGCGTTACCGGAGCGGCTGCACGACCTGGTCGGTCCCGACGGTTCGGTGGACCTCGCCGCCCTTCTGCCGGCCGACCTGTCCACCCTGATCGGGGAACGCGGGTGATCGAGCGAATCGAGGCCGCTCCGGCGCAGGTGCGGCAGATTCGCGGCCGGATGGCCGATCTGGCCACCGAGATCGGCGACGTACGCCACCGGCTGGAGAGCACGCTGGCGGGCGAGGGCCGCTGCTGGGGCACGGACGAGGCGGGCGTGGCCTTCGAGATTGCGTACGGAGCGGTGAGCCAGGCCGTGCGATCGATGCTCGCCACCGTCGAGGACGCGGTCGACGAGATCGCCGCCCGCCTCGGGGTGGTCGCCGCTGTCCTTGAGACGGCCGAGCACGACGCCCGGCGCGTCGTGGCCTGACCCGCGCCGGGGCCCGCCCGGGTGGCCCCGAACCTCCATCCACAGTGGAGCCCGGCCTGGCACGGAGAGACCATGACCATCCATCTCGGGAGCCTGGAGTGGGCCGCCCGGCTCGCCGGCGTTCCGTTTCCCCAAGCCGATGAGGACGCCCTGTGGCGCTGCGCCCGGGCCTGGTACACCGCGGCCGACCAGCTCCGGCTGCTGCCGCCCACGGCCCAGCAGATCGCCGACGGCGTGGCCGAGGCGCTGCGGGGCACGGCGGCGGAGCGCTTCGCCGAGATCTGGTCCGAGGTGACCGACCGGGACGGCGTGCTCCAGCGACTCGCCGACACCTGCGACGCGATCGGCGCGGCCTGTGCGCGGGCCGCCGACCAGGTCGAGCAGGCCAAGCTGGCGATTCTCGGCGAGCTTGCCCTGCTCGCCACGGTGGTCGCCGGGTTCGGGGTACGGGTGCCGGGCTTCGGCGTGGCGGGTGGGCTGATCGTGGCCCAGGCGATCGCCTCGGCCCGGTTGAGGGCTCGCGCGGAGATCATTCGGCTGGCCGGGGCCCTCGGCCAGCCCATGGCGCTGCCCCACGACATCGGCGATCTGCTGAACCAGATCCGCGCCTCGCTCGGCGACCGCGGTGGCGACCGGTCCGACGACCCGCCGGGCTCCGGCGGCGGACCGGACGCCTGGGCAGGTCTCACTCTGAGCCTCGGGCCGTCGGACCGTACCCCCTCCGCCCGCGACACCCTCGACGCGGCGACCCGCGAGCTCCTGGACCGGCTGCGTCGGCTGGAGACGCCTGAACGGTCGGAGACGGTGTTGGCCGGGTCCGCAGTGGACGGTGGACCGTCGCCGCCGACGCAGCCGCCGGCTCCGGCGCCCCGGCCCGGGTCGGTCTTTGAGGCACCGGCGGTCGCCCCGCCGTGGTCCGCCCCGGCGACGAACCCCACGCCGCCCGCGACCCCGCCCACTCCTCGGGCTGGGACGGTCGCCCCGGCCGGGCCGAGCTCTCTGCCACCGGGCCCCGTTGCTCCGAGGCCGGTACCGCCGACGCCGCATCCAGGCCCGCCGTCGGTCCCGCCGCTGCCGGGCCCATCGCCGTCGACGGCACCACTGCCGGGGCCGTCGATCCCACCACTGCCGGGGCCGTCGGTCGGCTCGCCCTCGCCGGGGTCCTCGTCGGTCGTGGGGCCGCCGAGCCCGCCCCCACCCGGCCCGGGCGCCGGCGCCTCGGTCGGCGGGTCCGGTGCGCCGGCCGGGTCCGGCGCTCCGTCGCTCGGGCCGGTGGCCGCCGTGGTCGGCCTGGCCGGTCGGGCCTCGCCCGCGCGGCCCACGACGCCGGGCACGACGAGCGGTTCGGCGACCGGCTCGGCGGGCCGACCGGCCGTTCTGGGCGAGCCCTCGGACGACGACCAGCCGGATCGCCTGCCGGTGTCCGATGACGATGCCCTCGCGCTCGCCCGGGCGTGTCTGTTCGCCACCGACGCCGGGTACGGGTTCTATCCGCCCGGCGACGCCCACCGGGCCCGCGCCCGGGCGGTGACGCCGGTCGAGGGATGGGTCGCCATAGATCTGCTGAGCGACCACGACGGCTTCACCATCGACAGTGGACGGTTGACGCCGCTCCAGTTCGCCGGGGTCCTGCGCGAGCTCATCGGCTCGGGCGAGATCACCGTCCGGGACGGGGAGCGCCTCTGGCTGGTCACGGGGGACGTTGGGGTGGGCGAGACGCCGCCCGCCGCGACCCTGGCGCGCCACCTGGGCATCGATGTGGTCGGCCCGGACGGCTCCGTGTTCACCGCCGCCGACCTGGACGGATCAGTCACCGACCCGGACGGATCAGTCGCCGATCCGGACTACCCGGAAGACGAGCGTCGCGTAGGGCAGGTCGACGGAGGGCCGGCCGGCCAGGTCGGGACGCCGGAGGTGGCCCTCACCAGGCGGGCACGTGTGAGCGGATCGGGCTCGACCGGCGACCCCGGTGACCGGGGGCCACGAGCAAGCGGGTCATGATGCCGGTCCCTGCTCCGATGTCGGCGATTCGCCAGTGCCCCGGACCAAGCGGCGCGCGGCCGCGGCCACGGGCGGGCACGACGGTCGAATCGCGTCGTACCGGGCGGCGGCCGACCCGAAGGAGAGGCCGTGCTCCGTGATCCACGCCGCCATCCTTTCTCGTGACCCGGTATGTCGCATGAGGAGGCCGGACGGCTTGGCTAGGCTCGCCTGAGCCAGGAAAGTCCCCTAAGCCAGGAGACTGCCAAGCCAGGAGACTGTCGTGGGCCGGCCGGCCCGCGACCGTACGAAAGGAACACCGTGTCCGACCAGCCGCGAGCCGTAGCCGAGGACGACCTGCCCGAGCAGATGCGCGTCCGCCGGGAGAAGCGCGAGCGGCTGCTCGAGGGTGGCGAGGCGTACCCGGTGTCGGTGCCGCGTACGCACAGCCTCGCCGAGATCCGCGCCCAGTACAGCGACCTGCCGGTGGACGCGCACACCGGGGTCACCGTGAGCGTCACGGGCCGGGTGATGTTCCTGCGCAACACGGGCAAGCTCTGCTTCGCGACGCTGCGTGAGGGCGATGGCACCGAGCTGCAGGCGATGCTCTCCCTGGACCGGGTCGGCGCCGAAGCCCTGGCCGAGTGGAAGAAGATGGTCGATATCGGCGACATCATCTCCGTGACCGGTGAGGTGATCACCAGCAAGCGGGGCGAGTTGTCGGTGCTGGCCGAGCGCTGGCAGATGGCGGCCAAGGCCCTGCGGCCGCTGCCGGTCGCCCACAAGCCCTTGTCCGAGGAGGCGCGGGTCCGCCAGCGGTACGTCGACCTGATCGTGCGCCCGCAGGCGCGGCAGACCGTCCGCATCCGGGCGGCCGTGGTGCGCTCGCTGCGGGAGTCGCTGCACCGGCGCGGATTCCTCGAGGTCGAGACGCCGATGCTGCAGGTGCTGCACGGCGGGGCAGCGGCCCGTCCGTTCGTGACCCACAGCAATGCGCTCGACATCGACCTGTATCTGCGCATCGCCCCCGAGCTCTACCTCAAGCGGTGCGTGGTCGGCGGCATCGAGCGAGTCTTCGAGATCAACCGCAACTTCCGCAACGAGGGTATCGACTCATCGCACTCGCCCGAGTTCGCGATGCTCGAGGCCTACCAGGCGTACGGCGACTACAACTCGATCGGTGAGCTGACCCGCGAAATCATCCAGGAGGCGGCCATCGCCGTCTCGGGATCGACCGTCGTCACCCACCACGACGGCACCGAGTTCGACCTGGGCGGCACCTGGGACCAGATCACGCTGTACGGCAGCCTGTCGGAGGCGCTGGGCGAGGAGGTGACGGTCGCCACCCCGCGGGCGACCCTGCTGCGCTACGCGGAGAAGCTCGGCCTGTCCGTGCCGGAGCATGCCGGGGCGGGCAAGCTCGCCGAGGAACTCTTCGAGCACCTGGTGCAGCCGAAGCTGCAGCGGCCCACGTTCGTCCGGGACTATCCCGAGGAGACCAGCCCGCTAGTGCGCGGCCACCGCAGCGAGCCCGGCCTCACCGAGAAGTGGGATCTCTACGTCCGCGGCTTCGAGCTCGCCACCGGTTACTCGGAGCTGGTCGACCCGGTCATCCAGCGCGAGCGCTTCCAGGCCCAGGCGCTGCTCGCCGCCAAGGGCGACGCCGAGGCCATGCAGCTGGATGAGGACTTCCTGCGGGCGATGGAGTACGGCCTGCCGCCCATGGGCGGCATGGGGATGGGCATCGACCGGCTGCTCATGGCCCTGACCGGCCTCGGCATCCGCGAGACCATCCTCTTCCCGCTCGTCCGGCCGGAGTGATCCGGACAATGGCGATCATGGAGGATATTCCCCCCTATAGGGGGGACAGAACTCCAAGATCGCGGCTTTACGGCTCGAACTTGTAGCCCAGGCCGCGGACCGTGACGATGTAGCGCGGGTTGGACGGCTCGGGCTCGATCTTTGACCGCAGCCGTTTGACGTGGACGTCAAGAGTCTTGGTGTCGCCGACGTAGTCCGCGCCCCACACGCGGTCGATGAGCTGACCGCGGGTGAGCACCCGCCCGGCGTTGCGCAGGAGCATCTCGAGCAGTTCGAACTCCTTCAACGGCAGCGCGACGACCTCGCCGTTGACGGTGACGACGTGGCGCTCCACGTCCATCCGCACGGGGCCCGCGGCCAGCGTCTGCGTGCCTGCCTCCCGCGTGTCGGCCGACTTGCGGCGCAGGACGGCGCGAATCCGGGCGACCAGCTCGCGGGGGGAGTAGGGCTTGGTGACGTAATCGTCGGCCCCGATCTCCAGACCCACCACCTTGTCGATCTCGCTGTCCCGGGCGGTGACCATGATGATCGGCACGGCCGACTTCTGCCGCAGCTGCCGGCATACCTCGGTGCCCGACATCTCCGGCAGCATCAGGTCGAGCAGCACGATGTCCGCGCCGTTGCGGTCGAACTCGGTCAGGGCGTCCGGCCCGGTCGGGGCGACCGCAACCTCGAAGCCTTCCTTCCGCAGCATGTACGACAGCGCGTCCGAGAAGGACTCCTCGTCCTCGACTACCAGCACCCGGGCCACGACGTACTCCTTTGGTGAAGACGGGTACTCCTCGGTGATGACAGGTCAGGCAGCGCCTGGTTTCTGCGGATCGATCCTGCTGGCGTCGGCGGCGCGGCCGTCGATTTCACCAACGTCGATCTCGATGCCTGGGGGCAGCGGCAGGGCGGCCTCCGGCGGTCGGGCCGGCAGCCGCAGCGTGAACGTGGAGCCCACCCCCACGGTCGACTCCACCGTCACCCGGCCGCCGTGGTTGACCGCGATGTGCCGGACGATGGCCAGCCCCAGGCCGGTCCCACCCGTGTCGCGCGAACGGGCCTGGTCGGTTCGGTAGAAGCGCTCGAAGATCCGGTCCAGGTCCTTGGCGGCGATGCCGATGCCGTGGTCGAGGACGGCGATGTGAACCTGGTCGCCCACCCGGATCGCGTCGATCGTGACCTTGGTGTCCTCGGGGCTGTAGGTGATCGCGTTCTCGACCAGGTTCGCCACGGCGGTCACCAGCTGCCCTTCGTTGCCATAGACCGTCAGCCCGGGCGTTCCGGTGACCAGAAGCTCGATCCCCTTCGCGGTGGCCGCCGTCCGCGTGCGGTCGACCACCTCGGCGATGATCCGGTCCACCGGTACCGGCACGGGCTCGGGCAGTGGGTCGGCGCCCTGCAGCCGGGACAGCTCCAGCAACTCCTTGACCAGCCGGGCCAGGCGCTGCGACTCGTGGTGGATGCGCTCGGCGAAGCGCCGGGACGCCTCCGGGTCGTCGGCCGCCTCGAGCAGGGTCTCGGCGAGCAGGGCCAGCGCCCCGACCGGGGTCTTCAGCTCGTGGCTGACGTTGGCGACGAAGTCCCGGCGGATCCGCGCCACGCGATGCGCCTCGGTGACGTCGGTGGCCTCGATCGCGACGTGGCCGGGCGGGTAGCCGTCGCCGGTGAGCGCCGTCACCGTTACCCGCACGCCCCAGGGCTCGCCGCGACCGGCTCCGCCCGCCGCAACGCGGGGCAACTCGAGTTCCACCTCACGCCGTACGCCGGTCCGGCGGACGTGCCCGGCCAGGGTCCGTACCACGGGATGGACCTGGCGAGCCTCGTCGCTGGTCCGGATCAGGCCGAGGTCGACGGCGGTCGGGTTCGCCAGCACCGGTCGGTCGGCGGGGTCCAGGACCACCACCCCGACCCGCAGCGAGCTCAGGGTGTCGGCCGACAACCGAGCCGCCCTCCGTACGGCCTTGCGGCTCCAGGTCACGGCCACCCTCCTTCCTCCGGGCGCGCGGATGGGTTCGCCGCGATCGTAGGTCGCTCGACCTCCGCCCCGGGCCGGCCAACCCGGCGAATCGGAATCTCGTTGGGGAAAGTTCATCTCGGGAATTCCTGGCGTTCACCGACGGCCGCCACCTGTGACGCGGAGACGACCGGCATCCGCCCGGAGCCGGTGCCGGGTGCGTGGCGCCGGCCACACGCCCTGACCTGCGACTACTACTCCTTGTAATCGAACTACTGCTGCAGGTATTAACATACGGCTTTTTCATGTGATGGGCGACACGTCCGGGTTTTAGGGAATTGGTCGGTTCGGGTACGTTCGCAGGACCCTGCCACGGACGGCGGCCGCACCGGTCGCCGCAGGCCCGAACGACGCCCGGAACGGTGGGCGCCGGTTCCGCGCCGGCGACCGAGGTTCCGGCGTGAAAGGAGTTCGTGTGTCAGTCCACGCCGCAGTGAAGACGGTCCAGACCACAGTCAGGGACGGTGTACGCCGGGTCGGTCCCGGTCGCACCGCGCTCGGACTCGCCGCCCTCGGCGCCATGGTCGGCCTCAGCACGGTCGGCGCCGTCGTCACTCCGGGTGCGGCCAGCGCCGCCGACCGCTCGTCGCCGGAGGGCACCGCTGCCTCGGCGGAGGACGCAGGTGCCTCGGCGGAAGGCGCCCTGGCGATCTCGGCGACCGCGGTCTCGCTGGACGCTGCCCTGTCGGACGCTCTGTCGGCGGGGGACGCCGGCACCGCGGGTGCCGCCTCGGCCGCCCTGCCCGACGCTGCCAAGGTCCCCAGCTACGAGGGCCTCCTGCAGCCCAACTGGTACTACTGCGGCCCCGCGGCCACCCGGATCGCCCTGACGGCCCACGGGTACGTGCCGAGCTTCGATGACCTGGCCCGGGCCCTGGGCACCACCACGGCCGGTACCGCCTCGATCTTCGAGGTCACCCGGGTCCTCAACGACGTGCACGGCTACGAGCGGTACGAGTCGGTCGAGCTGTCGCACCGGGGGGCGACCGGCGCTCAGGTGAAGCGACTGCGCCACGATGTCATGAAGGCCATCAATGAGGGAGACCCGGTGGTGGCGAACGTCATCGGAACCATCACCGACACCGCGGGCGAGGTGCACTCCTACAACGGCGGGCACTACGTGGCCATCACCGGCTACAGCGACCGGGGCGAGCTGATCACCGTGACCGACCCGGCCGACCGGGTAGGCAGCAACGAGTACCAGGTGCCGCTGCGGGTGATGGCCGACTGGATCTCCTCGCGCGGGTACTCCGCCTGAGCCCGGCGGCTTCCTGAGCGCGGATTCCGGCGACTGAGTCCGGGATTACGGGGACAGCACGGCTCGCGGAGAAGCGCCGGAATCGTCGAGAAAGACCACCGAGACCCGGTATGACCGTCCGGCCCCCCCACGGTACCGGCCGGCCATACCGGGTCGAACCGCGGTCCTCGCCCCTAGGGCCGCGGTCGTCGGTGGCTGCACGCCGGTCGACCGCTCGTGCCCGGACGCCGACGTGCGACGACCCGCCCGCCGTCGTCGCAACGCTCTGTCGGCGTGGTGTTGCGGATCGTCACCGTGTAGACCTCTTAGGGCCGCGCCTATGACGGGCCGTTTTGGGTGACATTGCGTCGCAAACCCGACAGCCGGCGTCCTGCCTCGCCTGATTTGATCGCTCGGAGTAGTCGGACGGTGGCGGACGGGAGGGGGCCGGCCTGTGGCGGAGGCGGAGGATTCGGTCAGCGATGCCGAGCTCATTACCGCAGCTCGGGCGGGAGATGAGCAGGCGTACGCGGAGCTGTATCGCCGCCACGTCGCCGCGGCCCTGCGGTTCGCCCGGTCCCTGACCGGCAACGCGGCCGACGCCGACGACCTGGTCGCCGAGGCGTTCACGCGTGTGCTGTCCGCGCTGCGGGGCGGCAACGGCCCAGCCGAGGCGTTCCGGCCGTACCTTTTGTCCGCGGTCCGTAACGCCTTCTACGACAACGCCCGCCGCAGCCTGCGCGAGCACCCGGTCGAGGAGCTGACGCCCATTGCGCCGGGCGTACCCTTCGTGGACCCCGCAGCCGCCGCCGACGAGCGTCGCCTCATCGCCACGGCCTTCCAGGCCCTGCCAGAGCGGTGGCAGCTGGTGCTCTGGCACACCGAGGTCGAGGGTGAGCAACCGGCCGACATCGCGCCGCTGTTGGGCATCAGCGCCAACGCGGTGGCGGCGCTGGCCTACCGGGCCCGCGAGGGCCTGCGGGAGCGCTACCTGCGCGCGCACCTCGGCAGCGCCGTCGACGAGGAGTGCCGCCCCACCGTGTCCCGGTTGCCCGCCTACACTCGCAATCGCCTCTCCCGGACCGAGGCCGCGCGGGTGCGGCGCCACCTCGAAAACTGCGGCCGCTGCCGGTTGCTCTTCGGCGAGCTCGCCGACATCAACTCTCGCCTCGGGGCGCTGCTCGGTCCGGCCATCCTCGGAGGCGTCGCGACCACCTATCTGGCCGCGCACGGCCCGGCCGAAGGCGTCATCGTCCTCAACGCGGCGTCCGGCGGGGTATCGGCCGCGCAGGCCGCCCCCCGGGGTCCGGAGGTCAAGGTGGGAGCCGCCATCGCGGCGGCCGCCTGCATCATCGCGGTGGCCCTCGCGGTCCTTCCCAATGTCTCGCCCACGCCGGCCGAGTCGCCCGCGCCGGACGCCCCGGCCGCCGTCGTTCCGGCCGTCAGTCCGACTCCCTCCCCGACGGCGGAAGGGCCGGTGTGGACAGCCACCGGGCCCCCGGGCGTGGTCGGCAGCGTCGAGCCGATCGGGGAGCTGACGCCCGGTGAGGAGGGGACGCTCGTCCTGAGCGTCACCGTGGCCGCCTCGCTCGAGATCCTCGGCCTGGGACCGATCACCGTCACGCTGACCCTGCCCACCGGGATCACCATGCTCGCCAGCGAGAACGGTGACGGTTGGGCCTGTTCGGGCACCACGACCGTCGTCTGCGTTCTGGCGCAGATAGCCATCGGGCACACCGCGCGGACTCTGCTGAAGGTGGCCGTGGCCCCGCAGGCCGTTACCGGCGTGCCGCTACTACAGATCAGCCTCTCGGACAGATCGGCCACGGTGCAGACGAGTTCGGGCAGCGGCCGACTCGGGGGAGTCATGATCATGAATTCGCCGGCTCAGGTCGTCACGGCCGGCAACTCCCTGCTGTCGTGCGCCCTGCTCGCACTGCCGTGCACGCTGGCCCGCGGGGGCGCCAACAGCGGTCGCATCGACAACGACGACTACTCGATGACCCCGTACACCGAGCTGCTCGCCCCGCTGGGCGCCCCGTTCGGGTCGGCCGTGAGCGGTGCCCATCTGTCGCTGCCGGGCGAGGTCCGGTGGGCCGGGCTCTACTGGGCCGGCACCGGCACCCCACCCAGCGCCCCCGCGGCGTACGTGCGGCCGCCCGGCGGCGCCGGCTACCAGGTCGTCAGCGCCGCCCGCGTGTCCCAGGTCTCGGCCCCCTGGCTGAACCACCCCGTCTATCAGGCCGCCGCCGACGTCACCGAGCTCGTGCGATCGGCCAAGGCGAGCGGGGAGTGGTGGGTCGCGGTCCCGTCCTCGGCGTTCGCCACCGGCGTCGGGGCCTTCGGCGGATGGGCCCTCGTGGCGATCGTCGACGACGGCGGTCCGGAGCGGACGGTGGCGGTCTTCGACGGGCTGGTCGCGGTCAGCGGCTCCGACCCGGTGACGGCCAGCCTGACCGGTCTCACCAGCGGCTCAGCCACCGTGGGCCTCATCGCCTGGGATGGCGACCGCGGCCGGACGGGTGACAAGGTGTTGCTGGACGGCGTCGCCCTCACCGCACCGTCGCCCGACAACATGCTGACCAGCCGGGCCGCCGGTACGGCCAACGGGTGGAACACGTACGGCACGGACGCCGTCGTCCTGACCGGCACGGCGCAGAACCGTGACCCAGTGGTGAGCCTGGTGGCCGGCAACGACGAGTGGCTGCTCGGCGCCCTCGTCATCGCCACCGGGCCCTGACCCTCATCGAATCGGGTGGGCCCACCGGGTCGGGCGGGCTGGCGCCGACGGAATCGGTGCCACCCCGCCGCGGCGGATCACCGTCCGCCGGTGAGGCTCAGCGGTTGGATCGACGGGCGTCCGCAGTGGCGGACCGGCGCGTGTCCGCGGTGGCGGGTTGGCGGGTGGCCGCGGTGGCGGGATGGACCGCGACCAGGCCGGAGCGTTCGCGGGCCTCGCAGAGCTCGACCAGCCGCTGGTAGGCCGGCTCGCCGATCAGTGCGATGAGCTCGGGACCGTACGAGCGGTACATCGGCTCGCCGCCCACGTGCGCCTCGGGCGACGACGTGCACCACCAGTGCAGGTCGTGCCCGCCCTCACCCCAGCCGCGCCGGTCGAACTCGGCGAGGACGGTGAGTAAGATCTTGGATCCGTCGACTCGCTTGGTCCACTCCTGGTCCCGCCGGATCGGCAGCTGCCAGCAGACGTCGGGCTTGTACTCCAGCGGGTGCCGCCCGTCCCGGAGCGCCTGGGCGTGCAGGGCGCAGCCGCCGCCGCCCGGGAAGTCCGGGTCGTTGAGGAACACGCACGGGCCGTCGGGCCGCGTGGCGGTCCGCCGAGCGGGGGTGGTGCCGTCGATGGTGTCCATCTCCGTGTAGTTGTCGAACCCCCGCCGGTAGTGCTGCCACGTCTGAGGGGTGAGCAGCTTGACCGCGGCCCGCAGTCGCTTCTCGTCGTCCTTGTCCGTGAAGAACGCGCCGTGGGAGCAGCAGCCATCGGCCGATCTGCCCTCGACGATCCCGTGGCAGCCGCGGCCGAAGATGCACGTCCATCGCGACAACAGCCACGTCATGTCCGCGCGGATCACGTGGTCCGGGTTGGCCGGATCGGTGAACTCCAGCCACTCCCGGGGAAAGTCCAACCCCACCTCGCGGTCGCGCGGCTGGCCGCCGTTCGGCGAGGCGGCGCTCCCGCTGGGCGAGTCAGCCAGGGTCGGATCGAGGGTGATCTGCACCGGCATGTCGTCGTCGGGATGATCGGAGGACCGCCAGGAGCGGGCGGCGGAGTCCTTGGCGGTACGGCGAAGGGCCCGCGAGCGGCTGCTCATGAGCGGGCCGACGGCGAAGCCGGGACACACGTCATCGGGCCAGCGTACGTCGTGTCGCCCGTTCTGCCCGGCAGCCGGTGGCCGTGTCCTGAGCCGTGAGTGACGCCTTCGGCGGCTCGACTCATGAGTGACGCCTCCGGCGTCGTGACCCGAACCTGACGGCACCGGCGGGCCTAGGCTCGCCGGTATGCGGCTCGGGGTGCTCGACGTGGGATCGAACACGGTACACCTGCTGGTGGTGGAGGCCCACCATGGCGCCCATCCGTGGCCGGCGTACTCGGACAAGCGCGTGCTGCGCCTGGCCGAGCGCTGCGGGCCCGACGGCGCGCTGCTGCCCGACGCCGCCGATGACCTGGTGACGGCGGTCGCCTCGGCCCGGGCCGCCGCCAGCGACCACGGGGTCGAGGAGCTGCTGGCCTTCGCGACGTCGGCTGTGCGGAACGCCACCAACGTCGGCGAGGTGCTGGATCGGGTGCACCGCGAGGCCGGCGTCGAGCTGCGGGTGCTCAGCGGCCGGGATGAGGCGCGCCTCACGTTCCTCGCCGTCCGCCGGTGGTTCGGCTGGTCGGCCGGGGGGCTGCTCGTGCTCGACATCGGCGGGGGTTCGCTGGAGCTCGCGGTCGGGCTGGACGAGGAACCGGACATGGCGCTGTCGCTGCCGCTGGGCGCGGGCCGGCTCACCCGCGACCGCTTCTCGGCCGACCCGCCGCCCACCGTCGAGGTGGACGACCTGCGTGCGTACGTGGCGCATCACCTCGAGGGGATCGAGCTGCCCGAGTGGGACCGGGCCGTGGCGACCTCCAAGACGTTCCGCACGCTGGCCCGCCTGGCCGGGGCCGCCCCGGCCAGCGCCGGCCTCCGCGTGTCGCGCAGCCTCACCCGCACCGGCCTGCACCAGGTTCTGGGCTTCATCCAGCGCATACCGTCCGAGGCGCTGGCCGAGATGGACGGGGTCAGCCCCGACCGCGCGCACCAACTGCTCGCCGGCGCCGTGGTCGCCGAGGAGGCCATGAACCGCCTGGGCGTGGACCGGGTCGACATCTGTCCGTGGGCGCTGCGGGAGGGCATGATCCTCCGTCGCCTGGATACGCTCTCCTCTTCCGGAGCCGGGCCGGATGCCGCGGACCAGGCTAACCTGGCAGGGTGACGGACATTCCGGTCCTGCTGTCCACCTCGTCGGTCTTTCCCGAGCCGACTGCGGCCGCGTTCGAGTTGGCCGCGTCGCTGGGCTACGACGGAGTCGAGGTGATGGTCTGGACCGACCCGGTCAGCCAGGACGCGCGGGCGCTGCAGGTCCTCGCCTCGCACTACGGGGTGCCGGTGCTCTCGGTGCACGCCCCCTGCCTGCTCATCACCATGCGGGTGTGGGGGACCGAGCCGTGGGAGAAGCTGCGGCGCTCGGCCCGGCTCGCCATGGCGGTAGGCGCGCCCACCGTGGTGGTCCACCCGCCGTTCGCCTGGCAGCGCGACTACGCCACCGGTTTCGGGGCGGGCCTGCGGGCGCTGCACAAGCAGTTCCCGGACGTGTCCTTCGCGGTCGAGAACATGTACCCCGTGCGGGTGCGCGGCCGCGAGTTCGTCCCGTACCTGCCCGGCTGGAACACCAGCAAGTTCGGCTACGACGCGTACACCCTCGACGTGTCCCACTGTGCGGCCGCGCGCACGGACGCGCTCGCCATGGCCGACGCGATGGGGTCGGCGCTGCAGCACGTGCACCTCGGGGACGGCCGCGGGGAAGGGCGCGACGAGCACCTCGTCCCGGGCCGGGGTACCCAGCCGTGCGGCCCGCTGCTCGCCTCGCTGCGCTCGCGTGGCTTCACCGGTTCGGTCGCCGTCGAGGTGTCCACCCGCCGGGCCCGGTCCCGGCAGGCCCGGATCGACGACCTCGCTGCGGCACTCGCCTTCGCCCGCGAACACCTGGGCACGCCGGCCCGGATGGGCTGACCGCCGGCCGTCCGGGCCGACCGTCAACCGCCGCCCGCGTCACTGACCGGCTCTGGCGGCCCGGCGACGGGCTCACACGGTCCGGATGAACCGCTCGCAGTCGTCACGGACGGCCGACCAGTCCGTGCCGTAGGCGGCCAGGGCGGCGTCCTCCAGGGACGCGCCGTCGTGCACGACCCGGCCGAAGAAGTCGAGCATCGCCTCGTGCCCGTACACCTGAGCCATCCGCCAGACCGTCAGGAAGGCGATGCCGTACCGGGCGCCCGCCTCCTCGGGGGTCGCATCGGCCGGCGGATGACCGACGGCCGGGTTCCCGTCCCACGACTGCCGGATGAAGGACCGTATGACCGGGATGGCGGCGTAGTCGTACAGCGGCCGGTCCATCATCATCGCGTAGTCGGCGATCCCCTCGATCAGCCACCACACCGATCCGCGCAACCCGTCCCGTTCTCCGGCGAGGGTCGCCACGTGAGCGAGCTCGTGGATGAGCAGCTCCCGCGTGTCGGTGGCCGAGACGACCGAGGCGTTGATGACCACCTCGTTGTCGGTCTGGTTGACGTAGGCCCCGGCCGCCCACTCCGGCTGCTCGAGCCCGTACCAGGTCGACCACGCGCGGGAGTCGGCTAGGAAGATCACGTACCGGCTGGGCGGCCCGCCCCACCGGGCCAGCGAGTCCGCCACGGCCGCCGCCTCCTCGGCCGCGGCCAGCGCGTCCTCCAGGCGCCGGTTGAACCCGGGCGAGGTCGCCACCACGGTGCGCGCACCGGTGGCCACGATCAGCTCGGCCGCCTCCCAGGGGCGCGGGCCCACCTGGTCGGCGCCGGAGGCGGTCACGCCGGTGAGCACGAGGTCGTCGCCGCGGAGACGCCAGTCGGTGCCGATGAGCAGATGGTTGGGGCGGCACGTATGGTCGCCGAAGCAGTAGCTGATGCGGACCTGCGCGTGCCAGGAGTACGTCCCGGTGACGTCGGGTGTGGCCCGGATCTCCTGGGTCCACTGGCCCACGCCCATCTCGTTCAGCACGGTGAAACGGCGACGCAGGTCGTTGCGCAACCGGGTGTCGTCCGGGTCGACCGCGGCGAGGTACCGCTCCTCATCGCCAGCGAGCAGGGCGGTAGCCTGCTCGCGTAGCACGACCGAGATCGCCTGACGAACCCAGGCGTTCCATTCGGACGGGGGCGCGTCGGCCGGCGGCGGGGCCCCGACCTCGTGGGCGGCGTACCAGGTCACCTCGGGAGGCGGCGGGACCCGCAGGAAGCGGGTGACCCCGACCGCCGCGCTGACCGCGATGACCAGCACGCTGACCACCACCACGGTCCAGCCCAGCGGGCTGTGCCGCACCGGGGGCTGCTGTGGTGGGGGAACCAGGAAAGGCGGCCAACCGGGCGGGTAACCCGGGGGCGGCGGATAGCCCGGCGGGGGTGGGTAGCCGGGCGGGGGATAGCCGTACGGCGGCATGTGACCGGATGCCGGTACGTACACGTATCCTCCGGGCGCGTTCACCGGGCCCGGGTATCCGGCCGGCGGCACCGTTGCCGGGCCCGTTGGCCCACCGGCCAAGACCGGCGCGTGGCTTCCGGCTGGTTCTGCTCCTCCGCGCACGTGCGCTGTCCCTGTCTCGTCGTGCCCTAGTCCGTCGCGCCCCGTTTCGGTGCACCCCGTTTCCGTGCGCCCCGACTCACCTCGTAACGACGCGCCGTGTCCCGGCTTGACTCGTCCCGACTCCGGACTTCGGTCGCTGGATCAGCCAGCATAGGAGCGTAGGGCTGAGTCTGTCCCTCCGCGCACCTGCGCGTTGCCCGGGGAACCCCAACTCATCCATCACCTTCGCTTGGGCCGGAGGCGTTGCCGTCGACGTCGGGCCGCCGGTGCCGTCTGCCGCGACTTTAGTCCATGCCCCCGCGTCAGCTGCGCGAAGCGAGCGCTCGGGCAAAGAACGCGACATTAGCCGGCCGTTCGGCGAGGCGTCGCATCAGGTAGCCGTACCACTGCGTGCCGTAGGGAACATAGACCCTCATCGTATATCCCGCGCCGACCAGGCGGAGCTGTTCCTCCGGGCGCACGCCGAAGAGCATCTGGAACTCAAAGGATTCCGGGGCGCGGTCGAACCACTTGGCCCGGTCCTCGGCGATGGCGATGAGGCGCGGATCGTGGGTGGCGACCATGGGGTAGCCCTCGCCGGACATCAGGATGTTCAGGCACCGCACGTACGACTTGTCGATGTCCAGCCGATTCGCGTAGGCGACCGTCTCGGGCTCCCGGTAGGCGCCCTTGCACAGGCGTACGCGCGATCCCGGGCCGGCCAGTTCGCGGCAGTCACTCTCGGTGCGGCGCAGGTACGCCTGCAGGACCGCGCCCGTGTTGGGGTAGTCGGCGCGCAGCCGGGTCAGGATGTCGAGCGTGGAATCGGTGGTGGCATGGTCCTCCATGTCCAAAGTCACGCTCGTGCCCGCCGCGGCCGCGGCGGCACAGATCGCCCGCGCGTTCTCGTAGGCGAGCTTCTCGTCGAACCGCTGGCCCAGCGCCGAAAGCTTCACGCTGACCTCCGCCGCCGGGGTCAGGCCCGCGTCGGCCAACGCGGTGAGCAGGCGGATGTACTCGTCCCGGGTCGCCTCGGCCTGTTCGGGCGTCCGCGTGTCCTCGCCCAGGAAGTCGAAGGTCGTCGCCAACCCGTCGCCGGCGAGCTCGTGCCCCACCCGAAGCGCGTCGTCCCGGTCGGTGCCGGCGACGAAACGACGGACCACGTCGCGGGTGACCGGCGCGGTCGAGATGAACCGCTCGACTCGGGGGTTGCGGGCGGCGGCCAGGATGGCGGATCGAAGCATGACACCGAGCCTAGTCCTCGGCGGGCGCCAACGGGACCGGCGTGCCCGGCGTGCCAAGGGCTCGCCCGGACTGATGGCGACCGCTACGGTGGACGCGTGAACTTCGACGAATACGCGCGCACGGCGGTCGATCTTGTGAACGCCAAGGTCGAGACGCTGGAGCAGTTGCGTGCCTTCTACGGTCCCGGCAGTTGGCAGGCGGCCGAGGTGACCGAGAAGGACGTCGCGGTGCTACGCAAGGGCGCCAAGCGCCTGCGCGAGGTCTTCGAGCACGGGTCCGCGGGCCGGGACGCCGAGGCGGTGGCCGCGCTCAATCTGCTTCTCGAGGCGCACCCTGTGCAGCCTCGAATCTCCTTCCACCACGGCAACGACTGGCACATGCACGTGACCAGCCGCGGGTCGAGCGTTGCGGCCGAGCACATGGCGGGCGCGGTCTGGGGCCTGGCCGTCTGGTTGTGCGAGTACGGCAGCAACCGGTTCGGCGTCTGCGGGGACGAGCGGTGCCGGAACGTCTACCTCGACACGTCGTCGAACTGCTGCCGCCGGTTCTGCTCCGAGCGCTGCGCCACCCGGTCGCACGTGGCCGCCCACCGGGCGCGCAAGCGGGCGGTCGCGGACGCTTCGGCTCGGTCCGACTCGGCTGCGCAGGAATCGACCGCGCGGGACTCGGTCGGACGGGAATCGGCGGCCCGGGACTCGGCCGCGCGGGATCTGGTGGCGACGCCGTAACGGTCCGGCTCGGGGGTCACGGCCCGGGCTAGATACCACTGAACGCGACGGGGGAGGACCGTGATCCCGACCGGTCACGCGAGCGTGTTGTTGCGTGATCGACTTGGCGTAAGCCGGTCCGACGGTCACTCGGGTACCGGTACCGTAACCCGGTAACAGGCGCGTCGCGGCCATCCCTGGTCGTGGGGGATGGCGGGCGCGGGGCGCCCGGGGGATGGGATGGGTGAGCCATGACTGCATCGCAGCAGTCCCAGGGCCGGTTGTCAGAGGTCAAGTTTCTGACCGTGGCCGAAGTGGCGACGCTCATGCGGGTGTCGAAGATGACCGTGTACCG
>Ga0310834_100654_pt1 | contig 32511 bp, 32 predicted proteins | sample SM_ome_2_FD_201314 | JGI IMG/M metagenome (GOLD analysis project Ga0310834, IMG submission 201314) | Sorghum-adapted microbial communities enriched on stacked mutant (SM) sorghum from Joint BioEnergy Institute, Emeryville, California... ...
GAGCAAGCTTCAAACGGCCGCGTTCGGTCAAGGTTGCGTTAGCGTGGGGCACGAAGACCTCCAGGTGACGGTGTGCGTGTTCAGCAGCTCCACACTCACCCGGAGGTCTTCAACCCTTATGGATCTCCAACAGTCGTGTCCCTGTCACCAACCTCTGTGGGCAGTACACCTAGCCCAGCCGCCCTGGTTGTCGCCCCTTTGGCCGGACCGTCCGGATCGTGGGCGCCCGCCTGCTGCATCCCGAACGGCTGGGCCAGCCGACCCGACGGCCTGGCCGCCGGCCGCGCTCCCAGGTCCTCCGAACGGCGTACTCGTACGCGCCCGGCCGCGAATTTCGCCGAACCGCCCCCGCCGCCGGCCGGACCGGCGTAGAAAAGACGTAGCGGATACCTGCCAAGGTGAACCCAGAGTCAAAGAACCAGAAATGGTTCAATGACAATGGGAAAACCCAGCAGGTATCCGCTCCTTTTGTTACCCAGTCCTTTCTGTGGGCCCCGGCCCGGTTGGCCGGGCGAACGCGAGGTCGAGCCGGCCACGGACGGCGAGGCCAACCCGGGGCGGGCCCGGCAACCAACGTGAGCCCGGTGACCCGAAGTGGATTCTGGGACGGCTGAAGCCGACTCGGTCGGCCGACGCGAGCTTCCGCGATCGTTGGGACCGCCCCGTCGCCGGGACGCCCGGCCCTCGCCGGAGCGAGGCCGCGAGCCGAACCCCGACCGCCGGGAGTTTCGCCAAACCGGCCCCGCCGCCGGCCCGACCGGGGTAGAAAAGACGTAGCGGATACCTGCCAAGGTGAACCCAGAGTCAAAGAACCAGAAATGGTTCAATGACAATGGGAAAACCCAGCAGGTATCCGCTCTTTTTCGTGCCCACGAGACGCTCTGGCCACCAGCCGGCGCAAGCGCCCGAGCGGTCACCGTCCGGGGGCCCGGCCAGCCCGGCCGCTCAGTACCGCGCGCTCCGCAGGCCCGCCGGGTCCTCCTTCATCCACCGGATGATCTCCCCGGTGACGAGGTCCGGCGCCTCGCGGTGCGGGAAATGCCCGACGTCGGGCAGCAGCCGCCACTCGTAGGCCGCGATGACGTACCGGCCCGAGCCGAGCGCCGTCTCCGGCAGCACCACCGGGTCCAGCGCGCCGTGCAGGTGCAGGGTCGGGGAGACGATCGGCGCCCGGACGTGGGCCCGGAACCGCCGCCCGTGCAGGCGCAACAGGCTCCGCATCCCCCACCGGAACGCCTCCATCGCGCAGAAGGCGGCCTGGGGGATCTGCATCGCCGTCCGGCAGGCGCGCTCGTACTCGGCGAAGTCCGCCGTGCGGGTCCAGGCCGGACCGGACCAGCGGCGCAGGTACTCGCCCACGAGCGCGGCGTCGTGGCGGGTCAGCCGGTGCTCGAACCGGGGCAGCTGGAACGCGAGCATCGGGGCCATCGCGGCGTACTGCTCACGCCCACCCGTGAACAGGCTGGCGTGCAGCCGGGCCGGGTGGGCCGCCGCCATCACGACCAGCCGCTCGACGCTGCGGGGATGCAGCGCGGCCGTGGTCCAACCGACCTGCCCGCCGTACCCGGTGCCGACGATCGAGGCGGTCTTCTCCCCCAGCGCGCGGATCAGCCCGACGATGTCGGCCGCCGCCGTGAACCCGTCGTAGCCCCGCGGCGGCTTGTCGCTGGCCCCGTAGCCGCGCAGGTCCACCGCGACCGCCCGGAACCCGGCCTCGGCCAGGGCCGGCAGTTGGTGTTGCCAGGCCGCCCAGTGCTCGGGGAACCCGTGCAGGAGCAGCACCAAGGGGCCACGGCCCGCCTCAGCGATGTGCAGCCGTGTGCCGTTGCCGCTGACAAACCGGTGGGTCCACGGCCCCTCGGTCAGCACACACGACTCGTCGACGACTCGCACGGCGCCAGCATACGGCCGGCCGGACCGTACGGCCGCGAGCCGACGCGGCCGTACGGTCCTCGCCGTTGACGAGGCTCACCGATCGACAGGCCGGCCAACGGACCGGCCTGGCCAACGGCCAGCCCTTCGGCGAAACCGGCGAAGCGACGGTCCGGCTCTCAGTCCTCCCGCGTCGGGTTGGCGCGCAGGTTCGCGGCGATGAGGTCCATGACCGACGAATCCTGCAGCGTCGTGACGTCGCCGAGGGCGCGGTTTTCGGCGACGTCCCGCAGCAGCCGGCGCATGATCTTGCCGGACCGGGTCTTGGGCAGTTCCGGCACGAGCAGGATCTGCCGGGGCTTGGCGATCGGGCCGAGCGTGCGGGCCACGTGCTCCCGCAGTTCGCGGGCGAGCGCGTCGCCCTCCTCCTGCGTGTCCGGCACCGCGTCGGCGCGCAGGATCACGAACGCCACGATGGCCTGGGTCGTGGTCGGGTCGGTCGCGCCCACCACGGCCGCCTCGGCGACCTTCGGGTGCGAGACGAGGGCCGACTCCACCTCGGTGGTGGAGATGTTGTGCCCGGAGACGAGCATGACGTCGTCGACCCGGCCCAGCAGCCAGATGTCGCCGTCCTCGTCCCGCTTGGCGCCGTCGCCCGGGAAGTACAGCCCCGGGAAGCGCGACCAGTAGGTGTCGATGTACCGCTGGTCGTCACCCCAGATGGTGCGCAGCATGCCCGGCCACGGCTCCCGGACCACGAGGAACCCGCCGCCGCCCTTGGGCACCGGCTGGCCGGTGTCGTCCACCACGTCGGCCACGATGCCGGGCAGCGGCTGCATGGCCGAGCCCGGCTTGGCGTGCGTGACCCCGGGCAGCGGCGAAATCATGATCGCGCCGGTCTCGGTCTGCCACCAGGTGTCCACCACCGGGCACCGGCCGCCCCCGATGTTCTCGCGGTACCACATCCACGCCTCGGGGTTGATCGGCTCACCGACCGAGCCGATGATCCGCAGCGACGACAGATCGAACTTCGCCGGGATGTCGTCGCCCCACTTGGCGAACGTCCGGATGGCGGTCGGCGCCGTGTAGAGAATGGTGACCTTGTACTTCTGCACGATCTCCCAGAACCGGCCGCGGTGCGGCGTGTCCGGGGTGCCCTCGTACATGACCTGGGTGGCGGCGTTGGCCAGCGGGCCGTACACGATGTAGCTGTGCCCGGTCACCCAGCCGATGTCGGCGGTGCACCAGTAGACGTCCTTCTCGGGCTTCAGGTCGAAGACCGCATGGTGGGTCCAGGCGCACTGGGTCAGGTAGCCGCCGGTGGTGTGCAGGATGCCCTTCGGCTTCGCCGTGGTGCCCGAGGTGTACAGGATGAACAGCGGGTGCTCGGCCTCGAACGCCTCGGCGGTGTGCTCCGGGCTGGCCGTCTGGACGGTCTCGTGCCACCACAGGTCCCGCCCCGGCGTCCACGGGATCTCCTGACCCGTACGGCGCACCACGATGACGTTGCGCACGGTGGAGCACCGGGCCAGGGCCTCGTCCACGGTCGGCTTGAGCGCGTGGGCCTTGCCCCGCCGGAAGCCACCGTCGGCCGTGATGACGAGCGTCGCGTCCTGGTCGAGGATGCGCCCGGCCAGCGCGTCGGCCGAGAACCCGCCGAAGACCACCGAGTGGGTCGCCCCGATGCGCGCGCAGGCGAGCATGGCGACGACCGCCTCCGGGATCATCGGCAGGTAGATCGTGACCCGGTCCCGGGGCTTGACCCCCAGGGCCAGCAGCGCGTTCGCGGCCTGGCACACGGACCGGTGCAGGTCGGCGTAGGTGATGACGCGCGAGTCGCCGGGCTCGCCCTCCCAGTAGATGGCCACCCGGTCGCCCAGGCCGGCCGCGATGTGGCGGTCCAGGCAGTTGTACGCCGCGTTGATCATGCCGTCGGCGAACCACTTGGCGAACGGCGGGTTCGACCAGTCCAGGACCTGGGTGAACGGCTTATGCCAGTGCAGCCGCCTGGCTTGCTCGGCCCAGAAGGCGAGCCGGTCGGCGCTCGCCGCGGCGTAGGCGCTCTCGGTGACGTTGGCGTCCGCGGCCAGATCCGCCGGAGGGGCGAACCGGCGGGACTCGTGCAGCAGGTTGGCCAAGGTCTCGCTCACGACGACTCACTCCTTGCTCGGCCGGACGGGGACGGGTAACTGCGGCCCAGGCTAGCCCGGCGCCCCCCGACGGTCGATACGCGACGCCGTTCCCGTGCGGTCGCCGGTCGCGCCGAGTCGACCAACGGCGCCGATCACCGCCGACTACGGTCGTGGGTATGTCACCGCTGGCACCGCTGCTCTCGCTCCGGGACGTCCCCGACCTCCTCACGACGGCCCGCGCGGCGGCGGACGAGGCGCTGCGCCACCGGGCGCTGCGACGGGGGGCCCGGCCCCTGGCCGTCGAGATCGGGTTGCGGGCCGCGGTGGCGTCGGCCGCCCTGGAGGGCCGGGTGTACGAACTCGACGAGGTCCGCGCGGGAACCGTCACCGACCCGGTGGTCCAGGGGGCGCTGCGGGTCGCCACCGAGCTGCCCATCCTGGCCGACCGCTGGCCGAAGGCCCCGCGGCAGGTCCTCGCCCGGCTGCACCTGCTCGCCGCCCGGGACCTCGTCGCCGACGACCAGCTCGGCCGGCCGCAGGAGAACGTCGACCGCCTGGACCTGCTCTGCCACATCGTCACCCACCCGGCCGGGGAGCCGGCCCTGCTCCGGGCGGCCGTGGTGCACGGCGAGCTGCTGGCCGCCCGTCCCTTTCCGGGCGCCAACGACGTGGTGGCCCGGGCGGCGGCGCGCCTCACGCTCATGGCCGAGGGCTTCGACCCGCACGGCCTCATCGCCCCGGAGCTCGGCCACCTGGCCCGGGAACCCGAGTACGTCGGCGCCGCCCTGGCGTTCCGCACCGGCACGCCGGACGGGCTGCGGGCGTGGCTGCGCCACTGCGCCACCGCGGTCGAGCTCGCCGCCGCCGAGCTGCGGGCCCTCGCCGACGCGTACGCGTCCGCTGCTTGACCGCCGACCCCGCCGATTGTCGACCCCGCCGATTGTTGATCTAGGGCATAGAGTGGTGATCGGAGAACCGTCAAGTCCTTTGTTGTTGTGACGGCGGTCACACGTCGGTGTGCCGCAGCTCGTGCTCTCGGACGTAGCGCTCAATCCACCGGCGGATCAGGGTTGCCCGGTCGGTGCCGGCCTGACAATCGACTGCTCCTGGGCAAGATCGACCCCCGGTCGACCCGAGGTCAGACTCGGGCCGACCGGGCCATGCCAGCTATCAACGTCCTTGCACCGAGCGTCGGCCGCGTCGAGACGGACGGTATGAGGTCGTACGAGTCGGTAGCGTCGGGTCGAATGCCGGGATCCACTCGTACTCGGGCACCGTCCCAGACGTCTGTGGCTTGGGGCGCCCGCGGTCGAGCAGGACGCGGACCTCACGCTGGAGCCCGTAGCGAAGCGTCAGAATCAACCGTCGCACTTCGCCTCCTCATCCAAGGCCGTCCCCGACACTGTGGCCAATCCTAGCCCTCGTCAGGGACACGCAACCCTTAGATAGTTGAGGGACTGGACCGATGATGCCGCCCTGCGGTACCACACCGGATGTGTCGTGGGGCCGGACGGCCGAGTCTACGGGCTGCCCGTCCGGGACTGCGCGGACGTGACAGGCGGTGATCACCGTGGCTAAGTCCCTCCTTGAGCACGTGCAGCGGGAGCTGCTCCGGTGGGAGGTTGGAAGAGCGATCTTCTGCCAGCGCCACGACTGCGGTGCCGTCTTGGATGTGCAGCGGGCCGTGTCGCTGAGCATCGGCGGCACCACCACCGTCGTGTGCTCCCGGTGCTGGGCCATGGTCCGGTCGGCCGTGCTGGCCGATCTGAAGCACATCCCCGCCAACAGGTACACGCTGCTGGTCGGCCCGGAATTGTTCCGGGCCGCCCGGGAACCCGTCTCGATAGAACGTTCCTGAAGCGCAAAAAAGGCCCCCGAGGCGCTCAAGCCTCGGGGGCATCTTCATGCTGTCGGAAGCGTTCGCGGACGGCCCGGGCCGCCCATTCACGCTCAACCTCGGCCGGGGTACGGCCCTCCCACGGGATCGCTTCGCGGGTCCATGGCGACCACTCCGGCTTGTTGCGGGGGTGCGCCGGGGGAGACAGGTACTCCCCGGCGCCCACGTACACCGCCGCGCGGTCGCTTGTGACCGCCCAGGGTGAGGGCCGGTCGATCGCTCTGGCCGGTGGAAGCTTGCTCAGTGTCCCCATCGCGGTCACCGGCGCCTCCCCCCGTGGCGCACCTTATCCAGCCGGGCCGGCCGCCTCGGCGGCACGGTGAGGCGCCGGCACGCGCCGTGCCGGCGGGACATGCACCTCAGGTAGCGGCAGCCGGTGTGGCCGTCCACCTCAAGCAGCTGCCGAACATCGATGACCTGGCCGGCACCGGTCGTAAAGACCGGCCGGCGGGTTCGATCGTCGATCCGGCCGCGCCACACCCACTTATGGCCCGACGCGGCACCCGGGACGATCAGTCGCTCGATCCTTTGAACATCTTCAACGGTCAGCATTCCGCACCCTCCACACGCCGTCCCCGGTGGGTCCGGCTACGGGACCGCCGTGGGTGTCGCCCGACCCATCGGGCGCGTTTACACCGCCCGGCACCCGAACCGGGTGGAGCCACCTCGGCGCGCCGGACAAGGACGGCGCCGGTGGCTTGGCTTCATCCGGCGCCGGTGGGGGCGCCGAGGCGCCGTGCTCCTCACCGCCGCCGGGGTCGTCCTGCTGGTTGCTGGCGCGGCGCTCGCGACCGTGCTGTGGGCCGGCGGTGGGAGGATCACAGGCTCCGCACAAGGGGCCAACCCCCCGACCTTCAAGTTCCTGTCGGGCGGAGGCAACATCGGGGCGTGGGGGCCGACTGGCGTAGCCAACGACCCCCGGTGTGTTGCATCGGTCACCAACGAAGTGCTCACACTCACGATCACAAACCTGTGGCCAGATCAAAGCTGCAAATTCGCGGCCGTACTCAGCATCGTCACCAACGGCCACCAGCCCATATACCAAGGGGTCGTGCTGCCCGAAGAGGCCGAGGCCGCGTTCACCGTCACGAACCTGACCGGCAGCACTCCGACCGGACTTCCCAGCGGGAACCTGCTCAACGTAGGAGAGACGATCACTGGTGGGGGGGCTAACAGGGCAATCGGCTTCACGCTGACCGCGACAGACCAGCTCGCCCCGGGCGCCACCATTGACCTCACCGGGACGGTGGCCAAGTTCGAAGTCAGGGGGGCGTAATGACCAGCGCGCTGGAACTGTACTCCCTGCGGAAAATGTTGACCTTCGATATCAGCAAGGCTGTCTTCTGCCAACGGAAGGGTTGCGGCGCCGTGCTCAGTAAGTACGACGCGGTGAGCCTCACGATCGGGAACGGCCCGGCGAGCGTCGTTTGTGGACGGTGCTGGCAGACCGTCAAGGCCGGAGTTTTAGCCGCGATCGACGACCTGCCCGCCGGCACCCGCGTCGAACTGCTGGATGGCTCTGAGCTGTGGGCACGCAGAAGGGAGTGCTGACCCGATGGAACGCTCAATGACTGACTCGGCGCGCGAACGGCGCATCCGCCGCGCGCTCGCCCGCACCGGACACAGGTTGCGCAAGCTGCCACCGCGCAGCAGGTGGTTCCACCAATACGGCCCATACATGATCGTCGACGGGTACACCAACGTTGTGGTGGAGTACGGTCTGCCGCTTGACACAGCCGAATATCGAGCCTTCGAGGTCTACAAGGCAACCTGACCGCCGCCTGCCGGGAACACGGAGAACGAAAAAAGAGGGGGCGCCCCGAGATGGGGCGCCCCCTCGTCTGCTGTCTACCACCATCCGCGATTGTTCGCTTCGCCCATTAGCCTCTTTAGCCTGACCTCTAGGAAGGCCGCTTCTATCTCGGCGGCCGGCCGGCCCTCGACCGGGATTGGCCGACGTGTCCAGTCCGACCAAGGCTGGCCACACCACCGATGGCTAGGCCGTGTCCATTCGCCCCTGTTGAGATCGTATGACGAGTACGACACCGGGCGGCGAGGGTTGATGGTGGCGAACCACGACCATCGGTCGATTCTGCGGGCAGGCCGCAACGCGACTAGCGCCATCCGTTCCCCCCTAGGGTCAGGCGTCGGGCGGCAGCAGATGTGCAGCGTCGAGGCACCGAGCGCTACGGCACGCCGGGGGCGCGTCGCTGCCGAACAGAACCCCCCGAATCGGGTACGTCGTGCCCGACCATGCCCACACCGGGTGTCCTTCGTGGACTGTGCCGATCCAGCGGCGTACACAACGGGTGCCGGGGCGGTCCGGGCTCACGACCCGCTTCTCGATCGCCCCGATCACAATGGCCGGCACCGGGTCGCCCGGGTGCCACAGCTTGGTTCCGGGGACGGGGGCCGCCTCGGCGGAGATGGTCCCACCTCGGCGCGCCCACCGAGCGTGCAGCTCGCGCTCAAGCTGTCGCAGCCGCTCTGGCTCGAAACCCTGCGGTCTTCCCCGGACGCGGGACCGGTACTCGTTGCGGGCACGTGGCACGGCCGACCTAGCACCCATGGCGCGCCACCCTCCCCGTCGCCGAGGCCCGGCGTGGCCGACAGGTGAGGCAGTAGCGGCGCGGCCGACCACGGGCAGCCCACGGCGCCGAAAATTCGGCCCCACAGGCCACACACAGGGCCTTACCCGCACCCGCTCGTTTCGGCCGTAAAATACCCCCTGTGAGCTGCGCAAACGCGGCCGCATCTGCGGGGGTCGCGGCCTGTTTCTGGGCCACTTGGAGTGCCGCCCGGACACCCTCCTCGTGGCCATGCCAGACCAGCGGCCGGCCTTCGTTGCCCACGTAGTCCTGCGGGTAGGCACCCGGGGCGAACCCCCGCGCGGCCATCCTGGCGCGCCGGTACGCACCGAGCACCGGCCCCGGGAAAGCCCACCGCTCAGACTTCACCCACGCGTCCGGGCACTGGCCGTAGTGCCGGAGCACCGCATCCAGCCGCCCCGGGTCCGTCATTGCCGACCCTCCGTGTCGACCCCCAGCGCCCGGCCCAGCCGCGCCAGCGCGCGCCGACGCTCCACCATCGGCAACCCACGGGTTACCCGACCGATCGGTCATCGTTGGATGGCACCTCCAAAGAAAGTGGCGGCCCGTCACCACGGGCCGCCGGCAAGCTCGGTAGCGAGATCGTCTGCGTCCACGTCGCCGAGGTCATCGCCCACCGACTCCCTGACGACACGGAGCCACGTTTGCTCGGCGCGCGCCCTCCGCTCCCACCGGCGCACGTTGGCGCGCAGGACGGCCAGCGTGCTGGGATTAGCCGAAGACGCTTCGGCCCGGGCCAACGTGACCCGGGCCATCCGCAGTCTCTCGGCGGCTGTGAATCCGCCCATGTGTGAACCCCTTAGAACAAGAGCCGGAAGATCTCGCGCTCGACCACGTGGGCCGGCAACCGACCCTCGGGGTCGATGCGCCGGGCCAACTCCGAGAGTGACACCGGCCCCCTCGGCCGTGTCGATGTCAGCGACCGACGCAGAGCCGAGTGCTCACGCGCCTCAGTCATCGGGTTGTTGGCGCACCGCCGGCCGGGAACGCAGACCTCACAGGTCCGTTCGTGGCACCTCGGACAACCCTGTAGAAGGTTGACCTGTGTCCAGGTCAAGTGGGTGATGCGCTTCCGGCACCGTTCACAGTAGACGGTGTAGGCCGCACTCGACTTTCCCTCACGCAGATGAGCCGAGACGATCGTCAGCGTCTCGCCGATCCGGTCGCCCACACCACGGGGACGGGGTGCGCCGCCGGCCGGCACCTCGGCCGGCCGACGACGGAGCCAGTTGAACGTGCCCATCGCGTCACGCATCCACACGCAGCCGGGCGATCGCGTTCACGGCGTCGGGGTGTGCCCGACCGTCGTAGCGGACGCGCACCCGGACGCCAACCAGGTCGTTCGCGAAGAACGCGCCGACGTTGCGAGCCATGCTGACATCGATGCCCCGAACCAGGCGAATCAGGTATGCCTTCGGGTCCATATAGATCAGAACCGCGCGGTCCGATCCGCTGGCTGGAAGCTCGGGGACACTGATGACCGGGCGGCCGTGAAGGACCGTTCCACCGGACGCGCGGAACTCCGGGAATGCGAACCCCCCGGTCTCGTCGCCGGGCGACGAAACGCCGGTGTCGGTGCGGAGACCCGCGATCGCCCTGGCGACGCTGCCGTTCATCAGCCAGACGCCCCGGGTGCGCGCCGAACCGTCCAACGTGTAGTACACGTCGTCGACGTCGGCCGCTGTGAGCGCCGACAGGTCGGAGATGTCTGCGGGGCCTGCGCTAGTGCCCTCGGCCAGCGTGGCGATGCCCTGCGGTTCGCCGGTGCCGGAGCCGTTGACCAGGTAGGCGCGCATCCTCGCGCCGACAAGGCGGCCCAGCGACTCGCCGGTCGCGCCCACGATGTCGAGATTGGAGTCGTCGACCAATTCCCGAGAGAGAGCCGTCTCTGCGACAGCCTTGTATGCCTTCATGGTTACGCTGGTCCATTCGAGACCAGCGCCGTTTCCGGGGGAAGAGGCGGTAGCGGTCGAGATCGGGCTGCCCTCGACGGCATCCACATCGGACGGGCTGGACACCGTGGCGTACTGACCCGAATTCGCGACCGGGCCAGGCACGTCGTAGTCGGCGCCGTTGTCCGTCAGCCTCAGATCGAATAGATCGAGCGGGAACTCTTCGCGGAGGCCACGGTAGAAGGTCATGCTGAACCCCTCGGCGAGCACGCCCGCCCCGCTGTTGGTGGTCAGCGATGGAGCGGACGGCGCGCGGAACTCGAACCGCGCGGTGGGGCCATCGCGCAGCGCGCGGCGAAGATGGTAGGCGTCTTCGGCGCGCAAACCGGCCGCGACCGCCGCGAGCCTGGCTTGCGCATCGGCAAGCTCGTCCGCCCGCTTGGCTTCCGAGAGATCTTCCAGGCGGGTAAGCTCGCGGAGCAGAGCTTGCTTACCACGCTCGATCTCGTATTCTCGATCAAGGATTGACAATTTTTTCATCCTTTCTTCCGTCACGCCCTAGCCGTCCCGGCCAGTGACGAACACAAATCCCCGAGCGGACCAATGTTCGGGGAAGTCGGGGGAGCGGGAGCGCCCGGAAGGGGTTGGCCGGGCGCTCCCTCGTTTGGGCCACGTGCTAGCTGCGTCACGCTCCAACCGCCGGACCCATGGCGGCTGGCCTGTCCCCCGAGGTTGCGCGCAGCAGCAAACCTCGGGAAGTCTTGCCCCCTTAATCACGTGGAGCGTTTATTCCTCACCCCGGGCCACCGTTGACCGGATGGTCCCGCCCGGGACGCGGCGCCAACGGCGAATCCTCGCCCCATAGCGCCCCATGCCGGCCCGGCAACCCCTGATCCCACGGCGTGGAAACGCAGCACCCCGGGGCGCCCCGGTCAACAAGCTCCGGGGCGTTGTCGCCCCGGTCCTGGTCCTCGACATCCTCCCCGGCGACAGCATGATGGGTGCCCTCCGGAAGCGCCGGGGGCACAGAGCGGGGCACATCCTCTCGGCGCCACCGCAAGCGCGACCGGTCATCCCTGGCCCGTTTCCACGCCGCCGCACACTCCCCGGCATGCGCCACCCGGGGCCGGCCCCGGCCCTCGGGGGCCGGCAACGGTAGCCCGCAGACCACGCACGTGCCGCGCTCGCGCTCAAGACGCGGCGCACCAGCCAGAGGGTCATGGTTCACGCCCATTGGTCACTCTCTTTAACTCTCGTCCGTCAAATTAAAGGTTTTGGCGCCCCGGTGACCTCACGCACGTCGTGTCCGGTTCGTTCCGCGTTGCGCCGTGGTTACGCGAATGTGGTTCATTCGGCGAACTTCCGCACGTTCACACGGGGCTGAGGGGCGGGTCCCGGAATGTCCTTCTGAGAAACTTTTCGCCCCCCTATCCCCTTCTGTCCGAATTCTCGAGAAGGTCCACACGCGTCGATGTGGTCGGCAGGCATCGACCACGGTCCACACGCTCGCGAAGGTTCAGGTCATAGAGAGATCGCGCACGCTTGCGCGATCTCGACCACGACCGGACGGTCAGGCTCGTGCCTGACCGCCGGTCCCTGACCACAGCAACCACGCACCTGCCGCAACCGTGGATTGACCACAGCGGTTGGTTGCTGTCGGGGGTCGGCCCGGCTCCTGACGGGCCGACCCTCCGACCACAGCGCCCGTGGCGCCCCGTAAGGGGAAGCCACGGGCCACGCTCCGCCAAGGGGCTTCGCGTGCCCGTGTGGAAGTGGCAGCTCGCGACTGTCCGGCACTGCGTGCCCGGACAGCTAACGCTCGCTGTGATCCCCGCTCCGCCGTGTGGCTTCGCGTGGATCACCGGGCCGGCCTGTGCACGGCCGGCCCCTTAATTAAGGGCTGCAAGCCTTCAAGGCTTGCAGCCTTGGAGTATTGAAGGTTGAAGGTTGTAGGTTGTAGGTGCTTGGCCAACATGATCAACTAGTCGCCGTCGTCGGGCGGGAGCGCCAGCTCGTACACAGCCGGCATCCCGCGCGAACTCCCCGCCTTCACCTGCACCAGCAACCCAAGCGCGCGTGCCACCGCGAGGTATCGCTGAGCCGTCTTGCGGCTTAGTCCCATCACGGTCGCCACCGTGCCGACGCGTGGCCGAATGTCGGTCGTCCACCGGCCATACGCGACGAACCGGATCAGGAACAACCGGAACTCATCCCACCCCCGGCGTGGATGCTCGGGGGTCGCGGGCCGACACACGGCCGCGACCGTGGCCGTGTCCAGCGTGTCGGGGAACTCATCCGGCGGGTCCTGCCACTCCACCACGTAGACCAGCCAGGCGAAGAAATTCCCGGGGTCGCGGCCCAGCCTCTCAGGGGCGCGTGGGGCCACGGTTGCCGGTGACGTGACCAATTCCCCGGGGAGCCAGGGATCGTCGGCCCACGGCGCATTCAGGGTGCCCCGGGGGCTATCCTCGTACGGGCTCATGCCGACTCCGTGACCGTGATCCGGGCGGGGCCACACTCGGCCAGAAAGAATCCGTACTGTCGCCGGTCGCCGAACGTGACCACGACCGCCTCGGCGTCCGCCCGGTGGACGATCGCCAACCCGCGCGGCGTGGAGATGATGTCGCCCCGCCTCAGCGCGGATGGCGCCCGCCGTCTGCCCATCGCTGCGTTCCTCCCTCTCCCGACTCCCCTACGGGCGCCCCGGGCCGGCGTCGGGGGACCGGCCCGGGGTCGGCACAGTCAGCACCCACTGTTCGGCGTGACCCCGGAAAGACGCGGAAGGACGCGCCACCCGTGGCGCCACTGAGGCGCCCTGGGGGCGCGAACGGTCTTCGGGGGTATACCGGGGGCACCCCGGGCCGGAGATCTTGTCTCCATAGCTGCTACAGGCCGTTTTGCGGCCGCCTCGGTGCGCGCTTGAACCGGACACCAGACCGGGCCAGACCGGGGAGTAGAAACTGAACTCGAACTCGGTCCCCAGTTGGTATCGAGGACTCGCTATCAGGTATCGATTCCGATACCTCGTTGACATCCTCCGATATGACCGAACACGCCACGGTCATACCAGCGGGGCCGGCGTGAAGTCACCGGGACGCGTCGGCACCAACCGGTACCCGTCCGGCCCAACCCCCATCACCGCATCCCGGACCTCGACCCCGGCTAGCGCCGGGAACACCTCGGCCCGGAACACAGTCCGGACCCTCTGAGCGTCGCGCGTCTGGTCCTGGTACCGCCGGTCGAGGACGATCCGCTCGTAGACCCGAGAGATGATGTCGCGGCGCTCACCGAGGCTCAACGCCTCGGCGTTCGCCAGCACACGCAGCAGATCGGCTGGATTGCGGGCCGCGCCGTCCGCCTCGGAGATCTGGCGCTGCACAACGGCCAGCTCTCGCTCAAGGTCGTCCAGCACAGGGGCGAGGCTGGCGACAGCCTGGCCGGCCCGGATCGCTGCCTGCACGTCGGCAATCTGGCTGAGGATGGCTCGCTCGCGCTCGCGAAGCTCAGCCGGGGCGCCCTCGGCGCCCGGCAGCAGCCGCACCCCATACTGGGCGGCCGCCACGGCCGCCCGGGACAGCACCACCTCATCGACCAGGGCCATGTCGACCACGACATGGCCGCCTCGCGCGCACGCGTACCACTCCCGACCGCCCTCGACCCGGCGAGTCACCGGGGCGGAGCACACGCCGCACCGGGCGAGCCCACCGCCCAGGAGAGTCCGAATCCGCCCGGCCCGCTGTTGCTTGCGACCCCGGTCGTCAAGCCGCGCCACCATGGCGCGCCACGTGGCCGGGGACAGGACGGCTGCCACGTGCTCAGACGGGTTGCCGCACACCAGGCCGGCCAACCGCTCCTGTCGGAGGACCTGCCCCACGAGCCGGGGAGTCCACTCGGCGCCGGTGACGGTCAGCGTCTCCCGCTCGTTCCAGGTCCGGGCCACGTCGGCCTGGGAGGCGCCCGACAGGATGGCCTCGGCCGCCCATCGGATGGCGGCCGCCTCGGCTGGCTCTTCGCGGCCATCGGGCCGGTGGCCGAACGGCCGGCGGGTCCAGTTGGGTTTGCCGTGCTGCTGGCGCTGCCGGTGGGCGCGCTGGATACGCTCGGCTGTCCGCTCAGCCTCGGCCGCGTCCCACGCCGCGATCGTCCGCAACACCGCGCGGCCATCGGCCGTGTTGATGTCGGCCGTGCCCGATACACAGGTCTCGATGCGCACCCCGGTCTGCTCAACCAACTGGATCAGCGTCTCCCACTCGGCCGGCCGGCGTGTGACACGGCTCATGCTGTAAGAGATGATCACGTCAATCTCGCCGGCCCGTACCGCCGCGAGCATCCTCGCGAACTCCGGCCGGGACTTGCGCGACCGGGTAGACGCGCCCCGGTCGTTGTCGCAGAAGTCGCCGACCACTTGGTAGCCGCGCCGGGCGCACAGGTCGAGGCAGTCCTCCTGCTGGCGCGTCACTCCTGCCTCGCGACCCTCGCGGTCGTTGGAGATCCGGCGGTAGATTGCCGCCCGTGGTGGTGTGGTCATGGCATCCTCCGTCCCCCAAGGATGCCACCCACAATCCAGGACTAAGGGAGGATCAACTCACCACCCTTCGCCCTAGATCAACGACATCTAGACGCGGATCTCGGTGAGGTCCTCGACCTCGGTGAGCGGGGCCCAGCCCTGGTAGACGCCGTAGTCGAACTCCTCCAGCCCCAGCGCCTGGGCGACCGGGGCCTTGCCGCCGGTGTACTCCACCCGCAGCCACCCGTCGGCCTCGCCCAGGACGATGAAGGGCTCGCCCCGCCACTTGCAGATGGTGCGGACGTAGCAGAAGTTGGCCACCTGGTCGGCCGGCAGCACCCGCACGTACCGGCCGGGGCGGACCTCCTCGAAGCCCTCGGCCGGGTCCGACCGGTAGAGCCGGACGTTGGCGCCGTCGGGGCTGCACTCGTACTCGTCGCCGCGCCAGTCGGCGTAGTACCCGTCCCGGATCTGCGGCACCGGGCCGGTCGACCGCGGTCCCGTCATGGCGTCCTCACCCATCGACCCTTGTCAGCATCGAAGGTCGCCACCAGCTCCTCGGTCCCCTCCCGCGTGAGTCGCCACATCTGGGCCCCGTGGGGGAGCCGGACGCTGTCCACTTTGAACTCGGCCACCACGTCGGTGTCGCCCGGCGCGAACCCGTTGCCGCGGAACGGGGGCCGCTCGATCACCCAACCCTGCATGGCCCGCATGGCCGCCTCGTTCTGCCCGCCGTAGGGCAGGCGGTACAGGTCGGGCCGGTGCGCCACCCAGCGCAGCACGTGCACCTCGGCGTCGTCCTCTTGGAACGGCGACCCCGGGTAGACCAGCCCGAGCGCCCGGTAGAGCGCCTGCGGGGTCTTGAGGTGGGCGACCTCGCTCGCCCGGTTCACGAAGCCGGAGACCCGGTCGTACCCGCGCTCCAGATAGAACGACAGCTGCGCCGGTGGCACGGCCCGCTGCATGAGCACGGCGTTCTCCGCGCCGACGGTCGGGGCCCCGGCGACGCCCGCGCTCGCCGTCGTCTCGGGCTTGCGGGGCGCGGCATCGCTCGGGGAGTCGTGCCGCAGGCCGACCTCGGCCGCCCAGGAGGCGAGCGCCACGATCTGCGAGCCGGGCAGGGTCGTGCCCACCGGGGTATCCGGGTTGATGGCGAACTGGATGCGCGGGCTCGGCCAGGCCTCGATGAGCTCGATGAAGCTCACGCTCATCGTGCTCATGTCGGAGCCGAACCGATCCTGGCCGTAGTCGGCGAGACGTTCGGTCGAGGTGAATACCGAGATGCGTCGCTCGCCATCGACCTCCTCGATCTGCCACGGGAAGTACTTGTCCCGCGGGCGGGAACCGGGCGGCATCGAGATCGGCACCGGCAGGACCACCCGGGCCAGCAGCAGGGTGGACAGGAACGCGTCGGTGTTGTTCGACTCGACCGCCGACAGCAGCTTCGCCTCGGTCTCGTTCGCCGGCACGAACGCCGTCGTCTCGGACGGCTCGACGATCTCCGCGTCCTCGATCATGCCCCGCCGCGGGGTCCACGACGAGGGCTTGGTCGGCGCCGGCGCGGGCGGCGGCTCGGCGCGCACGGACGGCCCCTCGGTGCTCGTCGCCGCGGCCGACCGGTAGGTGTCGGGGCCGTACGCCTCGGCCACGTAGGTCTCGGCCACGTAGGCACCGGCGGCCCCGGCGCCATCGGCCCCGTGGCCCTCGGCCACGTACGCCTGGTGCTCGCGCAGCCGGGCCCCCAGGTCCCGCCCCGCCATGCGCGTCGTCGGCTCCGACCCGTAGTCGGCGCCGTTGGTCGCGCCACCCCGGTCGGCCGGCTCGGGCCCGGCGTCGATGATCTCGGCGTCCACGGTCTCGACCGCCGGCGGACCGACGGTGGCGGTCACCCGGGTCGGGGGCGGCGCCGGCTCCGACTGGTACGGCTCCGACTGGTACGGCTGCGGCCCGGTCGTGCTGCCGCCGTCGACCCGTCCGTACGACGGCGTCGCCTGGTACCCGTCGGGCCGCCGATGTCCCTCCAGGGGCCCGTAGACCTGCCCCCCGTACGCCGAGCCCGGGTGCTGGTACGCCTCCGCCCAGCCGTAGACGTCCTGGGCGTCGGCCTGGCCGTACCCGCCCGGCGATCCGTAGCCCGACCCGTCGGCCAGCCCGTAGCCCGACCCCGCGGACAGCCCGTAGGCCGACCCGTCGGAAGGCCCGTAGAGCGGCCCACGGTACGGGGCGAGCTCGGTCGACGGCGGACCGGCCGGGGCCGGCGGCGGGGGCGGCGCAGCCCGCGACGCCGCGGCGGCTCGGGTCCGCTCGGCGGCGCGAATGCGCCCACTGATCGCGGCCGCGAGGTCACTCTGCGCCATCCGCGCCCGCGCCCCGGTCCGGCCCGGGAGCCGGACCTCACCCCGGACGAGCTGAGAGATGAACCACGCCGGAAGGTACGCCTCGATCGGCAGCCCGGGGTTGATGGCGAGCCACCACTCGTGGTTGGGCCACTCGTGGGCGAGCGTGGAGAACGGCACCGACCGGTAGGAGCCGTACGGCTCGTTCAGGCACAGGCGCATCGCGGCCGGCGAGGTGAAGGCCAGCACATGGGTCCGGTTCCCGGTGGTCCAGGTGCCCCACCCCATCGGCTCCCGGCCGGCGAGGGCCTCGGCGGACACGGGCAGGAGCAGGTCGGTGCGGGCCAGGATGCGGAAGTAGCTGTCCTGGTCGGCCGCGGCGAGCGCATCCCGCATCGCGGCCTCGGTGTCGGTGGCCGGGTCCCACTGAAGCATCGGCCACCTCCTCATGCCCCTCTGGCGCGCTGCCCATGCCGGACCATGCGAACCACCTCGGCGAGCGTGCTTCGCCAACACTGGCGCCGGCGACGGCGGGCCGAGTCGGATCGCCCGGCGGGCACCTCCGCGACAGCCCGACCGGCCGTGCACCACCGTCGGCGCAGCATCGCACCCCTGCCCAGCACAACCTACAAGGGGTGGTCGGCCCGCCACCACACGCCCACGGGCAACCCTGGGTAGGCGGATGGTCGACCCGGCGTCGGCAGGGACACCCGTCGCCGCCCACGCCCGTCTAGCATCTCATCGATGCCCGCAGTCACGCCCCTCGCAAGGCGGTGGGTCACGTCACTCATCGCCGTGGCGCTGGCGCTGGTCACCACCCCGGCCGCCGTGATGCTGAGCCTCCGGCCCGCCCTGGCCGCCGGCGTCGCCGCGGTCTGCTCACCACCCCTGGCCCCCGGCCAACCGGCACCCGACGAGCCGTGGCCCCAGGCCCGGTACGACCTGGCGGCGGTGCACCGCATCAGCCAGGGGGCCGGGGTCACGGTCGCCGTGCTCGACAGCGGCGTCGACCCGACCCATCCGCAACTCGCCGGGGCCGTCCAGGGCGGGGGCGACCCGCTGACCGGATCCGGCGACGGCCTGGAGGACTGCGTGGGCCACGGCACCGCGGTGGCGAGCCTCATCGCCGCCCGACCGGTCCCGGGGGTCGCCTTCCGGGGCATCGCCCCGCAGGCCACGATCCTCTCCATCCGGGTCGGCGACCGGCGAGCGACCGAGGACGGGTACGTCGGCACCGGGGACGTGGCCGCGCTCGTGGCGGGCATCCAGGCCGCAGTGGCGGCGCGGCCCCGGCCGGGCGTGCTCAACCTGTCGATATCGACCACCACCGACAGCCCGGCGCTCCGCGAGGCCATCCGGGCCGCCCTCGACGCCGACATCGTGGTGGTCGCGGCGGTCGGCAACCTCGCCGACCGGGGCAACCCGACGCCGTACCCGGCCGCCTACGACGGCGTCGTCGGCGTCGGGGCGATCGGGCGCACCGGCGTCCGATATGGACCATCGCAGGTGGGCCGGTACGTCGACCTCGTCGCCCCGGGCGAGCACGTCCTGGCGGCGACCCCGCTGGCCGGCCACGTCGCGGTCTCGGGCACGAGCTTCGCCGTTCCGTTCGTCGCCGGCACCGCCGCGCTGATCCGGGCGAGATGGCCGGAGCTGGACCGCACCGAGGTGGTCCGCCGACTGCTCGCCACCGCGGACCCGCCCTCGGGCGGGCAGCCCTCCCTCGACTACGGATACGGCGTCGTCAACCCGCTGCGGGCCCTGACCGAGATCATTCCGCCCGCCACCGGGGCCGGACAGATGCCGACGGTAGAGCGGGTGCTCGACGCCGCCGGGATCGCCGATGCCCCGACCGACGGCCCGTCCGGACGCGTGCTCGGGGTGGCCGCAGCGTTGCTGCTGGCCGCGGCCGGTGTCACGGCGGTGGCCATGGTCGCCCCGGCCGGGCGGCGCCGCGGCTGGCGTCCGGGCCGCCTCGATCCGTCGCCCCTGCCGCCGGATGACGGGCATGGCCTGTTCGACCAGGTTCGATCGTCGCCGTGACGGCGAGCCGGTCCGTTGGTCGCCGCGACGAGCCAGGTCCACAACGCGAAAGGGCCGACGGGCAACACCCGCCGGCCCTTCGCGTCAGCACCCCGATCAGTGCCACCCGGCGATCATGTCGGCGCCGCGCTCGTCGGTGCCCTTGTAGATGAAGACGGCCTCCTTGAGACCGGCGTTGATCTGGCGCAGCTTCTGCAGGATGTGCTCGGCGTCGGCATTCCACTTGGTCTGCCGGGTCAGGAACGCCTCGCGGGCCGCGCCTTCCCAGGAGCTGAGCAGCTTCTTGCCCTCGGCATCGATGCGCTGAAGTGCCTCTTCCATGGCCTTGGCGGACTTCGCGATTTCCTCGTGCGCCTGCAGGCACATCGCCGTGTCGATGGAGAACGCAGAGTCGGACATTCGTGGGACCCCCTGTCAGAGCGGAAGCCTCAGGAAGTTGGCCTCGGCCTGCTCGGTGGCCGCCTCGCTCTCCCCGGCGTGGGTGCGCGCTATCTCGGCGACCTCCGCCAACAGCCGCAGCAGGTTGTCCTGCTCCTTCCCCCACATCTCGTTGGCGGACTGGTAGCTCAGGCCGGCCCGACCGGTCCAGAACGACCGCGTGTTGTCCACCCAGTGCCGGACGTTGGCGAGCTGTTTCTCGATCTCGCGCCGCTGGTCGTCGAACACCCCGGCGATCCGGCGTAGCTCGGCCGGATCCAATCTGGTCGAGGACACCTCCCGTACCCCTTCTCTCGGCTCTCGGCTCGTGCCGCGAGGCTGTCCGTCGCTGTCGCTGTTCATCGACACCGTTAACGGTTCGACGCCCTGACGGTAGTCGGCTGCCCCTGCGTGGGCTACCCCGAACTCGAGACCTGTGGATAACTTCCGGCATCGCCGGCAATTCCCGCCGCCGGCCGGCATGGGCCGCGCGGCCCGGGCGAGCGTGGCGTCGGGCCGCCGGTCACCCGCGGTTCGCCGGTAAGCCGGCCGCCGCCGGGTCCAGGGCGGGCCCGGCCGGTACGAGCGCGACCAGCGAGGCGGGCAGGCGCTGCGGCGGGAGGGAGCCGTACCCGAGCACGTCGAGCACCTCGGCCGAGGGCACCGCGAAGCGCTGCCCGAGATCGGAGACGACCGCGAGCGAGCCGGAGGCCGCGATCGGGCTGGACAGCGCCTCCACGAGCACGCCGCGCCCGGGCGGTACCGCGATGTAGTCGGCGAGCTGCCCCACCGCCTCCGGGTCCGGTGGCACCGCGGTCTCCCCGGCCACCGGCGGCAACGCATCGACAACCGTTACCTGCGGGAGAGCGGCGCCCGGGGCGAACGTGGCGCAGACCGCGCCGCGCTGTCCGGGCGAAACCTGGGTCGGGGTGTGCGCCGGTGGCGCGTCGTCACCGGTCGGCACGAGGTCCGGCAGCTTCGGCGCGGCCGCGTAGTCGGCCGGGCTGATCTCCCGGACCGGGGCCCCGCCGTTGGCGTTGTCGGCCACCAGAAGCGCGGCCTGGACCGCCGTCACCGTGCTCACGCCGTCCTCGAGCGCGACCCCGTACAGCCGGCGACCGTCCGGATTGGTCACCACGAACACCTCGCCGACCCGCAGCCCGGGCAGGGCCGAGGGCCGGGCCGCGCGCGGGGTCGGCACCGGTCCGAGCCCGGGTCCGGACGGAATGGCGTTGAGCACCGCGGTCGACATCGCGACGGCGGACGATTCGACCCACGTGAAGGCGGCGAGCACGAGCTCGGGGTCGACCAGCGGGAACCGACGGTTGTTCCACAGCAGATGGAACCCGCCCGTGGCGTCGACCGCGAGAATGCCCGCCTCGCCCAACGGCGACGCCTCCGGCACCCAGCCGACGCGCAGCACCGACTCGGGCCCGGCCTCGCCGTCGGCGCTGGCCGGCCGCGAGCACAGGGTCCAGGGGTCGTTCAGGAGCTGGTCGGGACCCGGCAACGGGTCGGGCACGCCGGGGATGCCCACGGGCGTGCCCCGGGGCACGCCCACCAGCGCCGACCGCGCCACCTGCACGGTCTCGGTGGTGCCCAGCAGCAGGATCGCCGAGGTGTAGTTGAGGACGGGATAGAGCACACCGTCGACGTAGACGTACCGGGCGCCGGTCTCCTTCTCGATGATCGTGGCCCGACCCTCCCGCCAGGCATCGCCCGTACCGGGGCGCAGCAGGCCGTAGACCCCGACCGCGGCCACCGCGAGCACCGCGACCATCACGCTCGCGAACAGGGATCCGCCGATCCGGCGCCCCGGCGCGGTGACCGGATCGGGATCGCGCATGGCCAGGGCGCTCACCACCCGCTGCTGGGCGAACTGGTGCGAATGCAGCTGGTCCGATCGCGACGCCATCGACCCCTCCCGTTGCGACCGCCACAGCCTATGTCGGCCGGGACGGGGGTGCGGGGCACGCGACGGGGCGGCCCGGGCGCCCCGGGACGGCCCGAGAGTCGGTCTCCGACTGTCCCTCGCGCGCTACCTGTGGGACGATCGCGCGATGGTACGTCGACTCCTCGGCCTCCTCGTCCCGTTCGCCGGGTCGGCCACCGCGGTCTACCTGAGCACCGTGCTCTTCGACCGCGAGATGTTCGACCACGCGATCTCGCTGTCGACCAACACCACCCGCGAGACGGTGCAGACGGTCGTGATCGTCACGGTGATCTTCGGCCTGGTAAACCTGCTGGTGAAGCCGGTGGTCCGGTTGGTCACCTTCCCCATCCGGATCCTGACCTTCGGCCTGTTCTCGCTGGTCATCAACGGCGCGATGCTCTTCCTCACCGGAGTCATCGCGAACAGGATCGATTCGGCGTTCCGCGTCGAGCTCACCTGGTGGGTGATCGTCGCCGCCGTCTTCATCGGCGTCACCTCGGGCGTGCTGAACTGGATCGGCGACAAGATCACCCGTCCCCGTCCCAAGACGGTGGTGAAGGTCGTCGAGGCGCCACCCCCGTCACCGCAGGTGCCCCAGTACCAGCCGCGGCCGCAGTACGGGCCGCCGCCGGCCTCCGCGCCCCCGTACGGCTCCGGCTCGACGTACGGGTCCGGTCAGCAGTACGGGTCCGGCCAGTCCTACGGCTCCGGCCAGTCGTACGGATCCGGGCCGTCGTACGGGTCCACCCAGCCACCCGGCTCCGGACAGCCGTACGGCTCCGGCCCCTCGTACGGGTCGGGCCAACCGTACGGTTCGGGGCAACCCTACGGCTCGGGCCCGCAGTACGGGTCCGGCTCGCAGTACGGGTCCGGCTCGCAGTACGGGTCCGGCTCGCAGTACGGGTCCAACCAGCCGTACGGGTCCGGTCCCGGCCAGCCGTACGCGGGCTGACGCGCCCGCCGGCGCGACCCGTCCCACCGCCGCCCGGGTCGCCGGGCGGCGGCCAGGGTCGCGGCATGCTGCTGCGCCGCGGCTGTGGTTAGGGTCGCGGCATGCTTGTGCGCCGCGAGGATGGATACGAGATCGACACCGCCCCCGAGCGACTGGACCTGCCGCGGATCCACCGCTGGCTGTCCACGGATGCCTACTGGGCCCTGGGTCGATCCGAGGCGACCGTCGCCACCGCCGTGGCCAACTCGACGTGCTACGGCGTCTACGACCCGAACGGACAGCAGGTCGGGTTCGCCCGGGCGGTCACCGACAACGCCACCTTCGCCTGGGTGTGCGACGTCTACATCGACCGGGCGGTGCGGGGACACGGGCTGGGCACGTGGCTGGCGCAGAGCATCGTGGCCGACCTGACCGAGCGCGGCGTGCCCCGCATGATCCTCGCCACGGCCGACGCCCACGAGATCTACCGGAAGGCGGGGTTCCGGGAGATCGCCCGGCCGTCCCTCTGGATGGAAGTGGACCGCCGCCCACCCATCCCCTACCCGACCCGTGACGTCGCCGACACCTGACCGGCGCTAAGGAACGCCCGGGCCATCGAGGCCTTACGGTGTCCCGGTGGCTGCCCAACGCGCCGGCTATCTCGCCGCGGTCACCGCCTACCTGCTGTGGGGGCTGTTCCCGCTCTACTGGCGCCTGCTGCGGCCGGCGACCGCCGTGGAGATCCTCGCCCACCGCATCGTGTGGTCCGCGGTCTTCGTGCTCGGCGTCATCGCCGTGCTGCGCTCGTGGCGGACGCTGCGCACCCTCCTGCGGCGCCGGACCCTGCTCACCATCGGCGTGGCCGCCGTCCTCGTGGGCGTCAACTGGGGTATCTACATCTATGGCGTCAACGCGGAGCGGGTGGTGGAGACCTCGCTCGGCTACTTCATCAATCCCCTGGTGACCGTGCTGCTCGGCGTGCTCGTGCTCCGGGAGCGGCTGACCGCGGCGCAGTGGGTCGCCGTCGGGGTCGGCGCCGTGGCGGTCGGCGTGCTGACCGTCGACTATGGACACATTCCGGTGGTGGCGCTGAGCCTCGCCGCCACCTTCGGTCTCTACGGGCTGGCGAAGAAGCGGTTGCAGGTGCCGGCCGCGCACGGCCTCGCGCTGGAGTCCGGCCTGCTGTTCCTCCCGGCCGCCGGCTACCTGGTCGCCCTCACGCTGGCCGGTCGGTCCACCTTCGGGGCGGTCTCCGGCGTCCACACGGCCCTCCTGGTCGGCTCGGGGGTGGCGACCGCGGTTCCCCTGCTCCTCTTCGCCGCCGCCGCGAACCGGATCCCGCTCACCGCGATCGGTCTGCTGCAGTACCTCGCCCCGACCCTGCAGCTCGCCTGCGGTGTGCTGATCTTCCACGAACCCATGCCGCCGGCCCGCCTGCTCGGCTTCGCCCTGGTCTGGCTGGCCCTGGTCATCTTCACCGCCGACGGCATCCGCCGCCTGCGGGCCGGCGCCCGCGTACCGCGGGCGGACGCGCCGCCCGTTACGGTGCCGACCGGACCCCTGGCGCGCTGACGTCGCGGGGGCCCGGCGACCACCGGAGCGCCGTGACCACTGGGGCGCCGCGACCACTGGGGCGCCGTGACCACTGGGGCGCCGTGACCCTGGGTCGCCCCAACCGCCGTCGGGCCCGCCCTCGCGTCACGCCCTGACTCCGCTGAGTCAGGTCCCCGTTGACGCGACCATCGCGGCTGGGGTTGAGTAGGAACCACGTCCTGGGGCCGGAGGGGGTGTCGAGACCATGGTGGTGCGGCACCCGAGCGAGGAGCCCTCGGACCTCATCCGCAGCGTGTCGCGAGCCCTGCGCGTGCTGGAGGCTGTCGGCCAGAGCACCCGCGGTCTGACGGTCAAGCAGATCGCTCGCCGGTGCGAGCTCACCACGGCCACCACGTACCACCTGGTCCGCACCCTCGCCTACGAGGGCTACGTGACCCGCCGCGACGACGGCACCTACACGATCGGCCTGGAGGTCGCCGACCGCTTCCGCGAGCTGGTCGCCGCGTTCCGGGCCCCCGACCCGGTCGTGGCCGTGCTGCAGAAGGCGGCCGCCGACATCGGGTACAGCCACTTCCTGGGCTCGTTCCGGGGCGGGCAGGCCGTGGTCACCACCACGGTGGTGGGGCAACGCTCGCCCCACCTCGACGAGCTGCTGCCGGGCTTCGACGAGGGAGCGCACGCCACCGCCCTGGGCAAGGCGCTGCTCGCCACCCTGACCCACGACCAGCGCCTGCGGTACCTCAAGGACCAGGGCATGCCCGCCTACACCCGCCACACGCTGACCGATCCGGAGGAGCTGGAGGCCGACATCATCGCCGGCGACCAGCGCGGCATGCAGACCGAGGTGTCGCAGTTCCGGGAGGGGGTGGCGTGCGCCGCGGTCCTGGTGCTGGCCGACCGCGATCCCGAGCGACGCCTGGTCCTCGGCTGTGCGATGCCGGCCGAGGACCTCACCGAGTCCGCGGCCGAGATTCGCGAGCACCTGCGGGCGACCGCGCGCGTCGTCGCGGCCCGGCTGGCGCTGGCCGCGCCCGCCTCGTGAGCGGGCGACCGACGGCCCGTCGACGGGGCGGCCGGTGTGACCGGTCGTACGGCCGGAACCTGAACCACCCGGCCGCCGGGTCCGTGAACCGCAACGTGCAGGCCCGCCGTAACCACCCGGCCCGACGACCACGACCCGGCCGTGACGGATGACGAGGACCTGATCCGCGCGTTGCAGGCCGAGCACGGCGACGCGCTGTTCGCCCACGCCCTGCGGCTGTGCGACGGCGACCGGCAGCGGGCGGAGGATCTGGTACAGGAGACGCTGCTGCGCGCCTGGCGGCATCCGGAGGCCCTCGACCCGGACCGGGGCTCGACCCGGGCCTGGCTGTTCACCACGGCCCGGCGGCTCGCCATCGACGCGTGGCGGCGGCGGGAGGCCCGGGTCGGCGAGGTGGTCACCGACAGCATCCCGGAGCCCCGGTCGGAGCTGTCCGAGACGGACCGGGCGGTCGAGGCCTGGACGATCGCGGAGGCGCTGGACCGGCTCTCGCCCGCCCACCGGGAGGTGCTCATCGAGTGCTTCTACCGGGGGCGGTCGGTGGCCGAGGCGGCGGCGGTGCTGGGCATTCCCGCCGGGACGGTGAAGTCGCGGACCCATTACGCGGTCCGCGCGCTACGACTGGTGCTCGACGAGATGGGGGTGACGCGATGAGGTCCCAGCCGCCGGGACCGCCGGCGTCCCCGAACCCGTACCCGGCCGGCCCGTGTCCGTACGAGCTGGACGACGGCGCCTACATCCTCGGCGCCCTGGAACCGGCCGAACGGGCGGAGTACGAACGACACCTCGCCACCTGCCCGCCGTGCCGGGACGCGATCGCCCAGCTCGCCGTGCTGCCCGGGCTGCTCGGCCGGCTGGACCCCCAGACGGCGCAGCGCTCGGTCACGGCACCGCCGACCCTGCTGCCGCGGGTGCTGGCCGCCGTCCGGGCCCGGCGCGCGGCCGCGCGCCGGCGCCGCCTGCTCGGCGCCGTCTCCGGGGCGCTCGCGGTGGTGGCGTTGGCGTTCGTCGTGGGCCTCGGCGTCCACCTCGCCCAGCCTGCAGCCCCGGACCCGATCACCTACCGACCGATGTCGGTCGGCGAGGGCGGTGTGCGGGTCGACGCGGAGATCGGCATCCAGGAGCAGCCGACCGGAACCGTGGTCTCGGTCCGCTGCCTGTATCACGGGGAGTCCGACCGGACCTGGCAGATACTGCTCATCGTCTATCCCCGCCAGGAGGAGGCGGAGTCGATCGGCAGCTGGATCGCCACCGGCGGCCAGCCGGTCGAGGTCAGCGCGATCACCCGCTACTCGCCGGACCAGATCGACCGCATCGAGCTGCAGACCCGCAACCACACGACCATCGCCTGGTGGTCCCCCTGACGCGGCGGTCGCGCCTGGCTGTGGCGGTCTCGCTGACCCGGCGGTCCCCCCGGCCCTCCGTGGTAGGACGCCCGCGCCGCCACCGGCGCGGGCGTCGCGCGCCGGTCGGTCAGGCGGTGCGGTCGGCGATGACGTCCGCGAGTGACTCCAACGCCCGGCGGGCGCTGCCGTCGGGCAGCTCCGCCAGGTGGGTCCGGGCGAGCTCGGCGTAGCCACGCACGGTCTCCCGGGCCCGCTTGAGCCCGGACGACTCGCGCAGCAGCTCCAGCGCCTCGGCGACCAGATCGTCGTCGGTGAGCGGGCCCAGGGCCAGGATCTCCCGCAGCCGCAGGGAGTTGGGGTCGGTGGCGTCGTCGGCGAGGGCGTAGAGCACGGGCAGCGTCGGCACGCCCTCCCGCAGGTCGGTGCCGGGCGTCTTGCCGGACTCCGACGACGGCGAGGCGATGTCGAGCAGGTCGTCGGAGAGCTGGAACGCGATCCCCACGGTCTCCCCGTAGGCGCTCGCGACCTCCACGGTCGACGGGTCGAGGCCGCCGAACATGCCGCCGAACCGGGCGCAGGTGCCGATCAGCGACCCGGTCTTGTCGGCGATCACCCGGAGGTAGTGCTCCACCGGGTCCACGCCCCGTGGCCCCACGGTCTCGGCGATCTGGCCCTGCACCAGCCGGGCGAAGGTGTCGGCCTGGATCCGCACCGCCTCGGGGCCGAGCCGGGCGGCGAGGTTGGCGGCCCGGGCGAAGAGGTAGTCGCCGGTGAGGATCGCCACTGCGTTGCCCCACCGGGCGTTGGCCGAGGGCGCTCCCCGCCGCACGGGCGCCTCGTCCATGACGTCGTCGTGGTAGAGCGTGGCGAGGTGGGTCAGCTCCACCACCGCACCCGCGAGCACCACCTCTTCGCTGGTGGCGCCGCCACCGAGCTGGGCCACCAGGGCGGTCAGCAGCGGCCGGAACCGCTTACCACCGGCCTCCACCAGGTGCCGCGCGGTTTCGTTCAGCACGGGGTCGGCGGCCTCCACCGCCTCCCGCAGGAGCAGCTCGACCCGCTCGACGATGCCCCGCACGGTGGCTTCCAACACCGGGTCGCCGGCGAGTGCGGCATCACCGAACGTGACTGCGGTCCCCCCGCCGCCCGGCCGCGGACCCGTCGCGCGCGGGTCGGCAGACTTTGCCGCGGTCGCGTTCTTCACCACGCACCCACGATGACACACGCACGCCGCTGGAGGACGCACACCCCGCCCGGTATTCGACGCGCGTCGCGCCGACCGTGACGGACGGTGACGGCCCGGCTCACTGGAGGAACTCGGCCGCCTGGTGCGCCAGGTCGAGCACCGGCGTCGGGTAGACACCGAGCGCCAGGGTGGCGAAGGCGCCGACCCACAGCGCGGTCCAGGTCAGCGTGCCGGCGCCGGCGACCACCGGCCCGTTCTCCACCGGCTCGGACAGCCACATCATGACCACGACCCGCAGGTACGGGAACGCGAGGATCATGCTGGTGACCACGCCGGCCACGACCATCGCGATCTGCCACTGCCCGTTGGTCCCGAGCGCGGCGGAGAAGACCGCGAACTTGCTGGTGAAGCCGCTGGTGAGCGGAATCCCGGCGAAGGCCAGCAGGAGGAACGTGAACAGGCCCGCGACCACCGGCGAGCGGCGGCCCAGCCCGGCCCACCGGCTCAGGTGGGTCGCCTCGCCGTCCTCGTCGCGGACCAGCGACACCACGGCGAAGGCGGCCACCACCGTGAACCCGTAGGCGGCCAGGTAGAACAGCGACGACGAGACGCCCTCGCGGCTGAAGGCGAGCGCGCCCACCAGCAGGTAGCCGGCGTTGGCGATCGACGAGTACGCCAGCAGCCGCTTGATGTCGGTCTGGGTCACCGCCAGCACGGCGCCCACCAGCATGGTGAGGATCGCGACCGCCCCGATCACCGGCTCGATGTCCCACCGCACCCGGTCCAGCGCCACGTACAGCACCCGCAGCAGGGCGCCGATGGCGGCGACCTTGGTGCAGGCCGCCATGAAGGCCGTGACCGGCGTGGGCGCGCCCTGGTAGACGTCCGGGGTCCAGATGTGGAACGGAACCGCGGCGACCTTGAACAGCAGCGCCACGGCGATGAACGCGATCCCGCCGAAGAGCAGCAACGGGTTCGCGGTGGAGCCGAGCGCGGCGGTGTGGATGCCGCCCAGGCGGAGCGTGCCGGCGAAGCCGTACAGCAGCGCGGTGCCGAAGACGAAGAACGCCGACGCGAACGACCCCAGCAGGAAGTACTTCAGCGCCGCTTCCTGGCTGATCAGGCGGCGCCGACGGGCCAGCGCGCAGAGCAGGTAGAGCGGCAGCGAGAAGACCTCCAGGGCCACGAACATGGTCAGCAGGTCGTTGGCCGCCACGAAGAGCGTCATCCCGCCGATCGCGAACAGGGTCAGCGGGAAGACCTCGGTCGCCCCCGACTCGCGCGCCTGGCGGCGGTCGGCCTCACCGCCGACCGGGACCGAGGCCTGAGCCACGAACGGGCCACCCTTGTCGATGCGGCGCTCGCCCATGAGCAGCAACGCCACCATGCCGAGCACGATGACCGTGCCCTGCAGGAACAGGGCCGGGCCGTCGACCGCGATCGCGGTGTCGGCGGTGAACGCGCGCGGGCTGTTGTTGGCGGCCCGCACCACGGTCACGAGCGCGGCGACCAGCGCGATGAGCGAGAGCCAGAACTGCAGGAACGGGCGGCTGCGGCGCGCCGCGAACGCCTCGACCAGGACCCCGAGGCACGCCCCGCCGAACAGGACGAGCATCGGGCCCATGGCCAGGTAGTCCAGCGCCGGGAGCCGGATCTCCTGCGCCAGCGTCTCCTGCGCCAGCATCTGGACGGCGGTGCTCATGGTTGTGCCTCCTGGGCCTCGGGCGCCGGGTCGGACCGGCCGACGTCCTGCAGGGTCGCCGCGACCGCCGGGTTGATCACGTCCAGCAGCGGCTTCGGGTAGAAGCCGAACAGCACGATCAGGGCGATCAGCGGAGCGACCACAATGGACTCACGGAGAGAGATGTCCTTACGCATGGACGGCACCTCGGACAGCGCCGGGTTGAGCCGGCCCTGCGTGGTGCGCTGCACCATCCACAGCACGTACGCCGCGGCGAGGATGATGCCGAGCGTCGCCACCACCGCCACCGGCCGGTTCACCGTGTAGGTGCCCAGCAGCACCAGGAACTCGCTGGCGAACGGCGCGGTGCCGGGCAGCGCGAGCGAGGCGAGGCCGGCGAAGAGCAGCACCCCGGCCAGCACCGGCAGCAGCTTGCCGGCGCCGCCGAAGTCGGTCACCAGGGCGGAGCCGCGCCGCGCCACCAGCATGCCGACGACCAGGAAGAGCAGGCCGGTGGCCAGGCCGTGGTTGACCATGTAGAGCACCGCGCCGGACCCCGCCTGGGTGGTGAAGGCGAAGATGCCGACCCCGATGAACCCGAAGTGCGCGACCGAGGTGTAGGCGACCAGGCGCTTGAGGTCGTTCTGCCCCACCGCGAGCAGCGCCGCGTAGATGATGCCGATGAGCGCGAGCGCGATCGCCCACGGAGCAAAGTAGACGGACGCCTCCGGGAACAGCGGCAGGCAGTAGCGCAGGATCCCGAAGGTCCCGACCTTGTCCAGCACGCCCACCAGCAGGGCCGCCGTCCCCGCCGGGGCCGCCCCACCCGCGTCGGGCAGCCACGTGTGGAACGGGAAGAACGGCGCCTTGATGGCGAACGCCAGGAAGAAGCCGAGGAACAGCCAGCGCTCGGCGGTCGGCGACAGCTCGGCGTCGGTGAGCGCGGCCCAGTCGAACGTGTTCCCGCCGAGCACCCACAGGCCGATGACCGCGGCCAGCATGAACAGGCCGCCGACCAGGGAGTAGAGGAAGAACTTCACCGCGGCGTACTGCCGGCGCACGCCCCCGAACGAGCCGATGAGGAAGTACATCGGCACCAGCATGACCTCGAAGAGGACGTAGAAGAGGAACACGTCGGCGGCGGCGAAGACACCGACCATCGTGGACTCGAGGGCGAGCAGCAGGGCCAGGTACGCCTTCGGGGAGCGCTTGGCCGGCTGCCCGGTCTCCACCGAGGTCTCCTGCCACGAGTAGATGACCACCAATGGCACGAAGACCACGATGAGGGCGATCATCACCAGGGCGATGCCATCCACCGCGAAGGTGAACCGGGCGTCCCAGGTGGGAATCCACGGGTACGACTCGCGCAGCTGCAGCCGGGCACCGCCGATGTCGTAGGCGAGCCAGGTCGCGACGCCGAGGCCGAGCTCGACCAGGGTGAAGGCCAGCGCCACCACCCTCGCCGCCGCGGTCGCCGTCCTCGGCAACGCCGCCACGACGACCGCGCCGACCAGCGGCAGAGCGGTCAGCAGGGACAGGTACGGGAAGTCGGAGTCAGTCACCTTTATCTCCCACCCACAAGCTCGCCACCGGACCTCAGCCCAGCCGGACGACGAGGAAGGCGGCGGCCACGAGCAGCGCACCGCCCAACATGGACAGTGCGTACGAACGCACGAACCCGGTCTGGGTCCGGCCCAGGCGGCTCGATCCACCGCCCACCATGGCGGCCAGACCGTTGACCAGCCCGTCGATGCCCTTGTTGTCGAAGTAGACCAGGGCGCGGGTCAGGTAGATGCCGGGCTTCTCGAAGACCGTCTCGTTGAACGCGTCGCCGTAGAGGTTACGGCGGGCCGCGCGCACCAGCGCCCCGGCCGGCTGCTCGGTGAGCGCGGTGCCGCGCCGGAACAGGGCCCACGCGAGCAGCGCCCCGAGCACGGTCACCCCGATGGACAGCCAGGTGACCGCGGCGTGGCTGAGGTGGTGCGCCGGCTCTGCGCCACCGTGCCCGCCCACTTCCGGCCCGCCCAACTCCCGCGCGCGGGCGAAGACCGGGTTGAGCCAGTCGGGCACCGAGGTGCTCAGCAGGTAACCCGAGCCGACCGAGCCGAAGGCCAGCAGGATCAACGGCACGGTCATGATCGGCGGCGACTCGTGCGGGTGCTCGATCTCCTCGGTCCACCGCTTCGGACCGTGGAAGGTGAGCACGAACAGCCGGGTCATGTAGAACGCGGTGAGCCCGGCCCCGAGCAGCGCCGCGATGCCGTAGAGCCAGCCCGTCCACCCGGGACGGTCGAACGCGGCCGCGATGATCGGCTCCTTGCTGAAGTAGCCGGACAGCGGCGGCAGGCCGATGATGGCGAGCCAGGCCACGAGGAACGTCGCCCAGGTGATCTTCATGTACTTCCACAGGCCACCGAAGCGACGGATGTCCGTCTGGTCGCGCATGCCGTGCATGACCGAGCCGGCGCCCAGGAACAGCCCGGCCTTGAAGAAGCCGTGCGCCAGCAGGTGGATCAGGGCCAGCGCGTAGGCGCCGCCACCGAGCCCCACGCCGAGGAACATGTAGCCGATCTGGGAGACCGTCGACCAGGCCAGCACGCGCTTGATGTCGTCCTTGGCGCAGCCGATGATCGCGCCCATCAGCAGCGTGATCGCGCCGATGGCGACCACGAACGCCTGCGCGGTCGGGTTCGCGTCGAAGATGGGGTTCGACCGGGCGATCAGGTAGACGCCGGCGGTCACCATGGTGGCCGCGTGGATGAGCGCGGAGACCGGCGTCGGGCCCTCCATGGCGTCGGGCAACCACGCCTGCAGCGGGAACTGGCCGGACTTACCGCAGGCGCCGAGGAGCAGCAGCAGGCCGAGGGCGAGCGTCACCCCGCTGGACAGCCGGGCCACCCCCTCGGCCACGCCGGCGTAGTCGACGGTGCCGAGGGTGGCGAACATGATGAATATGGCGATCGCCAGGCCCGCGTCGCCGACGCGGTTCATGAGGAAGGCCTTCTTGCCCGCGGTCGCCGCGCTGTTGCGCGTGTACCAGAAGGAGATCAGCAGGTAGGACGCGAGACCCACGCCCTCCCAGCCGAAGTAGAGCATGACGTAGTTGTTGCCCAGCACGAGCAGCAACATGGCG
>Ga0310834_100656_pt1 | contig 32408 bp, 24 predicted proteins | sample SM_ome_2_FD_201314 | JGI IMG/M metagenome (GOLD analysis project Ga0310834, IMG submission 201314) | Sorghum-adapted microbial communities enriched on stacked mutant (SM) sorghum from Joint BioEnergy Institute, Emeryville, California... ...
GTCGGGCGGCAGCGCCAGCGACTCGCACAGCGGGATCAGGTACGGCCGGTTGCGCTCCAGCACGGCGCCGTCCCGCAGGTCGATGCGGTCCATCTCGAACGCGGGCAGCCGCTCGGCCACCGTGTCGTTGCCGGGCAGGAAGCTGCAGCGCAGCCGGTACGCCCAGTCACCCAGGCGCAGGTCGATGCTCGCCGGCTGGATCTGGGTGTCCTCCAGCGCGGGCCCGACGACGATCCCTCGCTCGTGGGCCGTGCGCAGCCACTGGGCCGGGAGGACGCCGATCCCGGCGTCCGGATCGAACTGACCGGTCACCCGCGACTCGGATGCTCGTACGTGAGCTGGTGGGGCGGCAGGGGGAACGTGATGTCGTCGCCGAAGGGGGAGCTCGCCCCCGCCCGGTCGGAGGTTGCCTCCGTGACCGGCAGCCGGCCCGGCTTCACCGTCTTGGACCGGCTGGTGTTCGTCCGCTGCGTCGGGCGGCCGGGCTCACGGCCGGTCTCTGCCATCACGTCCTCCTCGCTGTCGCCTACGCGTCAGGCCGGCCACAGTTTCGCACAGCGGCCAAGCGTTTCCGCGTATCCCCGGGCACGGGATAGCGTGGTCAGACGATGAGACCACCTCGCCCATGTCTGATTCGCCCGTGACCAGTACGCTCGCCGACCACCTGCGCGCCGCCACCGACGAGGAGCTCGGCGCGCTGCTGCGGCTTCGACCGGATGTCGCGGTCCCGGTCCCGGCCGACATCTCCCAACTCGCCGGTCGGTTGCAGAGCCGGGTCTCGGTGGCGCGCGCCCTGGACGGGCTCGACCGGTTCACGCTCGAGGTGCTCGACGGGCTGCGGTACGTCCGCGGCGAGGACGGGTGCGCGTCGGTTGAGAAGTTGCTCACGCTCACCGCCGCGGCCGGCGTGGACTCGGCCCGGGTGCGGGCCGCGGTGGACCGGCTGCGCCAGCTGCGCCTCGTCTACAGCCCGCAGCTGTACAGCGACGACGGCCAGCTGTGCCTCGTCGGTGTGCTCGACGAGCTCATGGGGCCGTACCCGGCCGGACTGGGCCGGCCCGCGGCCCAGCTGGTGGAGGAGGCCGGGGCGCGCGACGACGCCGGCCTGCTCGGCGTCCGCCGCCGCGCCGCCCAGTCCCGCGCGGCCCAGTCCCGCGCGGCCCAGTCCCGCGCGGCCCAGTCCCGCGCGGCCCAGGACCAGGCGACCCGGGACCCGGCGACGAAGGAGGAGGCGCCGGACGGGGCCGGCGTGCCCGAGCCTCCGGTCGACCCGGTGGCGCTGGCGGCCGACCCGGCGGGCCTGCGCCGAGCCCTGCTCGCCGCCCCGCCCGAGGCCCGGGCGGTGCTCGACCGGCTCGCGGAAGGACCACCGCTCGGCCAGGCCGCGCCGCACGCCGCCTCGGCCGGTCCGGTGCAGTGGCTGGTCGAGCACGGCCTCCTCGTCGCGATCGCTCCCGACCTGGTCGAGCTGCCCCGCGAGGTCGGGCTCGTGCTGCGTCGTGATGCCGGTCCGCTGGGTCAGCTCCATCCGAGCCCGCCCCCGCTCGACGGCCAGCCCCGTCCGAACGCCGACGCGGCCGGCGCCGGCCAGGCCATGGAGGCGGTGCGGCAGCTCGACACCCTGCTCGCCACCCTGGGCGAGGCGGGCACGCCGCGGCTGCGAACGGGCGGGCTCGGGGTTCGCGAGCTGCGCCGCCTGGCCAAGGAGACCGGCATCGACGAGGCGACGGTCGCGCTGCTGCTCGAGATCGCCTACGCGGCCGGGCTGCTCGCGGTCGCCCCGAGCCCGGAGAAGTCCGCGGGCGACTACCCGACCGACGAGCGCTGGTTGCCGACGCTGGCGTACGACACGTGGCGGGCGGCGCCGATCGCCCGGCAGTGGGCCCTGGTCGCCCGGACCTGGCTGTCGATGACCCGGGCGCCCTCGCTGGTCGGCCAGCGGGACGACCGGGACAGGGTCATCGGGGCGCTCTCCGCCGAGGTGGCCCGAGTCAGCGCCCCGGCGGTGCGCCGGGCGGTGCTGGAGGTGTTCGCCAGCACCGACGAGGCGATGTCCGTCGATGTCGAGGCGGTCCTGGCCTGGCTGGCCTGGCGGTACCCGCGCCGCTACCGTCGCTCAGGCGTCATGGAGCACCACGCGCGCGCGACCCTGCGCGAGGCGGCCGCGCTCGGGGTGACCGGGCTGGACGCGCTGACGTCCTACGGGCGGATTCTGCTGACCGAGCGACCCGACCCCGACGACGACCCGCTCGGAATCCGGGGCGAGGCCGACGAGCTGGTCGCCGCCCTGGACCGGCTGCTCCCCGCCCCCGTGGACCACGTGCTGGTCCAGGCCGACCTGACGGTCGTCGTCCCCGGGCCGCCCGAGCCGAGCCTGGCGGCGGAGCTCGCGGCGGTCGCCGACGCCGAGTCGCGGGGCGGGGCGACGGTCTACCGGGTGACACCGACGAGCGTGCGCCGGGCCCTGGACGTCGGCTTCACCGCCGCCGACCTGCACGCGCTGTTCGGGCGCCGCTCCCGGACGCCGGTGCCGCAGACGCTGACGTATCTCATCGACGACGTGGCCCGACGGCACGGCGGCCTGCGCGTCGGGGCGGCGGGCGCGTACCTGCGCAGTGAGGACGAGAACCTGCTCGCGGAGGTGCTCGCCGACCGGCGGCTGTCGTCGCTCGCGCTCCGCCGGCTCGCCCCGACGGTGCTCGTGACCCCGCACGCCCCGGCCCGCCTGCTCGCGGCGCTGCGCGACGCCGGGTACGCCCCCGTGCCCGAGGACGCCACCGGCGCCGTGGTGCTGGCCCGGCCGACCGCGAACCGGGCCAACCTGGGCCGGTCCGGGAGCGAGCTGCTCGGCCTGGCCGCGGCGTCCGGCTACGTCGACGACGCCGAGCGGGCGGGGCTGACCGGCCCGCGCCTGGCCGCGGTGGTGGAGCAGATTCGGCGGGGCGACCGCATCGCCCGGGCCGCGAGCCGGTCCCCGCTGGCCAAGCCCCTGGTCGATGAGAACGGCACCCCGATCAGCGCCAGCCAGGCGCACGCCCAGGCGCTCGCGGTGCTCCGGCAGGGGATCACCGAGCGGAAGCGGGTCTGGGTGGGGTACGTCGACGCGCACGGCACCACCGGTTCGCGGCTCGTACGGCCGGTCGCGATGGCCGGCGGCTTCCTGCACGCCGAGGACGAGCGCAGCCAGACTCGGCACACCTTCGCCCTGCACCGGATCACCGCCGCGGCCCTCGACACCTGAGCGGGCCCGACGGGTCCGGTCGATCCCGCGGCCCTGGCCGCCCCTCGCCCTGGCCGGGCTGGTCGCCCCCGGCTCGCCCGACCGGTCGTCGGCTACTGGTCGTCCACCGGGCCGCGGTTGCGGTCGCGGCGGGCGCGGGTCACCGAGCCGACCACCGACGCCACCACCAGGAGCGCGAGCATGACGCCGAGCGACTCGACCACCGCGTCCACGGCCGGGGTCTTCATCACCAGGTGGGACAGCAGGAACCACCCGACACCGAGCACGGACAGGACGCACCCACCGAGCACGAGCAGGCGGGTTTCGGAGTTTCCTGCTCCATCCGCACCCATGGCCCTATCCTCCCCGGACCCGACGTTGCCGATATCCTCCCCGACTCGGCGCCCGTGGGGTACCGGGTACCCGACCCGTCCTGCTCCGGCCAGGTGGGCGAACGGGGCGAGCGGCCAGGCGGGCGAACGGGGCGAGCGACCGGCCCGAAATCTGGGATCCACCAGAAAACGTTCCGGGTGATGCAACCGATTGGGGCCCCTGGCGCGTCTGTACCAGCGGGCAACTCTTTTGCCGTGACGGCAGCCCTCATGCCTCGGCGTTCGGCGGTGCGCGCGCTCCGGTCCTTGCCCAACGGGGGAGAGCGGGCGCAACCGCCGGCCCGGGCGCAGGGCCTCGGCCGGTCATTCGTCCCGGTATGCCCGTAGCGTCGGGCGATGTACGCCTTCCCGTCCCGTCCTCGCCGCGCGGTCTGCGGCGGCGCTTTCGGCTCGTCCCCGGGGTGATTCCGGCCCGTTCCCGGGTGGCGTCCTGGTGGTTTCGGCCGATTCGTCGAGGCGGCCCGGTTCGTCGGGCCCGTGTCGGTCGGACGGCTGGGGCACACTTGGAGGTCGGCCAACAGCGGCCAGAGCGAGCCAGGGGGGCCTCGCGGTCGCGAGCACGCCAGCCAGGGAGGCGCACGTGGGTGACGGACCACTGATCGTCCAGTCGGACAAGACGCTGTTGCTGGAGGTCAACCACCCCGATGCCCAGGCGTGCCGCATGGCCATCGCGCCGTTCGCCGAGCTGGAGCGCTCGCCGGAGCACGTGCACACGTACCGGCTGACCCCGCTGGGGCTGTGGAACGCGCGGGCCGCCGGCTACGACGCGGAGACTGTCATCGATGCGCTTCTGCGCTTCTCCCGCTACCCGCCGCCACACGCCCTGCTGGTCGACGTCGCCGAGACGATGGATCGGTACGGGCGCCTGCAGCTGCTCAACGACCCCGCCCACGGGCTGGTGCTGCGGGCCACCGACCGGGCGGTGCTGGCCGAGGTGGCCAAGTCCAAGAAGGTCGCCGACTACCTGGGCGCGCGCATCGACGAGGACACGATCGCCGTGCACCCGTCCGAGCGGGGACGGCTCAAGCAGGCGTTGCTCAAGCTCGGCTGGCCGGCGGAGGACCTCGCCGGGTACGTCGACGGCGAGTCGCACCCGATCACGCTCAACGAGGACGGGTGGACGCTGCGCCCGTACCAGCGGGAGGCGGTCGAGCAGTTCTGGGCCGGCGGCTCGGGCGTCGTGGTGCTGCCGTGCGGTGCCGGCAAGACGCTCGTGGGCGCGGCCGCGATGGCGCAGGCCTGCGCGACCACGCTGATCCTGGTGACGAACACCGTGGCCGGGCGGCAGTGGAAGCGCGAGCTGCTGGCGCGGACCTCGCTGACCGAGCGGGAGATCGGCGAGTACTCGGGCGAGAAGAAGGAGATCCGTCCGGTCACCATCGCCACCTACCAGGTGCTCACCACGCGGCGGGGCGGTACCTTTACGCATTTGGATCTGTTCAACGCGCGCGACTGGGGCCTGGTCATCTACGACGAGGTGCACCTGCTGCCCGCGCCCATCTTCCGGTTCACCGCCGACCTGCAGGCTCGCCGCCGCCTCGGGCTGACCGCGACGCTGGTGCGCGAGGACGGCCGGGAGGGCGACGTCTTCTCGCTCATCGGGCCGAAGCGCTACGACGCCCCGTGGAAGGACATCGAAGCGCAGGGCTGGATCGCGCCGGCCGAGTGCATCGAGGTGCGGGTCACGCTCACCGACGCCGAACGGATGGCGTACGCCACGGCCGAGGCGGAGGAGCGGTACCGGTTCGCCGCCACCGCGCGCACCAAGCTGCCGGTCGTGCGGAAGCTGGTCGAGCGACACCAGGGCGAGCAGATCCTCGTGATCGGTGCATACATCGATCAGCTCGAGCGTCTGGGGGAGTACCTCGATGCGCCGGTGATCCACGGGACGACCCCGACCCGGCAGCGGGAGCGGCTCTTCGACGCCTTCCGGGCCGGCGAGGTACCGATCCTCGTCATTTCCAAGGTGGGCAACTTCTCGATCGATCTGCCCGAGGCCGCGGTGGCGATCCAGGTCTCCGGCACGTTCGGCTCCCGTCAGGAGGAGGCGCAACGCCTCGGCCGGGTGCTGCGGCCCAAGGCGGACGGTCGGCGGGCCCACTTCTACACCGTGGTGGCGCGGGACACGATCGACACGGAGTACGCCGCCCATCGGCAGCGGTTCCTGGCCGAGCAGGGGTACGCCTACACCATCATCGATGCCGACGACGTGCTCGGTCCGCCGCTGAACCGGTGACCGTCCGGCCGGTGGACCCGGCTCGCTGGGCGCGGCGGGGCCGGGGTCGACTCACTGGGTTTGTTGGGCCTCATCGGGTTTCCGGGGTTGGGCTGCCCACTGGCCACCGTGGACTGACACTCATCCCGGTGACGAAGGCAACGCCCGGTGTCCCGGGTCGGGTTCCGGGCGCATGCTGGTAGTCGTGGCCGACCTGTTGACGTCGTGGCGTCAGGCACTGCCCGCTGCCGCACCGGCCGAACCCGCCGCGCGGGTGGGCGCCGACCTGTTGCGGCGCTGGAGCGAACCGCACCGTCACTACCACACCACCAGCCACCTTTCGGTGGTACTCGGGGTGATCGATGAGCACGCCGGCCATGCCGCCGATCCGGACGCGGTGCGGCTGGCCGCCTGGTTCCACGATGCCATCTACGACCCGCACCGGGTCGACAACGAGGAGGCGAGCGCGCTGCTCGCCGAGGCGACCCTGCCCGGGCTCGGCGTGCCGGCCGAGCGGGTGGCCGAGGTGGCCCGGCTGGTGCGGCTGACCGCCAGCCACGACCCGGCGCCGGGCGACCGGAACGGCGAGCTGCTCACCGACGCGGACCTGGCCGTGCTCGCCAGCCCGTACGACGCCTACCTCGCCTACACCGCCGCGGTCCGCCGCGAGTACGCCCACGTGAGCGAACCCCAGTTCATCGCCGGGCGCGCGGCCGTGCTGCACAACCTGCTCTGCCTGCCGAGCCTGTTCCACGTGCCGGCGTTGCGCGAGCGGTGGGAGGACGTCGCCCGGACCAACCTCACCCGCGAGCTGACCACCCTGCGGACCGTGCCCACGCACTGACCCGACCGCGCCACCCGGCGTTCCCGGCGTGGCGGCGCCGGAGCCCGGCGTCCTACGCCGTGCCCGGCAGGTCCGATCCCGGGCGGCCCGATCCCGTCGAGCCCGACTCCGCCGGGCCCTGTCCCGTGGCCGGATGGCGACGCACATGCTTGGGCCGGCGCAGGCCACGCCGGTACAGGGCGGCGACGAGCTCACGGCTGGCGACCGGCCGCGCCCCCAGCCACACCGCCACGCGGTAGCGTTCGGCCGGGATGTCGTAGTGATCCCGGTCGAATCCCTGGCGGGGTACGCCCAGCGCCTCGGCGAAGGCGTGCAGTTCGGCCAGGGACGTGTCGCTGACCAGGTGCGACCACAACCGGCCGTGCGCCGGCCAGTAGGGACGGTCGATGAGGATCACGTCAGGGGAGAGGGCCGCCCGGCCGGGATCGTCCGTACGTCCGGGGCGCCGAGCCGCACCGCTTCGGCGCTGCGGTCGTCGGGCATGGTCTGGGACTTGCGCTCGGCCGCCACCCGGGCGAGGTAGTGGTCGATCTCCGCCCGCTGGCGGGCCGCGTCCCAGCCGAGCTCGGCGGCCATGAGGGCGGCCGCGTCGGCGGCGCTGTCGACGCCCCGGTGCGCGGTCTCGAACGAGATGCGGGTGCGCCGGGCCAGCACGTCCTCCAGGTGCAGCGCTCCCTCGGCCCGAACGGCGTACGTCACCTCGACCGCGAGGTACGACGGCGCACCCTTCAGCGGCCGGACCAGCTCGGGCCGCTCGGCCACCAGGTCCAGCACGTCGGTGGCGAGCGAGCCGTACCGGTCGAGCAGGTGCTCGACGACGTCGACCGGAACCCGGTAGCGCCGCGCGAGGACGGCCGGATCCCGGCGCAGCCGGGCGTACCCGTCGGCCCCGAGCAGGGGCAGCTCGTGGGTGCGGGAGCGCGGGATGCCCGGCCGCAGGCGACGGACCGCGCGGTCCACCACGTCGGCCGCCATGACCCGGTAGGTGGTGAGCTTGCCGCCGGCCACGAGGACCAGGCCGAGCAGGGGCTCGACCACGGCGTGCCGACGCGACAGCGCCGAGGTGGACTCATCCTCCCCGGAAAGCAGCGGTCGCAGCCCGGCGTAGACCCCTTCGATGTCCGACGTGGAGAGTGGCCGGTCGAGGACCTCGTTGACCAGCCCGAGCAGGTACTCGATGTCGCGCGCCGTGGCGGCCGGGTGGGCCCGGTCCAGGCGCCAGTCGGTGTCGGTCGTGCCGATGATCCAGTGCCCGCCCCACGGGATCACGAACAGCACCGACGTGGGCGTGCGCAGGATCAGGCCGGCCTCGCCGGAGATGGCCGAGCGCGGCACCACCAGGTGGACGCCCTTCGACGCCCGGACCCGCAGCCCGGGCCGGAACGGTCCCCCGTCGACCGCGACCATGTCGGTGATGTCGTCGCTCCACACGCCGGTGGCGGCGATGACCGTACGGGCGGAAATATCGAACTCTTCGCCTGTCTCGACATCGACCACCTGGGCGCCGGTGGCCTCGCGGGCCACCCGCAGGATGCGCTGCGCCCGCACCGACGTGACCACCGCGGCCCCCATGCTCGCCGCCGTCCGGGCCAGCGTGGTCACCAGCCGGGCGTCGTCGACCTGGGCGTCGAAGTACCGGATCGCCCCGCCGATGGTGTCGTCGCGCAGGGACGGGAAGATGCGCCGCGCGCCCGCGGCGGTGAGGTGCCGGTGCAGGGGCATGCCCCGCACCAGCGGGTTGACTCCGGCGAACGCGTCGTAGAGGGCCACGCCCGCGCCGTAGTAGCCGCGCAACAGGCCGCCCCGCCAGCCGCCGCGGGGCAGCGGGAGCAGGAACGGCACCGGCCGGACCAGGTGGGGCGCCAGCCGGGTCGCGAGCAACCCTCGCTCGCGCAGCGCCTCGTGCACCAGGGCCAGGTCGAGCTGCTCCAGGTAGCGCAGCCCACCGTGGACGAGCTTGCTGGAGCGTGAGGAGGTGCCGGCGCCGAGGTCGCGGGCCTCGACCAGCGCGACGGACAGCCCCCGGGAGGCGGCGTCCACGGCCGCGCCCGTGCCGGTCACGCCGCCGCCGATGATCAGCACGTCGAACGTCTCCCGCCGCAGGCGCTCGAGGTCGGCTTCCCGGCGTTGCGGCGACAACCGGGACGCGGCGACGCGGGACACGGAGGGGTCGCGCACCGCTCAACGGTACCCGCCACGGGCCACCCCGGTCGGGCCCGGCCACCGGACTGTCGGGCGCCTCCCACCCTTGGCGCCCGTTCGTTCCACCGCCCGGGTGACCGGCCCGCCCGGGTGACCGGGCCCCCGGGCCCGCATGCCGGTCGCCCCGCGGTCCGGCGGCGGTCACTCGGCCGGCGAACGCGCGTTCATCGAGGCCGGCGGCCCTGGACGCGGCCCCTAGGCTGGGAGGCCGGTGTCGTCTCGCGGTGCGGTGCCCGGCCCCGGGCACGATCCGCCGTCGGGCGAGGTGAGGCGAGCTGGCGAGCCGAATCGGTACATCAGGGTTCCGAGGCCGGCCGGTTTCCGGCCCCCGGGCCCGGGATTATTGGGATTGAGGGGGACCGTGTCGGATAGGGCACGACTCGTTGGCCTGTCCGGCTGGATCGCGATCCTGGCGGCGGTGAGCCTGACCGTGCCCGCCGTGCACACCGCGGTCTGGGCCGCACTCGGCCTGTCGAGCGTCGTGGCCATGACCGCCGGCATCGTCCGTCACCGCCCGCGCCACCGGGGCCCGTGGTTTCTGCTCGTCGCGGCCGTCGCCAGCCTGGCCCTCGGCGACATCGTGGCCGAGGTGCTCCTCTCCCGCGGCGTGACCCCGTTTCCGTCGGTCGCCGACGCGACCTACATGATCATGTACCTCCTCATCGCGGCTGGCATGCTGGGGCTGTACCGCGTCGGGGTGGTCCGCCGCGACGTCGAGGGGGTCCTCGACGCGCTCATCCTCACCACCGCGGTGGCGCTGCTCGCCTGGGTCCTGCTGATCGATCCGTACGTCACGGACCCGGACATGAGCGTCCTGGCGAAGGCCATCTCGGTGTCCTATCCGCTCGGCGACCTGGTGGTCCTCGCTACCGGAGCGAGCCTCGTGGTGTCGATGCGCTCCACGGTGGCGTTGCGGCTGCTGGCCGTCGGGGGCGTCGGCCTGCTCGTCTCGGACTGCCTGTACGCCTTCATCCAGTTGTACGGCGAATGGCGGGTCGGTACCCCGGTCGATCTCGGCTGGGTCGCCTTCTACCTGTGCTGGGGCCTGGCCGCCCTGCACCCGTCGATGCGGGAGCTGACCGAGCCCAAGTTGCTGCGGGAGCGCAAGGAGGGTGTGTCGGCCCGTCGGCTGCTGCTGCCGTTTCTGTCGAGCCTCGTCGCGCCGGCGCTGCTCGCAATGGAGGCGGTCACCACCGGGGTGCGGGACGGGCTGGCGATCGCGATCTTCTCGGCGATCCTGTCGACCCTGGTGCTGGTCCGCCTGGCCCGGGTGGCCCGCAGCCAGCGCCGGTCGGTGCTGCGGGAGCGGGCCCTGCGCCTGGCCGGAGCGCAGCTGTTGCCGAGCACCGGTGCCCGCGACGTGTCGTCGGTGCTGGTCCGGGCGGTCGGCAACCTGCTGCCCGCGGGCCAGCGGTACCGGGTGGTGCTCGATCTCACCGGGCCGGCCGACCTGCCGGAACCCAACCCCGTCACGGCGACGCCGGACCGTACGGTGGCCCCGACCGCGGCCCCGAACGGTACCCCGCCGACCGTGAGTGACGCCGGGGGCGAGCGACACCCCACCCTGGTGTACACGGCCGACCTGCCGGAGCCGGTGGCCCGGGAAATGGGGGACTTCGAGGTGACGCTGCGGTGCGACGTGCCCGGGCAGCGCGGCCGGGTGGCCGGCTACGTGTACATCGCGGCGGAGGAACCGTTCCTGGTGTCGCTGCAGGACGCCGCCCAGGTGCTCGCCGACCAGGCCGGGCTGACCCTGCAGCGCGTCTGGCTGACCGAAGAGGTCGACAAGCGCAACCGGGAGGCGTACTTCCGAACCCTGGTGCTCAACGCCGCCGACGTCATCCTGATCCTCGACGACGACAACCGCATCCGGTACGCGAGCCCGTCGGCGGCGACGCTGTTCCGGTCGACCGACCTGGTGGGTGCGCCGCTGCCGGATCTCGTCGCGGAGGAGAGCGCGTCCGCGGTCGTCGAGCGCCTGGCCCGGATCCGGGAGGGTGAGGGCGACCCGGGCGGGCCGGTGTGGCGGGTCGGGCGACCGGAGGGTGAGGCGCTCGTCGACGCGACCTGTCGGGACCTGCGCGACGAGCCCACCGTGAACGGTGTCGTGGTCACGCTGCGGGACGTGACCGAGAGCCGGCGCATGCAGGACGAGCTGTACCGCCGGGCCACGACCGACGCGCTCACCGGCCTGCCGAACCAGGACGTGTTCGCCAGCGCCGTCCAGCGGGCGGTCGACGAGTCGCGCCAGGTCGGCGGGCGGGCCGGCGTGGTGGTCGTCGGCATAGACGAGTTCAGGCTTGTCAATAATACGATGGGCCACCGCGCCGGCGACGAGCTGCTCGTGCGGGTGGGCCAGCGGCTGACCGAGGCGGTGCGCGGCGAGGGCACGGTCCGGCAGGCCGACGGGGCCGGCTCGCTGGTCGCCCGGCTCGGCTCCGACGAGTTCGCCACCTGTCTGGCCGGGGTCCGCACCCAGGAGGAGATCGACCGGGTCGTGGCCGCGATCCGGAGCTGCTTCGCCGAGCCCTTCGTGCTCAGCCACGGTTCCGTCACCCTCCGGGCCAGCATCGGGGTGGCGATGTCCGGCGGTGACTCGGACGCGGCGGAGCTGCTGCGCCAGGCGGACCTCGCGCTCTCGGTGGCCAAGGACGCCGGCCGGAACCGGACCATGCAGTACGAGGACTCCCTGCACGCCCTGGTCTCCGACCGGCTGCAGATGCGCGAGGCCCTCGAACGCGCCGTGGCCACCGGGTCGTTCGTGCTGGAGTACCAGCCGATCGTCAGCCTGCCCTGGCCGGGCCCGGACGGGACCGGCACGGCCGCGCGGACGGTGGGCTTCGAGGCCCTGATCCGGTGGCAGCACCCCACGCGGGGGACGCTCGGGCCGGGCGAGTTCATCGCGCTGGCGGAGGAGAGCGGCCTCATCGTGCCGCTGGGCAACTGGGTGTTGCACCACGCGATCCGGGCGGCCGCGGGCTGGCACGTGCGGCCGGGCGGCGACGATGGTCCGGGCGACGGCGGCCCCAGCGAGCACGGCCCGTACGTGAGCGTCAACGTCTCCGCGCGCCAGCTGCGGACGAGCGGCTTTCTCGGGCGGATCCTCGACGAGCTCGCTGTCTCGGGCCTGCCGCCCGGCCGGCTCGTCCTGGAGATCACCGAGAGCATGCTCGCCCAGGAGATGGCCATCACCGAGGAGCTGTCGAAGCTGCGCAAGCACGGGGTGCGGATCGCCATCGACGACTTCGGCACCGGGTTCTCGTCCCTGTCGTACCTGCGGCACATGCCGGCCGACATCCTCAAGCTCGACAAGTCGTTCGCCGAGTCGATCACGACGTCGGCCGAGCAGCAGGAAATCATCGGCACGGTGACGCAGCTCGCACACAAACTGCGTCTGGAGGTGGTGGCCGAGGGTATTGAGAACGAGCAGGAGCAGGCGGCTCTGGTGGCGTCGGGCTGCACCTTCGGCCAGGGGTACGTGGTGTCCCGGCCCCTGGGGCACGACGACGTCATCCGCTGGCTGCGCGACGAACCCGTCCTCGTCGCCTCCGACCGCCGAGGCCACGAGTAGGCGTGATCGGCTTCGAAGGAGGCCCCATGGCGCTCACCGACCTGATCGGAAACCTCGACCCCCGGCTCGCCCAGCTCGAGCAGCTGCGGTCCCAGACGCACATGTGGGACGCCGTCATCGACGAGCAGCAGGGGCGGCGCATCCGGGTCGGCGACCACTGGCTGGTCGACTGGGCGTCCTGCAACTACCTGGGTCTCGATCTTGATCCCGACGTGATCGCCGCGGTGTCCGACCACGTCGGGCGTTGGGGCACCCACCCCGGCTGGTCGCGGATGCTCGGCAGCCCGCGGCAGTACGTCGAGATCGAGGAGCGCCTGGCCGAGCTGCTCGGCGCCCCGGACACCCTGGTGCTGCCGACGATCAGCCAGATCCACGTCGCGGTGATCCCGGCGCTGGTCGGCAAGGGCACGGTGTTCGTGGAGAGCCTCGCCCACAAGACCGTCTACGACGGGTGCCTGCACGCCCGCGGGCTCGGCGCCACCCTGGAGCGGTTCAAGTCGGGCGACCTCACCCAGCTGGAGGAGCAGCTGCGGCGCTCGGCGGTCGGCCCCCGGCTGGTCTGCCTGGACGGGGTGAACAGCATGACCGGTAACCTGCCGGACCTGCCGGCGTACGTGGCGCTGTGCCGGGAGTACGGGGCCGTGCTCTACGTCGACGACGCCCACGGCTTCGGCGTGATCGGTGAGCGCCGGCCGGACGAGTCGTCCCCGTACGGGGCGCGGGGCAACGGGATCGTGCGCCACCTGGGGCTGGGCTACGAGGACCTGGTGCTGGTCGGCGGTTTCTCCAAGGCGTACTCCTCGCTGCTCGCCTTCCTCACCGCGCCCACCCCGGTCAAGAACTACCTCAAGGTGACCGCGCCCACGTACCTCTACTCCGGACCGTCCCCCTTCGCCTCACTGGCCAGCGTGCTCGCCGGCCTGGACGTCAACGAGCGCCGGGGCGAGGACCTGCGGGCCCACCTGTACCGGCTGACCCGGCGGCTGCTCGACCACGTCGACGCGCTCGGCGTGGTCACCCTCAACACCGACGGCACGCCGATCGTCGAGCTGCCCATCGCCCGGGACCGCGACCTGGTGGAGGTGGCGGAGGAGCTCTGGCGGCGCGGCCTGTTCGTGACCCTGGCCCCCTACCCGGGCGTGCCCCGGGAGAACGTAGGCTTCCGCATCCAGGTCACCGCCGCCCACACCGACGAGCAGCTGGAGCACCTCATGGCCGTGCTCTCCGACCTGGCCGCGGACGGCACGCTGCGCGCACGCGATCAATAGCGACCGAATACCATGGCCGGGTGAGCCTGCGACTGTACGACACCATGACCCGATCGGTGCGCCAGTTCGTCCCCCGCGTGCCCGGTAAGGTCGGGATCTACCTGTGTGGGCTCACCGTCCAGTCGCCCCCGCACATCGGACACCTTCGGTCCGCGGTCAACTACGACGTACTGCGGCGGTGGCTGCTGCACTCCGGCTACGAGGTGACGTTCATCCGTAACATTACGGACATCGATGACAAGATCCTCGAGAAGTCGGTCGCGGCCGGCGTGCCCTTCTGGTCGCTCGCCTACGCCAACGAGCGGATCCTGGCCGACCACTACGCCCGGCTGGGGGTGCTGCCCCCGACCTACGAGCCCCGGGCGACCGGCCACATACCGGAGATGCACCAGCTCATCGAGAAGCTGATCGAGGAGGGCTACGCCTACCCCGCGGCCGACGGGTCCGGGGACGTCTACTTCGACGTCATGCGGTACGAGGCGTACGGCCAGCTGTCGGGCCAGCGGCCCGACCACATGCAGGCCTCGCCCGACGGGCCCGACCGGGCCAAGCGCGACCCGCGCGACTTCGCGCTGTGGAAGGGCGCCAAGGCCGACGAGCCGGTCGAGGCCCGGTGGCCGTCCCCCTGGGGGCCCGGCCGGCCGGGCTGGCACATCGAGTGCTCGGCCATGTGCTGGCGCTACCTGGGGGCGGAGTTCGACATCCACGGGGGCGGAATGGACCTGGTCTTCCCGCACCACGAGAACGAGATCGCCCAGTCCCGCGCCGCCGGGCTGCCGTTCGCGCGCTACTGGGTCCACCACGGGCTGCTGAACCTCGGCGGCTCGAAGATGTCCAAAACGGACGGTAACGTCATCGACCTGCCGGCGATCGAGGCGAGCGGCGTGCGGGCGGTCGAGCTGCGCTACTACCTGGCGGCCCCGCACTACCGGTCCGTGATCGACTACTCGGACGACGCCCTGCGGGAGGCGGCCGCCGCGTACCGGCGGCTGGAGGGTTTCGTGCAGCGCGCGACCGAGCTGGTCGGCGCGTCGCCCGCGCGGCCGGGGCGCAAGCGAGCGCTCAACCCCGCCTTCGTCGCCGCGATGAACGACGACCTGAACACCTCGCGGGCGCTCGCCGTGGTCCACGATCTCGTGCGCGAGGGGAACGCGGCGCTGGCCGCGGCCGACAAGGGCGCGGTGTCGCGGATCCTGCCCGAGGTCCGGTCGATGCTGGACGTCCTCGGGCTCGACCCCCTCTCTCCACAGTGGACCAGGACGGACGGCGCCGAGCTGCACGACGTCGTGGAGTCGCTGGTGGCGCTGGCGTTGGAGCAGCGCCAGGCCGCCCGGGCCCGCAAGGACTGGGCCGCGGCCGACGCGGTGCGCGACCAGCTCAAGGCCGCGGGCATCGTGGTCGAGGACACGCCGGCCGGTCCACGGTGGACGATCGTTTCGGGTGGGGCGGACGCCGGCTCGGGCGGGGCGTCGGCGCCACGGTCCGGAAAGGCGTGAGCCGTGCCGGGTAACTCAGCGCGACGCGGGCGTCGCACCGCGGCGAAGAAGGGCGCCACCGTCGGCTCCGGTGGGAAGAACCGGGCCGGCCTGGCCGGCCGGGGCCGGACGCTGCCGGCCGAGGAACGCCCGTGGCACAAGGCCTACACGGGCGAGGACGTGCCGGCCAGCACGGCCCGCAAGCAGGAGCGCGAGCGTCGGGCCGCGGCGGCCGCGGGCCGGACGCCGAAGGTCGGCACCCGCGGGGCGACGCTGCGGGCGGCGCGGGGAGCGGCGGGCCGGCCCCGGGTCTCGCCCGGTCGCAAGGCGCCCGCGCCCAAGGCGGCGGCCGAGCTCGTGGTCGGCCGCAACCCCGTGCTCGAGGCGCTGCGCACGCACACCCCCACGACTGCGCTCTACATCGCCCAGGGCATCGACATGGACGATCGCGTCACCGAGATCGTCCGCACCGCCACCGACCGGGGCGTGCCCCTGCTCGAGGTGACCCGGGCCGAGCTGGACCGGCTGACCGGCGGGGTGCTGCACCAGGGCGTGGGGCTGCAGGTGCCGCCGTTCGCCTACGAACCGTTCGAGGACCTGCTCGCCGCGGCGAGCGAGGCCGCCAGCCCGCTGCTGGTGGCGCTGGACGGGGTCACCGACCCGCGCAACCTGGGCGCGGTCGTGCGCTCGGCGGCCGCCTTCGGCGCTCAGGGCGTGTTCCTGCCCGAACGGCGCGCGGCCGGGATGACCGCCACCGCCTGGCGCACGTCGGCCGGCGCCGCGGCCCGGCTGCCCATCGCCCAGGTGATGAACCTGACCCGGGCCCTGAAGGCCTGCCAGACGGCCGGGTTCCTCGTCGTCGGTCTGGACGCCGACGGCGCGACCGACCTCTACGACCTCGACGCCGCGCTCTCGCCGCTCGTGCTGGTGGTCGGTTCCGAGGGCCGGGGCCTGACCCGCCTGGTCGGGGAGACCTGTGACCTCCGGGTGCGGATCCCGATATCGGAAACGGTTGATTCGCTGAACGCCTCGGTGGCGGCCGCGGTCGCGCTCGCCGAGGTCGCCCGCCGCCGCGCCGCGGCCGAGTAGCTCCCCGTTCGCCCGCTCGCGGGCGGTTGGTCGTCGCCGGTCGCTCGCCGTCGAGTTGCCCGTTACATACGCGGTATGCATACTGCGTATCTATGAGGAGGCGACGAGGTGCGTGGAGCTACGTGGCGTCGGCGGGGGCGGTCTTCATCGTGGTGAGCCTGGTCGGGCTCGTCGTCATCGGGACCCGGCCCGGCCTCGCCGAGCGGCTGTCCGACGCCGTCGACGGCCCGGGCGACGAGTGGCCGGGCGACGAGTGGGGCGGCGGGCCGGGTGACGAGGGGTGGGGCGAGGAGCTGCCCGGCCCGGGGATGGAGGTCCCGCCGACCGATCCGCCCCCCATCGGCACGGGCGCGTGGACGGTCGCGACCGGGGGGACGGCCCCGGTCGGCACGGGTCCGCTCTACCGGTACCGCGTCGAGGTCGAGACGGTTACCGGAATCAATGCCGACGAGGTCGCCCGCGTCGTCGACCTCGTCCTGGCCCACCCCCGCGGGTGGCGCAACGCCGGGGTGTCGTTCCAACGGGTGGACGCCGGCGAGGTCGAGATGGTCGTCCGGCTGGCGACGCCCGCCACGGTGGACCAGCTGTGCGCGCCGCTGGAGACCAACGGCCAGGTCTCCTGCCGCAACGGGATCGACGTCGTGCTGAACCAGCGCCGCTGGGAGGACGGTGTCGACGCGTACGCCGGAGACATCGAAAGCTATCGGATCCTGCTGATCAACCACGAGGTCGGGCATCTGCTCGGCCATGCCGAGCACGTGCCGTGTCCGGGGCCCGGCCAGCCCGCCCCCGTGATGATGCCGGTCTACTACTCCGGCCTGCAGGGCTGCGCGCCCAACGTCTGGCCGTACACCGAGGACGGCCGCTTCATCGGCTGAGGCCGCGGCCCGTCACTCCCGGGCCGCCCGCACCGTAGCTAGTTATGTCAACAGGGAAATACTTACGGCGATGAGTGCTGGGGCACGGCCGGGGTGCTGCGGCAGAACTCGCAGGCCGCCCGGGAGTCCCAGCTCTCCTTCGCCACGTCGGCCGGCGTGAGCGGGGCGGACCCGAGGTCCTGGCGGATCGCGACGCGCAGCCGCCACAGCGCCTCGGCGTACGGGTGGTACACGTCGTGGAAGGGCCGCGTGCGCAGCTTCACCCCGTTGCGGACCGCCGACCGGACGTCCCCCAGCCGCCGCAGCACCTGCTCGGCCGGGCCGAGTACCGCCGGGTTGCCGACGAGCAACAGCCGCTCGCGGGCCTCGTAGACGCCGGCCTCACCGAAGGCGCGGCGGACCTGGACGGGGAGGTTCTCCGGCGGGTCGTCCGGGTCGGCGAGCGCGCGGAGCCGGCTGAACGCGGCGTCCAGCGCGACGAGGTAGGCCACGTAGCTGTCCCGGCGGGCGGTGCTGCTGGACCGCTTGCGTTGCTCCCGGCTGCTCAGGGAGTGGGCGAGCACGGTACCGAGCAGGGCCGCGGCCCCACCGGTGACGGTCGCGAGGATGGTCAACCAGTCCACGGTGGACCATCCTCGCACCCGCCCGCCCTCGGTGTGCGCCCGCAGCCAGGGACCACGAGCGATACGTCACTGTTCGGCCGGTGGCTACTCGGCCGGGGCCTGGTCGGCCGGGGCCTGGTCGGCCGGGGCCTGGTCGGCCGGGGCGTAGAAGTTGGTCGTGGCCGCGACGGCCGCCGCCACCGCCTCGTCGCTGGCCCCCGAGGCCCGCAGCGCCTCGCCCCACGCCTCGCTGGCGGCGGTGTAGAACCGCCGCGCCTCGTCGCTGACCATCCACGCCTGCTTGGCCTCGTCGGACAGGTCGACCTCGGGGGCGGTGAGGTGCTGGGCCAGGCCCAGCAGGGCCCCGTCCCAGCCCACGCCGACCGCGCCGGGGCCGAACTGCTGCCACATCTCCGGCGGCACGGTCGCGGTGTGCACCAGCTCGAACTCGGTGCCGCCGTCGACCGAGGTCAGCCGCACCTCGACCTCGCTGAAGGTGTCGGGGCCCGGCTCGCCCATCACCCAGCTCACCCGTAGCAGCCGAGGCGGCTCACAGGCGAGGATCTCGCCGCCGGCGTTGCCCTCGAACTGGAAGCGCCCACCCAGCTTCAGCTCGCCGCTGATCGGCAGGAACCACCGCCGGATGCGCTCGGCGGTGGTCAGCGCGTCCCACACCTCGCTGATGTCAGCCCGGTAGACCCGGCGGAGGGTGACCGTACGGCCCTCGCCCGCCGGGGTCGCGGCCGTTCCCGTCTGGCGGGTCACCGCGGCCAGATGCTCCATGACGTCCTTCACGCCGTTTCCCTCTCTTCTCCTCGGCTCGGTACCTGCTTCGCGGCGCGGCGTTGCCGCGCCACCCGGCGGCGCCCGGATGCCTGGGCGGGCGCCTCAGCCGCCTCGCGTTGACGGGCCTCCCGCCGCCCCCGAAACAGCTCGGTCTCCAGCGCGTCCATCCGCTGGCTCCAGAAGGCCCGGAACCGGTCCAGCCATTGGTCTACTTCGGACAGTGCGGTCGCGTTCACGGCGTACAGGCGCCGCGTTCCCTCCGCCCGGACCGTGGCGAACCCGGTCTCGCGCAACACCTTCAGGTGCTGGGACACCGCGGGTTGGGAGATGCCGAACTCGGCTCGGATGGCGTCGGTCAACGCGCCCGCGGTCTGCTCCCCGTCGGCGAGCAGCTCGAGAATCCGCCGCCGGACCGGATCCCCCAGCACGTCGAACGCGTTCACGCGGCCGAAAGTACCGGCCGTGGCTTATATAAGTCAAGGCCTAGATAAGCCGCGCCTGCATAAGGTCGGTGGCCGTGCGCCGGGCGAGGGGGAGCGGGGCGGGCGTTGGTTCGGCCCGGCCGGCGACGCCGGGACCGGGCCTGCGGCCGAGCGGGTGACCGGAGCGACCCGGTGCCCGCGGGTGGGATGATTCGGGTCAGGCTTTATTGGAAGGACTTCTATGTCACTCACGGTGAGATCGCCGTGACGTTATGCCGCGCGGGGTGACGGGAGGGCGACGGCGCGGCTCGAACCGGGATGGGCCCGGGTCGGTACGGCCCGGTTGCGATCATGATCGTCGGGTGGTCCGGCGACGGCCACCGGCGGCCTCGGGATGGAGCCGGAGGTCGGGATCGAACCGACGACCTACCGCTTACAAGGCGGTTGCTCTACCACTGAGCTACACCGGCGGGACCAGCAGGACGCGGCGGCACCCCGGGGGACGGCGCCCGCGTGACGCGTCTGCCCCGATCGTACGCCCCTCGCCGGCGCCCGCGCCGACGGATTACCCGTCACGAGATCGTCATATGCCCCGGTCTTGGCAGCGGGTTGCGGCTTCGTTTAACGTGAGCGCAACCTGCCGACCCCGGCGGCCATCCGTGACGGCAGCCACGCCGGCACGGATCTTTCACTCGGATCGTCCGGCACGTTCCTGCCGGTGAAAGGTGGTGCCCCTCGCTATGGCTACCGTCACCTACGCCAAGGCCACTCGCATCTACCCGGGGACCACTCGCCCCGCGGTCAACCAACTCGACCTTCAGATCGGCAACGGCGAGTTCCTGGTGCTGGTCGGCCCGTCCGGTTGCGGGAAGTCCACGAGCCTGCGGATGCTCGCGGGCCTGGAGGAGATCGACGAGGGCGCGATCTACATCGACGACGTGGACGTCACCAACGTCCCACCGAAGTCGCGGGACATCGCGATGGTGTTCCAGAACTACGCGCTCTACCCGCACATGACCGTCTACGAGAACATGGCGTTCGCTCTCAAGCTGCGCCGGACGCCCAAGGCGGAGATCGACCGCCGGGTGCGGGAAGCGGCCCGCCTGCTCGACATGGACGAGTCGCTGCTGAACCGGAAGCCCAAGGCGCTCTCCGGTGGTCAGCGGCAGCGGGTCGCCATGGGCCGCGCCATCGTCCGTGAGCCCCAGGTGTTCCTCATGGACGAGCCGCTGTCCAACCTCGACGCCAAGCTGCGGGTGCAGACCCGGGCCCAGATCGCGGCGCTGCAGAAGCGCCTCGGCGTCACCACGGTCTACGTGACCCACGACCAGGTCGAGGCCATGACCATGGGCGACCGGGTCGCCGTGCTGCTCGACGGTGTGCTGCAGCAGGTCGACACGCCGCGGGCGCTCTACGACACCCCGGCCAACGCCTTCGTCGCCGGGTTCATCGGCTCGCCGGCGATGAACATCCGGACCGTCCGGCTCACCGACTCCGGGGCGGACTTCGGCGGCGTGCAGGTGCCGCTGACCCGCGAGCAGGTGGCCGCGGCCCGGGAGAACGGCAACGGCATGGTCACCGTCGGCTTCCGGCCCGAGCACGCCGACCTCGTCGGCCCGAGCGAGGGCGGCATCCCGATGGTGGTCGAGCTGGTCGAGGAGCTCGGCTCGGACGCGTACGTGCACGGCCACGCCGCGCTCAACGGCGCCGGCAGCCAGGAGACGCTGGTCGTCCGGGTGTCCAGCCACGCGGCGCCGCGCATCGGCGAGACCGTGTACCTCAAGCCGCGGCCGAACATGCACCACGCGTTCCACCCCGTCACCGGCGTGCGCCTGTAGTCGCCGGTCGGCTCGAGCCTCGTCAGGAAGGCGTCCTTCTCGGACATCCGCGCCGGAAGGGCGCCTTCCTGCCTGTTCGGGGCCGGCGTTCGCGGCGGACCGGCGTCGGCCCGGGGTCGGCCGGGCCGCGCTGGGCGCCCTCACGCCGGGCGCGCGGTCCGGCCGGTCAGACGCGCAGCACCTCGACGCCGCGGTCGATGAACGGCGCCACCGTCTCGTCGGAGGCGTCCTTGTCGGTGATGAGCGTGGACACCTTCTCGGTGGGGCAGACCCGGGCGAAGGCGTGCTGCCCGAGCTTGGACGAGTCCGCGATGACCACGATGCGCCGGGCCCGCGAGGCGAGCAGGCTGTTCATGGCCGCCTCGCCCTCGTGATGCGAGGCGGCGCCGAGCGTGGCGTCGAACGCGTCGACGCCGAGGAACGCGAGGTCCAGGGTGAGCTCGCGCAGGATGCCGGTGGCGAGCGGGCCGACCAGCTCGTACGACTGCGGCCGGATCACGCCGCCGGTGACGACGATCTTCATGCGGGACCGGACGACCAGCTCGTTGGCGATGTTCAGCGCGTTGGTGACGACGGTCAGGGACGGCCCGTCCGGACCGGTGCCGGCCAGGTCGGGCCGGGCGGCCAGCGCCCGGGCGACCTCGGTGGTCGTGGTACCACCGGTGAGGCCCACGACCATGGCCGGCTCGACGAGCGCGGCGGCCGCCGCCCCGATGCGCTGCTTCTCCGGGGCGTGCTTGGCCGACTTGTAGCGCAGCGGCAGGTCGTAGGAGACACCGTTGATCACGGCACCCCCGCGGGTCCGGGTGATCATCTGCTGCTGCGCGAGCTGGTCGAAGTCGCGCCGGATCGTCGCCTGCGAGACCTTCAGGCGCGCGGCCGCCTCCTCCACGCTGATCCGACCGGTCTCGGTCAGCAGCTCCAGGAGCGCGTTCCACCGCGCATACCGGTCCACGGCCCCCTCCTCGGCGTGCTGCCCGTACTCGGCGTCCACCCACCCCCGCCGGCTCCGGCCGGCCCGGGCGCCCGGCGGGCGTACCGGCCGGTGGCCCCTGCCCGGGCTTGTGCACAATCCGGCCGGTGGCCCCTGCCCGGGCTTGTGCACAATGATGCGCGAAACCCCACGGGAAGGTCGAACCGGGTGCGCAGATGCTGATCGAATGTCTCCGGATCGGTGGGAGTTGGGGCGCCAGGGCGACCCCGGGGTGGCTCGGTCGCCGCGGCCGCGCCCGGACCGACGCGACGACCGGGCGTCGGGGATGAGGGTCCGCGGGCGGGTGGTCACGCCCGAGGGCGTGGTCGAGGACGGGGTCGTCCGCATTCGCAACGGCCGCATCGACGGCGTCGCGGCCGCCGCCGACGGGCGGACGGCGGCGCGGCGCGGGCGGATCGTGTCGGGGGCCTGGGTCGTGCCCGGCTTCGTCGACCTGCACGTCCACGGCGGTGGCGGGTACTCGTTCACCAGCGGCGACGCCGAGCAGGCCCGCGGGGTCATCGCCTTCCACCGCCGCCACGGCACGACCACGATGCTCGCCAGCCTGGTGACCGCGGCCCGGCGCGACCTCTACGACCAGACCGCGAGCCTGGCCCCCCTGGTCCACAGTGGAGAGCTCGCCGGGGTGCACCTGGAGGGCCCCTACCTGTCCGTCGCCCGCTGCGGCGCGCACGATCCGCGCCTCCTGCGGGACCCGGACCCGGCCGAGCTGGCCGAGCTCCTCGCGCTGGACGTCGTCCGGGTCGTGACGCTCGCCCCCGAGCGGTCCGGGGGCCTGGCCGCCATCGAGCAGCTCCGGGCGCACGGAGTCGTCGCCGCGGTCGGCCACACCGACGCGACCTACGAGCAGGTGCTGGCCGCGGTCGACGCGGGCGCGGGCCTGGCCACGCACCTCTACAACGGGATGCGCCCCGTCCACCACCGCGACCCCGGGCCCGTGGTGGCCCTGCTGGAGCGCCCCGGCGTGGTCTGCGAGGTGGTGGCCGACGGCGTCCACCTGCACGACGGCATGCTGCGCCACACCGTCCGGGTGGCCGGACCCGAGCGGGTCGCCCTGGTCACCGACGCGATGGCCGCCGCCGGCATGCCCGACGGCGCGTACGAGCTGGGCGGGCTGCCGATCACCGTGGCCGACGGCGTCGCCCGACTCACCGAATCGGGATCGATCGCCGGCAGCACGACGACGATGGCGGCGGCGTTCCGTCGTACCGTCCGTAGTGGAGTGTCTATTGTGGATGCCGCCCGGATGGCCGCCACGACACCGGCCGCGGTCCTGGGCCTCGGGCACCGGATCGGCGCCATCGCGCCGGGGATGCGGGCCGACCTGGTGGTGCTCGACGACGACCTCACCGTGACGGCGGTCATTCGGGCCGGGAAGCTGGTGACCGAGCCGGCCGAGCCGGGCCGCGCGTGACGGAGCCCGAACCGCGGCCACGGTCGGGTCGGAGCCGGCTGCGCCAGGGTGACACGCGTCGGGTTGCCGACTCAGCGGGTGGCGTTGCTCGCTTGCGCGGACCGACTAACATACTCTGCCCGTTGTGGACGCCCGAACCGCCGTGAATGTCGACTCGGCGCCGGCGCCACCCCAGCGTGAGCATCCCGACCTGGCGCTGCCGGCCGACGTCGCCCGCGACGCCGCGGCCATTGTGGACGCCGCGCTCAGTGCCCCCGCGGGCGACGACCTCACCGAGCCGCAGCGGGCGATGCTCGACTTCGAACGGCAGTGGTGGCGGCGCAGCGGCGCCAAGGAGCAGGCGATCCGCGACACCTTCGGCATGACGCCGACCCGCTACTACCAGGCGCTCAACCGCGTGCTGGACCTGCCGGCCGCGATGCGGTACGACGCGGCGCTGGTGCACCGCCTGCAGCGCCTGCGCGAGGCCACCCGGAGTCGCCGCCTGCTCGACTGATCCCGGCGTGGGACGCCGGGTCCGCTCGGCGCCGCCCCCGGTGTCGGGTGCGGACAGTCGCCCGGCCGGGGCGACGCCCAAAGGCTGAGCATTGGCTGAGCCGGCAACAACCGTGCGCCGAGGACGCCGGGACGGACCGTAGCCTGTCCCCATGCCGATTCGCCTGTCGAGGCCGTCGTGGCCCGGTCGCCGGACGGTCCAGCGACGGCTCGTGCCGGCCGCCGTGGTGGTGGCCCTGGTCGCCGGGCTCATCGCGTGGGCGGTGGCGCCCTCGCCGCGCTCCTACACCGTCAGCGAGGCAATGGTGACCGTGCTCTCCGGCCCGACGGGCGACGAGCCGGTCACCCTCGACACCACGCTCTACCTGCCCAAGTCGGCCAGCGCCGAGCATCCGGTGCCGGCGATCCTGCTCGCGCACGGCTTCGGCGGATCGAAGGCCAGCGTCGCCGAGGACGCCGGTGACTTCGCCGATCGCGGGTACGCCGTGCTCACCTACACCGCCCGGGGCATGGGGCGCAGCGGCGGGCAGATCCACCTGAACAGCCCCGACTACGAGATTCGCGACGCGCAGCGGCTGCTCGACTGGCTGGCGGCGCGGCCGGAGATCCAGCGGGACGGGAACGGCGACCCCCGGGTCGGCGTGGTCGGGGGCTCCTACGGCGGGGCGCTCGCGCTCATGCTCGCGGGGGTCGACCCGCGGGTCGACGCGATCGTGCCGATGATCACCTGGCACGACCTGGCCGACGCGTTCCTGCCCGAGTCGACCGGAGCCGGCGCGGCCGACGGGGTGTTCAAGCGGCAATGGGCGGGCTTCTTCTTCGGTCGGGCCGCGGCGGTCGGCCTACCCGGGGCCGACGGGCAGACCGAGGACCCGGTGGGCGGGGGGCGCCCGGAGGGCGCGGGCGCGGCGGACCCGGGGCGCGAGGACGCCGTGGACCCCGAGGGCGGTCCCCAGGTCGGCACCGGGCCCTCCACCGTGGACCCGGCGAGCGAGGCGTCGTGCGGCCCGTTCGCCATCGAGATCTGCTCCGCCTACCTCGACGTCGCGACCGACGGCCGGGCGACCCCCGAGACCATCGCCCTCCTCCGGCGATCGAGCCCGGCGCCCACGCTGTCGCGCATCCGCGCGCCCACGCTGCTCATCCAGGGGCAGGCGGACTCGCTGTTCCCGCTGGCCGACGCCGAGGCGAACTACCGGGCCATCGCGGCGACCGGGACACCGGTCCGGATGGACTGGTTCGCCGGGGGGCACGACGGCGGGGACGGCCCGCGACGGGACCAGGATCGGGTGCGGTACCTCATGATCCGGTGGCTCGACTACTACGTGAAGGGTACCGGCGAGGATCCCGGAACCGGATTTACCTATTCGCGGGTGTCGGGATTCGACCCAGAGTCCCGCCGGGTGACCACCACGGCCTACCACGCCGACGCGGTCCCCGGGTCCCCGGCCGCGGGCGAGCCGGTGACCGTCGCCCTCGACGGCTCGCCGCAGCTCGTCTTCAACCCGCCGGGCGGTAACCCGGCCGCGATCAGCACGTTGCCCGGCACGGGCGCGGGCATGCTCGCCACCGCCCTCGGCCGCTCCGCCCTGGAGATCCCCGGTCAGCACGCGGTCTTCGAGTCGGCCCCCCTGGCGGCGAACACCGACGTCGTCGGCGCGCCGACGGTGCGCATCCGGGCCGCCTCGCCGACCGGCGAAGCGGTGCTTTTCGTCAAGCTCTACGACGTCGACCCGGACGGTGGGGCGAGCCTGCCCTTCGGGCTGGCCGCGCCGGTGCGCCTGACCGGGCTGCCACCCTCCATCGAGGACGCCGAGCCGGTGACCGTGACGCTGCCCGCGATCGTGTACCGGTTCGAGCAGGGGCACCGCCTGCGCCTGGTCGTCGCCACCGCCGACCAGGCGTACGCCGGCCCCATCGACCCGGTCGTCTACACCGTCGCGCTCGACGGCCCCTCCGGCCAGCTGCGGTTGCCGACGCTGGTGGGCCAGCCGCTCACCGATCCCGACGTGATCTGGCGGTACCTGCTCGTCGCGGTGGTCGCGGCGATCGCGCTCGGGCTCGCCACGGCCCTGGTCGTGGCCCGGCTGCGCCGGCGGCGCCGCACGGTCGAGGTGGTGCCCGGCCAGGTCGCCGGGCCGGACGGCGCGACGCGTGATCTCGCCGACGTGCCGCTCGTGGTGCGCGGGCTGCGCAAGGAGTACGGCGACTTCGTGGCGGTCGAGAGCGTCGACTTCACCGTCCATCGTGGACAGGTGGTGGGGTTGCTCGGGCCCAACGGTGCGGGCAAGACCACCTCCCTGCGGGTGCTCATGGGCATGACCCGGCCGAGCCAGGGCGAGATCCTGGTCTTCGGGCATCCGCTGCGGCCCGGGGCCGACGTCCTGCGTCGCGTCGGCGCCCTCGTCGAGGGGCCCGGGTTCCTGCCCCATCTGTCCGGTGTGGACAACCTGCGGCTGTACTGGCGCAGCACGGGCCGGCCGTGGGCCGAGGCGCACTTCGAGGAGGCGCTGGAGATCGCCGGCCTCGGCTCGGCCGTCCACCGCAAGGTGAAGACCTACAGCCACGGCATGAAGCAGCGCCTGGCCATCGCCCAGGCCATGCTCGGCCTGCCCGAGCTGCTGGTGCTCGACGAGCCGACCGACGGGCTGGACCCGCCGCAGATCGCCGAGATGCGCCGGGTGCTGCGCAGCTACGCCACGAACGGGCGGGCCGTGCTCGTCTCCTCGCACCTGCTGGCCGAGGTCGAGCAGACCTGCACGCACGTCGTGGTCATGCACAAGGGCCGGGTGGCGGCCAGCGGCCCGGTCGAGGACGTCACCGGCGACTCGCCGGTGGCCCGGTTCGACGTGTCCGACGTCGCGGCGGCCCGGGGCGTGCTCCGTCGGCTGCCGGGCGTCCGCGAGGTGGCCGACGACCAGGAGAGCCGGCCCGCCGGGCCGCCCGGCGCCGCGGGCCTGTTGGTGGACCTCAACGGGACGCCGCGGGCCGAGGTCGTCGCCGCGCTCGTCCGGGCCGGGGTCGGGGTGGACCGGGTGGTGCCCCGGCGGCGCCTGGAGGACGCCTTCCTGGCGCTGGTCGGCGGGGACACGCGCGCGAGTGGGGAACGATGATGACGACGTCCACTGTGGAACGACCGGCCGGCTCGACGGGCCGGGTGCGCCCGCCGTACTCGCTGGCCACCGAGGTGCGCCGGCAGGCGAGCCGGCCCCGCACCCGGATCGCCCTCGGCTTCATGGTCGTGCTGCCGCTGATCATCCTGCTCGCCTTCGAGTTCGGCGGGGACGGCGACGACACCCCGACCGGCGGCGGGGCCTTCGCCAGCCTGGTCGACCTCGCCACGACCGGTGGGGCGAACTTCGCCATGTTCACGCTGCTGGTCAGCTCGTCTTTCCTGCTGGTCGTGGTCACCGCGCTCTTCTTCGGGGACACGGTGGCGAGCGAGGCGAGCTGGGGAACGCTGCGGTACCTGCTCGCCATCCCCGTCCCGCGGGCCCGCCTGCTGGGCGTCAAGCTCGTCGCCGCGCTGCTCTCCACGGCGCTCGCCCTGGTGCTGCTCGTCGGCACGGCCCTGCTCGCCGGCACGCTGCGCTACGGCTGGGAACCCCTGCGCTCCACCGTGGCCGACGAGCTGGACCCGTGGACCGCGCTGGTCCGCATCGCTGCCGCGACCGGCTACATCGGGGTGTCCCTGCTCACCGTGGCGATGCTCGCGTTCCTGCTCTCGGTCACCACCGACGCCCCGCTCGGCGCGGTCGGCGGGGCCGTGCTGCTGTACATCCTGTCGAGCATCCTCGACCAGATCGACGCGCTGGGGGTGGTCCGCGACTTCCTGCCCACGCACTTCACCGATGCGTGGGTGGGGCTGCTCTCCACGCCGATCCAGTGGGACGCGATGATCCGCGGGACGATCTCCGCCCTCGGCTACGCCACGTTCTTCGGGGTGCTCGCGTTCTGGCGGTTCCTCCGCAAGGACATCGTCTCCTGACAAAGGTCGCTGAGGGCCGCCGCCGGCCGCCCCGAGCGGTCGGGCGGTGCTAGCGTGGCGCTCCGTGAGCGCCTGGGACGACACGGGGACGATTCCTCCGGCGAGGGTGGGGCGCCGTCGAGCCCACGGCGGCCCCGGGCCGGACGAGGAGATCGAGGAGATTCTCGTCGGTGACCGGCGGATGCGGGTGCGCCGCCGCCGGCCACCGCGGCTGCGCGTCAACCCCTGGATCGTGGTCGCCGTCGTGGCCGTGCTCGTCGTGGCCGGCATCGGCGTCTACCTGTTCCGGGAACGCCCCACCGGGCTGCAGGCCGTCGCGGGCCCCGCGGTCGTGGCGCCCGGCGGCTACCAGGCGAAGGTGGAGGCGGACAGCACGATCACCGTGGCGCTGGAGATCCGCAACGTCAGCGACGAGCCGATCACCGTCGTCGGCGCCCGGGTGGTGCCGCCGGCCGGGCTGGAGCCCATGGGCGTGGCGGTGCTGTCGCCCGGCGAGCAGAACCGCAACCTCACCCTCACCGGTGACCTGCCGCCGTCGTCGCCGGTGACGCTGGGCACCACCGGGGTGGACCGGAACGCGGCCGTGGTCGCCCGGTTCCGCGTCGAGTGCGCCGACGTGTCGCCGACTGCGACCACGAGCGGCGAACAGGTCTTCGTGACCGTACGGCTCGGGGATGACCAGCGGGAGGAGCAGCTCACCCCGCCGGTGGTCGACGGCTTCCCGTGGCTGGCGGCCATGGCGCGCAGCGCCTGCGCCGAGTCGTCCCCGGGCGCCGAGCTGCCCACGCCGCTGCCGCCGTTGCCGGAATCGTGAGCGCCGCTCGCTCGGTGGCGGGCCCGGACGGGTGACGGCCGTAAGTACCGCCAGGCGGAAAGGGCCGTGACCCTGTACAGCCCCGTCCCGTAGACTGATCACCCGCGCGCCCAGTCGCGCCGACAAGTGAACACCTCATCCAGAGGGGCAGAGGGACCGGCCCGGTGAAGCCCCGGCAACCACTCGCGTCGCCCAACGATGCCGCAGCGCGAGCAGGTGCCAAGTCCGGCCCGCGCCGCTGTGGCGCGGGAAAGATGAGAAGGGAACCGACATGGTGGTGTCCGCGGCTTCGTCGCTCGTCTGTCGCAACTGTGGCGCGCAGGTTCCGTTGCGTCCTCAGCACGCGTGTTTCGAGTGTTTCGGCCCGCTCGAGGTCGGCTACGACACCGCCGCGCTCGCCCGGGTCACGCGGGCCGACATCGAGGCCGGACCGGCCAACATCTGGCGGTACGCCCCGCTGCTGCCGGTCGGCCAGGACCCGGACAGCCGCGTCACGCTGAACCCCGGGCTGACCCCGCTGGTGCGCGCCGACGCGCTCGCCGAGGCGGTGGGGATGCGCGCGCCACTGTGGGTCAAGGACGACTCGGCCAACCCCACCCACTCCTTCAAGGACCGCGTGGTCTCGATCGCGCTGACCGCGGCCCGCGGCTTCGGCTTCACCCGGTTCGCCTGCGCGTCGACCGGCAACCTCGCCAACTCGGTGGCGGCCCACGCGGCCCGGGCGGGCGTGCCCTCGATGGTCTTCATCCCCCACGACCTCGAGTCGGGCAAGGTGCTGACCACGGCCGTGTACGGCGGCGACGTGGTGGCGATCGAGGGGTCGTACGACGACGTGAACCGGCTCTGCGCGGAGCTGACCGAGACGGATGAGTTCGAGAAAACCGCATTTGTCAACGTAAACATCCGTCCCTTCTACGCGGAGGGCTCCAAGACGCTCGGGTACGAGGTGGCCGAGCAGCTCGGCTGGCGGATCCCGGCCCAGGTGGTCATTCCGATGGCCAGTGGCGAGCTGCTGACCAAAGTGGACAAAGCCTTCGCCGAGCTGGTGGAGATCGGGCTGGTTTCCGCCGCCTCGTGGCGGGTCTTCGGGGCGCAGTCGCGGGGGTGCAACCCGATCGTCACCGCGCTGCGCCGCGGCCGCGATGACGTCGAGCCGGTCAAGCCGACGGGCATCGCCAAGTCGCTCAACATCGGCGATCCGGCGGCCGGTCGCTACGCGCTGGAGTCGGTGCGCCGCACCGGGGGCTGGATGGACGACGCCGACGACGACGAGATCCGTGAGGGGATCCGCCTGCTGGCCGCGACGACCGGCATCTTCGCCGAGACCGCCGGGGGCGTCACCGTGGCCGTGCTGCGCAAGCTCATCGCCTCGGGTCGGCTCGACCCGGACGCGGAGACCGTCGTGTTCAACACCGGCGAGGGCCTGAAGACCCTTGATGCGGTCGACGGGCTGGTCGGCCCCACCTACCAGATCCGTCCGTCCCTGCGCGCCGCCCGCGAGGCCGGCCTGGTCGGGTGATTCCCGCGCCCGGGCTCGCCGGGCGGAAGTTGGCTCGGCCGGCCCCGGTGGTCCCGGACCTTGGTGGGTGGTCGCCGCGGGCGCCCGGGGAAGCCGCAGCAGGTCGTCGGGTGGGTCGGCGACCGGTCCGGCCGGTCATGATCGATCGTCGGGTGATCGGCAGTGCTGGTCACGCAGAGTGACCGCGAATGATCGTCTTGACCCGTCGGGTGTCGTCGCAGGTGGCGTGCGCTTCGACGATGGTCGTTCGGATCTCGAAATCGTTGTCGATAACGGTGGCGACCATCAGGGGGGACGACGGAGCGTGACTGAGGGGCCGCGCGCGGTCGAAGTCCGTTCCGACAAGGACTTGACGGCCGGACGGCGACGTCGCAGGATGCTGCGTGCGGGAGGGTATCGCCGCGTAGCCGGCAGGGCGGCGCGCAGACTCGACGTCAGCAATGGGGTCGACGCGATATACCTCCCGACCAAACTTTTTCCGCTCGGTCACCTCCTACAACGACCCTCGGTCGGGCAGGTTCCACCTAAGTGCCGCACAACCTGTCCGACGTTTCCGCCGAGGCCGGGCCGGCCGCGGGCCCACCCGGGCCGGGCCTGTCTGACCACTGTGGACGCCGGTCGCCCGGCCGTACCGACCGGTAGCCGGACCCGGATCGCCAAGCGTCACCAAATCGAGATTTCCACGTCACGGACTGTCCGATTTGGGCCGATGCGGCGTCACCGAGGTTCCGGTAGCGTGCCATATCGGTCGCCCCTGAACACCCGCCGGCATCGCGACGGCTTGCCGAGCCGCAACAGCCAGCGCCCCCTGCGGGATCGGCGGCGGCTGGAAAGGTCGCATGGCGACACAGGCACGGCAAGTAAGGAAGTGCGCAGTGGCACAGGGCACTGTCAAGTGGTTCAGCAGCGAGAAGGGCTACGGCTTCATCGCCGTCGATGGTGGCCAGGACGTGTTCGTCCATTACTCAGCCATTGACATGGAAGGATACAAGACGCTGGACGACGGAGCCCGCGTGGAGTTCGAGATCGCGCAGGGTACGAAGGGTCCGCAGGCCGAGAAGGTGCGGGTTCTCTAGATCCGGGACCTGGCTGAGGCAGCGGCTTCGCCGGCCGGCGGACGTACCGTCAGCCGCGGCCCCGCACGCCCCATCCCTGGCGTGCGTCCGACGAGGCCCGCGCCAGCATCCGGTCGAGCCCACCGTGGCCGATCCGCAGCCAACGGACGGCGCCGCTCCCCGGCACCGGGGGCGGCGCCGTCGCGTCGTTCCGGACCCCGCGCGGTGGGCCGATCCTGCCGGTTCGCCCGTCCGGACGGGCCGTCGCCCGCGGTGTCGTACGGCTCGGAAACCGGCGAACCGGCCCCGGTCAGCCCGGTCGTTCCGGCCGGTCCACGCGGGGGTGAACACGGCGGTGGCGACCCGGATTGGGCTGGCCAGAAACGCGGTGCGGCTTGCACTCGCCAGGTGAGAGTGCTAAACAGAACCTTGGCACTCGCCGGTGGTGAGTGCCAGCCGTCCGGTGGGTGCCGGGCGGTCTGGTCGGGACGGTGGGGCTCCGTCCGGTCCTTCGCCGGCGTCGGCTCGGTCGGGGAACGGATTGGGGCGGTCGTCGCGGGCTTATCCGGCCCGACCGACGGGCGCACCGCACGCGCGCGGTGGCGTTCGAAGGTCCGTACAACACTGTCCAGGAGGACAACGGCGAATGGCCAAGATTATCGCGTTCGACGAGGATGCGCGCCGCGGTCTCGAGCGGGGGATGAACATCCTCGCCGATGCCGTGAAGGTGACGCTCGGCCCCAAGGGCCGCAACGTCGTCCTCGAGAAGAAGTGGGGCGCCCCCACCATCACCAACGACGGCGTGAGCATCGCCAAGGAGATCGAGCTCGAGGACCCGTACGAGAAGATCGGTGCCGAGCTCGTCAAGGAGGTCGCGAAGAAGACCGACGACGTGGCCGGCGACGGCACCACCACGGCGACCGTTCTGGCTCAGGCGCTGGTTCGCGAGGGCCTGCGTAACGTGGCGGCGGGTGCCAACCCGATGGCCCTGAAGCGCGGCATCGAGGCCGCTGTGAACGCGGTGGCCGAGGAGCTGGCCAAGATCGCCAAGGACGTGGAGACCAAGGAGCAGATCGCCTCCACCGCGTCGATCTCCGCCGGTGACACCACGGTCGGCGAGATCATCGCCGAGGCCATGGACAAGGTCGGCAAGGAGGGTGTGATCACCGTCGAGGAGAGCAACACCTTCGGCCTGGAGCTGGAGCTCACCGAGGGTATGCGCTTCGACAAGGGTCACATCTCGGCCTACTTCATCACCGACTCCGAGCGCATGGAGACGGTGCTCGAGGACCCCTACATCCTCATCGCCAACAGCAAGATCTCCTCG